>Ga0187856_1000021_pt1 | contig 152014 bp, 143 predicted proteins | sample June2016WEW_8_40_FD_132443 | JGI IMG/M metagenome (GOLD analysis project Ga0187856, IMG submission 132443) | Peatland microbial communities from SPRUCE experiment site at the Marcell Experimental Forest, Minnesota, USA - June2016WEW_8_40 | ecosystem: Environmental > Terrestrial > Soil >... | reverse complement strand
TGCGACTGGCATCGCCCAGTCCTCCGCCGGGTCGGGCGCACGCCTTGTGCGCCTGCGACTCGCTAGGATTGTAGCACTCATCCGTTCGGTGCAGGTGTTCGGTGTGTCTAGTATATCGTTGCCCTTTCTTTCGTTAACGGGGCGGACGTCGGCTCCGGCCGTTAGACTCCTTCCCCGATGGGACTGGTGTACTCGGGGGTGCCGACGCCCCTGGCGCGGGCTCTGGTGGACGGCCTCGGGCTGCGGGTGGCGATCGAGACCGGAACCAATCTCGGTGAGAGCACTTTGGCGCTCAGCGAGATGGTGGACCGCGTCTGGACCGTGGAGCTCTCCCCCAAGTACGTGGAGTGGGCACGCGCCCGCCACGCCGGGGCCCCGGCGATCACCGTCCTCGAGGGCAACTCGGCGGCGGTGCTCGCCGGGCTGTCGCCGAGCATCGACCGGCCCGCGCTCTACTGGCTGGACGCTCATTGGTGCGCGGGCGACAGCGCGGGGCATGAGGCCCAGTGCCCGCTGCTCGGCGAGATCGACGCTCTCGACACATCCCCCGCAGCCGCTGAGAGCGCGATCCTGATCGACGACGCCAGCTTCTTCCTGGCGTGCCCGTACGCCGACTACCGCAGGAGCGATTGGCCCACCTTCCTGGAGGTGGCCGACCGGCTGCGAGCACGGCATCCGCGCTACGTCACCACGCTCCTCGACGTCATCATCGCCACCCCGCCCGCCGGGCGAGCCGTGGTCGAGCGCTTCTGGCAGGCGAAACGTGACGCCGACATGGAGCGCGCCAGGGAGCGGACGCGGCAGGCCGAGGAGGCTCTCCGCGCGCGCTTCCACCCGCACGGCGAGGCCTGAGGTGTCGCGCGAGTGGAGGCCGCCAGGCGGCCGGCGGCATCGCCCTGTGCGCCCGGGCCCCGGCGGGGGGCAGGTGTAGACTCCGCACCTACCGCGCCGAGGTGGTGGAATAGGTAGACACGCTAGCTTGAGGGGCTAGTGAGCGCAAGCTTGTAGGGGTTCGAGTCCCCTCCTCGGCACCAGGGCCCACCGCGCGCTGCAGCAGCGAACGTGAGGAGAACGTGCGATGGGTGACTGGCGGTACCCGGGAGCGGGCGGCACACAGGACGTCTTCTTCGACCGCTCGGCCGCGCTCTCCCTTCCCACGATCGTCGCCGGGGAGGGCATCCACCTCACCGACGACCGGGGAAGACGGCTTCTCGACGTCTGTTCGGGACCCTTCCTGGCCGCGCTGGGTCAGGGCAACGAGCGGGTGCTCCAGGCGATGCTGGAGCAGGGCCGGAAGCTCACCTACACCTACTCGCGAACCACCCGGCACCTCGCCAACGCGGCCCTCACCGAGCGGCTCACGTCGCTGGCCGGCCCCGGGTTCGAGCGCGCCCTCCTCACCTCCGGAGGCTCTGAGGCGGTCGAGATGGCCCTCAAGTTCCTCCGTGCCCACGCGGTCGCCACCGGGCAGCCCCGGCGCCACCGGGTGATCTCGTTGATGCCCGGCTACCACGGCGCCACCTTCCAGACCCTCGGCCTCAACGGCGACGTCGACGTGCCGGCGCTCTGGGGCCCGATGGCGGTCTGCTCGGACAAGATCCCGGCCCCCCTCACCTTCCGCGCAGCCAGCCCGGAGCGGGCGGCGGCGGACAGCCTGGCCGCGCTCGAGGAGACCATCGAGCGGATCGGGCCGGACCAGGTCCTCGCCTTCGTGATGGAGCCGATCGGGGGCCAGGCCTCCGGGATCAACGTGCCGCACCCGTCGTTCGTGCGCGGAGCCCGCTCCATCTGCGATCGCCACGGGATCCGCCTCGTCTTCGACGAGATCGTCTGCGCCTTCCGGACCGGACGGTTCCTCGCCGCCCACCACGTCCCCGAGGCTCTGCCGGATGTCGTCGTGCTGGCCAAGGGATTGGCCGCCGGGTACGCGCCACTCGGCGCCGCGCTCATGCCGGCGCGGCTGGTCGAGGAGGTCGCAGCGACCACCGGCTTCGGGGTCTCCCACTCCTATGACGCCAATCCGATCGCCTGTGCCGCCGGGGCCGCGGTCCTCGACGAGGTCGTCGAGCGCGACCTGATCGCCCACGCAGCGGAGATGGGCGCGCGCCTGCGCGCCGGCCTGGAGACGATCGCGAGCGGCTCGCCGCTCATCGGCGACGTCCGGGGCCGCGGACTGGTGCTCGCCGTCGAGCTCGTCGCCGACAGGGACACCCTGGCGCGGTTTCCGGCCGATGTCGACCCGGGGGTGGTCGTTGTGCGTCACGGCATCGAGCAGGGGCTGCTGCTCTACTCGCGGCGGCAGAACGGCGGGCGCTTCGGGGACTGGCTGCTGATCGCCCCGCCGCTCGTCATCGACCAGGACGGGTGCGACGACCTGCTGACCAGGCTCGAGGCCGCCCTCGCCACCGCGGCGGGGGAGCTCCTGCCGCGGCGTACGGCTTCCGGCTGACCGGTACCCTCCCGAACCCCCCTCTGGAACGGGCTCGCGCGCTGGCGCCCCCGGGCTGCGCGTCCCGGGAGGCCGGAGTCCCGCAGGTGGCATAGTTCAGCCCGTGACCACCGAGCCGCGGCCCCTTCCCGACGATCCGCTCGCCGCGCTCGCCCGCGACCTCCTGACCGAGCTGGGCGAGGACCCCGGCCGGGAGGCGCTGCTGCGCACCCCGGCCCGGGTGGCTGACAGCCTCCGCTTCCTCACCCAGGGGTACGGCGTCGACGTCAAGGAGGTCATCCGCGACGCGGTTTACGCCGAGCCCTACGAGGAGATGGTCCTGGTCCGCGACGTCGAGGTCTACAGCCTCTGCGAGCACCACCTGCTGCCCTTCTACGGCCGGGCCCACATCGCCTACATGCCGCGGGGACGGATCGTCGGGCTGAGCAAGCTGCCCCGGGTGGTCGACGTCTTCGCCCGCCGGCTCCAGGTCCAGGAGCGGCTGACCACCCAGATCGCCGAGGCCCTCGACGAGGCGCTCAGCCCGTACGGCGTCGCGGTGGTGATCGAGGCCTTCCACCTCTGCATGATGATGAGAGGCGTCCAGAAGCAGAACAGCCAGACCGTGACCTCCGCCCTCACCGGCGTCTTCCGGAACGACCCGAAGACCCGTGCCGAGTTCCTCGAGCTGATCGGCCGCCGGCGCTGATCCGGGCGGCCGCGGCCGTGGTCAGGCCTGGGGCACGGAGACCAGGAAGTCCTGGGTGACCCAGCCCTGGCCTTTGATGTGCCACCAGATCGTTCCGGCCGGCTGCTGGCTGGAGGTATCGGTCTCGGCCGTGTAGGTCGGCCCCTGGTCGATGACGTACTGGGGGTCCCCCGAGTACCCGGCGGTCGGGCTCTGCTGGGCGAAGGTGAGGCAGGCCACGATGCTGGACGAATGGCCGGGGCTCGAGTAGACGTTGGCGCAGCCCGTGCCCGGGCCGAAGATGTAGTTGGATGCGCCGACGGACGGGTTGTATCCCGTGTTCTGGACGCAGACGGTGTCCAGCACGTGCCAGCCGGCGCTGTCCTGCCAGAGGTAGGTGGAGGCCGCGCAGCCGTGACCGACGCCGTAGGTGACGTCGGCGGCCGCGGTGCCGCTGTTCACGGTGTAGCTCGGCGGCTGGCCGGTGGCGGCGATGGTCGCGGCGAACTCCTCCTGGGCCGCCGTCTGCGCTGCGGCCGTGGGTGTCGCGAACGCCTGGGGACTGCTGGCCTGGGTGATCGCGCCGAGCTGGATTACGCCCTTGCAGGGGGCCATCGCTGACGAGCCGCCGACCAGCCCGACGACGCTGCCTCCTCCGGGGACGGACAGGCTGACCTCGCCGACCGACGGCGCCGCCCCCGAGCACTGGCCGGGCTGGACGTCGCCGGTGTGCCAGCTGATGGTGACGGTGGCCTCGCCGGGCTGCGGCCACCAGGCGTCGAGCGCCACCCGGTCAGGCACCAGCCAGGCGCTGCCGGTGGGCGCCGTGCTCTCCAGGCTGGTGGTCAGCGGGTTGCCGCTGCTGTCCTCGAGCTCGGCCTGCAGGGACCCGGTCAGCATGCAGGCCGTCGCGGAGTGGTTGGCGAGGAGAGCGGTGAGGCCCTGCTGGCCCCCCGAGGCGGAGTTTTCCGCCCCCAGCACCACGTTGAGGTCGGCGCCGGTGCAGGCCGTGGTGGCGGGGGTGGGCGTGGGCGTGGGGGCCGGGGTGGGGGTGGCGGCGGAGGTGGGCGTGGCGGTGGGGGAGGAGGTCGCCGGCGGAGCGCTGCCGCTCGGCGAGCTGGCCGTGGTCGTGCCCCCGCAGGCGCTGAGCACTGCAGCGGGGAGCACCAGGAGGCTGAGGGCGGCGCTGGTGAATCCGGTCGGACGCAAGCAAGCTGGCATGCCGGCCATCCTGCTCTGGATGTCAGGCGTTAGTCAACGGCGTGACCCGACCTCCGGTCTCGGACCGCTCCGCGCCGGGCCGCCCCTAAGATCACCTCGATGGCGAACTCGACCCCAGCTCGCACGCCGACCGGAGCTCGGCACGCCGGCGGCCCGTCGCCGGCCCTCAGCACCATCGATGACGGCGAGCTGGCCGGCCTGCTGGGGGAGCTCGGACAGCCCCTCTGGCGTGCCCGGCAGCTCCGCGAAGCGACCTGGCACCCCTTCGTCACCGGCTTCGGCGACGTCCACCAGCTTCCCGCCTCCCTCTGCGACGAGCTCGACCGCCGGCTCCGCTTCAGCACCGCCGCGGTGGCCTCTGAGCGACCGGCCGACGCGGGGATGACCCTCAAGCTGCTCTGTGCCCTGGACGACGCCCAGACCGTCGAGACGGTGGCCATGGAGAGCCCGCCCCGGGGCGGCAGCGGACGCCGGGCGACCGTCTGCGTCAGCACCCAGGTCGGTTGCGCGATCGGCTGCCCCTTCTGCGCCACAGGGAGAATGGGCCTGCGGCGCAGCTGCACGCCCGCCGAGGTGGTGGACCAGGTGCGGCTCGCCGGCCAGGCGATGTACCGCCGCGGGCTGGGGCCGGTCACCCATGTCGTCTACATGGGCATGGGCGAGCCCCTGGCCGCCTACGAGACCACGGTGGCCTCGGTACGAGCCCTGGTGGGAGGCGGCCGGATCAGCCCCCGGCGGATCACGGTCTCGACCAGCGGGGTGGTGCCGGGGATCCGGCGGCTGGCCGCCGAGGAGCTCCCGGTGACCCTGGCCGTCTCCCTGCACGCCGCCACCGACGAGCTGCGGGACCGGTTGGTGCCGCTCAACCGTGCCCATCCGCTGGACGGGCTGCTCGCCGCCGCCGGCGCCTACGCGCGGACCAGCGGGCGCCGGCTCAGCCTGGAGTGGTGCCTGATCGGAGGAGTGAACGACGGGCTGGACCAGGCGGCCGGGCTGGTCGGGATCGCCCGCCGGCTCCGGGCCCACGTCAACGTCATCCCGATGAACCGGATCGAGGGCAGCTCCTGGGGGCCGCCGCCGGCGGACGCGGGCCGCGCCTTCCTCCGCCACCTCACCGAGGCGGGGGTCACCGTGACCGTGCGGGACACCCGCGGTGGCGAGGCGGAGGCCGCCTGCGGCCAGCTCCGCGCCGCCCTCGAGCCGCGCCGGCAGCTGCGCCCCGACGGGACCCTCAGCCCGCCGCGCTCCCCAGGGCACGAGGGTTCGGCGCGCGGCCGCCCGGACGGGCGACGGGCCACGCTGGGAAGCTGGCGGTCGTGATGACTGCCGTCGACGCGGCGGAGCCGGCTCCGACCCGAACCCCCGCCGGGCTGCCGCGCCCGGCCTCGGCGCCGCCCCCTACGGGGTCTGCTTGCTGGCGGTGCGGATGCAGCGGGTGCAGAGGGTCGTCTTGACCCAGCGGTTGCCCTCGAGCACCCGCGTCGACTGCAGGTTGGGCATGAAGCGCCGGCGGGTGCGAACCTTCGAATGGCTCACGTTGTTGCCGGCCATCGGGCCCTTGCCGCAGCGGTCGCACTTCTGGGACATGATGGTGAGGTGGAATCCCTGATCGGCCGGAGCGGCACCTGGAGCGGCCCCGGCGGCATACTTAGCAATCCGTGCGCCGGGCAGGACGGCAAGCCCGGCGGCGCCTTTCGGCGAGGATAGCACAGCGATGGTGCCGCATCTGATGGGGGCGATGTGACCAGCAGGCAGCGGACGGCGGGGCCTCTGAGCCACACCGCGGGGCTGGGCCGGATCGAGGTGTCGCCGCGGGTGGTGGCCTCGATCGTCGGCCACGTCGCCAACGAGTGCTACGGGGTCGTCGGCATGGCGGCCCAGGGCCTGCGCGACGGGATCGCCGAGCGGCTCAATCGGGAGACCGTCCACCGCGGGGTGGAGGTCGAGGTCCGCGAGGGCGGCCTGGTCATCGAGCTGTACATCATCGCCCAGTACGGGACCCGCATCAGCGAGGTCGCCCACAACCTCATGAGCGCGGTCAAGTACGAGGTCGAGAAGACCCTGGGGGTGGACGTCATCGCGGTCAACGTGAACGTGCAGGGCATACACCTGGAAGAGGGCGATGACCGGCGCTGAGGGCGCGGTGGCCGGGAGCACGCGCGACCCGCTGCGGGAGATCGATGGCGATGCCCTGCTCGGAGGGCTGCGCGCCTCGCTGGCATGGCTGCAGGCCAACCAGGAGCAGGTGAACGAGCTCAACGTGTTCCCGGTGCCGGACGGCGACACCGGCTCCAACATGTACCTCACCCTGCGCTCGGCGGTCGAGGACGCCCAGGCGGCGCCGGTGCCGTCGTCGGCGGGCTCGGTCATGCGCGCCGCCGCCCACGGCTCCCTGATGGGGGCACGGGGCAACAGCGGGGTCATCCTCTCCCAGATCTTCCGGGGTTTCGCCCAGGGGGTCGGGGATCGCGAGCGGCTCGACGCCGCGGCGGTCGCGGCGTGCCTCAGCGAGGGCGCGCGGGTTGCCTACAAGGCGGTGATGAGGCCCACCGAGGGGACCATCCTCACCGTGGTCCGGGAGGCCGCCGAGGCCGCCCAGCGCGCCGCGGCCGGCTCCTTCGACATCCGGGTGATCCTCGATGAGACGGTGCGCGAGGCGCACAGCGCCGTGGAGCGGACGATCGACCAGCTAGCGGTCCTCCGCGAGGCCGGGGTCGTCGACGCCGGCGGCTTCGGGCTGGCGGTGATCTTCGAGGGTCTGACCCGCGCCGTCGGTGAGGCCGACGGGTCGGCCCACCGTCCCCGGCTGGTGCACGAGCGGCGCAGCGGCGAGCCCCGGGTGCGCCGTCCCGAGGAGCCGGTGGTGACACCTCTGGATGACGGGGTGAGCTCGCCGGCCGGGAGGCCGCCCGAAGCGACACGCGCCGCAACCGGGCGCCGTCGCGGGGCTGCCGCGGTCGCGCGGCGCACGGAGGGCTGGGGCTACTGCACCGAGTTCATCATCAGCGGCCCCGGACTGGACGTCGACGCCATCCGGGAGGAGCTGGGCGGGCTCGGGGAGTCCAGCCTGGTGGTCGGTGACGGCGACCTGGTCCGGGTTCACATCCACACCTCCGACCCCGCCGCCCTGATCGGTGTCGCTGCCCAGCGCGGCGGCCTCTCGAACCTCAAGGTCGAGGACATGACCGCGCAGCACCACGAGATCCTCGAGCGCGCCGACCGGACCGAGACCCTGGAGCCCGCGCCGCCCTCCCCGGCCGCCGTCGGGGCGGCTCCAGCCGGCGCCACGGGCGGCAGGCGCTTCGCGGTGGTGGCCGTGGCGCCCGGCGACGGGTTGCGCGAGATCTTCCGGAGCCTCGGCGCCGACGCCGTGGTCGAGGGTGGTCAGACCATGAACCCGTCGACCCAGGACCTCCTGGCGGCGGTGCGGGGGACGGGGGCGGCCTCGGTGGTCATCCTCCCCAACAACGCCAACGTGGTGATGACCGCCGAGCAGGTCCAGCAGCTCGCCGAGGGCATCGACGTGCGGGTGGCCCCGTCCCGCAATGTGCCCCAGGGGATCAGCGCCATGCTGGCCATCGACCCGGCCGGCGACGGCGCGCTGAACGCCCGGCGGATGACCGATGCCCTCCCGCGGGTCTCCGCGGTCGAGATCACGCGGGCGGTGCGCGATAGCGGGGTGAACGGGCTGCGGATCCGCTCAGGCCAGGTGATCGCCCTGGTCGACGGCGACATCGTCCAGGCCGGCGACGACGAGGCCGAGGTCATCGAGGCGGTGCTGCGCAACCGCGAGCCCCCGCCCGAGCTGGTCACCGTCTACTGGGGTTCCCAGGTCGACGAGGCCACCGCCCAGGCCGTGGTCGATCGCCTGCGCGGCGCCTTCCCCGACACCGAGTTCGAGCTGCACCGGGGCGGCCAGGACCACTACCCGTACATCCTCTCCCTGGAGTAGCGCGTCACTCGCCGTGCGCGAGGGAAAGAGTCCGGCGCCTGCGCGGCTCAAGGGATCAGGTGGGTCGGAGTACCAGGGAAACTGACCACGAGGGTGAAGGTGTCGTTGGAGGAACTGCCTGCCGCGCCTGTGACCGCGTACTGGAGGCCCCAGTACTCCCCGCAGATGGGGTCTGGCTGGCCGGCGCCCGGCTCGTTGCCGGGGACGGTGCAGTTGTTGCTGTTCCCCTGGTAGCCACTGGGGATGGTGACCTGGAACTCGATCCACTCACCGTTGTAGCAGTCATCGGTGTCCTGGCCGCCGTTAAGGCCGTACGAGCCGGTCCAGGCCCCCACCCCGCCGGGCAGGGAGTTGCACCAAAGGGTTTCAACCGTCCCACCGGAGCCGGTCGTGCCGTCAGCGGTGGTGATGGGTCGCTGGTCCGAAGGGTCTCCGTCGTTGGGCGGAATCGTGTACGGGCAGCTGGCGCTCGAGTTGGTGGGCAGGCTAGGTCCCCAGTTGCAGATCGTCACCGGTGCCTGGCCGGCCTGAGTTCCAACCACCTGATCATTGTCGGGGTCGATGACGCTCAGATCGTTCGCTGTGAAGCCGTTGAAGAGATCACCCACGTCGTAGACGTAGAAGTCCACGGTCAGCCCCTGGTACTTCGAGGATATGTCCACCACAGGGATGTTGAAGGCTGCCGATGTCTCACCAGAGCTCAGTGTGATCGGGGTGTAGATGGCGAGGTCGTCGATACCTCCGAGCGAGCAGCTGTTGCACACCGTCCCGCCACTAAGCACCTTCAGAGCGTAGCCCTTGTGCGCGCCCTCGGTGCCCGTTGCGTTACCCGACGGGATGTTCCCGTTCGCATCTAGGGTGTCGACCCGGAGGCGGTAGGTGACTCCAGGTGTCAGCTGACCGGACGATAGGTAGATGCCGCCGGACTGAACCACGCCGGTGGCTTGTGCCTGGGTTGAGCTGAACAGGTTGACCCAGCTGTGGTAGACGGCCGCGAACTGCCCCGGGGTGAGGCTTGCGCCCGTGCGCGCATCAGTGGCTGAGTTGCACGTGGAGGCGGCATTCAGGTTGGTTGGACTAACCGTGGGGCAACTGGTTGCGTTGATCGGGTCCACCCTGACCTGAGCGACTGGCTGGTCGGACAGATGGTTGTAGACGTCGGTGACCGTGAAGAGCGTGTACTCCATGACGGAATAGTCGGCCTGGTCGTTGCTGTCGTCCTCGTGATAGCAGGTGTTGCCTGCCGAGGTGCAGGGGTCAGGGGCGAAGGCCGGGTTGTAGACGTCAAGCGTCGGGGTGGCGGTTCCGGCGGGGACGGTGATCTGGTAGTTGTAGCCGCCGCGAGAGGGGAGCGTGCTGAAGCCGCTGATGGCGCCGTAGTCCGTCCCGTTCTGCGCGCTCAGCGCGTGCACGTCGGTTCCGGCAAGCACCGTCTCGTTGGGATCCGAGGGGTTCGGCGTGTAGGCATCGCCCTCGCCGCGGTTGGTGTTCCACCCCTCCGTCCTCAGGAAGTAGTACCCGGAGCCTGACGTCAACCCTGCGACGTCCGTCCCCAGCTGCCCGCCGGGCTGCCCCAGGCTGAGTTGGGGCAGGTAGAAGGCGGTCTCGGTTGAGGTTACCTCGTGGTCGCCGAAGCCGAGGACGCGCATGAAGGTGGATGGCACCCAGGCCTCCACGCTAACGGTGAGATCGTTCGGACTGCAGGCAGTGCCTACGCAGCCTGCCGGGTACTGGCTGACGGTCACCGTGACTGGGTGGCCATCGACCGTGGCGCCGTTGGCGAATCCGTCCCGAGAGGTCGCGGCCCGGGCGGCGTCGGTGGCGTCGGCAGGGGCGGTGCAGATGGAGTTGGCCGTCAAGCACGCCGGCATGTAAGTGACACCTTCGAGTGCCCCAGCCGCGGCAGCGCGCTCCGCCGCCGCGCCGGTCAGATAGGACATGCCTGCGTCGACCGCCAGACCGGCGATGGCGAAGAGGACAACAGCCGACAGGGCGAAGATGACCATTGCCTGGCCACTCCGGCTCACGCGGCGCGGGCGTCGGGGAGAGCGCGGATAAAGCGTCATCACAAGGATCCTGAGGTGCTGGGGGCGAGACACGCGGTCATGTACTGAGAGGTCTGGAAGTTGAAGAAGTTCATCGGAGCCGAGGCCTGGAAGGTGAACACGAGACGCACGCCAATCGGTGACTCGCTGGGCTCGGTCTGGTCCCGGAGGGCGAGGGTGTAGAGGGTGTCCCCGCCGGGCTCCTGCCGGGTCCACGTGCCGGTGGACGACTTGTACTTGTAGACGTCGACCGGGTCGCCAGTTTGGAGCGATCCGTTGAGGTTGGCGGAGTTGGAATAGGTGCAGAGGTCGGTGGTGGCTGTGCACGACTGACCCGACCAGGCACATGGCTCGTAGATGTCGATCTCGTTGAGCGCGGAGAGGTTGGTCAGACCGCCGGCGGTCGTCAGCACGCTCTGGACCACCTCGTTGTCGACGGTGCAGGGGTCGTTAGGGCTGCCGGTGCCCCCGTTGGCCGCGGTCTGGCAGCTGGCCAGCGGGTTTGTGCTCAGGTATCCGCCGTTGCCATCCTCGGCGGCGAGTCGGGCGCCGGCCCTGATCGCTTGACCGGCAACCTGCGCATCGCCGAGGAACGTGGCTGCGGTGGACGTCCCGACGAAGAGGAGGATCATGATGGGCAGGATCAGCGTCAGCTCGACGAGCGCCTGGCCACGGCAACGACGGTGACGAAGAGATCGGCGGGGAGAGGTCACGTCTGGGGCTCCAGCCTGAAGGTGGTCGTGGACGTCAGGACCAGGTCACCAGCGGGCGCACCGAAGAAGTTGAAGTGGTAGCGGATGACTAGCTGCACATACGAGGTTCCCTCTCCCTGTGCGCTCTCCCCCGGCCCGTTGTTGGTGATGACCCTCGACTCCGGGGTCCAGGGTGGGCACTGCGAAGGATCGGTCGTTGACGAGCATGTGCCGTCAAGGGCGGTCACCGTGACGGTGCCGGCGTTATCGGTGAAGCCATAGCGGTCCACGCAGTCCGTGCTTCCTGCGAATGACCCTCCGGCCCCGGCGCACCCCGTCTGGATGACTGGCGTGCCATTGCTGACTTGAAACCCGCCGGACGAGCTGTCCGCCAGCTCCTCGACATCGATCTCGGTGACGGTGACGAGCGTCGTGGTGCCCAGGCCGGCGTTCGCCATGCGCTGGATGCCAAGGATGTCGGTGTTTTGCGCGTTGCCGGAGGCGGCGATGCTGTCGCTCCCGATCAGTGCGGCGTGCGCGACGGCGTTCATCGAATAGAGGAGGAAGCCGCCGTTGAGAATGGCCCAAAGGGCGGCGAAGAAGACCGGCATGACCAGGGCGAACTCGACCATGCCCTGAGCCGACTCACCCGGGCGCCTGCACCGTCGACGGGGTCGGGCCGTCCACCGCACTCTTGTCTGTCCTCACTCCGGGCAACACGAGGCGCGCACTGGTGGCGCGAATCGAGATTGTACCGAATGACGCGGTTGCTGTTTCAGACGTCGCTGATCTGTTACGAAAATGTGGAGAAGGCCTGGACGTCGCCCGCCTGCCCCGCCGACCCCCCCGGGCGGGCGGTGGGAGCCCCCCCCGGGCCCACCTGGTGAATACAGTGTGCAGGATGCCCGACGTGGCGGACGCCCGTGGCCGGCGGATGGGCCGGATCGTGAAGCTTCCCAGCGCCTGCTGGCCGGAGACACCGGTCGCGGAGCTGGCGGGCGTCGGCCCGGCCCAGGCACAGCGCCTGACCCGCCTGGGCATCGTGACCGTCGCCGACCTGCTCCTCCACCTGCCCCGCCGCTACGAGGACACCCGGCAGCTGGTGCCGCTCCGGGAGCTGCGGCCGGGGATGGTCCAGACCGCCCGGGTCCGGGTCCGCGACGTCCGTGCCCACCGCAGCCCGCAGCGGCGCATGCCGCTCGTCGAGGCCACCCTGGAGGACGCGGGCGGCAGCGCCGGCGCCATCTGGTTCAACCAGCCCTACATCGCCAACCAGCTCGCCCCCGGGATGGAGATCCTGGTGAGCGGCAAGGTGGTGAGCGGGCTCCACGGGCTGAGCTTCCAGAGCCCCCGGTTCGAGCGGGTCAGCACCGACCCCCGCCACGTCGGCCGGCTGGCGGCGGTCTACCCGGAGACCGAGAGGGTCACCTCGAAGTACCTCCGGGCCCTGATCGGCCGCCTCCTCCCGGTCGCCGAGCGCATGCCGGACCGGCTGCCCCCGGAGGTGCGCGAGGCGGAGGGGCTGATGCCCATGAGCGAGGCGCTCCGCCAGGCGCACCTCCCCGACGACGAGACCGCCGCCGCGGCCGCGCGGGAGCGGCTGGGCTTCGAGGAGCTGTTCCTGATCCAGCTGGCCGCGGACCGGGCCCGGCGGCGGCGCCTCGGCTCGGCCGGGGTGGTCGTCGCCTATGACGTGGAGGTGGCCCGTGCCTTCTCCGCGAGCCTTCCCTTCCGGCTCACCGACGGCCAGCGGATCTCCGCCCACCAGGTCCTCGCCGACCTGGCGGCGCCCGGGCCCATGAACCGGCTGCTCCAGGGCGACGTGGGCAGCGGCAAGACGGCGGTGGCGGCGATGGCGGCGCTGATGACCTGCCGTGCCGGCTTCCAGTGCGTGGTCATGGCCCCGACCGAGATCCTCGCCCGGCAGCACCACGCGACCCTGGAGGCGCTGCTCGCACCCCACGGTCTGGCCCCGCGCGTGCTCATCGGGAGCACCGGGAGCCGGGCCCGGCGGGAGATCCTCGAGGGCCTGGCAGCGGGGCACGATCCCCTGGTGGTGGGTACCCATGCCCTCATCGAGGACGATGTGGTGCTCAACGACCTCGGCCTGGTGGTGGTCGACGAGCAGCACCGATTCGGGGTCGCCCAGCGCCAGCGGCTGCGCCTCAAGGCACGCGCCATGCCCAACTTCCTGGCCATGACCGCGACCCCGATCCCGCGCTCTCTGGCCCTCACCGTCTACGGCGACGTCGACGTCAGCGAGCTGCGCGAGATGCCCCCGGGACGGCTGCCGGTGGACACCCGCGTGGTGCCGCCCCACCAGCGCGAGGAGGCCTACGAGTTCGTTCGGGGCCAGGTGGCGCAGGGTCGGCAGGTCTTCGTGATCTGCCCCCTGATCGAGGAATCGGACAGATTGGGCGTGAAGTCGGTGACCACCGAGCACCGGAAGCTGGAGCAGGAGGTGTTCCCCGACCTGCGGGTCGAGCTTCTCCACGGCCGCATGCCGGCGCGGGAGAAGGCGGAGCGGATGGCGCGCTTTGCGGCCGGCGGCGCTGACCTGCTGGTGGCCACGTCGGTGGTCGAGGTGGGCGTGGACGTCCCCAACGCGACGGTGATGATCGTGGAGGGGGCCGAGCGCTTCGGCCTGGCCCAGCTCCACCAGCTCCGGGGGAGGGTGGGTCGCGACCGGCACCGCGCTTTCTGCCTGCTCTTCGAGGATGGCATCGACGAGGAGGGGTCACAGCGGCTCCAGGCGGTGGCCACGACCCAGAGCGGCTTCGACCTCGCCGAGCTGGACCTCCGGCTGCGCGGTCCCGGGGACGTGGCCGGCCTCCGCCAGCACGGCCTCCCCGAGATGCGCGCCGCCGACCTCCTCGACTTCGCCCTCGCCCAGCGCGCGCGCGCCGCCGCGGGCGCCTGGCTGGAGCGCGACCCCGAGCTCACCGCGTACGCACCCCTGCAGGTGGCGATGCACGCGTACACCAGCGTCTTCGACCTGGACTGAGCGCCGGTGGCCGCCAGCAGGATCACCGGCGGGGAGTGGCGGGGCCGCCAGCTCACCACGCCGCCGGGTCTGGAGGTGCGGCCGACCCGCGGGATGGTCCGCCAGGCCCTCTTCAACATCCTGGGGACACGGGTCGCAGGGGCACGGGTGGTCGACCTCTACGCGGGAGCCGGGTCGCTGGGCTTCGAGGCGCTCAGCCGGGGAGCGGTCCACGCCACCTTCGTCGATCGGCGCCCCCAGAGCCTCGGCTTGATCGCCGCCACCGCCCGGCGGTTCGGCTGCGAGGACCGGGTCCGGCTGGTGGCCGCGGATGCGGTCGCCTGGCTGCGGCGGGGCCCGGCCGAGGCCGGCGGCGCCGACATCTGCTTCGTCGACGCGCCCTATCGCGACGAGCGGCTGACCACCGCACTGGAGCTGCTCGGCGGCCTCGCACCGGCCCTGGTCGTGTGCGAACATCACCGCGCCCGGGCGCTGCCCGCCGAGCTGGGACGTCTCACCGCGGTGCGCACCGCCCACTACGGGCTGACCGACCTCACCCTCTACCAGCGTCGCGAGCATCAGGAGCCGTCCCCATGAAGGAGCGCGTGAGCCAGCCGCGCGTGGCCCTCTATCCGGGGAGCTTCGACCCCATCACCCTGGGCCACCTCGACATCCTGGAGCGGGCGATGGCGATCTTCGACCGGGTGGTGGTGTCGGTCCTCCGCAACCCGGACAAGCAGCCGCTGTTCAGCGTCGAGGAGCGTCTCGAGCTCATCCGCGAGGCGACCCGCCCGCTCGACGGCGAGGTCGAGGTGGATGCCTTCGACGGCCTCACCGTGGAGCACGCCGCACGGGTGGGAGCGATCGCCATCGTGCGCGGTCTGCGCGCGGTGAGCGATTTCGAGACCGAGTTCCAGATGGCGCTGATGAACCGGCGCCTCGACCCCGACATCCACACCGTCTTCCTGATGACCTCGGCGCCCAACGTCTTCATGTCCTCGGCGCTGGTGAAGGAGGTCTGCCGGCTCGGGGGCGACATCAGCGAGTTCGTCCCGCCGGCGATCGCCGAGGCCCTGCGCCGGCGCCTGGGGAAGCCCGGATGAGCGGTGGTCCGCGCTCGCCGCAAGAGGCGGCACCCTCCACGCTCGACCTCCTCGACGCCCTGGACGGGCTGCTGGCGGAGGCGCGCCGCGTTCCCTTCAGCGGCAGCGTCGTGGTCAACGACGAGGAGCTGATGCAGCTGGTCGAGCGGATCCGGCTCTCCCTCCCCGAGGAGGTGGTTCAGGCCCAGCGTCTCCTCGACGAGCGCGAGCGCGTGCTCCGGGACACCGAGCAGCGGGCGCAGGACATCGTGGAGCGTGCCGAGGCGACCGCCCGCGAGCTGGCCGAGCGCGTCCAGCTGCAGGCCCACGAGGCGGGCCAGCGCGCCCGCGCCGAGGCGGCTCAGCAGGCGGAGCAGGCCCAGGCCGATGCCCGGCGGGTGGTGGAGGAGGCGAAGGCCCACGCCGAGCGCCTGGTCTCCGAGCACGCCGTCCTCCGCGCTGCCGAGGACCGGGCCGCGCTGCTGCTCCGCGGGGCGGAGGGCCGGGCTGCCGAGATCACCGCCGCCGCCGAGGGCTATGCCCGGGATGCCGACCGCTACGTCGAGGCGATCATGACCGAGCTGGAGGAGCATCTGGTCGCGGTCACCGCCACCGTGCGCAAGGGACTGAAGACCCTCGCCGCCCCCACCTCCCCGCGCAGGAAGCGGCGCGGCGAGCCGGCCTCGTAGACGCCCCGACCGGGCGGAGCGCGCCCCCCTTCGCCTCCGGTCCTGCGGAAGCAGCGGGTATACTCGCGGCTCAGGTCCAGCGCGGCCTTGCGCTGCGCGCCCTCCCTCCCTCCCGGAGACGTCATGCCCCTCCCCAAGCAACGGATCTCGAAGCGCCGCCGTGACTTCCGGCGCTCGCATCACGCCCTCACCCTCCCCACCCTCAACCCCTGCCCGCAGTGCAAGCAGCCGCGGCTGCCCCACCGGGTCTGCCCCAACTGCGGCCACTACGACAAGCGCGAGGTGATCGAGACCGAGTGAGCGAGCCGGCGCTCCGGGTCGCCCTCTGCTTTCCGGGTCAGGGCAGCCAGGCGGCGGCGATGGCCGCCGGCCTCGAGGCGACGGAGCTGGGGGCACGGCTGCTCGCGGTCGCCGCCTCCGCCGGCGTCGACCTCGGTCCCGCCTTCGGCGGCGACGAGGAGCTGATCCGCCCCACCGAGATCGCCCAGCCGGCCCTGGTCTTCACCGAGGTGGTGCTGGCCGCCGCCCTTCCCGGCGACCTCGACGTGGTCGCCGTTGCCGGCCACTCGGTGGGGGAGCTGGCCGCCCTCGCCGCCGCGGGCGCGCTCGACCCCGAGGCGGCGCTGCGCCTGGCGGTCGAGCGGGGCCGGCTGATGGCCGCGATGCGCGAGGGGACGATGGCGGCGGTCCTGGGGCTCGACGCCGAGGCCGTGGCCCGGCTCTGCGCCGGATCGGGGGGCACCGTGGTCGTGGCCAACCTCAACGCCCCCGGGCAGGTGGTGGTGAGCGGAAGCGTCGAGGCGGTCGCTGGGCTGTCTGCCATGGCCCGGGAGGCCGGTGCCCGGCGGGTCATCCCGCTCCGGGTCAGCGGCGCCTTCCACTCGCCGCTGATGGCGGATGCCGCCGCCGCCTTCGTGCGGGTGCTCGACGGCGTCGACATGAGGGCGCCGGCGGTGCCGGTGATCGCCAATGTCGACGCGTCCCCCGTGACCGGCGCCGCGGGGCTGCGCGAGCGGCTCGGACGCCAGATGGTATCGGCGGTGCGCTGGTCCGACTCGGTGGAGCGGCTGGTGGAGCTCGGCGCCGACGTGCTGGTCGAGGTCGGTCCGGGGGAGGTCCTCACCGGGCTGGCCCGCCGGATAGCTCCGCAGGTGCGCGCCGTCGGCGTGAGCAGCCTGGCGGCCGCCGCCGCGCTGGCGGAGCGGCTGGGTGCGGACGGCCGGGGGTGAGCGGACCCCGGCGCCCTCTGTCGAGTACCCTACGATCCGTGCCCGAGATGACACCCGATCCCGCTCGCCGTCACCTGGCGGCCGGCGGTGTCTGAGACGGCGCTCGCCGGCCAGGTGGCCCTGGTCACCGGCGGGTCCAAGGGGATCGGCAGGGCCACCGTCCTCGCCCTGGCCCAGGCCGGCGCGGACGTCGCCCTCAGCTACTCCGCTCAGGCCGACGCGCGGGCCGGGCACCCCGGGATCGCCGAGGAGACTGCCGCCGAGGCCCGCGCCCTCGGGGTGCGCGCCGTCACCCTCGAGGCCGACATCTCCGATCCCGCCGCGGCGGCGGGCATGGTGGAGTCCACCGTCGAGCAGCTGGGGCGGCTGGACATCGTGGTCAACAACGCGGGCATCGCCCGCGACAACCTGGCCATCCGGATGACCAACGCCGAGTGGGACCTGGTGATCGCCATCGACCTCTCGGCCGCCTTCCACGTCTGCCGGGCGGCGCTCAAGCCGATGATCCGCCAGCACTCCGGCCGTCTGATCAACGTGAGCAGCATCGCCGGGGTCATCGGCAACCCGGGCCAGGCCAACTACTCGGCCGCCAAGGCCGGGCTCATCGGACTGACCAAGAGCCTGTGTCGCGAGGTGGGCTCGCGGGGGATCACCGTCAACGCCGTGGCCCCCGGCTTCATCGACACCGACATGACGGCGGCGCTCGGCGAGAAGGCCCTCACCTCCGCGCTCGCCGCCATCCCCCTCGGCCGGGTCGGAAAGGCCGAGGACGTGGCTGCCGCGATCCGGTTCCTCGCCCTCCCCGAGGCCGGCTACATCAGTGGCTGCGTCCTCCAGATCGATGGCGGCATGGGGGCATGACCGTGAGGGGTGGCCGACCCCCCGGCTGAATCAGAGGAGATGGTGGCCGACACTCCAGCCGAGCACGCCGGGACGGCCGGGTCGCCCAGATCGCGCCCACGGCGCCGCTCCAGCCCCCCGGTCACGACCGCGGAGCCGACCGGCGCGGCTCCGGAGACCTCCGTCCCGACCGCCTTCGTCGATGGGGCGTCAGGACCCTACGCCTTCCACCCTCCCGACCCCACGAGGGGGGGTGCGGAGAGGGCGGAGGACCCGAACTCGAGGGGTGGGGACCCAAAGTCACCGTTCCGTGCGAAGGGACGCCCGCCACGCGGTATTGTTTCCCCCCAGCCCGAAGCGGCCCACGCTGATGAGACAGAAGGACTGACGACTGATGCCAGACGTGACGTTCGACCGGTTCAAGACGATCGTCGCCGAGCAACTCGGCGTGGAGCCGGACCAGGTGACGCCGGAGGCGTCCTTCGTCGAGGATCTCAACGCAGACTCGCTCGACCTCGTGGAGCTGATCATGGCCTTCGAGGAGGAGTACCAGATGGAGATCAGCGACGAGGACGCGGAGAGGATCGGGACGGTGGGGCAGGCCTGGGACTACATCCAGGAGAAGAGCGGGGCGGCGGGCTAGAGGCACCCGTCACCAGGCCTCCGGCGGGGCTCGGAAGCGGAGCCGAGGCGGAGCCGGCGGAGACCGCCGGCGCTGGTGGTCCCCGTGCCGGCGCGGGCGACACCGTGCCCACGACCCCTCCCGCGGCGGACGGCGAGGCGGCTCCGTCCCGGCGCCGCAGGTCGCGCTCGCGCAGGCCGGCCGCCCTTCCGACCGCGGCTCCCGCCCCGGACGCTGCGGAGTCCGCCCCCGACGCGCCGGCGGTCGGCCCCCCCACCGCGCCGCCCGGTGAGACCGCCGCCCTCCCCGCTGTCGAGGCGCCCGCGGCCCGCTCCACCGAGACCGAGGCCAAGCCCTCGCGGAGGCGGCGCTCCCGCTCGCGTGGCGCGGGCGGCGCGCCGCCGGTGGTGGCCTCCGGCGCGCCGGAGGCCATCGCCCCGCCGCCGCTCGACGCCCTGCCGGCCATGCCCGACGGCCTCGGGGACGTCACCGAGCCCGCCGAGCCGGCACAGCAGTCCGAGCTGGCCCCGGAGGAGCAGCAGGGCCTCGACGAGCTGTCGGTACGCCTCCAGATCAGCTTCCGGCGCCCCGCGCTGCTGAGGGAGGCGATGACCCACGCCTCCTGGAACAACGAGCGGGGGGAGCCCAGTGGCCCGGGTCACGACAACGAACGTCTCGAGTACCTCGGCGATGCGGTCCTGGAGCTGGTCGTCGGCGAGTACCTCTTCCGGCGGTTTCCCGGGTACGACGAGGGCCAGCTGACCCAGCTCCGGGCATCGCTGGTCAACACCATGTCGCTGGCCAAGCTCGCCGAGCGTCTCCACCTGGGAGAGGCGTTGCTGCTCGGCCGGGGGGCTGCCAAGACGGGGGCGCGCCAGCTCCCCTCGCTGCTGGCCAACTGCTTCGAGGCGATGATCGGGGCGATCTTCCTCGACCAGGGCTACCGGGTGGCCACCCGCGTCTTCCTCCAGAGCATCGGCGACCTCTCCGAATGGAGTGACGAGAATCACAAGGGACGGCTTCAGGAGGCGGCCCAGCTGCGGCTCGGAGCCACCCCCGCCTACCGCGTCACCGCGATCGGGGGGCCCGGACACCGCCGCGAGTACCGCGCCGAGGCGGTGGTGGCGGGGAAGGTGCTCGGCGACGGGCGGGGGAGCACCAAGCAGGCGGCCGAGCAGGCCGCGGCCAGGCTGGCCATGGAGCGGCTGGCGGCGCCTGACGGCCGGCGCCCGGCCCCGACCCGCGTCCGCCGCCCCGCGGCGGTCTCGAAGGAGCCGGCCAGGGTGCGGCGCCGGGTCGCGGAGGTGGCCGCCGACCGGCGCGCCGCCGCGCGTCCGGGGCCGGCGGTGACGGCGGCGGCGGCGTCTTCCGAGCCACCCCGGTCGCGCGGGCTGCTGGGCGCCCTCCGCGCCGCGGCCCAGGTGCTGGTCGGCCACCGGGCCGAGACGGCACCGCCGCCCGCGAGGACGCCCGAGCCGCCCCCGGCCCCGCATCGCACCCACCGCGGCCACCGCGGCGGCCGGGGACGCCGCCGGCCGTCGCCGCCGACCGAGTCCGCGGCCTCCGAGGCGCCGCCGTCCGGGTCGACGCCGCCGGCGTCCCCGCCGCGGTGACGGCTCCCGCCCCGGGGGACGTCGCACCGACATCTTGTGGTGGCAGCTCTCGACGCCCCCAGATGTTGACGTGAGGCCCACCGGGCACGGAGAATCCGCCGGGTGAGGCTGCAGCGTCTCGTCGTCAGCGGGTTCAAGACCTTCGCCCACCGCACGGAGATCCGCTTCGGGGCGGGCATCACCGGGGTGGTGGGGCCCAACGGCAGCGGCAAGAGCAACCTGGTCGACGCGGTGCGGTGGGCGCTCGGGGAGACCAACGCCAGGGAGTTGCGCGGCAGCCGTCTCGACGAGATGATCTTCGCCGGCGGCGCGGAGCGCGACCGGATGGGGGTGGCCGAGGTCGAGCTGATCCTCGACAACGAGGACGGGCTGCTGCCGGTCGAGGACGCCGAGGTGGCGCTCAGCCGGCGGGTGGTGCGCGGCGGCGACGTCGAGTACCGGATCAACGGTGCACGGGCCCGGCTGCGCGACCTCGAGCGCATCCTCGGCGGCACCGGGCTGACCCAGCACGGCTACGCGGTGGTCGCCCAGCATGACATCGAGGCCATCATCGAGGCGACCCCCCGACAGCGCCGCTCCCTGGTGGAGCAGGCGGCCGGCGTTCGCCCCCTTCGGGTCGCCTGTGACGACGCCCTCCGGCGACTGGACCTGGTCGACACCGCGGTACAGCGGCTGGTGGACCGGCTCGGGGAGTCCGAGCCCCGCCTGGCCCAGCTCGCCGGCGAGCGCGAGGCGGCTCTCGAGGTGCGGGGCATGGCCGAGCGGCTGTCCTCGCTCCGGGGCAGCCTCGCCCGTGAGGCATGGCGGGCAGCGCGCGCCGAGGTCCGGCAGGCCCGGAGGAGGCTGGAGACGGCCGATCGGCGGCTGGAGGCGGCAACCGAGGCGGAGGAGGGCTTCGCCACGCGCGTCGATGCGTCCCGGGCCGGCCTGGAGGCGACACGATCGGCCCAGCGCGAGGCGGCCGACCGGCTGGAGGCGGCCCGGATGGCTGCTGAGCGGTGCCGGGGCGAGGCGCACCGCTTCGCCGATCGCGCGCGGACGGCGGCCCTGCACCGGGCCGATGCCCGCCGGCAGTCCCACGCCGCCGCCCTCGAGGTGGAGGCGGCCGTGCGTGCGCTCGGCGAGCTGGCCGGGGCGGATCGCGAGGCCGGGGAACGCCGACGCGACCTGGAGACGGCGATGGCCGGGCTGTCGGCGCAGCGCCGGGAGGCGGCGGCGGAGGCGAGCGGGGCGCAGCGGCAGGCCGACGACGCGGAGCGCGATCTGGTCCGGGCCGCCGCCGCGACGCTGGCGGCCCGGACCGGGGCGCGCGAGCGCGCCCAGAACCGGGATCTCCTCGAGCAGACGGTCCAGACTGCCGCGGCGGAGCTGGCGGCGGCCCAGGCCCGGGCGGGCGCACTGGAGACGGTGGCGCGGGCCGCACAGGGCCGCCTGGCGAGGATCGAGGCCACCGCCACGGCGGCGGAGACGGAGGCCGCGCTGCGGGCGGCCGAGCTCGAGGAGGCGCGCCGGGGCCTGCGGGAGGCGGAGGGCCGCCGCGTCGAGGAGCGCGAACGGATGACCGCAGCGCTCGCGCGGGCCGCCAGCCTCCGCGGTCAGGTGGACGGGCTCCTGGGGGGCACCGGCGCGATCGGGGCGCAGGCGGCCGAGCTGGGCGCCGTCCGGCTCGTGGACGCGATCAGGGTGCTGGAGCCCGGCGATGCCGCCGCGGTCGAGGCCGCGCTCGAGCCGCACCTGGGGGCGTGGGTCGTGGCCGACGTCGACCGCGCCCTCGACCTGCTCCGGGGCGCCGAGGTGCGGGAGGAGGTGCTGACCGCCGGTGCGGGCGCCGGCCCGGGAGGAGAGGGCGAGCTCGCCGCCCAGGCAGAGGTGGCCGCGGTGGACGGAGGCGGGCCTGGCGCAACCGGTGGCGGCGCGGCCCGGCGGGCGCTCGACGCCGTGGAGGTCGAGCCCCGGGCGCGGGCGGCGGCGACCCACTGCCTGGCCCGCACCTGGCTGGTGCCGGACCTGGCCACGGCCCGGCGGGTGGCGACGGCCGCGGGGATCCGCGCGGTGCTCCCGGACGGGGCGGTGATCACCACCGCCGGGGCCCGGGCCGGTGGCGGCAGCGCCCCGACGCTGTCGCTGGTGGCCGCCGCGCGCGAGGCGGAGGCGGCCGTCGGGTCGGCCTCCGCCCTCGAGGCCGCGGCCGGCGCCGAGGTCCGCCGCTGGACCGGCGCGGTGGCGGCCGCCGACCAGGCCCTGGGCCGGGCCTCGGCTGAGCTGGCCGCTCGACGCCGGGAGGCCGCCGAGGCCACCGCGCAGTCGGCGGCGGCCGGGAGCGCCGCGGCGATGGAGTCGCGGCGGCTCCCGGCGCTGGAGGCGGAGCTGAACCGTCGCGTCCAGGCGCGGACCGAGGCGGCGGCCGCCGCGGAGAGCGCCGGGCTGGACGCGGAGCGGGCCGGCCGGACCGAGGAGGACCTTCGTGCCGCCGCCGAGCAGGCGCGCGCCCGGTTCACCGACCTGCGCGACCGCAGTGACCGGCTGACCGCCCAGCTGGCCCGCGCCGAGGCCACGGCGGCCGAGCTGCGGCTCGCGGTCGGCGAGGCCGATCGCCGCCGCTTCGAGAGCGAACGTCGCCGTTCGGACGCCGCCGGAAGGCTCGCCGACTCGGACGCCCGGGTGGCGGGGGCGGAGACCGACGTGCTGGCCGCCCTGGCCCATGGGGGAGCCGCCGCCGCCGCGGCGCTCTCGGCGGAGAGGACGGTGGAGACGGCGGCGGCTCACCTCAGCGAGATGTCGCGGCCGCTCGGCGAGATGGAGGGCGCGCTGACCGCCCTCGAGGCGGAGCGTGGCGAGGTCCGGGTGGCGGTCGCCCGCGCCGAGGACGAGGTCAACGCCGCGCGCAGCGAGCTCGGGGTCGCCGAGATGCGTCTCGCCGAGCAGGCCGAGCTCGTCCGTGATCAGGTCGACGATGACGCGGCGGAGCTGGACCCCACCGCCGCCGAGCGGGCCGAGCGCGAGATCTCCCGGCTGGAGCGGCGGGTCGCCGCGATGGGCCCGGTGAACGCCCTGGCCCCGGAGCAGCACGATGCGCTGGCGGAGCGAGTGGGCCGGCTGCGGGCCGGGCGCGACGACCTCGCGGTGGCGTCGGCCGAGGTCGGCAACCTGGTCCGCCGCTTCGAGGCCGAGGCGGGCCGGCGCTTCGAGGCGGTCTTCGGCGCCGTCAACGTCCATTTCGCGGAGCTGTTCTCCGAGCTGTTCCCGGGTGGTCGGGCTGCGCTGCGCCTCGAGACGCCCGCGGAACCGCCCCCGGCGGCGGACGCCGAGGACGGGCAGCCGCGCCGGGTGACGGCGGACGACGAGCGGCTGGAGGGGGTGGCGATCCTGGCCCAGCCGGCGGGGAAGCGGCTCCAGCACCTCAGCCTTCTGAGCGGAGGGGAGCGGGCGCTGACCGCCCTGGCGGTGGTGCTCGCGCTGCAGCAGGTGAACCCCTCGCCGTTCTACATCTTCGACGAGGTCGACGCCCCGCTGGACGACACCAGCGTGCTGCGCTTCACCCGGTTGCTCGGCCGCCTCGCCGCCCTCCAGCAGTTCATCGTTGTGACCCACAATCACGTCACCATGGCCGCCGCCGACGCCCTGTACGGGGTCACCATCGATCGGGAGGGGGTGAGCTCGCTGCTCTCGGTCCGCTTCTCCGCCGACATCGGGGCCACCGACGTGACCGGGACGCTGGTCGCGCCGCTCCGCCGTGTCGCGTCGTAGCGGGGGGCGGCGGCTGCCGCGGGCCGTCGGGAGGCGCTCGTGACCCGCGAGCTGGTCAGCCGCCCGCGGAGGGAGTCGTGGTGGCGGCGCATGTCGCGGCGCATGGACCGCGCCTCGCTCAGCTTCAGCGAGCAGGTCCGCGACACCGTCCTGCTCCGCCGCAGCCTCGACGACGAGTTCTGGGACAGCCTCCTCGAGGTGCTGGTCGGCGCCGACTGCGGGATGCCGGTGGCGGAGCGGCTGGTGGCGCGGCTCCGCGCCCGCGTGCGCGAGGAGCGGATGTCCAGTCCCGAGCAGGCCCTCCAGGCTCTGAAGGCGGAGATGCTGGCCGTTCTCCAGTCCCGCGACCGCCAGCTCCAGATCGACCAGATCCCCGCGGTGGTGCTGATGGTCGGCGTCAACGGCAGCGGCAAGACCACCACCATCGGCAAGCTCGCCCACCGTCTGCACGCCGAGGGGAGGACGACCCTCATCGCCGCGGCCGACACCTTCCGGGCCGCCGCCATCGACCAGATGCGGCTGTGGGCGGACCGCAGCGGCAGCGATGTGATCGCCCACCAGCCCGGCGGCGATCCCGGGGCGGTGGTGTACGACGCCCTCCAGGCCGCGGTGGCGCGCGGGATCGAGTGCGTGCTGGTCGACACCGCCGGGCGGCTCCACACCAAGGTCAACCTGATGGCGGAGCTGATCAAGGTGCGCAACGTGGCCCGCCGGGTCATCCCCGAGGCTCCTCACGAGACCCTGCTCGTGATCGAGGCGCCGACCGGGATGAACGCGATCGCCCAGGCCCGGGTGTTCCACGAGTCCCTGGGCCTCACCGGGATCGTGCTCACCAAGCTCGACGGCAGCTCGCGGGGTGGGACCGTGCTCGCCATCGAGGAGGACCTGGGGGTGGCCGTCAAGCTGGTCGGCCTGGGGGAGGGGATCGACGACCTCAACGTCTTCGACCCGCAGGAGTACCTGGACGCCCTCTTCGCCGGGGTGCTGGAGGCGCCGGCGACCTAGCCGCCCCGGAGTTCGGCGCCGGCCCGTCGATCCGTTAGACTGTCCAGGCTTTGACCTTGACAGTCCCGCCCGGGACGGCTCCGCCCCCTCTCGGGGCGCCCGCTCCTGCGCCTCCTGACGCCCTCACCCGGACCGCGCGCCTCCAGCGGCTCCTCGACGTCTACGGCGGGCTGCTCACGGACCGCCAGCGGGAGGCCTGCCGGCTCCACCTCGACGAGGATTGGTCCTTCGCCGAGCTGGCCGAGGACCTGGGCTGCAGCCGGAGCGGTGCCCACGACCTGGTCCGCCGGGGGCTGGCCCAGCTCGAGCACTGCGAGGCCCGCCTGGGCCACGCCGCCGAGCTGGCCCGGCGTGACGCGGTCGAGGCCGCGCTGCGGGCCCGGCTGGCGGGGCGGCGCTAGCCATGTTCGAATCCCTCTCCGACCGCCTCGGCGACATCTTCAAGTCGCTCTCCGGTCGTGGCCGGCTGACCAAGGAGGAGGTCGAGCTGGGGATGCGCGAGGTGCGGCTCGCCCTGCTCGAGGCGGACGTCAACTTCAAGGTCGCCCGCGCCCTGGTCGACCGGATCCGGGAGCGCGCCGTCGGCGCCGACGTGCTCGAATCGCTGACCCCCGGGCAGCAGATCGTGAAGATCGTCAACGAGGAGGTGGTGACGCTCCTGGGTGGCGAGCAGCGCAAGCTGCGCTATCAGTCACAGCCACCGACGGTGGTGATGCTCATCGGCCTGCAGGGCAGCGGTAAGACCACCACCTGCGCCAAGCTCGCCCTGGCCACCCGCCGCGACGGGCACCGCCCGCTCCTTGTCGCCGCCGACATCCAGCGTCCCGCGGCGCCCCAGCAGCTCGAGAAGCTGGGCAAGGACAACCAGATCCCGGTCGCCATGCCCGACGGGAAGAGCAAGCCCCCCGAGCTCTGCAGGCGCGGTCTGGACGAGGCCCGGCGGCTCAATTGCGACGTGGTCATCCTCGACACCGCCGGCCGCCTCCAGATCGATCAGCGGATGCTCCAGGAGCTGAAGGAGATTCGCAAGCGCATCCCCATCCACGACACGGTGCTGGTGGTCGACGCCATGACCGGGCAGGAGGCGGTCAACGTCGCCCGCGAATTCGACCAGCAGGTGGGTGTCGACGGCATCATCCTGACCAAGCTGGATGGCGACGCGCGGGGCGGCGCGGCCCTCTCCATGAAGGAGTCGATGGGCAAGCCGATCCTCTACACCGGGGTCGGCGAGAAGGTGTCGGAGCTGGAGGCGTTCCAGCCGGAGCGGATGGCGTCGCGCATCCTCGGCATGGGCGACATCCTCACCCTGGTGGAGCGCGCCCAGGCGCACGTCGACCAGCGCACCGCCGAGCAGGCGGCCCACAAGCTGCTCGCCGGGCGCTTCACCATGAACGACTGGCTCGAGCAGATGCGTCAGCTGCGCAAGATGGGGTCCCTGGAGGGAATCCTGGGGATGCTCCCGGGGGGACGCCAGATGATGAAGCAGGCGGGCGGGATGGTGCCCACCGAGAAGGACCTCTCCCGGATGGAGGCGATCGTGCTCTCCATGACCGCGCACGAGAGGATCCACCCGGAGGTGCTCAAGAGCTCGCGTCGGCGCCGCATCGCGCTGGGCAGCGGCACCACCATGGCCGACGTCAACAAGCTGCTCAAGGGATTCGAGCAGATGCAGTCGGTGATGAGATCGCTGGGCGGCAAGGGTGCCAAGGGGGTGCGCGGCAGGGCCCGGATGCTGCGCCAGCTCCAGGGCATGGATCCCTCGCAGCTGGGCCTGCCCACACCATGAGCGTTTCAATGCTTTCGACGCCCGTCGGCGACGGGTCCACGCTCACGACAAAGGAGAAGTTTTGGTCAAGATCCGCCTGAAGAGGATGGGGACCACGAAGCGCCCCTTCTACCGCCTGGTGGTCGCCGACTCGCGCTCTCCCCGCGACGGGCGCTTCATCGAGGCCCTCGGCTTCTACGACCCCCTGCCCCAGCCCGCCTCGGTGAGGATCGACGCCGAGCGGGTGCGCGAGTGGCTGCGCCGCGGCGCCCGTCCCAGCGACAGTGCCCGCGACCTGCTGGTCGCTCAGGGCATCCTCGCCGGCGGTGCCCGGCGCGAGCGGCCCTCCACCGGGATGGCGACCGCCCCGTCCGAGGCGGAGGCGCCGGTGGTCGCGTCCCAGCCGTTGACCGCCGCCGCGGACGGGGCGGACGCGGGCGGGTCCGGCCCGGACGGCGACCTCGATGGCGAGGGTGAGTCCGATACAGAGACGCACCCGGTCAGCGAGGACCAATAGGTGACCGATTACGCTGATCTGACCCGTTTCATCGTCGAGCGGATGGTCGGCGCTCCCGAGGCGGTCACCGTCCGGGCGGTGCCCAAGGGACGGACCACCATCATCGAGGTGGTGGTCGCCGAGACCGATATGGGCAAGCTGATCGGCAAGGGTGGCCGCAACATCGACGCGGTCCGGGCCGTGGTGCGGGCCGCCGGTCTGCGCGCCCACGAGCGCGTCCAGGTGGAGCTGGCCGAGCAGCGATGACCCCCGCAGCCACCCCCGGCCTGCCCGGCGGACGCCCGGCCCTGCTGCGTGCGGCGCGCGTGCGGCGGCCCCATGGGGTGCTCGGCGAGGTGCGGGCCGAGAGCCTGGGCGGGGACGCCCGGCGCTTCCGGCGCGGGGTGAGGGTGACCGTCGAGGACACCGGTCGCGCCCTGACCCTGCGCTCGGCGCGCGGCCTCGGGGACGGCGACCTGCTGTTGGCCTTCGCCGGGATCGACACCCCCGAGGCCGCCGCTCCGCTGCGGGGCGCCTACCTCTGCGTGGAGCCGCAGCGGGCGCGCCGCCTTCCCCCCGGCGAGTGGTTCGTGTGGCAGCTGGTCGGGCTTGCCGCCGTCGACCCCGAGGGGCGCCCCCTGGGTGTGGTCGCGGACGTCGAGGCGGGCCCCGCCCACGACGTGCTGGTGGTGGGCGGCGAGGGCGGCGAGCGGCGCTTTCCGATGGTGTCCGCTTTCGTGCGCGAGGTGGACGTGGCCGGCGGGAGGATCGTCCTCACGCCCTGGGACGAGGAGGAGGCCTGAGCGGGCCTGAACGGAGATGCGGTTCGAGGTGCTCACCATCTTCCCCGACGTCTTTCCCGGCCCCCTGGGGGTTGGGGTGGTCGGGCGCGCCCTCGAGCGCGGCGAGCTCAGCCTCCGCACCCACGACCTGCGCGACTTCACGACCGGCCGTCACCGCCAGGTCGACGACATCGCGTTCGGGGGAGGTCCGGGAATGGTGCTCAAGCCCGAGCCCCTGGTCCAGGCCGTCCGCCGGCTGCGCGGCGAGGTGCCCGGGCTGAGGTCGATCCTGCTCTCCCCACAGGGGAGGCGATTCGACCAGGCGGTGGCGCGGGAGCTGGCCGCGGAGAGCGCCCTGCTCCTGGTCTGCGGCCGCTACCAGGGGGTCGACGAGCGCGCCCGCGGCGCCATCGGCGAGGAGCTGTCGGTCGGCGACTATGTGCTGAGCGGGGGGGAGATCGCCGCCATGGCGATCATCGAGGCGGTCGCACGCCTGCTGCCCGGCGTGGTCGGCTCGGCCGACTCACTCGCCGACGAGAGCTTCTCGGCAGCCACCGAGGGCGGGCTGGAGGCTCCTCTCTACACCCGTCCTGCCGATTTCGAGGGCGAGGTGGTGCCAGAGGTGCTGCGCGGCGGCAACCACGCCGACATCGCAGCCTGGCGGCGCCGCCAGGCCCAGGAGGCAACCCGCCGCCGCAGGCCCGACCTGCTAGGGTCGTCAGGCGCGATTTCTGGAGGTTTGCAGTGAACGTCGTCGAGCTCCTGGAGCGGGAGCAGGAGAAGGCCGAGGTCCCCGTGCTCCGCAGCGGGGACACGGTGCGGGTGCACGTGAAGGTCGTCGAGGGGACGCGCGAGCGCATCCAGGTGTTCGAGGGCGTGGTCATCTCCCTCCATGGCAAGGCCGGGATCGGCGCCAACTTCACGGTGCGGCGGATCGCCTCCCACGGTGTCGGGGTGGAGCGGACCTTCCTGCTCCACTCGCCGCGCATCGACCGGATCGAGGTGCTGCGCCATGGCGACGTGCGCCGGGCCAAGCTCTTCTACCTGCGCGAGAAGGTGGGCAAGCGCGCCCGGATCCGGGAGCGCCGCCAGCCGCTCGGAGGCGAGAGCGGCGCGGTGCGCCGCGCCTCGGCGGTGGAGAGCGCGTCCGAGGGCTTCGAGGACGACTTCGAGGCGGAGGCCGCGGAGGACGCCGCGCTCGCCGCGGCCGAGCCGGACGAGGCCGAGACCGAGGACCTGGAGCCGGAGAACGTCTGACCGGGCCGCGGCCGGGCCCACCAGGCCCCTGGCGTCGCCGCGGCAGCGGGTCGGGGCGGCGGGGGAGGCGGCCGCCGTCGCCCACCTCGAGTCCAGCGGGCTGCGCGTGGTGGCCCGCGACTGGCGCTGCCGCCTCGGCCAGCTCGACATCGTCTGCGAGGAGGCGGGGGTGCTGGTCGCCGTCGAGGTCAAGGCCCGGCGGAGCGACCGGTTCGGGCTGCCCCAGGAGGCGGTGGACCGGCGCAAGCAGGCCAAGCTCCGGAGCCTCCTCGACGCCTTCCGGCTGGCCGGCGGCCGGCGTGACCAGCCCTGCCGGATCGACGTGGTCGCCGTGCGATTCGACCGTGAGCTCCGGCCGCTGAGCTGCGAGCACATCCGGGACGCGGTCCAGGGCTGAGCAGCGCCGTCCGGGAAGGTCCCGGCGGCGCCGGCTGAGAAACCGTTGGGCCTGACCGTATGATCCCCGGGGGGATGACAACCCGACACCCCGTGGTCGCAGTGGTCGCTCTGATGGCCAGCGTCGTCGCCGCCTGCCAGGGTTCGGCCCCCTCTCCCGCGGGCGCCAGCCGCACCGCCGCGGCGACGTCGCAGGGTGGCGGCCCGACCCGCTCCCCGACCACTGCGGCGACACCGTCGGCCGGCGCGCTCGGACCCACCACCGGCCCGGGTGGCTGCTCCATCGCGGCCCCGTCGTCGGCTCTGAGCGGGCTCACCCTTCTCGCCTGCTACTCGGTCAGCGGGGCGGTCAGCGCCAGCGGAGGCTTCATCGACACCGACCAGGGGGCCGGGGCGCTCAGCTGCGCCGACTGGGCCGAACACGGCGGGCAGGCTCCCGGCTCTCCGAGTGAGGCGCTGCAGGCTCCCGACCCGGGCGACGCCCAGGTGACCGTAGACGGGGAGGACCTCGGCTTCGATCTCGCGATCGTCCCGTACAGCGGGCCCGGCTCCTATCCGTCGACCACAGTGGCCGAGAGCGTGAGCCTGGGCTCCAGCCTCAGCTGGTCGAACAACAACACCACCGGCGCCACCTTCAGCGCCCAGGTCAACCCCGACGGCTCCGGATCGGTGACCGTCACCGATCTGAACAACGACTCCAGCAACGGCACCAAGGAGAACGCGTCGGAGAGCTGGGTCTGCGTCATGGAGCCGGCCGCCTGAACCGGTCGTAGGGCGGCCGAGGGCCGCGCCCCTCTATACTACTAGTCTGTATGGTAGCGACCGCCATAAGCTGTGCCGTCTAGGGGCTCTCCGGGGTTCCGGTGACCGTGGAGGTCGACGTCGCCAACGGTCTACCGGCTTTCACCATCGTCGGGCTGACCGACCGGGCCATCCAGGAGGCGCGTGAGCGGGTCCGGGCCGCGGTCCGCAACGCCGGCTTCGAGTTCCCCCAGCGAAGGGTGACCGTGAATCTTGCTCCGGCCGAGGTTCCCAAGGAGGGGACCGGCTTCGATCTCGCCATCGCCGCGGCCCTGCTGCGGACGGAGCGCGAGATGCCCCTCGACGAGGTGGCCTGCATCGGCGAGCTGGCGCTGGACGGTGGGGTCCGGGGGGTGGCCGGGATGCTGCCGATGGCGCGCAGGCTGCTGGCGTCGGGGATCCGGCACCTCGTCGTGGCCAACGAGAACGCGGCCGAGGCGGCCATGGTCGAGGGTACCTCGGTGATCGGGGTCGACAGCCTCGCCATGGCCGTGGCGCACCTCGAGGGACGCATCCCCCTACAACCGGTGTCCGCGCCGCCGATGGGCGACGTCCCTCCCCACGGCGGCGTACATCTCGCCGCCGTTCGTGGCCAGGCCCTCGCCAAGCGCGCCCTCGAGATCGCCGCCGCGGGACGGCACAACCTGCTGATGCTGGGAGCCCCCGGGGCCGGGAAGACGATGCTCGCGCGTGCCTTCGCCGGACTGCTCCCCGATCTCGGGTCGGACGAGGCCCTGGAGGTGGCCGCCCTCTACTCCCTGCGCGGGCGCCTCTCGGATCGCGCGCTCACCAGCCTCCGGCCGCCCCTGCGGGCTCCCCATCACTCCGTCTCACGAGCCGGGCTGATCGGTGGTGGGGCGGGCATCGCCCATCCGGGCGAGGTCAGCCTGGCGCATCGAGGAGTCCTCTTCCTGGATGAGATATGCGAGTTCCCACGGGGGCACCTGGAGGCGCTCCGCCAGCCGCTGGAGGAGCGGCGCGTGGCGGTCACCCGGGTGCGGGCCACGGTGGTGTTTCCCGCCGACTTCGTCCTCGTCGCCGCCGCCAACCCCTGTCCGTGTGGACGCCTCGGCCAGCCGTCGGGGCCGAGCTGCCGATGCCCCGAGGAGGTCATCAACCGCTACCAGTCGCGGCTCTCGGGGCCGATGCGCGACCGCATCGACATGACGGTCGAGGTTCCCCGGCTCGGCGCAGATGCCCTGCTGGGCGGCGCGAACGAAGAGCCGACGGCGAAGGTCCGTGGACGTGTGGCGGCCGCTCAGGCGCGCCAGCTGGGGCGCGCTGCGGCCACCGGCGTCACCGCCAACGCGCTGCTCGAAGGTGACCAGTTGCTCCATGCCTGCCGTCTCGACACGCGTGCGCGCGACGCGCTGACCATGGCGGGCGAGAGGTGGCGGCTCTCGGCACGGGCCTACCACCGCGTGCTGCGGGTGGGCCGGACCATCGCCGATCTGGCGGGCGAGGACCGGGTGGGGCGCGAGGCGGTCATCGAGGCCTTCCAACTGCGCGGCCAGGTGCCATGAGCCGCTTCCGGCTCGCAGCGGGTGACACCCGGTGGCCCGCGTGCCTCTCCGATCTGGGCGCCCTCCGTGGCTGCCCCTGGGTCCACGCTCTGTGGGTGGAGGGGGAGCTGCCCGCGCTTCCTGGCGTTGCCGTGGTCGGCTCGCGGCGGGCGAGCGTGGCGGGGGTGGAGACGGCCCGGCGGATCGCGGGCGACCTGGCACGGCGGGGGGTGACCGTCGTGAGTGGTCTTGCCCGCGGGGTGGACTGTGCTGCGCACGGGGGCTGCCTCGGCGCCGGCGGACGCACCGTCGCCGTGCTCGGATGCGGGCTTGACGTCGACTACCCGCCGCAGAACTCTGCGCTACGACGGAGGGTCGGGGCATCCGGGGCGCTGATCAGCGAGTACGGGCTCGACGACGCCCCCCTCTCCTGGCACTTCCCCCATCGCAACCGAATCATCGCCGGCCTCTGCAGCGCGGTGGTGGTGGTCGAGGCCCGGGTGGGGAGCGGCGCACTGAGCACTGCCCGCTGGGCCCTCGACCTGGGCCGGGAGGTGCTTGCGGTCCCCGGCTCCATCCTCGGTCGGGGGAATGAGGGCTCGAACCGCCTTCTCCGGGATGGTGCCCGCCCCTATCTCGATGTCTCAGACATCGAGGACCTCCTTCCCGCGTGGGCCCGGGCGCAGGTGCCGCCACCTCGCATCGACGGCTGCGAGCACGAGGACCCCGGGACCGGACGTCAGAGCCGTCCCGACGGCCAGAGGTCGCGCCTGCTCGCGATCATGGGCGCCGAGCCCGTCCATCGCGAATCCCTCGGCCTCGCACTTGGGCTCGGTGCCTCCGAGCTGGCCGTCCTGGTGGGGGAGATGGAGCTCGTCGGCTCCATCCGCACCCTCCCGGGCGGGCTGGTCTCCCGAACACGGTGGTGAGCACGGGATCGCGGGTGGCCGCCGTCAGGGTCACGCGTGCTGCCGATCGCCGGGGCGGCCCGGCCAGCCGCGGCGCCCCGGGACTTGACATTGAGGGGGCCGGTAGCCCATATTTCGTGACGAAATGTTCGTCACGAAATTCCTCGGATCGGCTGCTCTTCATAGGGTGCGGCGGTGACCCGGGACGACGGCGCCCCCGGTCCTGCGGCCGTTCGCGACGGGATGGAGATCTCCCGCCTCTACGGCGAGATGTGGCGGCGGTTCCAGCCGCAGCGGCATGCCATCGGCGGCTCCGCGGTGACGCCGCGGATGCTGGCCTACCTGCGCCACCTCGCGGTGGCCGGGCCGCTCACGGTGGGGGAGCAGGCGCGCCATCTCGGCATCAGCCGTGCCACCGCCACCGAGGTGGTCAATCGCCTCGAGGCCAAGGGGTTGGTGGAGCGCTTGCGGGACGAGCGCGACCAGCGGCGCGTCTTCGTCTGGCTCACCGAGCGTGGCCGCGAGCAGATCGCGGCGCTGGCCGGCCGCGATCTGGAGGATCCCTTCCTTCGAGCGGTGGCCGCGCTGCCCGCAGCCACGCGCGCCGCCATCATCAGGGGTCTGGGTGCCCTGCTCCGGGCCGCCGATTCCAGGGATCAAACCCGCGACCAGGAGGAGGTCTCATGAGCACCGCGACGACATGTCTGAGCTGCGGCATGCCGCTGACGTCGGCGGCGGATCACGCGCGAGGGGACGAGGGCAATCCCTACTGCACCCACTGCACAACCGAGGGTGGCGAGCTGCAGCCCTTCGAGGAGAGATTCGAGCGGATGACCCACTGGGCGATGCGCAAGGACGGCCTGGACCGTGCCGCCGCGGAGCTGCGGACCCGGGAGTACATGCGCTCCATGCCGGCGTGGCGGGACCACCCGGCGCTCGCCATCGTGGCTCCCACGCGGGACTGAGGGACCGATCTCACCCGGGACTGAAGGATCGATCCGCGTCGAGGCCGGGGAGCGGCGCGCAGCCGAGATCGAGGGTTGATTGCGAACGGGTCGCAACTTTGCTGGCCTGGTCGCGGACGGGTGTCCGACCGCTCCCGAGCCGGCGTCCCGGTGATCCGCCCCACGTTTGGACGGACGTCGCCCGGGGTGATGATCCGGGATAGAGTGGATGACGACCTCGGTCGCCGGGGGAGGCCGCTGCTATCATCGCCCGGCTTCGGCCCCGCCCGGAGGGCGCGGTCGGCGCCCGCCATAGGACACCAATGCCAAACCGTCTGATCATCGTCGAGTCTCCCAGCAAGGCTCGCACCCTGGCGAAGTTCCTGGGCGCCGGCTACACGGTCAAGGCCTCGATGGGCCACATCCGTGACCTCCCCAAGTCGACCCTGGGGGTGGATCTCGAGCACGGCTTCCGCCCCGAGTACCTGGTCATCCGGGGCAAGGAGAAGCAGATCCGGGAGCTGCGCGACGCGGCCAGGAAGGCGGATGAGGTCCTGCTCGCCGCCGATCCCGATCGCGAGGGTGAGGCGATCGCGTGGCACCTCGCGGAGGCGCTCAAGCTCCACGACCCCGACCGGATCGAGGTCCACGAGATCACCAAGAGCGCGGTCGAGGCGGCGCTCAAGGCGCCCCGCAAGGTGGATCGCAACCGGGTCTACGCCCAGGAGGCGCGGCGGGTGATCGACCGCCTGGTGGGGTACCGGCTCAGCCCTCTGCTCTGGCGGAAGGTGCGCACCGGCCTCTCGGCCGGACGGGTCCAATCGGTCGCCGTCCGACTGGTGGTCGATCGCGAGGACGACATCGAGGCCTTCGTGCCCACCGAGTCGTGGAGCCTCGACGCGGTGCTGGAGAAGGGGGAGAGCCGCTTCATGGCGCGCTACCAGGGACGCCGGGAGGCACTGCAGGCGGCTGCGCCGGCAGCCCGGCGCAGCCGGGGGGGGAAGCGCGGAGCAGCGGCGGCCGCCGACAACGGCGACCAGGCCGATCGGGTCGAGCTGCCCAGCGAGGCCGACGCTCGGACCGTGATGAGCGCCCTCAATTTCGACGAGTCGGGCCACCGCCGGGAGGACGCGCCCTCCTTCGCGGTCGAGGCGGTGGAGAGCTCCGAGACCTCGCGGTCGGCGCCGCCCCCCTACACCACCAGCACCCTGCAGCAGGACGCGAGCACCCGGCTGCGGTTCTCTCCGCGACGCACGATGTCGATCGCCCAGGAGCTCTACGAAGGGGCGGAGCTGGGCAGTTCAGGCCCGGTAGGCCTGATCACCTACATGCGGACGGACTCGACCAGGATCAGCGAGCAGGCGCGGGCGGAGGCGGCCGGCTTCATCACCGACACCATGGGGGCCGGGTACCTCCGCACCGGTCAGGCGCGCCAGCGCCAGGGGCAGAACGTCCAGGATGCCCACGAGGCGATCCGGCCGACCGACGTGACCCGCACCCCGGAGCAGGTGGCGGACCTCCTCCCCCGCGATCAGGCCCGGCTCTATGAGCTGATCTGGAGGCGGTTCGTGGCCAGCCAGATGGCCCCGGCCCGATTCCTGATCACCCGGGCCACCATCGCGGCGTCCGACTGCATCTTCCGTGCCTCGGGGTCGGTCCTCGTCTTCGACGGCTTCCAGCGGGTCTGGAAGCGTGACGAGGAGCGCGACCGGTACGGCCAGCTCCCCGCCCTCGAGCCCGGGGATGTCCTTCGCTGCCTGGAGATGGTCGCGGAGCAGCACTTCACCCAGCCCCCGGCCCGCTACACGGAGGCCTCTCTGGTCAAGGAGATGGAGGAGCGAGGGATCGGCCGTCCGTCGACCTACGCCCCCACCATCGAGGTGATCCAGGAGCGTGCCTACGTCCGGCAGGAGGATCGTCGCCTCTATCCCACCGAGCTGGGCAAGACGGTCGACGGGCTGCTCCGCGAGCACTTCGCCGAGGTCGTCGACGTGGACTTCACCGCCGACCTGGAGCGCCGCCTGGACGCGATCGAGGTGGGGAAGCGGAAATTCGAGACCACCGTGAGGGAGTGGTACACGCCCTTCAGCAAGACGGTGGAGAAGGCGCACGCCGAGATGCAGAGGGTCAAGGTCCCCGCCAAGTCCACCGGAGAGGCCTGCCCGAGGTGCGGCACCGGCGAGCTGGTAGTCCGGGAGGGCCGGTTCGGCCCCTTCGTGGGCTGCTCCCGGTACCCCGAGTGCGACTACATCAAGGACAAGAAGCAGTCGACCGCCGAGCCCACCGGGGAGAGCTGCCCGCGGTGCGGCAAGCCCCTGGTGCAGCGGCTGGGCAAGCGCGGCCCGTTCATCGGATGCAGCGGGTACCCGAAGTGCCGCTTCCTGCGCGACCTCGGGGCCACCCCGGAGGCCTCCGGCGCAGGCCACGGCTCGGAGGCCGGGGGCGAGCCCGAGAATCTGGGTCCCTGCCCGGAGTGCGGACGGCCGCTGGCCCACCGGCGGGGCCGGGGCGGGAGCTTCGTGGGCTGCACCGGGTACCCCGAATGCCGGTACATCCAGCCGCAGAGCACCCGGACCGGGGCCGCCACCGCGCCGGCGGCCGAGCCCACGGGGGAGAGCTGCCCGGACTGTGGCAGCCCGCTGGTCCGCCGGCAGGGGCGCTACGGGCCCTTCGTGAGCTGCAGCGGCTACCCGGGGTGCACCTACCGCCCGCCGCGGAAGACCGCGGCCCGCCGCACCGAGGTCGCCTCATGACCGCGCGCCCGCACGCCACCACCATCGTCGGGGTCCGCCGGGGCGGCACCGTGGCCGTCGGTGGCGACGGCCAGGTGACCGTGGGCGACGTGGTCATGAAGCACCGGGCGGCCAAGGTCCGGAGGCTGCACCACGACACCGTCCTGGCCGGCTTCGCCGGTGCGGTGGCCGACGCCCTGACCCTCTTCGACAAATTCGAGCAGCAGCTCGACCGCCACCAGGGTCACCTCCTCCGCGCCGCGGTCGGACTGGCCAAGGAGTGGCGCACCGACCGGTACCTCCGTCATCTGGAGGCGATGCTGATCGTGGCCAACCGCGACCAGCTCCTGCTGCTCTCCGGCGATGGCGAGATCATCGAGCCCGACGACGACCTGGCGGCCATCGGCAGCGGTGGCCCGTACGCCCTCGCGGCCGCGAAGGCGCTGCTCCAGAACACCGACCTCGACGCCGCGGAGGTGGCCCGGCGCTCCCTCGTCATCGCGGCCGCGCTGTGCATCTACACCAATGACGAGATCACCGTTCTGACGCTCCCGACCGAGACGGCGGCCGGGGAGGAGGTCACCGCGGAGAGCCTCCCGGCCGAGACGTCGGCTGTGGAGGAGCCGGGCTGAGGACGGCATCGTGAACCCCGCGCAGCCTTCTCCGTCCGGCCCTCCGCCCCGGGCCCGCTCGCGATGGCAGCGGTGGGGGGCCACCCGCCAGCGCCCGGCGGCTGCCCCCGGGGTTCCCAGCGATGTGGTGGAGACCGGCGCGCCGGCTGCTGGGCCGGAGGAGGTGATGGCTCCCACCGGAAACGGCACAGCCCGGACCCCTCCGGAGAGCCCGGAGACGCGCGACCCCGACGACCTGCGCCCCACCGAGATCGTCCGCCACCTGGACGACTACATCGTCGGACAGGCCGGGGCCAAGCGCGCCGTGGCGATCGCCCTGCGCAACCGGGTCCGCCGCCGGCGGCTGACCGACGAGATGCGCCGCGAGGTGCTCCCCAAGAACATCCTGATGATCGGGCCGACCGGGGTGGGCAAGACCGAGATCGCCCGCCGGCTCGCCAAGCTCACCTCCTCCCCGTTCATCAAGGTCGAGGCCACCAAGTTCACCGAGGTCGGCTACGTCGGCCGGGATGTCGAGGCGATCGTCCGCGATCTCCTGGAGCAGACCATCACCGACGTCCATGAGGAGCGCATCGCCGAGGTCGAGGACCGGGCCCGGGAGGTGGCCGAGAGGCGGATCCTCGACATCCTGGTGGAGGCCGAGCTCCGCGGGGCCGCCCCCGGCCCGTCCGCCACTCGCGCGGCGGCGGAGGCCGCGACGGCCGAGGAGGTTGCGGCGGATGGGTCCGTCTCGCCGTCCGTGGCCTCCCCGGTGCCCCCGGTGGTGGGGGAGACGCCCGCGGCGGCCGGGGCACCGGAGGCGGCGCCCGGGCCCGCTGCCGCCGAGGGGCATCCGCCGGTGGCCGCCGTCGAGCGCCTGCGCCGGCGTCTGCGACGCCGGCTCGGCGCCCAGCTGCGGGCCAAGCACCTCGAGGAGCGCTACATCGACGTCGAGGTCGAGGAACCGTTCCAGCCGGCGTTCGAGGGCTTCGCGGGCAGCGGGCTGGAGGAGGTGGGGTACTCGCTCTCCGACTTCTTCTCGCAGATGGCCCCGCCGCGCAAGCGGGTGAAACGGATGCAGGTCGCCGATGCCCGCACCGCGCTCGCCGAGGAGGAGACCGACCGGCTCATCGACATGGACCGCGTCTACGACGACGCCATCCGCGATGTCGAGGAGGCCGGCATCGTCTTCATGGACGAGGTGGACAAGATCTGCGGTCCCGCCCCCGACCACGGGCCGGATGTGAGCGGGGAGGGGGTGCAGCGCGACCTCCTGCCCATCCTCGAGGGCTCGGTGGTCCACACCCGCTACGGATCGGTTCGGACCGACCACATCCTCTTCATCGCCGCAGGGGCGTTCAACGTCGCCCGGCCGAGCGACCTGATCCCCGAGTTCCAGGGGCGCTTCCCGATCCGGGTCGAGCTGAGCCCGCTCAGCGAGAGCGACCTCCAGCGCATCCTCACCGAGCCGAACAACGCGCTGACCAAGCAGTACGAGGCCCTGCTCGGCACCGAGCAGGTGGAGCTCTGCTTCACCGACGACGGCGTTGCCGAGCTCGCCCGCCAGGCTCACCGGGTGAACGAGCAGGACGAGAACATCGGCGCGCGGCGCCTTTTCACGATCATGGAGAAGGTGCTCGAGGACGTCTCCTTCCGCGCTGAGGACCATGCCGGGAAGCGGGTGGTCATCGATTCGGCGATGGTTCAGCAACAGCTCAAGGACCTGATCAGCGACGACGACATGCGCCGCTACATCCTCTGAGCCACCGTGACAGAGCAGGACCCTCCACCGCTGGCGCCGCCGCAGGATCCTCCGCCGCCGCCCGCGCCGCCGCCGCTCCCTCCGCCGGCGTCCCCACCGGCACCGCCACCCCCACCACCGCCGCCCCCGCCCCCGCCACCGCGGGTCGCGCAGATCGACGTCGCCGCGCTGCTGCGTTCGAGCGTCGCGCTGGTGCGCTCCATCGCCTGGGAGCAGGCCCTCATCCTCGTGGGGCTGGCCCTCCTCTTCATCTTCTCCTTCCTCGGGGGCTGGATCCAGCTCTCCTTCACCTGCCCGGCCAACGACGTCTACTGCACCTCGAACTCCGCCACGGTCGACTCACTCTGGAATGGCTTCGGCATCCTCCCCGCCCTGATCATCGTCGTGGCCGTCGTCTGGTTCGTGGTGACCGAGATCCCTGCGGTTCGCCTGGTCGCCCCGGTGCGCGCGTCGACGGCGTGGCGAGAGACGTGGATCGCCTTCGCGGCGGTCGAGATCGTCCTGTTCGTGATGGACTGGCTGATCGAGGGCAGCGGCTACAGCGGGTACTCCAGCACGCCGGGCTGGGTGCTGATCATCTCGATCATCCTCGCGGCGGTGGTCGGCATCGGAGGGTACCTGGAGCGCCAGCGGGGCCTGCGGCTCGCGGCCGCGTCCGGCCCGGCGTCGGGGACCGCTACGCTGCCGGCCGGCCCGGTCGGCATGCCGGCGGGTCCCCTCGCGGCGCCGGCCGCCGGCACCCTCTCCCCGGACCGCTCGGAGTGGTTCGACGGGACCGCCTGGCGGGACGCCTCACTCAGCGCGCCGCCGGGCGCCCTCCGGTCTCCGGACGGGAGCCACTGGTGGGACGGCGCCACCTGGCGCGCCATTCCCCGCTGGGGGGTCCGGCCGTATGGCGAGCCACCGGCTCGCCGGCCGCGGTTCTCAGAGGGCACCGCTGAGCCTGAGCCGGGCGGCGGCGAGCAGGAGCTGGACGGGCACGAGGATGCCCCCGACCAGGGTGAACCCGTCGGCTGAGAAGCCGGACCCGTGATCGCGCGCGATCCCCGGCAGATGGGGGTGGGGGCGGGTCGCCTGGGAGGCCCAGCTCCCGTAGGCGAGGAGAGGACAGCCGTGCCCGGCGCCGGGGACGGTGGGCGTGCTTGTGTCAAACTTCCGGGTGATCTCACACGTCCGGTCCACGCGGTGTGCGGGTGCCCCTCGGGGTCGCCACCGCGATTCACCCCGGACGGAGGTGCCAAACCAAACCGGAAGGAGGCTCGCCGTGCCGGCAGCAACCCTCCGCCAGCTGCTCGAGGCCGGTGTTCACTTCGGCCACCAGACCAGCCGGTGGAACCCCAAGATGCGCGACTACATCTTCACGTCGCGCGACCGTGTCCACATCATCGATCTGGCCAAGACCCAGCAGATGCTGGACGATGCCTGCGACTACGTCCGCGAGCTCGTCGCCGGCGGACAGAAGGTGCTCTTCGTCGGCACCAAGAAACAGGCCCAGGACGCCATCGTGGAGGCCTGCGCCCGCACCGGGCAGCCGTATGTCGTCCACCGCTGGATGGGTGGGATGCTCACCAACTTCGCGGTGATCCAGCGCCAGCTCAAGCGCCTCATCGAGCTGCGGGCGATGAGCGAGCGCGGTGACTTCGAGCGGATGAGCGGCAAGGAGGCCAACGAGAACCGGGACGCCCTGGAGCGGCTGGAGCGCAGCTTCGCCGGCATGGTGGAGATGAAGCGGCTCCCCGGTGCCCTCTTCGTGATCGACTGCAAGAAGGAGCGGCTCGCCGTCACCGAGGCCAACAAGCTGAGCATTCCGATCGTGGCCGTGGTCGACACCAACTGCGACCCCGACCTGATCCAGCACGTGGTCCCCGGCAACGACGACGCCATCCGGTCCTGCAGGCTCATGGTCAACGCCATCTCGGAGGCGATCCTCGAGGGCCAGCGGCTGCTCAGCGAGAGGGAGCTGCGTGAGCGCGCCGAGACCGAGGCGGCGGCCGCCCGCGCCGCGCTCGCCGAGCCGGAGGGTGTGGTGGAGGGACCGGAGAGCAGCGCGGCCGCGCCCGAGCCGGAGACCGGGAGCGTGGTGGCTTCTCCTGCCGAACCCGCGGCCGCGCGCGTGACGGCCGCTCCTGCCGAACCCGCGGCCGCGAGCGTGGCGGCTGCCCCTGCCGCACCCGCCGCCACCGAGGCGACCGAGCCCGGCGCGGCCGTGGCGGCTCCGGCGGCCCCGGCGCGCACCCGCAGCCGGGCACGGCCCGCGCCACCCGGTGACGCCCAGGCCGCCCCCGCCCCGGAGGAAAGCTGATGGCCGAGGTCCCCGCCAGCCTGGTGAAGGAGCTCCGTGACCTGACCGGAGCCGGGATGATGGACTGCAAGCGCGCCCTGGTGGCGTGCAACGGTGACGTCGAGCGGGCCAGGGACTGGCTCCGAGAGCACGGCGTGGCCAAGGCCGCCGCCAAGGAGCACCGCTCCACCAACGAGGGCGTCATCGAGGCCTACCTCCACGGCGTCGGGGGCATGCCTCCCAAGGTCGGGGTCCTGATCGAGGTGAACTGCGAGTCCGACTTCGTGGCCAAGACCGACGACTTCAAGCGGCTGGCCCGGGAGCTGGCCCTCCAGGTGGCCGGCGCCAACCCGGTCTACGTTCGCCCCGAGGACGTCCCCGCGGAGCTCGTGAGCCGCGAGCGCAGCGTCTTCCGCGCCCAGGCCGAGGGCAAGCCGGAGGCGATGGTGGAGAAGATCGTCGAGGGCAAGCTGGCCGCCTACTACGGCGAGGTCTGCCTTCTCGAGCAGGCCTGGATCCGCGACGAGAAGCACAAGAAGAAGGTGAAGGAGCTGGTCCAGGAGGCGGTGGCCAGGCTGGGTGAGAACATCACGGTGGCCCGCTTCGTCCGCTACCAGGTCGGGGAGACCTCGAGCGGAGGGACCGAGGCGGCGAGCACATGAGCCTGGAGGCCGCCGGCGTGGACGTCACCGGGCAGCTGGAGGCGGACGGCCGCCATCCGATCTTCTCGCGCATCATCCTCAAGCTCTCCGGCGAGGCCCTGGTCGGGGGCGAGGCCTACGGGATCGACATGGAGACGCTCCACCAGATCGCCCGCCAGGTCCGGCGGGTGGTCGCCCGGGGTGTCCAGCTGGCCATCGTGGTGGGCGGTGGCAACATCGTCAGGGGCACCGACATCAGCCGCCACGGCATCGAGCGGGTCACCGGCGACTACATGGGGATGCTGGCCACGGTCATCAACGCCCTCAGCCTGCGGGACGCGATCGAGGGCATGGGGATGCAGTGCCGGGTCCAGAGCGCCATCGCCATGCAGCAGGTGGCGGAGCCCTTCATCCCGCTGCGGGCCATCCGCCACCTGGAGAAGGGGCGGGTGGTGATCCTGGCCGGAGGCCACGGGAGCCCCTTCTTCACCACCGACACCACCGCGGCGCTCCGGGCCGCCGAGATCGGCGCCGACGTGCTGCTCAAGGCCACCCAGGTGGATGGCATCTACAGCGCCGACCCGAACCGCGACCCCACCGCGACCCGATTCAGCCATCTGTCGTATCTCGAGGTGCTGAACCGCGGCCTGACGGTCATGGACAACACCGCCCTGACCCTCTGCATGGACAATCACATGCCGATCATCGTCTTCGACCTTCACACCGAGGGCAACCTGGAGAGGGTCATCCTCGGCGAGCCGGTCGGGACCCGCGTGGATGCGGAGGGCGTGGCGTGAGCGAGCCCACCAAGGCCGAGGAGGCCCTCGCCCAGATCGAGGAGCGGCTGGTCGATGCCGAGATCCGCATGGAGAAGAGCGTCGAGGCCCTCCACAAGGAGCTCTCCGGGATCCGCACCGGACGGGCCAGCCCGTCGCTGGTGGAGCGTCTCCAGGTCGAGGCGTACGGCGTCCCCACCCCGCTCCAGTCGCTCGCCGGCATCTCCACCCCCGAGGCCCGCCTCCTGGTGATCCGCCCCTACGACCGCAGCGCCATCTCCGCCATCGAGAAGGCGATCCAGCGCTCTGACCTGGGGCTCACCCCGAGCAATGACGGCCAGCTGATCCGGATCGTGATCCCGCAGCTGACCGAGGAGCGGCGCCACGAGCTGAGCAAGCTCTGCGCCCGCCGTGCCGAGGAGGCCCGGGTGGCGGTGCGCAACATCCGTCGTGATGAGGTCGAGCACCTCCGCCGGGTCGAGAAGGAGGGCCACGTCAGCCGCGACGAGCTGGAGCGCTCCCTCGCCCAGGTTCAGCAGATCACCGACCAGTTCATCGCCCGGGTCGACGAGGTCGCCCGCAAGAAGGAGGCGGAGATCCTGGAGGTGTAGGGGCCCCGCCCGGGGTCCCCGAGGCGCGTGGCGTCCGCCCGCCGCGAGGCGTGGGACACTACGGTCGTCGCGCCGAAACGGCCTCCGATCCCGGGCCGTTCTCCCAGAGAGGCATGCTCCGTCCACCCCCTCCCACCGCCATCCCCGAGCCGGCCCGTCCCGACCTGCCCCGGCACATCGGCATCATCATGGACGGCAACGGCCGCTGGGCCAAGCAGCGCCACCTGCCCCGGGTGGCCGGCCACCGCGCCGGCGTCCGGGCCATCCGGCAGGTCATGGAGGCGTGCAACGACGCCGGCGTCCACATCCTGACCCTGTACGCCTTCAGCACCGAGAACTGGCAGAGGCCGCGGGGCGAGGTGACCTCGCTGATGCGGCTCTTCCAGGAGACCATGGACAGCGAGGTGGACGAGCTGGACGCCAAGGGGATCCAGCTGCGGATCATCGGCGACCGCGCCAAGCTCAGCCCGCGGCTGCGGGCCAAGGTCGACGAGTGTGAGCGGAGGACCCTCCACAACCGGGCGAACGTCCTCAACGTGGCCATCAACTACGGGGGTCGCAGCGAGGTGGTCGAGGCCATCCGCGAGCTCGCCGCCAGTGGCCGCGACCTCCGCACCCTGGACGAGGCGACGCTCTCGGCGGCCCTCTACACGGCGGGGCTGCCCGACCCGGACCTGATCATCCGCACCGCCGGCGAGCTCCGGGTCAGCAACTTCCTGCTCTGGCAGGGGGCCTACGCCGAGCTGCACGTGACCGACACGCTCTGGCCGGACTTCGGGCCCGCCGACGTGGCCGTGGCGCTCGGCGACTTCCGCTCGCGCCGGCGCACCTTCGGCCAGGTCGCGGATGCGCCCGGAGCCGGCGACGGCACCGCGGTCGCCTCCCGGGCCGGATGACCACGCCGCCGGCGCCGGGCGCGCTCCGCGCTCGCGCCGCAGCCGCGGACGGCGCCCCGGCGCCCGCCACCGAGGCCGCCGCGCCCGCCGCCCTGCCCCGCCGTCGCATGAACCTCCTGCCCCGGCTGGCCTCCAGCGCGGTCCTGATCCTCCTGGTGGCCGGGATGATCTGGGTCGGCGGGGTCCCCCTCGACGTGCTGATCGGGGCGGGGGCCGCGCTCGGGGCCTGGGAGCTGGTCAGCCTGCTCGCGCGCTGCCCCGTCCCCGCGCCGCGCTGGCTGGTGGTGGCCCTGGCCGTCTGGCTGGCCGAGCGAGCGGTCCTCCCCGGTCCGGCGGGCAACCTCGATGTCATCCTCCCGGTCGCCCTGGGCGCCGGGGTGGTGGCGGGGGTCCTGCTCCGCGCGCCCTGGGAAGGTTGGGCCGCCGGTCTCGGTGGCGGCCTCTACCTCGGGGTCGGCCTGGGAAGCCTGCTGGGCCTCTACCACTGGCCGGGCGCCGCGCCCGGGGTCGGGCTGCGCCTTCTGGCGATCGTGGTCGGGGCGGTGGTCGCCACCGACAGCCTGGCCTACTTCACCGGCCACGCCCTCGGCCGGCACCGCTTCTTCCCCTCGATATCACCGCGGAAGTCGGTGGAGGGGGCGGTGGGCGGAGCCGTGGGGGCGATGCTGGTCGCGGGCATCGCCGGCCCCCTGGTCATCGCGCTCAACCCGTTCGCCGCGGTGGGCATGGGGCTGCTGATCGCCGTCGCGGCGGAGGGGGGCGACCTCGCCGAGTCGGCCCTCAAGCGCCAGGCCGGGGTGAAGGACTCGGGGCGGTTGATCCCCGGCCACGGCGGACTCCTCGACCGCCTCGACGGCCTGCTCCTGGCCGGGCCGGCCGTATATTGCCTGCTGGTGCTCATCGCCTTCCGGTGAGCCCGGCAGCGCGTGGCGGAGGCCCGCCCCGCGCCTCGTTCGAACCACCCGGAGGCCCGCCCGACCCCATGGAGCCCAGGAACACCGCGCCACCGCCCCGTCGCGTCGTGCTGCTCGGTGCCACCGGGTCGATCGGCCGCCAGGCGGTGGACGTGGTCACCCGCTTCCCCGACCGGTTCGAGATCGTCGGCGCGGTCGCCGGGCACGACGTCGCAGGCCTGAGGCGGCTGGCTGAGCGCTTCGGGATCCCGCGGGTCGCCGTGGTCGCCCCGGACCCCGGGGCTGAGGTGCCCGCGGGGTGGGGAATCGGCGTGGACGCCGCCTGTGAGGTCGCCGCCCTGCCCGCCGACGTCGTCTGCGTGGCCATCACCGGGGCGGCGGCGCTGCGCCCGACCCTGGCCGCCCTGGATGCCGGGACCACCGTCGCGACCGCGACCAAGGAGGTCCTGGTGATGGCCGGCGAGGTGGTCCGAGCTCGCTCGCTGCGGTCGGGGGCCCGCATCGTCCCCATCGACAGCGAGCACTCCGCGCTCTGGCAGTGCCTCCGGGGCGAGGATCCGGCGAGCGTCAGCCGGCTGATCCTGACCGCCAGCGGTGGGCCCTTCCGGGAGCGCGACCCGGCAACGTTCGCTGCGATCACGCCCGAGGAGGCCCTCCGCCACCCGACCTGGAACATGGGCCCGAAGGTCACCGTCGACAGCGCCACCATGATGAACAAGGGTCTGGAGGTCATCGAGGCCCACTTCCTCTTCGACGTCGACTACCGGCGCATCGACGTCCTGGTCCATCCCAGCTCGGTCATCCATTCGATGGTCGAGTTCCGGGACGGGGCCATCAAGGCGCAGCTCGGTGTCCCCGACATGCGACTCCCCATCGCCCTCGCCCTCGCCGACGGGGAGCGGTTGCCCGGCGTCGCCCCCGCCGCCGACCTGCCCGCGGTGTCGCCGCTGCAGCTCCTTCCCCTCGATCCGCTCCGCTTCCCGGCGGTGGGGGTGGCCCGCCGGGCGGGAGAGCGCGGTGGGGTGGTGCCGGCGGTCCTGAACGCGGCCAACGAGGTGTGCGTCGACGCCTTCCTGCGCGGTGCCTGCCGCTTCGACCAGATCACCGCCCTGGTGGGGGAGGCGGTGGAGGCGGCGCCGCTCGTGGCCGCGCCGTCCCTGGAGGACGTGCTGGCCGCCGACTCCTGGGCGCGCCAGCGCGTCGGCGACGCGCTCGCGCTGCCCGCCCCGGGGGGCGGCGCATGAGCGGCATCGGCGGCGTCCTCATCGCCATCGTCGCCTTCCTGGTGGTGATCACCGTCGTGGTGGTGATCCACGAGCTGGGCCACTTCGTGGTGGCCAAGCGCTCGGGGATCAGGGTCGACGGCTTCTCCATCTTCGTCGGCCCCCCCGTCCTCAAGGTCCAGCGCGGGGAGACCGTCTACGCCCTCCGCGCCATTCCCGTCGGCGGCTTCGTCCGCATGGCCGGCATGCTGGGCATCGAGGGGGAGGCCGATGCCGGCGAGCGCAACTTCTACCGGGCCTCGATCCCGCGGCGGCTCGCCACCATCCTGGCCGGCATCGCCGTCAACTTCGTCTTCGGGGGCATCTGCCTGACGGTCGTCGCCGCCCAGCCCATCCCCTCCAACGTCCCGGTCGGGGAACCGACCGCCCGGGCCGGGCTGGTCAGCGGCGACGTGATCCTCAGCGTGGGCGGCCAGACGATCAGCTACGCGTCGACGGCGGTCACCGACGCCGACTTCTACGCGGCGGTCCAGCGGAGCGAGGGCCGGCCGATCACGGTGGTCTACCGGGCCTCCGACGGCGCCGACCACGCCGCGACCATCACCCCCGAGCTGGTCGTCTACACGTTCGGCCAGCCCAGCACCTTCCCGAGCCAGTGGGCGAAGTCCGCCCTGGTCGTGACCTCGGTGGACGGCCACGGGCCCGGCACGGGGGATCCCGCGACCATCCTCGGCGGGGGGCCCACCACGACCCTCGGCTTCATCCCGGGCTCCGCGGATCAGCTCCTCGGCGATGGCACGGTGACGGTCAGCGGGTTCGTCGAGGGCGACAGCAACGACCGCTTCACCAACCTCGAGCTCTCCGACGTCCGCGATGGCAACGGAAGCCAGACCGCCTACGCCACGGCGGCCTGGCGCATCGGGTACGGCGCCCAGGTGCCGGGCGAGGCGCTGATCCCGGCCCTCCACGACGGATTCGGCGCCGTGCCCGCCTACGCGGTCGGGCTGGTCCAGCTGGTCGGCCAGCTGTTCGTCCACCCCTCGCAGGCGTCCTCGGACGTGGCCGGCCCGGTCGGCATCGCCTCCCTCGCCGGGGCGACCATCCAGCAGGGGTGGGTCCAGTTCCTCTCCCTGGTCGGCCTGATCAGCCTGGCGGTGGGGTTCATGAACCTCCTGCCCATCCCCGGCCTCGACGGCGGATGGCTGCTGCTCATCATCATCGAGGCGGTGCGCCGCCGGCGCGTCGACCCCCAGCGCCAGCTGCTGGCGACGGGCATCGGGTGGGCATTCATTATCCTGTTGGTGGTGCTCATCACCTTCAGCGACATCAGCCACCTCTCCGGAGGCGCCCACTGAGATGACCCCCCCCCACCGGCGCCGGACCGTCCCCATCAACGTCGGTGGCGTGGTGATCGGCGGCGCCGCCCCGATCTCGGTCCAGACCATGACCAAGACCCAGACCGAGGACGTGAGCGCCACCCTTGTCCAGATCGAGCGGGCGACGGCGGCCGGGGCCGACATCGTGCGGGTCACCTGCGACACCCCGGAGGCGGGCCGGGCCCTGCGCGAGATCGTCCGCGGCTCCCCGGTGCCGATCGTCGCCGACATCCACTACGACGCCCCGCGGGCCCTCGAGGCGCTGGAGGCGGGGGTCGCCTGCCTCCGGCTCAACCCGGGCAACATCACCGATCGGGCCAAGGTCGCCGACATCGCCCGGGAGGCCAGGGACCGGAACGTGCCGATGCGGATCGGGGTCAACGCGGGCAGCATCCCCAACCGCAAGGGACTGGAGCGCGGCCGGGGGGGCAGCATCGAGGAGACCGCGGAGCTCATGGTGGAGGCCGCGCTCGGCCACATCCGGATCCTCGAGGAGCTGGACTTTCACCAGATCAAGGTGTCGCTCAAGGCGTCGGACGTCGCCACCAACCTGGCGGCCAACCGGAGGTTCGCGGCCCTCGGCAACCGCTACCCGCTCCACCTCGGGCTGACCGAGGCGGGCCCGGTCGACACCGGCAGCATCAAGAGCGCGATGGGCATCGGCATCCTCCTCGCCGAGGGTATCGGCGACACCATCCGGGTCTCGCTGGTGAGCGACCCGGTGGACGAGGTCCGCGTCGCCCGCCAGATCCTGGCCAACCTGGAGGAGAAGGCGAGCGGGCCCAACCTGGTCGCCTGCCCGACCTGCGGGCGGCTGGAGATCGACATGGTTCCCATGGTCAAGCGGGTCGAGGAGGCGATGCAGGGCATCCGCCGCCCGATCACGGTGTCGGTCATGGGCTGCGTGGTCAACGGGCCGGGGGAGGGGATGCACGCCGACATCGGCATCGCCGGAGGCAAGCACAAGGGGGCCCTCTTCAAGGCCGGCCGGGTGGTGGCGTCGCTGCCCGAGACCGAGCTGATCGACACCCTGATCGCCGAGCTGCGCACGATCGCCGCCGAGGACGCCGAGCTGCTGGCGGCGGGCAAGCCGCTGCCGGTGGGGCTGGGCGACGGGGCCGCCGCGCCGTCCCGCCCGATGACCCCGCTGACCGTCGTCTGAGGCAGCCGCGCGACGAGGGCTTCCGCGCCAAGGGGAGCCGCGGGGGTGGTGCTTCGCTTCAGCCCAGGCCTCCGAGCGCCCTGACTGGCGCTCGGCGCCTTCCGCTCGGCAGCATTGCAGCTGCTGCCTGCGCAGAGCCTGCGCTCAGACGCACCCCCGCGTCTCCTTATCCCTGACCAGAGAGCTCCTCAGCCGGCTCAGCCGGTAAACTCGGCGGCCATGGCTGACGAACGGCCGCCGATGCCCAAGGCGATCACCCGCAAGAGCGAGGACTTCGACCGCTGGTACACGGACACGGTGCGCCGCGCCGAGCTGGCCGACTACGCGCCGGTCCGCGGCTGCATGGTCATCCGCCCCTACGGCTACGCGCTCTGGGAGCGGATCCAGCGGGCCCTCGACGACATGATCAAGCGGACCGGGCACGAGAACATGTACTTCCCGCTGCTCATCCCCGAGTCGTACCTGCAGAAGGAGGCGGAGCACGTCGAGGGCTTCGCCCCCGAGGTGGCCTGGGTCACCCAGGGGGGACAGAAGGAGCTCGAGGAGCGCCTGGCGATCCGGCCCACCTCGGAGACCATCATCTGCTCGATGTTCGCGGACTGGATCCACAGCTACCGCGACCTGCCGGTGCTGATCAACCAGTGGTGCAACATCCTCCGCTGGGAGAGGCGCACCCGTCTCTTCCTGCGCACCACCGAGTTCCTCTGGCAGGAGGGTCACACCTTCCACGAGACCCACGCGGAGGCCGCGGCCGAGGTCGACACCATGCTCGACTGCTATCGCGAGCTGGCCGAGGAGTGGCTGGCCATTCCCGTGGTCGCGGGGCGCAAGACCGAGTCCGAGAAGTTCGCGGGGGCCGAGTACACCCTCTCCATCGAGGCGATGATGAGCGACGGCTGGGCGCTCCAGTCGGGCACCTCCCACCACCTCGGCCAGAACTTCACCCGCGTTTACGGGATCACCTACAGCGACCGGGACAACGCGCTGCAGCACCCCTTCCAGACCTCCTGGGGGCTGTCGACCCGGATCATCGGAGGGCTGATCATGGCCCACGGCGACGACGCCGGGCTGGTCATGCCGCCCCGCGTCGCACCGATCCAGGTGGTGGTGGTCCCGGTGACCCGGAGCAATGACCCGGAGGGGGCGGCCGCGGTGGAGGAGGCCTGCCGGCGCCTCGAGGCGGCGGCAGGCGAGGTGCGGCTGCGGGTGGACCGCCGGGACGGCGTCCGTCCCGGCGAGAAGTACAACCACTGGGAGCTGCGCGGGGTGCCGCTCCGGCTGACGGTCGGGGCCCGGGACCTCGCCGCCGGCCAGGTGACCGTGACCCGGCGGGTGGACGGCGAGAGCTGGACCGAACCCCTGGACGGCGTGTCCGGGCGGCTGCCTGCCCTCCTCACGGAGGCCCAGGGCCGCATCCGGTCCCGTGCCGAGGGGCTGCTGCGCGACCGGACCGTCGAGGTCGGAGACCTGGACCAGCTGCGCCAGGCCTTCGCGAAGGAGCCGGTCTTCGCCAACGCGCCCTTCTGCGAGCGACGGGAGTGCGAGGAGGCGATCAACACCGCCGCCCAGGCCCTCACCGTCCGCGTGCTCCGCCGCGATCGCAGCGGAGAGCCCGGGCGTTGCCTGGCGTGCGGAGAGCCGTCGTCCGAGGTTGCCCTGATCGCCCGCGCGTACTGAGCGAAGGCCCTCACGGTGGGCCCCCCGGTGGCGAGGGCGGAGCGGGTCAGCTGGTGGCGGCGGCCGTGGAGTAGAGCTGCACCGATCCGACGAAGCTGGTGAACCCGGGCGGGGGATTCTGCGCCGAGGCCACGGCGAAGCCATAGAAGTCGTGACCGGCGAGGATGAAGCGGTAGTCGAGGTAGACCCCGTCCAGCGAGACCAGCACGTCGTCGTCCGGGTAGCCGTCGTAGGTTCCGAGCGTCTGGGAGATCACGGTGACGCCGAGGTTGTTGACCATGCTGTTGACCCCCGCCTGGAGGCTCAGCTGAGGATCGGAGACGCCGACGGTGGACGGATAGGGCATGTAGATGGCCAGGTACTGGTCGCCCGTGGTCACGTCCTCCGCCTCCCAGGTCGTGTAGCTGATGGTGACGCCGCTCTCTGCCTCCGAGCCGTTGACAGAGACCGGGGTGACCGGGAAGGCGGCCGCGAAATCGTGGCCGGGGTCGGTGAACAGCGCCGCGGCGCTGGGGCTGGCGGACGGAGCGGGCGTGGGCGTGGGCGCGGGGGTCGGGGTGGGTGTGGGCGCGGGGGTGGCGGTCGCGGTGGCCTGAGCCGAGGCGCTGGGGGTGGGCGCGGGCGTCGCGGTGCGATGGGTGAGGATGTAGGCGCCACCGGCAGCGATGATCGCCAGCGCGATGAGCGCGAGCAGGGCCGTGCGCAGGGGAGAGCGGCCTCGGGTCGGCGCCGCACGCCCCCCGGGAGCGGGGATCGGCGGCTGCGGAGGCGCCTGGGGCGGGCGGAGGCCGGGTGGCGGCTGCGCCGGCGGCGCCGAGTAGGAGTCCGCCGGCCAGCCGCCCGGCTGCTGAAGGGGTGGCCGGGGTCCACCGGGCGTTCCGGCCGGGGCGGGGGCCGGCCAGCTGGGCGGCGGTGCGAAGGGCTGGGGCTGCGCCGTGGGAGTGGGAGGCTGGGCGGCGGCCCGGAGGGAGGCCCAGGGGCCGGTCTCCCACCCTGGCTGGCCGGGGGGGGCGGCGGAGGGCGCCGGGCCGCGCGGGCCAGTGGCCTCCGGAGGCGGCGGCGATGCGGGGACTGACGGCCTGGCCTGCCAGTCCGAGGCCTCCGCCGGGGGTCGGGGCGCTGGAGCCGGCGTCCCTCCGGGGACAGGCTGGCCGGGCGCCGGGGGCACGCTCGGCGGTGTCAGGGCGCGGCGCCAGCGCTGCCCATCCCACCAGAAGCGGCGGTCAGCACTGAGCGGCGCACCGGGGGGCGGCCCCGGCGGCTGCTGGCCATAGCCCCCACCTGCATCGCTCATGCGAGCCCGAAGCATATCCGCCGCGCGCGCAACCCGGGGCAACGGACAGACACGACCCGGTCACGAAGGCGGCGGCCGCAGGCCGGCGGCCCGGAGTCGACCGGCGCGCCGTCAGCTGCCGGGGATCGTCAGGGGGCTCGGCGGCGGGGTGAAGGCCGGGACGCTGTTCCAGTTCGAGAAGTTGATGGTCCCGGCCTCGGAGCCGCTGGTCTTCGACAACCGCAGCGGGTAGGCCGGACCCGAGCTGGCCACGGCGAGGATGCTGCCGTCGCTCGTGTCCTTGACGAAGACGGCGGACTGGCCGTTGACGGTGCCGGTCCCCCCCGACGCGAGCGTTCCGTGGTTCTGCAGGACCGCCGAGATGTCGGTGAGGGAGCTGACACCCGAGAAGGCGGACGCTGTCGACGAGCCCGCCGGGGCCTCCACCCACTTGCCGGCGTAGTCGCCGGTGGCGGAGCTCGGCAGGCCCTCGGCGGTCCAGAACGCGGCCGGCGCGTTGAAGTAGACGTTGCCGCCGATCACGTCGAGGTCCACGCTGCTGCCATCCAGCGTCAACGTCCCATCGATGTCGTTGCCATGAACCTTGAAGTCGATAGCCGTGACCCCGCTGCCGAAGTTCCCCGTGCCTGACATCTCGAACCCGCTCGCCTTCTGTGTCGCCGCCGACGCCGCCTGCACGATCTGAGCCGGCGACTCGGAGGTCAGGCCGTTCGAGCTGGGGCGGGTGAGGACGTACACGGCGGCGCCCGCTCCCGCCACCACCACCAGCGCAACCACCGTCGCGACCAGCCAGCGGGCGCCGGAGGGTCGTGGAGCCACCGGCGCCGGGGGCGCCGGCCACTGCCCCGGGGCGGGACCCGCGAAGGGAGGGGCCGCCACCGCCGGGGGCGCGAACTGCGGGGAGGGAGCCCACGGCGGGGCGGCCGGTGGGAACGGTGGCGTCACCGGTGGAGGCACGGGTGCCCACTGAGTCCCGTCCCACCAGAAGCGACCATCCGCGCTCCGGGGAGCTCCGGGCGGGGGACCCGACAGGAGGGGAGGTGGCGGCGTGACCGGTGGCGGCGGCGGCGTGGCGGGGGGAGGAACCGGGACCCACTGCCTGCCATCCCACCAGAAGCGGCCATCAGGGCTCACCGGGGCTCCGGGCGGAGGGCCCGTGGAGAAGGGCGGCGCCGGACCGTACGGACCCCCTGGATCGGACATCTGCGCCGGATCATAGATCGCCGCGGGCATGTCCGCGGCCTCGTTTCACGATTGCCCGGGCCGGGTGCCCGGTACACTCGACAGCGATGCCCTTCATCGATCTCGAGTCCCGGATCGGGTACCTGTCCGAATCCGACCGCGACCTTCTGCGCCGGGCTTTCGACCTCGCCGAGCGGGCCCACGAGGGCCAGTTCCGGCTCTCGGGAGAGCCCTACGTCGAGCATCCAGTGGCGGCGGCGGTGCTGCTGAGCGAGCTGCGCCTCGACGCCGAGACCCTCGCCGCGGCCCTGCTCCACGACACCGTGGAGGACACCGACGTCACCCTGGATGAGATCCGGGGCGAGTTCGGAGAGCCGATCGCGCGGCTGGTCGAGGGGGTGACCAAGCTCGGCAAGATCCACGTCCACACCCGCGAGCAGGCCCAGGCCGAGAACATCCGCAAGATGCTGGTGGCGATGGCGGAGGACATCCGGGTGGTGCTCATCAAGCTCGCCGATCGCCTCCACAACATGCGCACGGTGGGCGCTCACGTGGAGGAGCGGCGCCTGCGGATCAGCCGGGAGACCCTCGACATCTACGCCCCGCTGGCGCACCGGCTCGGCATCTGGCAGTTCAAGGCCGAATTGGAGGACCTCGCCTTCGCCCAGCTCGACCCCGACAACTACCACGCCGTCGAGGCCAAGCTGCGCAGCGGACGGCAGCAGCGCGAGGTCTTCGTCCGCGATGTCAGCGAGATCCTCCAGCGCGAGCTGGAGGCGGTGGGGGTCCGCGCCGAGCTGAGTGGCCGCTCCAAGAACGTCTACAGCATCATCGACAAGATGGGCCGTCAGCAGAAGGACTTCGAGGAGATCTACGACCTGATGGCGGTGCGGGTGGTGGTCGACTCCATCAAGGACTGCTACACCGCCCTGGGCGTGGTTCACCACCTCTGGAAGCCGATCCCGGGCAGGTTCAAGGACTACATCGCCATGCCCAAGGGCAACGGCTACCAGTCCCTGCACACCACGGTGATCTCCCACACCGGCGAGCCCGTCGAGGTCCAGATCCGGACCGTGGAGATGCACCACACCGCCGAGTACGGGGTGGCGGCCCACTGGCATTACAAGGCGGGCCCCCAGCAGGTTCGCTTCGACGAGCGCTACGGCTGGCTGCGGCTGCTGATGGACTGGCAGAAGGAGCTGCTCGACGCGGAGGCCTTCGTCGACACGGTCAAGTTCGACATCTTCCAGGACGAGGTCTTCGTCTTCACCCCCAAGGGTGATGTCCGCTCGCTGCCGGCGGGGAGCACCGCGGTGGACTTCGCGTACCGGGTTCACACCGCGGTCGGGCACCACTGCATCGGGGCCAAGGTCAATGGCCGGATGGTCCCGCTCGACTACCACCTCGCCAACGGGGACATCGTCGAGATCCTGACCACCAAGGCGCCCCACGGTCCCTCCCGGGACTGGCTCACCTTCGTGAAGACCTCGACTGCCCGGGAGAAGATCCGGCAGTGGTTCAAGAAGGAGCGGCGCGAGGAGAACGTCACCAAGGGCCGGGAGATGCTCGACAAGGAGTTCCGGCGGCTGCGCCAGACCTCGCTCGCGGCCCTCAAGGACGACGGGCTGCTGGAGCTGGCGCGGGACTTCAAGTTCACGACCGCGGACGACTTCCTGGCGGCGATCGGTTACGGCGAGTTGAGTCCCCGCACGGTGGTGCTCCGCCACGCCGACCACGACACGCGTGGCGACGAGGACGGTCACGGGTCGGTCATCCCGCTCACCTCGCCGGCGGCGGCGCCCAGCGGGGAGGTGAGGGTGCACGGGGTCGGCAACATGTTGACCACCTTCGCCCGCTGTTGCAATCCGCTGCCGGGGGAGCCGATCCGCGGCTACATCACCCGGGGCAAGGGGGTGTCGGTCCACCGGGCCACCTGCGCCAGCATCCAGCACGCCCACGACCCGGACCGGCTGGTCGAGGTGGCCTGGGAGAGGGACACCCACCAGGTGTACCCGGTCAGCATCAAGATCGAGGCCTGGGACCGCACCGGCCTGCTCCGCGACATCGCGGCGGTGATCGCGGAGAACAAGATCAACCTCGCCGGGGCCGACGTCCAGGTCTACGACGACCGGACCGCGGTGATCTCGACGGTCGTCGAGATCTCCAACCTGACCCAGCTCAGCCGCCTCCTGGAGCGGCTGGAGCAGGTCCGCGACGTCCACACCGTGGCCCGGGACGTGGGCTAGGGGGGCGGTCCGGGGATACGACAGGCCCATGGGCTTGGGCGACCGGTCGGGGCCGGTGGTGGGTCCCGCCTCGTCCGCCCGTGTCGCGGCGAGGACCGTTGGCGCTTCTCCACATCCGGGCCGGCGGCTTGCGACCGGGGTGCCATCGGCCCGTTACCCGTCGCAGCCACATTTGACGCGATGGCAGGACAGCCCGCCCGGTCGACTGCGCCCCCGGGCCACCCCTCTCCCTCCTGGGCGGAGGCGCGCGAGGAGCTCCGCATGCGCTCCAGGGTGAGGCGCGCTCGCCCCCACGGCCAGATCGTCCCCCTGATGGCGCTGCTCATGGTCGTCCTCACCGGCTTCGTGGCGCTGGCCATCGACACGGGCGTGGCCTACGACCAATCGCGCACCGACCAGGACGTCTCCGACGCCGCCGCCCTGGCGGCCACCTACTGGATCTGGTTGAATGTGCACGACCAGAGTCCACCAAACCTGAGCGGGGCCTTCGCGGCGGCGGCCAACGTCGCCAACCTCGACTGCACCGGTCCGTCCGCTCCCTGCTCCCTAACCCTCAGCTTCTACGGCAGCACCTGGACCAGCAGCAATCCGGGCACCGCGCTGTGCCAAGCGTCCGTGCAGAACGTGGCGAACCCGACCCCGGTGACCTGGATCCCCAGCAGCTGCACGGCCGCCCTAGGGAGCGTCTGGTATGCAGGAGCCAGCGTGGCGAGCACCGCACACACCTATATCGGCGCGCCGGCCATCGGCTCCAAGAACTTCTCGGTGAGCAACCAGGCCGTGGCCCAGGTGGTGGGCGGGACCGGAGGCACGGGCCAGGGCCTGCTGTATCTGAACTGCGTACTTTGCATCCTCGGTGGAGAGAACGCCTACTACTCATCGGGGGCGACCGAAGGACTCACGATCGAGTCCACCTCCGACCTCCTGGACCTGACCTCGGACGGAGCCAACATGGACATTAACCAAGGCTTCGACTGCGAGGGGAGCAGCGACGTGGCCACCATCGACACCACCACGGGGGGCAGCACCCCTGACGGCTCGGTAAATGTCGCAGGCACCTACACCGACAACTGCGGCAGCAGTGGCAAGGGACTCACCTGGAAGCCGGCCTCGACCAAGTCACCCTACAACCCCATCACCGGCACCAAGCCAATCAGCGACGCACTCCAGAGCATGCAGATGCCATCTCTGACCAGCTGCCCCAACAACGAGAACTACGGCAACACGTATGACACCAGCCCGTTGGGCACGCCGATCACGACCAGCACCACACTCCAGCCAGGCTGCTACGACAACGTCGTCATCAACGGGAAGCAAACCGGCCTGAGTCAATCGTCGGGCGGCCAGGACTGCGTGTCCAACGGCGACGGTATCGACGTGATCTTCAAACCCGGTACCTACGTCATCTACGGCGGGCTCACCATCGAGGGTCAGGATCCCACCGTCGAGTCGGACAACTCCACAGCCCGGGTGAACCCCGGAACTGACCAGAACTGCCATGCGGGCGGCGTCACCCTCGACTTCGTCTGCCAAACCAGCAACTACAACGGCAGCGGCGTCGCCGGCCCGGCCACATGCGACAACAGCGGCGTAGCTTCAACGGGCGCGGGCCTGGTTATGAACACGAGCAAAGGCAGCACCACCTGCAACTCCCAGGGACTGGATACAGGCGACGGCAACCTGCCCTGCGACTTCCAGTGGAACCTCTTCCCGCCGGCCAGCGGTGACTGGGAGAACCTGGTGATCATCTTCGACCGCTACAACTCAGGTTCGATCGTGACCGCCTCGCAGACCCCGGACCCGGACAGCGACCACAACGGCGCGATCTACGCACCGTCCGCGACGTACGTGATGGCGAACTACGGGTCCTCCGGGCCGGTGGAGGGCAGCGGCACCTCCTGCATCACCCCGCTGGGCGCACCTGTCATCGTCGACTACATGCAGGTCTATGCCAACTACAACCAGACGTCCCCCGCATGCACCGAGTACGTCTGGGCCGATGGGAGCTTCAGCTTCGACCTCGACAACGACGTGGAGCTGAACGGCGGTGGGCCGGGCGGTCTCTCAGGCTGAGCGCGCGGCGTGCGCTGCGGGTGGTGGTGGGCGCCCTGTTACCGAACGGTCGCGGTCAGTTGACAGGAACCTCCGAATCGGTCGAATAGGCTTAGGTGGCGGCTGCCCACCAATGCGGATGCGTGGAGTGATAGATCGATGGTGAGAGATGTCGAGGGGGGGCCGGCGGTCCACCGCCGCCCGCAGCACCGGGCGCGGCGCAGCGGCCAGGCGATGGTCGAGTTCGCCCTGACCTTCCCCGTGCTGCTGCTCCTCGCCATCTCGGTCTTCGACTACGGCTACTACCTGGAGCACGTCGACAACATCGCCACCGTGGTCCGCGACGGCGCCCGCTACGCCAGCGAGAACACCACGGTCTCCCCGTGGAACAACGCCTGTCCCAACCCGACCCCGCTGGCCTCCGGCGGCTGGAGCTGCGCCGGCCTGGTGAGCTGGGTGGCCCCTGGCGAGAGCGGTAGTGTCAACTCGTCGACCATCGACGTTACCTCGATCACCGGCTTCACCGGCTTCACCGGCACCTTCGACGTGGCGACCACTAACAACACGGGCGGCCTGGTCGTCATCAGTTGCGAGGGGACTCAGAGCAGCCCGCTGGCGTTCACCAATTGCAGCTCGCCGGGGGGGGGGGCCCTGGTGCCGAACAACCCGCTGAACGGCGAGTCCGACTTCACCGAAGGGGTGATCCAGGGGGAGGCCGAGGCCCTCACCGTGCCCGAGGGAGGGCTTCCGATCGACAACATCGATTGCTGCTGGTCGGGGCAGTCGGGTGGTACGGGATGTCCGAGTGGATCGGGGGCGACCCCCCCATCGCCAGGGACCGCCAGTACGGTCGTAACCCCTACCCTATACTCGTGGCCGGTGACCGGGATCAGCTCGCAAGCTCCGGTGAGCTGCATGACCATCGCCTACTGGTCGAGCAGCGACGGGTCGTACTCGACGTCCAGCCTCAGTCTCTGTGGGTGGTATTCGGCGGACGCTGCTGATGCTGGGAGCAGCAACGCGTTCCAGCACGTCGGCAACAGTGGCACGTGCGCCGCTGCGACGGGCGAGCTGGTCCGGATCACCGTGGCCTACGCCTGGAGCCAGGCCTCGCCCGGCCCCGCCTTCACGGTCCTGAACTCGGTATTCGGCATCCAGGTCGACGCCTCGGCGACCTACGCGTTCGTGGTGACGGGTTGATGCGCGCGCGGCGCCGCGGGACGTCGGGACAGACCATCGTGGAGTTCGCCCTGGTCGCTCCTCTCTTTCTCCTGCTGGTGTTCAGCACCATCGACTTCGGCGGGTACTTCAGCAGCCGGCTCGCCGTCGAGGAGGCGGCCCGCGCTGGAGCGCGAGCCGCCGTCGTCCAGGTGTCCAGCTCATACTCCGGCTCCGCGATCACGGGGGCGATTACCGCCCAGAAAGGCATGGCCGCCCTCACCACCACGGTCGACTGCATCTGGCAGGGAACGACCCTCGACCCCGATTCGTACCCACCGTTCAAACCGCTCACCGGGACCTCGTGCGTCGGCATCTGGTACTTCGACCTGATGAATGAGACTTCTGGGCCTCCGACACTGTGCACCGAGTGGAGCGTGGCCCACTCGGCCTTCGGGTCGTACAGCGGCAGCACCTGGACAGCGGCCACGCCCCCCAGCGGCTGCGTCGTCCCCCAGGAGGACATCGTGGTGGTCGGGGTCGGCTACCAGTACAGGCCGCTGACGCCGATGCCTACGATCGTGTCCGGCGCGCTCACTACCTATGGGGAGACCCAGCTGATGGAGGAGGGCACCACCTAGACAGCGCGCGGCCAGCAGCTCGGAGGAGGTAGGCCCCGTCCAGCGCCCGCGGTTAGACTCTGACCCGCCATGCCGCCGATCGCGCGCCCCCGGGGAACCAACGACCTCCTGCCCCCGGACTCCGCCCTCCGGGCCTGGGTCCTGGACACCCACCGCCAGATCGCCGAGGCGCACGGCTACGAACTGATCGACACCCCCGCCTTCGAGGCGACCGAGCTGTACGAGCGGGGGACGGGGGCCGGCACCGACGTGGTGGAGAAGGAGATGTTCTCCTTCACCGATCGGGGCGGGCGCGGGCTCACCCTCCGGCCCGAGGGGACTCCCGGGTTGCTGCGCGCCGTCCTCGCCGCCCACCTGGACCAGGAGCGGCGACCGGTCCGTGTCCACTTCGCGGGCCCGATGTTCCGCTACGCGCGGCCCCAGGCCGGTCGCTACCACGAGTTCTGGCAGGTCGACATCGAGGCGATCGGGGAGCGCTCGCCGGCCCTCGACGCCGAGGTCATCGAGGTCGCCTGGCGCTTCTATGAGGCGCTGGGCGTGACCGGCCTCAGCCTCCAGGTGAACACCCTGGGCGACCTGGAGGATCGCATCCGCTACCGGGCCGCTCTCGTCGCCTACTACACCCCGCTTCAGGACCGTCTCTGCGCGGACTGCCGGCGCCGGCTGGGGGTGAACCCGCTCCGCCTGCTCGACTGCAAGCGGGACGCCGGCCTGGTGGCGGGCGCGCCGGAGATCGGGCCCTCGCTCAGCCCGGAGAGCCGCGCCTTCTTCGCCGAGGTCACCGGCTTCCTGGATTCTGCCGGCATCCCCTTCCGTCTCAATCCGCGCCTCGTGCGCGGCCTCGACTACTACGCGCACACGACCTTCGAGCTCTGGCACGAGTCCCTCCAGGGAGCCCAGAACGCGGTCGGCGGGGGCGGGCGGTACGACGGGCTCGCCGAGGTGCTGGGCTTCCCACCCACCCCGGGGACGGGCTACGCGCTGGGGGTCGAGCGGACCATGGCCGTCTGCCGCGAGCAGGGGCTGGGACCCGAACCGACCCGGGACCGAGTGGTGGTGCTCGGCATCGCTGAGGCGGACCGGCGGGCAGCCGCGGCGGTGGCGCGAGCGCTGCGCGGCGCCGGGATCGCGGTCCTCCTCGACGTCTCCGACCGCCGGCTCGACCGCCGGCTGGCCGCCGCCGCCCGGCAGGGCGCCCGTGCCGCGGTCATGGTGGGGGAGGAGGAGGCGGCCCGGGGGGCGGCCACCTGGAAGGACCTGGACACCGGCCGGCAGCAGACCGCCGAGGTGGCGGAGGTGGCGGTGGCGCTCCGCCGCCTGCTCGCCGGGGAGTGAACGGGGAGGGGCGGTGGGAGGACCGGCCGCGATGATTCCCGCACCCGGTCCTCCGGGTACCATGGGGCCGGCCCCTCGCCGGTCGCAGCGCACCGCATGCGGCTGGACCAACAGAGAAGACATCGGGATCCCAACATCCGTCGCCGGCCTTCGCGCCCCTCAGACGGGGAAGGAGAAAAGCGCCGTGCGGGAACCCACCTGGTCCTCGGGCTCAGCCCGGGACGGCGCCGCCGGCGTGGGGGCCACTCCGCGGTGAGCCCGGGCCTCCTCCTCGGCGTCGTCTTCGCCCTGATCGGCGCCCAGCTCACCCGGCTGATCGCCCCCCGGAGGCTCGGCTACGTCGCGGTTCTCGCCCTGGCCGCGGCGGGGGTCGTGGGCGGAGAGCTGGTGGCGATCGGGCTGCACGGCGGGGGACCGGCGCTGGGACCGCTCCATCCCGTCGCCGACGCCGCCGGCATGGCCGCGCTGGAGGTCGTCGGGGCCGTGCTCCGCACCCCGAGAGCTCGCCAGGGGCGGGCATAATCGAGCCCTGATCCACTGGCACCCCGCCCCCAGCCCGCACCGATCCGGTGCCACCACGGAGGACCGGCCATGCGTCTTCCCATCCCCTTCGGCCGCAAGGGCCTGATTGCGGCCGCCGCGATCGCCGCAGGGGTCGTCTACTGGCGGGTGCGCGCGCGCCGCCTGGAGGCGGCCGACCGCGAATGGGACGAGGACATCCAGGGGGCGATCCAGGAGGGCGTCGCCGCCGGGCGTGCCGCCACGTCGCCGACCGAGCCCGCCACGAGCCCGGAAGCGTGACCCGGGAGCCTCGGACCGGCGCACGGCGGGCACGCCGGTGAGTTTGGGCGTGGCTCCGCCCGGGTATTCCCCCGATGTGAGCGCGACCTCCTCCGAACTGCGACTCCCCGCGGAGCGGCGCTACGTCCTGGTCGCCAAGCGGGCGGCCGCCGGCTTCGCCGCCGTCGCCGGGCTCGACGTCGAGGCCCTGGACGACCTGGTGATCGCGGTGGCCCAGGCCTGCGAGAACGCGATCGCCCTCAGCGAGCGGGTCGCCGGACCGGGCAACGGGCAGATCCGGCTGGTGTTCACGCTGGCCGACAAGGCCCTCGAGGTGCGTGTCCGGAGCAGCCTTTCACGGGCCGAGCTGGAGGCCGCCACCCACCGCCAGGCGCTGGCTGCCGCCCAGGCCGTCCGCGCGGCGCAGGCGGGCGAGGCCGAGCAGATGGCGATGCAGCTGATGGGCCTCTTCGTGGACGATTTCGGCTACCGGATGGACGAGCGGACCGGCGGCCTTCGGGTGCGTCTGACCAAGTACCTGGTGCGGTGAGCGCCGCCACTCGAGGCGGTCGCACAGCCGCGCCCGAGCGGCGGACGATGCCCAAGCCGGGCGCGACCCCGGCGCGCGACGAGATCCGCCGGCTGCTCCAGGACTATCACCAGAGCCGCGATCCGGCCATCCGGGCGCGGCTGGTGGAGCTCAACAGCGACCTGGTCCGCTTCATCGCCCGCCGCTTCGCCAACCGTGGCGAGCCCCTGGAGGACATCGAGCAGGTCGGCTTCCTGGGCCTCATCCAGGCGATCAACCGGTTCGACCCCTCGTTGGAGAACGAGTTCAGCACCTTCGCGACCCCCACCATCATGGGCGAGATCCGGCGGCACTTCCGCGATCGCTCCTGGGCGGTGCGGGTCCCGCGGCGGCTCCAGGAGAACCTGCTCCGGGTCCACGCCGCCCAGCAGGAGCTGCAGGGTCGGTTGGGACGTCCCGCCTCGATCGAGGAGATCGCCGAGCACCTGTCCCTGCAGCCGGACGACGTCCTCGCGGCGCTCGAGGTGAGCCCGGCGCAGCACACCGTCTCGCTGCAGGCGCCGATCCACGACGCCGACGACGGGAGCGTCCTCGGGGAGCGGCTGGGAGGCGAGGACGAGGGCCTCGACCGGGTGGAGATGCGCGACGTGCTCGAGAGGGCGATGGCCCAGCTCAGCCCCCGGGAGCGCCGGATCATGGCCCTCCGCTTCGTGGAACAGCTTCCCCAGACCGAGGTGGCCAAGCGCCTGGGGATCTCTCAGATGCACGTCTCGCGGCTGCAGCGCGCGGCGGTCGACCATCTCCGCCGCGAGTTCGGCGACGAGGTGCTCGCATAGGCCGGCGGCCGGCCCGCACCCACCCGGCCCGGCCGGGATCGGCCTGATCCGAGCAGGGCGTCGTGCGTCCGATACAATCTACCGGCTCCGCACCTCGGACGCGCGGCGCCACCGCCGGCGCGGGGTGCCGTCCAGCGACCATCAGGTGCCCCACCCTCCACGAGCCACTCCCATTTGCGCAGCCACGAGATCCGGGAGCGCTTCCTCAGATTCTTCGAGGAGCGCGGGCACCGCGTCCTGCCCAACGCCTCGCTGATACCGAGCGACGACCCGTCGCTGCTCTTCACGGTGGCCGGGATGGTCCCCCTCAAGCCCTACATCAGCGGCGAGCGCACCCCGCCGGCGGCGCGTCTCGTCTCCTGCCAGAAGTGCTTCCGGGGCTCGGGGCTCACCACCGACGACATCGCCTCGGTGGGGGACTGCACCCACCACACCTTCTTCGAGATGCTGGGCAACTGGTCGATCGGGGATTACTTCAAGCAGGGTGCCATCGAGCTGGCCTGGGAGCTGCTCACCCAGGGCTTCGGTCTGGACCCGGACCGGCTCTGGCCGTCGATCTACCCCGACGACTCGGACTCTCTCGAGATCTGGACCGGCCGGATCGGCGTCGCCGAGGGGCGCGTCGCCCGGCTGGTGGACAACTGGTGGCAGGCCGGGCCCACCGGCCCCTGCGGCTACGACAGCGAGATCTACTTCGACCGCGGCGCGCCATGCTCCTGCGGACGTGCTGACTGCACCCCCCAGGGTGAGTGCGGGGGCGACCGCTGGGTCGAGATCTGGAACCTGGTCTTCATGGAGTTCGACCAGGCGGAGGATGGCTCCCGGAGCCTGCTGCCGCAGCGGACCGTGGACACCGGGATGGGCCTGGAGCGGATGGCGGCCGTCCTCCAGGGGGTCCGCTGCAACTACGACACGGACCTCTTCGCACCGATCATGGCAGGGCTGGAGCGGCGCGTCCCCGGCGGCCCCGACGTGGACCGCAGAGCCCGGTCGGTCCGGGTCCTCGCCGACCACGTCCGGGGCGCCACCTTCCTCATCGCCGAGGGCGTCCTCCCCGGCAACGCCGGGCGCGGCTACGTCCTCCGCCGGGTGATCCGCCGGGCGGCGTTCCACGCCCGGCGGGTGGGGCTGGACGGCGGCCTCGCCGAGGCGGTGACCGACGTGGTGACGACACTCGAGAACGCCTACCCCGAGCTGGCGCAGTTCCGCGGGCTGGCCGAGGCCACCATCCGGGGCGAGGAGGAGGTGTTCGCCCGCACCATCGAGGCCGGCAGCGAGCGGCTCGAGACGCTGCTCGCCGCCGGGCCGCGGGAGCTGTCGGGGGAGGATGCCTTCCGCCTCTACGATACCTTTGGGCTTCCGATCGAGTTAACCGTCGAGATGGCAGGCGAACGCGGTGTGGCGGTGGACCGCGCCGGCTTCGACGCGGCCCTCCAGGCCCAGCGCGAGCGCAGCCGGAGCGTGAGGTCCACCGCGGCCGGTCAGGGCGGCGCCTCCGCCTGGCTGGGCTCCGCCGGCCCGGGGTCGACGGCGCCTGGACGGGGTGATGGTCCCGGGGCCGCCGCCGAACCCGAGCGCGCCCTGACCGTGGCCACCGCGTTTGTCGGCTACGACACCCTGGAGACGGAGGCGGTGGTCCGCCGGGTCGGCGGCGCCACCGAGCGCGAGGCCCTGGTGGCGGGGGAGGAGGACGTGGTCTTCCTCGACGCCTCCCCCTTCTACGCCGAGGCGGGCGGCCAGGTCGGCGACACCGGTGTGCTCAGCTGGGAGGGCGGCCAGGCCACCGTCCTGGACTGCATGCTGGTCGCCGGCGGCCCGGTCCAGGGGCGGGCCCACCGGACCCGCGTGACGGTGGGCAGCCTGCATCGGGGCCAGCGGGTGACCGCCGTGGTCGGTGCCGAGCGCCGGGCCGCCGTCGCCCGCCATCACAGCGCCACCCACCTGCTCCACCGCGCGCTGCGCGAGATCCTGGGCGAGACCGTGGTGCAGCGCGGCTCCTACGTGGGACCCGACCACGCCACCTTCGACTTCAGCTTCCCCCGCGGGCTGTCCGCCGAGGAGACCCAGGCCGTCGAGCGGCGTCTCAACGAGGCCGTCCGCGACAACCTCCCGCGGGAGGCGCGCGAGATCCCGGTCGCCGAGGCGCGTGCCTCCGGCGCGATGGCGCTCTTCGGTGAGAAGTACGGCGAGCGGGTGCGGGTCGTCGGTTTCGGCGGCTGGTCGCGGGAGCTGTGCGGCGGCACCCACGTCGCGAGAAGCGGGGACATCGGGGCGGCCATGATCGTCGCCGAGACATCGATCGGACAGGGCATCCGGCGCATCGAGATGGTCGCCGGCGACGCCGCGGTGCGGCGCTGGGAGGAGTCCGAGGCCCTGCTCCGGGAGACGGCCCGAGCCGTGAGGGCGCGCCTTCAGGAGGTCCCCGAGCGGGTCGGCCGGCTCCTCGAGCAGAACCGCGAGCTGCAGCGGCGGCCGCGAGAGGGCGGGGGGGACGCCGTCGCCACGGCCCTGCGCGCGGTGGAGCTGACCCGTTCCGGTGCGCTGACGGTCGCCGTCTCCGACGAGCCGGAGCTGGGCGCTGACGACGCGGCACTGCTGGTCGACCGGCTGTTCGCCGAGCGCCTCCAGGGCGACGGGGTCGCCGCCGTCTTCGGCCAGAGCACGCTCTGCGTCAAGGTCGGCGGCGCGGCGCTGGCCGCCGGCATCCACGCGGGCACCTTGGTCCGAGCCGCCGCCGAGGCCACCGGGGGGCGGGGCGGTGGCCAGCCCGGGTTCGCCCGCGGGGGCCTGGGCGACCCCGGCCGGCGGGCACAGGGTCTGGCCGCGTTCCGCGCTGGGCTGCTGGGGGCCGCCCGATGATGGTGCGCAAGAAGTTCACCATGCTGCGCCGGCGCAGCGAGTTCCACAGCCACTACACCGTGCTCGACATCGGCACCGAGTTCGTCAAGGCGCTGGTGGTGAAGCGCGAGGAGGGCACCGGCATCGTCATCGGCGTCGGCAAGGTGCGCCAGTCCCTCTCCGACATGCAGTCGGGAGCGGTCGCCGACATTCAGGGCGTCATCGACAACTGCGACAAGGCCCTCACCGAGGCCGAGGACATGTGCGGCGCCATCCCCGGCCAGGTGGTGATGGGCATCGCCGGCGAGCAGGTGCGCGGCTTCAGCACCACCATGACCATGCCGCGCCCGCAGCCCCAGGCCCGGATCACCCAGGCCGACCTCGCCACCGCGCTCCAGGCGGTCCAGCGCCGCGCTCTCAAGGAGGCGGTGCGCCAGATGTCCCACGAGCTGGGGGTGGCCGAGGTCAACGTGAAGCTGGTCCACAGCAGCATCACCTCGGTTCACATCGACGGCTACGCGGTCACCAACCCGCTCGACTTCCAGGGCCAGGTGCTGGAGATCTCGGTCTTCAACACCTTCGCCCCCCTCACCCACATCGGGGCCCTGCAGACCATCGCCCAGGAGCTGGACCTCGAGCTGGTGGCGACCGTCGCCGAGCCCTACGCGCTCACCCGCGGCTGCGCCAGCGAGGATGTGTACGAATTCGGGGGCATCTACATCGACGTGGGTGGCGGAACCACCGACATCGCCGTGGTCCGCCGGGGGATCGAGGCGATCCGGATGTTCGCCCTGGGGGGGCGCTCCTTCACGCGCCGGCTCGCCAACGAGATCGGGATGAGCCTGGAGGAGGCCGAGCGGTTCAAGCTCGCCCACGCCGAGGGCCGGCTTCCGGCCGACCAGGACGCCCTCGCCCGCGCCACCCTGGAGCCGACGGCGGAGGTCCTCGCCCAGGGGGTGGCGCTCACCCTCGAGGAGCTCTCCGGCAAGGAGCAGCTCCCGCCCGCGCTCTACCTCGCCGGCGGCGGCTCCGCCCTGCCCGAGGTCAGCGAGCAGCTCGGGGCGCTCGACTGGAGCGAGATGCCGGCGATGAGCCGCCCGCCGGCGATCAGGGTGCTCGGCCCCGGTGACGTCCGGGCCATCCACGACTCGACCGGCCTGCTGGTGGGGAGTCAGGATGTCACGCCGATGGGGCTCGCGTATCATGCGGTGTCCCTGGAAGATGACGCGGACCAGCCACTGGGGGGCCTGATGCGCCGCGTCATGAAGGCGATGAAGGTGTGATGAGGCCCGCGGAATGGCCAGAAGGCTGATCTACGTCGGCATCGAGGACGACGTCGCGGACCTGGCGGGCAAGGTGCAGGCGGCGAACGGCGGCGACGAGCTGGCCCTGGCCGTACCCCCTGGGGCCCAGGCCTTCCAGACCCCCCTCAACCTGCGCCTGCTCCGGAGCGTCAGCGCCAAGCGCGGCCTGACCCTGGCGGTGGTGAGCCCCGACCCCCGGATCCAGGAGCTGGCCCGCGGCACCGGGCTCGCCGCCTACAGCTCGGTCGCCGCCTACGAGGGGGGTGTCCCGGTCGAGGTGCGCCGGGCCGGCCAGCCCCCGTTCCGCGGCCTCGACACGGCGCCCCGGCCCCAGGCCCCCTTCCTGCCCCGACCCGCCGCATCCGTGGAGACCGGCGGGCTGGGAGCGGTGGCGCCGCCGGCCGGCCCCCGGCCCGTGGGGCCCGCCGCGACCGACGGCGCGCCGGCGGTGTGGGATGGGATGGCGTGGGCCCCTCCGGCACCGCCGCCGGTGACCGCGCCCAGCCCCTGGGACCCGGTACCGCCCCCGGCGCCGCCCGCCCCCGCGCCGCCGGGCCCCGTGCTCCCGGCGCCGCCCACCGCGCCGCCGCCACGCCCGGGGAACCCGTGGAGCTCGGCCCCCACCTTCGCCGCCCACGACGAGCCGGCCCCGCCCTGGGCCGCGATCCGGGCGGCCGCCGCGCTCGGGACGGCACCGTCCGCCGCCGCCGTCGAGATCCCGCCGGCCCCGGCCTCGGCGCCCCCGCCGCCACCCGCTCCTCCGAGCCGTCTCCCCACGCCCACCCACAGACCGTCGCCGCCCCCCGGTCGCGGCCGGGCCCACCTCCACCCGCTCCTGCGCAACCGCACCGCCGTCACCTTCACGCTGATCGCTCTGGCGGTCATCGGCCTGGTTGCCTTCCTGGTGCTGAGCCCGTCCGCGATCGTCACCGTCACGGTCGCGGAGCAGCCGCTGACGGTCAATCCCACCATCCAGGGGACGGCCTCCGCCACCCAGGCCGGGCAGGGGAACTACATCCTCTCCAAGGTGATCACGGACTCGGCCAGCCAGACGTTCCAGGCGACCCCGACCGGGACCCAGGCCGTCGCCGCGGTCGCCGCCACCGGCGAGGTGGACCTGACCGCCGTCAACAACAGTATTGGGTACTGCATCCCCCCCTACCCGCTGACCTTTCAGACCGCCAGCGGCATCCAGTTCTTGGCCAGTAACAGCGATGGGATCGAGGTGCTCGCCCTCGGCGAGTCCCCACCCCCCGGGGATCAGTGCAACCTCCCCACCGGCTTCGCCATCAACACCCTGGCCGTCACCGCGGTGACGCCCGGGACGGCCGGCAACGTGGCGGCGGACGCCATCAACGGGTGGGACCCCAGCTTCTGCAGCGGGACGACGGACTACTGCACCGACATCACGGTGTACAACCCGGCCGCGACCACCGGCGGGGTGGCCGCCGCCACCCAGACCATCGCCAGCGCCGCCGACGTCCAGAGCTGGCAGCAGCAGCTCAACCAGGTCGAGAACCAGCTCACCGCCAAGGCCGACTCCGACCTGGCGACCAAGGCCGCCGGGGAGCGGCCGGCCATCGACCCGGGCGGCGACGGCAGGAGCGTCACCTTCCTGGTCACCCCCAGCACCTTCAGCTCCGTCACCGCCGGCACGGTGATGTCCCCGACGACGGTGACGGTGGCGATGAGCGCCCAGGAGACGGTCTACAACCCGGCATCCATCCAGACGGTCGTGGCCAACGACCTCAGGGCGTCGCCCAACCTGCCGAGCGGCGACACCCTGATCCCGAGCCAGCTGTCGCTGATCAACGAGCAGGTGATCCAGGCCGGCAGCGACGGCACCTTCGCCCTTTCGGTCACCGGCACCGACTACTACCGACCGCACTCGGTGAGCTTCGGCCAGCTGCGCAACCAGCTCACCGGGCACAATCCCAGCGACGTGGCCGCGATCATCGGGCAGCAGATCCCCAACGTCCAGAACGTCACCGTCAGCGAGAGCCCTCTCCAGCTCTTCTTCATGCCGTTCTTCAGCTCCCACATCCGGATCGTCGAGACGTTCGCGACCCCGAGCCGCCCCTCGTCGAGCTCCACAGGCTGAGCCCCTGGGCAGCAGGATCCTCAGCGTGAGCGCGACGTGCGCCGCCATCGGCGTCGACCTGGGCACCCGGCGGGTCGGTCTGGCCGGCGCCGATCCCAGCGGGACGATCGCCTCGCCGCTGCGCAGCCTGGAGCGGCGCCATCCCCGCTTCTGGGCGGAGCTGGAGCTGGTCTGCGCGGAGCGCGGCTGCCGGCTGCTCGTCGTCGGGCTGCCGCGGCGCCTCGACGGGGGCGAGGGCGCGGCGGCGGCGGCGGCCCGCGGCTTCGCCGCCGCCGCCGCGCGGCGGCTCGGGCTGGAGGTGGCCCTCTGGGATGAGTGGCTGACCACGGCGCAGGCGGAGCGCACGCTCATCGCCGGGGGGGTCCGGCGGGTACGCCGGAGGAGTACGGTGGACGCGGTGGCCGCCACCCTGATCCTCCAGAGCTACCTCGACGCCCACCCTCGAGAGACGTCGCCGTGAGCCGCGACCAGGGGGTGAGACGCGCCCAGGGAGGCCGGCTCGGCATCCTCTTCGCCCTCATCGGGGTGCTCGTCGTGCTGGTGGCCGTCGTCGGCGCCACCGTGCTCTACGGGCACGTGGAGCTGGAGGCGGCCGGCTCCGGGGGTCCGGTGGTGATCACCGTCCGCGCCGGGGAGAGCCTCGACCAGCTGGCCGACTCCCTGGAGGACCAGGGCCTGATCAAGAGCGCACTCTGGTTCTCGGCCTACGCCCGAGTTCGGGGGGTGCATCTCCGGGCCGGGCGGTACCAGGTCGACTCGGCGATGGAGGCGAGCGAGATCCTCAACGTCCTCGAGGGCCCCCCGTACTGCGCGCCGGTCAGGGTCGTGATCCCCGAGGGGTTCACTGTCGACCAGATCGCCGATCGCGTCGCCTCGACCGCCGGGCTCGGCATCAGCCGGCAGGAGTACCTCGCCGCCGTTGCCGGTGACAGCTTCGCGGCGCCCTTCCTCAGCATGCGGCCGGCGGGGGACACCTCCCTGGAGGGGTTCCTCTTCCCCGACACCTACCAGTTCACGGACTGCACCAGCGCCCACCAGGTGGTCCAGGCGCAGCTGAGCGACTTCCAGCAGAAAGCGCTCGCCAACCTTCCCTCGTCGGGGACCTCCGCCTACGCCGACCTGATCACCGCCTCCATCGTCCAGGCCGAGGGGCTGACCGGCGACTTCCCCAAGATCGCCTCGGTGGTCGACAACCGGCTCGCCATCGACATGGATCTGCAGATCGACGCCATCGTGATGTACGGGCTGCACGAGTCGGGGGAGGCGATGGTCCAGGCCGACGAGGCCATCGACACCCCGTACAACAGCTACCTCCACGCCGGCCTGCCGCCGACGCCGATCGACAACCCCGGGGTGGACGCGGTCCAGGCGGCGGCGCATCCCGCGTCGACGTCGTACCTGTACTACGTCAGCGCCTGCGGACAGACCTACTATTCCACCACCGAGGCCGTCCACCAGCAGCAAGTGGAGGAATACCTGGGGAAGCCGTGCCCCTAGTTGCGCCGAAGTGGCTCCAGCTCGGCTTGATCGGGTCGGGGCTCCGCCATTCGCCGAGCCCGGCGATGCAGCGCGCCGCCCTCCGCGCCCGCGACATCCAGGGCGACTACACGGTGCTGGACGTCAGCCCCGAGGAGCTGCCCGGCCTGCTCCGCCAGCTGCGCAGCGGGGAGCTGGGCGGCTGCAACGTCACGGTCCCCTACAAGGCGGCGCTGGCCGCGGCCTGTGACCGGCTGGAGGGCGATGCCGCGATCTGTCAGGCAGTCAACACCCTGCTGGCCCGCGACGGCGAGCTGATCGGCGAGAACACCGACGCCCGCGGCTTCGAACTCGCGCTCTCCTACCTGCGGCTCCGCCCCGAGCCGGGCGGTCACGCGCTGGTGCTGGGGGCGGGCGGCGGCGCGGCCGCCTGCGTGCTCGCCCTGTGCCGGATGCGGGCAGAGGAGGTGGTGGTGGTGGCCCGCCGGCCCGAGCAGGCGGAGGACCTCTGCCTGCGCGTGTCGCCCGACAGCGCGCGTCCCCTCGCCTGGCAGGACACCGAGGCGATCGCGGTCGCCGCCCGCGAGGCCGACGTGCTGGTCAACGCCGCGTCCACCGGGGTCGGCGGCATCCCGCTCACCCTGGACCTGCTCCCCACCCGGTGCGTGGTCGCCGACCTCCGCTACCGGCCCCGCCCCGTCGACGTGGTGGCGGCGGCGCAGGCGCGCGGCCTGCGGGCGACCGACGGCGTCGAGATGCTCCTCTTCCAGGGGATGCTCAGCTTCCAGTGCTGGACCGGGGCAGACCCGCCCTGGCACGCCGCCCGCGCCGCGCTCGAAGAGGCTCTCGCTGCGTGAACCACGCGGTGGCGAGCGGCGCACCCGGCCCTCCCCGGGTGACGCGCCCGGTCGAGCGGCACGGCCGATGAACCTCGCCTTCACGATCGGCGCCGGGGCGGCCGGCGCGGTGCTGGGAATCGGCGCGGGCGGGCTCAACATCCTCCTCGAGAGGATGGAACGGCTCCGCGAGGAGGAGGACGAGGAGCGGGCCGAGTACGAGGCCGACGTCGCGAAGCAGGCGGAGGAGTCCACGGCTCGCGGCGAGCACCCCAAGCCGGCGCCGCCCTGGCTGCCCGAGCGGTACGGGTGGACCTGGCTGGAATGGGCGGCGGCCCCGGTGCTGGGGGCCTTCTCCTTCAGCCTCTTCGCCGGGAAGCTGGGTCTCACCTGGACCGGGCTGGAGCTCCTCCTCTGGATGGCCGTGTTCGTGCAGATCGTCACCTTCGACCTCAAGCACCGGCTGATCCTCGACAAGGTGACCTACCCCGCCATCGTGCTGGCGCTGGTGCTGTCCGCCGTCACCACGGGACTGTCCCTGCCCCGGGCGGTCACCGGGGCCGCCGTGATCGGCTGCTTCTTCCTCCTCTTCCACCTGATCTCGCGGAGGGGGATCGGGCTCGGTGACGCCAAGCTGGGCGCCCTCATCGGCGCGGTGACCGGGCTCGGCTTCGACAGCCCGGCGCATCTCCAGGCGCTCTACGCCGTGACCGCCGGGATCTTCCTCGGCGGCGCCGCCGCGCTGCTGCTGCTGATCACGCGGATCCGCAGTCTCAAGGACCCCATCCCCTACGGTCCGTTCCTCTGCGCCGGGGCGGTCCTGGTCCTCTTCCAGAGCCTTCCCCTCACCTGAGCCCGCCCCAATGCCGCATCATGGCGGCCGGATGGCACCCCACCTGCTCGCCGGCGAGACCGTCATCGCCACGGAGCGCCAGCACGTCGCGGTGCTGGTGCCGGCGGCGCTCGTCGCCCTCGTCTGCCTCGCCGCTCCACTCGTCCTGATCCAGCTCGTGCCCAACCGCGTGGGCGGCGTGAACGTCAGCACCGCGAAGGCGATCGCCGACGCCGTCGTCGCGGTCGTGGTGGTCGGATGGTTCCTGCTCCGCTTCCTGCGCTGGCGCTGCCAGACCTACACCCTGACCACGCACCGGATCGTTCTCGCCCGGGGGGTGGTGTCGCGGGTCTCCGAATCGATCGCCCTCGACCGGATCCAGGACACCGTGGTCCGCCGGCCACTGGCGGACCGCCTGATCGGAGCCGGCTCGGTCGAGATCCAGTCGGCCGGCCGCGACGGCACCGAGATCCTGCGGCTGGTCCCCCGGCCGGACCGCTTCTACACCCAGATCCTCCAGGCCATCGAGGATTACCGGCGCCTGGCCGCCGGCTACCCCACGCCCGCGGAGCCCGGCGTGCCACCCGCCCTTCGCGGGAGCGACGGCGGGGTCTGAGCGGCCGGAGGCCGCCACGGTTCGGACCCCGTTCGAAGAGAAGTCGTGAGCGAGGTGATGGGGCCGACCCCCCAGAGCGCGCCCGCAGCCGGCGCCCGGCCGTGGTCCCTGGCGCGGCGCGACCCGGCCACCATCGTGGTGGTGGTCATGGCGCTGGTCGCGGCCGGGCTCCAGGCGCTCGTGCTCACCCGCCCCAACGCGCTGCTGGCCGGCTGGTCCGACATCAGCATCTACCTGGGAGCCGCGATCCGGTTCGTCCACGGCGCGCTTCCCTACCGCGACTTCGCCCTGCTCCAGCCGCCCGGGCTGGTGCTGCTGCTCAGCCCCTTCGGCCTGCTCTCCATGGCGGTGGGCAGCCGGGTGGCGGTGATGGCGCTCACCGCCTGCACCCCGCTGCTCGCCGCCGCCAACGTGGCCCTGGTCGGGAGCTTGATCGCTCACCGCGGCTGGCGCGCGGCGCTCGTCGCGTGCGGCCTGATGGCCGTCTATCCCGCAACGTACACCGCGCTGCTCGACAGCCTGCTCGAGCCGCTCATGTGCCTCTTCTGCCTTCTGGGCGCGGTCCTGGTCTTCGACCGCGACGGTCTCGCCGCACGGCGCCGGCTGGCCCTGGGGGGCGCCGCCTTCGGCTTCGCGGCGTCGATCCTGGTCGCGGCCGCCCTCCCGGTGCTGGTGGTGATCGCACTCTGCGCTAGCCAGCTCCGGCGCCGGCTGCTGCCTTTCGTGGGGGGTGTCGCCGCCGGCTTCTGCATCCCGGCGATCCCCTTCTTCGCGGCGGGGCCGGCCGCCTTCTTCCACGATATCGTGGTCACCCAGCTGGAGCGCGTCCCTTCGGCCGGACGCACTCCGGTGGCGAACCGCCTGATGGACATGACGTTCGCCGCGTACGGGGGCCGGGTGACCGGGGCCGTCGTGGCCCTGGCAGTGATCGGAGGCGTGATCGTCGTGGGGTTGGCCGCGGGACGGCGCCGGCTCACCGCCCTGGATGGGTTCGCCATCGGCGGCACGCTGACCCTCGGCGCCGGCCAGTTCGCGATCGCCATCTACCGCCCCCACTTCCCCGCCATGCTGGTGCCGTACCCCGCCCTCCTCCTGGGCATCGCGGCGGCCCGGCTCAGCTGGCGGTGGACGCCGCGCCTGGTGGCGGTGGTGGGCGTCCTCGCCGTGGCCGGGCTGGTGGCGGCCCAGGCGAACCTCATTGAGACCGAGGCCATCGTGGACGTCGGTCCGTGGGTCGACGCCGTGGTGCCCCCGAATGGGTGCTCGATCGCCCCGGAGACGTATCTCGTGGTGACGAGCAACCGCTTCTGGTCGTCGGTCGCCGGGTGCACCGCGCTCACCGACCCGTATTCGACCCGGCTGGTCAACCGGGACAGCCCGGAGGGCGCGGTGCCGGCCTATCGAGAAGCCATCTCCCACGCCGATTACCTGATTCTCAACACCACCCTCCGGGATTGGCTCAGCGGACCCTACGAGCAGCTCTACCCCTGCGTGACCGGCCACTTTCAGCTCCACCGCTCCGGCCCGCTGAGCATCTACGTCCGGAACGGTTTCCCGGTGGCCTAGCCGGTGTCCGGGATCGATGTGGAACCAGATGCGCGGCAGGCGCCCGGTGGCCTGACGGAGCGGGGCCGCAGAGTCGCGGGCGCCGCTGGCCGACCGCCTGAACGGCGCCAGGTTGGTGGAGATCCAGTCCGCCGGTCGCGACGGCACCGAGATCCTCCGCCTGGTCCCGCGACCGGACCGCTTCCACACCCAGATTGTCCGGGCCATCGAGGGCTGCCGGCGCCTGGCCGCGGGCTACCTCGCGAGCCCGGTGCCCGGCGAGCCGCCTGCTCTGCACGGCAGCGACGGCGGGGTCTGGCCGTCGGCCGCGGAGAGAGGCCGCCACGGCTCGGACCCCGTTCGGAGAGCAGCCGGTGAGCGCGATGACAGCGCCGACCGACCAGGGCGAGCCCGCGGCCGGCACCCGGCGGCGATCCCCAGCGCGGCGCGACCCGGCCACCGCCGTGGTCGTGGCGATGGCGCTGCTGGCGGCCGGCCTGCAGGTGCTGAGGCTCACCCGGCCCAACGCGCTCCTCTCCGGTGGCTCCTACGACACCGCCGTCTATCTCGGCAGCGCCATCCGGCTCGTCCACGGCGCCCTGCCCTACCGCGACTTCTCCCTGCTCCAGCCACCGGGGCTGGTGCTGGTGCTGAGCCCCTTCGCCCTCCTCTCCGAGCTGCTGGGCAGTCGCGGCGCGCTGATCACCGTCAGCCTCTGCACCCCGCTGCTCGCCGCCGCCAACGTGGCCCTGCTCGGGAGGCTGGTGGGGCACCGGGGTTGGCGAGCGGCGCTCGCCGCCTGCGGTCTCATGGCCATCTACCCCGCCATGTACGAGGCCCTCCTCGACGGCCTGCTCGAGCCGCTCATGGACCTCTTCTGCCTGCTCGGCGCTGTCCTGGTCTTCGATCGGAGCGGCTTCGCCGGACGGCGCCGGCTTGCCGCCGGGGGCGTGGCCTTCGGATTCGCAACGTCGGTCCTGGTCGCCGCCGTGCTTCCGGCGCTGGTGGTGGCGGCGCTCTGCGCCCGCCGTCTCCGGGCCCGCCTTCTCCCCTTCGTCGCGGGCGGCGCGATCGGCCTGCTGGTCCCGGTGCTGCCCTTCCTGTCGGTCGCCCCCATCTCTCTGATCCACGACACGGTGATCACCCAGCTGCAGCGGGCCCCGGCCGCGAGGCGTGTCCCCCTGACGACCCGTCTGCAGGACATGACCTTCGCCGTGAATGGGGGCGCGCTGGTCGACGCTCTCGCCGCGGTGCTGGTGGTGGCGGGAGTCGCGGTCGTGGTGCTGGGGCTGGTGCGGGTCCGTTCCCGCCTCACCCCCCTGGACTGGCTCGCCATCGGCGCCACCCTGGCCGTCGGCGCCGCCCAGTTCGCCATCGCCACCTACTACGTCCACTTCCCCGCCATGCTGGTGCCGTACCCCGCCCTGCTCCTGGGCGTCGCGGTGGCCCGGTTCCGCCCCGGCCGGCGGCGCTGGCTGATGCCGGCCGTCGCCGTCCTGGCGCTGACCGCGGCGGTGGTCGCCCTGGGGTTCAGGTTCGAGAGCCTGTCGAACGTGGACTACGGCCCGCCGGTCGACGCCGTCATCCCCGCGGGCGGCTGCTCCCTGGCGGAGAACACCCAGGTCCTGGTGCAGAGCGACCGCTTCCAATCCGACGTCCCCGGCTGCACGCCGCTGGTCGACCCCTACGCGACCTGGCTGGTCTACCGGCACAGCCCGGCGGGACCGGCGCCCGCTGACAGGTTGGCGCTCCAGCACACCGACTACCTGGTGCTCAACGCGTCCCTCGCCCACTTCCTCAGCGGCCAGCTGAGCCCCCTCCGCAGCTACGTGACCCAGCACTTCCGACTGCACCACGTCGGCCGGCTGAGCATCTATGTCCGCGACGGCTTCCCGGTCGTGTAGTGGCAGGGCAACGGCGGTCACGCAGCGCGCGGGCCCGTAGAATCGCTGGCGCAGCCAGCCGCGCCGAATGCGCACAGAAAGGGTGAGCTCCCCCGCGTGATGCCGTCCCCGTCCCCGTTCCGGCCCCTGTCGCTCGTATGTGTGCCGAAGCCGCGCCGATGCTCCGCTTCCTGACCGCCGGGGAGTCCCACGGCCCCCAGCTCACCGTCATCGTCGAGGGGCTGCCAGCCGGTCTTCGCCTCGACGCCCGGCGCGACATCGATCCCCACCTGCGGCGGCGCCAGGGTGGGTACGGCCGCGGCAAGCGCCAGCGGATCGAGCACGACCGCGCCGAGATCGTGGCCGGGGTGCGTGGAGGTCTGACCCTCGGCTCGCCGGTCAGCCTGGTGATCGTCAACCGCGACTGGGAGAACTGGCGGGGGCCGATGCAGGTCACCGCGTCCGGATTCACGCGCAAGCTGGTCAGCCGGGTCCGGCCGGGCCACGCCGACCTGGCCGGCATGCTCAAGTACGGCCTGGAGGACGCTCGCGACGTCCTGGAGAGGGCGAGCGCACGGGAGACGGCGGCCCGAGTCGCCGCCGGGGCGGTGGCGATGGTGCTGCTCGACCGGCTGGGCGTGGAGGTCAGCTCCTGGGTGCAGCGGATCGGGGACGTGTCCATCGACTGGCGGGACGGGGTCGACCCGGCGGCGGTCGAGTCCTCGCCGGTGCGCTGTCCCGACCCCGAGGCGTCGCAGCGGATGGTGGCCGCCATCGACTCCGCCCGCGAGCGCGGCGACACCCTCGGCGGCAGCGCCGTGGTGTCGGCACGCGGCGTGGTCGCCGGCCTCGGCAGCTACGCCCAGTGGGATCGGAAGCTCGACGGGCTGATCGCGCAGGCGCTTTGCAGCATCCCCTCGGTCAAGGGGGTCGAGATCGGCGCCGCGGTGCTCGCCGCCAGGTCGGCCGGCTCCGCGGTCCACGACTCCCCCCGCTGGGTGGAGGGCGAGGGGTTCCGCCATCTCAGCAACCGTCAGGGAGGGCTGACCGGCGGGGTGACCGACGGCGAGCCGGTCTGGGCCACCGTCCACTTCAAGCCGATCTCGACCCTGCTCGCGCCGCTCCGCTCCGTCGACGCCCGTACCGGCGAGGAGGTCAACGCCCACTACGAGCGGAGCGACATCTGCGTGGTCCCGGCCGGGGCGGTGGTCGCCGAGGCCATGCTCGGCTGGGTGATCGCCGCGGCGATGGCGGAGAAGTTCGGCGGCGACTCCCTGGCCGAGATGCGCCGCAACCTCACCGGCTACCGGCGCGGCACCAGGCGGCTCCGGTGACGCCCGCCTCGATCGACCCTCGGCCCATCGCCCTGGTCGGCCTTCCCGGCGCCGGCAAGACCACCCTGGGCCGGAGGCTCTCCGAGCACCTGGGGTGGGAGCTGCGCGACACCGACCGGGAGATCGAGCACCGGACCGGACGGACCCCGGCCCAGATCCTCGACATGGACGGAGAGGATACCTTCCGCCGGGTGGAGCTGGCCGCCGTGACCGAGCTCCTCGGCGAGCCCGGCCCGGCGGTGATCGCCTGTGGGGGCGGGCTCTTCGCCGAGGCCGGGGCCCGCCGCCAGCTGCTCGAAGCCGCCTGGGTGGTCGCCCTCGACGCGTCCGACTCGACGCTCATGAACCGGCTCGGCACCGCCGCCGATCGCCCGCTGCTCCGCGGCGACGTGGGCGGGCGCCTCGCCGACCTGCGCCGGCGCCGGGCCCGGGCCCACGCGGAGGCCCATCTGCTGATCGACACCGAGAGCACCTCGCCCGAGGCCGCCGAGGCCGCCATCCGGGCCCTGGCCGGCGCGGTCCCGGTCCCCATCGGCGGTTCCGCCTACCCGGTGATCGTGGCCGAGGGTGCCACCGACCACCTGACGACGCATCTGCCGGCCGACTGCCGCCGGGTCGCGGTGGTCGCCGACCGGAGCGTCGAGCCCCTCGGCCGCCGCCTGGCCCGACGGTTGGCGACGTCCGGGCGCGAGGCGCCGCTGGTCAGCATCGCCGCCGGCGAGCCGGTCAAGAGCTGGGCTGCGGCCGGGCGTCTGCTCGACCGCCTCGCCTCCCTGGGGCTGGGCCGGCGGGACGCGCTGGTGGCGGTGGGCGGGGGCACGGTCGGCGACCTGGCCGGCTTCGCCGCCGCCGCGTACTGCCGGGGGATCGCCTGGGTGGTGGTGCCGACCACCCTGCTGGCCATGGTCGACAGCTCCATCGGCGGCAAGACCGGGGTCAACCTGCGCGCCGCCAAGAACCTCGCCGGCGCGTTCTGGCAGCCGCGCGCGGTGCTGGCCGACCCGACAGTGCTCGATACCCTCCCGCCGCGTGAGCTGGCATCCGGGCTGGGTGAGGTCGCCAAGTACGCGATGATCGCCGAGACCGACCTTCCCGACCTCCTCGACCACGGCCTGGAGCGCGCCCGGACGGGCGACGTGCGCACCCTGACCGCCATCATCGATTGCTGCGCCGCGATCAAGGCCCAGGTGGTCGGGCGCGACCCTCGGGAGTCCGGCCTGAGGGCCGTCCTCAACTACGGGCACACGGTGGCCCATGCCCTCGAGGCGGCGACCGGCTACGGCACGGTGACCCACGGTGAGGCGGTCGCCGCGGGCATGCGGGTCGCCGGGCGGCTGTCCGCCGAGCTGGCCGGGCTGCCGGCCGCCGACCTTGCGTGGCAGGACCGCGTCCTCGACCGGCTCGGCCTGGAGGGCCTGCCGCCCATCGACCCCGTGGCGGTGATGCACCGCCTGGGCCACGACAAGAAATCGGTCGGGGGCGAGGTGCGCTGGGTCCTCCTGGCCCGGCGCGGGGAGCCGCTGCTGGACCAGCGCGTTCCCGCCGACCTGGTCCGTTCCACGCTCGAGGAGGTGCTGTCGACGCCATGACCCGGGTCCTCGTCCTCAACGGTCCCAACCTGGCGAGCCTCGGACGCCGAGAGCCCGAGCTCTACGGTGGGCGTAGCCTCGGCGACATCGAGACCGAGCTCCGCGAGCAGGCGGCCGCCCTCGGGGTGGAGATCCGCGTCGAGCAGCGCAACGGGGAGGGAGAGCTCATCGACCTGCTCGAGGTCGAGACCGAGCGCTCCGACGCCGTGGTGGTCAACCCCGGGGCCTTCAGCCACACCAGCGTGGCCCTCCTCGACGCGCTGCGCGCCTTCCCCGGCGTCGTCGTGGAGGTGCACCTCACCAACACCTTCCGGCGGGAGACCTACCGGCGGGTGATGCTCACCGCCGAGGCGGCCGATGCGGTCATCCTGGGGCTCGGCGCATCCGGATACGGGATCGCCCTCGAGGCCGCCGCCCGGATGGTGCGCGACAGGAGAGAATTGAGCCGATGATCAACGCAGGAGACCTCCGTCCCGGAGCCACGGTCGAGCGGGGCGGGCAGCTGCTCCAGGTGCTCGACTTCGCCCACATCAAGCTCGGCCGCGGCACCGCCGTGGTCCGCACCAAGCTCAAGAACCTCAACACCGGGGCGGTCACCGAGGAGACCTTCCGCCCGGAGGAGAAGTTCGGCCGGGCCCGGATCGAGCGCAGCGAGGCCCAGTACCTCTACCGGGACGGCGACGCCTTCGTGGTCATGGACACCCAGACCTACGATCAGACCCCGCTCAGCGCCGAGCAGATCGGCGACGGGGTGCGCTGGCTCAAGGAGAACGAGACCCTCACCCTGCTCACCCACGACGACCGCATCCTCGGCGTCGAGCTGCCGATCGCGGTGGAGCTGGAGGTGACCGAGACCGAGCCCGGCTTCCGGGGCGACACCGCCAACGCCGGCACCAAGCCGGCGACCCTGGAGACCGGCGCGACCGTCGACGTTCCGCTGTTCGTGAACGCCGGCGACCGGGTCCGGATCGACACCCGCAACGGGCGGTACATGGAGCGAGCCTGATGGACGGATCGGTCGAGGCCGCGGCGGACGGGCGCCGTCCCGGCGCCCGCCAGCCCCTCGGGGTCACCCGGGTCGCCAACGAGGTGGTGGCCTGGATCGCCGTCCTCACCGCGCTGCAGGTGCCCGGCATCCACGCCATGTACCAGGCCGCCGGCCAGTCGCTGGAGCGGATCCTGCGCCGCTCGCACGCGCACCGCGGGGCCCGGGTGGAGCTCCGCGACGGCAGCACCCTGGACGTCGACCTCTGGGTGGTGATGCTCGCCGGCCATTCGGTGCCAAAAGTGGGGGCCGAGGTGCAGCAGCGGGTCGCCGACGCCGTCGAGAGGATGCTGGGCCTGAAGGTGGGCACCATCAACGTCCACGTCAGCGAGGTGGTCTTCGCGCCATGAGCCGCCCCGCGGGGAGGCGGCGTCGGGGACGCGAGCTCGCCCTGCGCGTGCTCTTCGAGCTGGAGGGGACCGAGAAGGATCCTCGCCCGGCCCTCGCCTACCAGGCGAAGGAGATGGGCGCGCCGGCGGACGCCGTCGCCTTCGCCGGCGCCCTGGTGGAGGGGACGCTGGAGCACGTCGAGCGGATCGACGCCGCCATCGGCGGCGCGAGCGAGAACTGGGACCTGGTCGACTTCGGCAAGGTGGAGCGCGCGGTGCTCCGGCTCGGGACCTTCGAGGTGCTCTTCGAGGCCGCCACCCCGGTGGCGGTGAGCATCGACGAGTCGCTGGAGCTGGCCCGGGAGTACGCGGGGGACGACGCCGTCCCCCTGGTCAACGGCGTGCTCGGCCGGATCGCCCGGGAGCGGGCATGAGCGGCAGCCGCGCCGCCCTTTGAGCGATCATATGTTCGCTCGATGAATCCCGCATCCTCCGCCCTCCGCCGCCCGGTGTCCCGCCCCCTGCACGACTCGGTGACCGACGGGGCCGGGAGCAGCCCTCGATGACCCTGCGCCGCGCCCTGACCGTGGCGGAGCTGACCGCGGTCATCCGCGGGGTGATCTCGAGCAGCCCGGACCTGGAGGACGTCCTGGTGGAGGGCGAGATCAGCAACCTCTCGCTGCCGGCGTCCGGGCACCTCTACTTCACGCTCAAGGACCCCAACGCCTCGCTGAGCTGCGTGATCTGGCGGTCGCAGCGGGCCGAGATCCCGTTCCGGCCCGAGAACGGGATGACGGTGATCGTCCACGGCCGGATCGAGGTCTACGACGCCCAGGGACGCTACCAGCTCTATGCCGACCGGCTGGAGCCCTCCGGGGTGGGCGCCCTGGCGCTGGCGGTGGAGCAGCGGCGCCGCGCGCTCGCCGCCGAGGGGCTGTTCGACGAGGCCCGGAAGCGTCCCTTGCCGCTCCTGCCCCGGCGCGTGGTGGTGGTGACATCGCGCAGCGGCGCGGCGCTCCGCGACGTGCTGACCGTGGTGGGGCGGCGGGCCCCGGGCGTCGAGCTGGTCCTCTCGCCGGCGACGGTGCAGGGCGAGGGGGCGGTCGAGACCCTGGTCCTCGCCCTGGAGCGAGCCCAGTCGGTGCGGGGAGCCGAGGTGGTCCTGCTGGTCCGGGGCGGCGGCTCCCTGGAGGACCTGATGGCCTTCAACGACGAGCGTCTGGCCCGGGCCATCCGGGCCGGTCGTCTGCCGGTCGTCTCCGGCGTCGGCCACGAGACCGACACCACCATCGCCGATCTGGCGGCCGACCGCCGCGCGCCGACCCCGTCCGCCGCCGCCGAGCTGGTGGCCCCGGATTGTCGCCGGCTGGGCTCCGAGCTGGGGGCGCGGCGGGCCCGCCTCGAGGCCGCGGCGCGGCGCGAGCTCTCCGGCAAGCGAGCTTCGCTCGAGCGGCAGCGGCTGCGCCTGGACAACGTCTCCCCCCGGCGCCGGCTGCCCAGTCACCGTCAGGAGCTCGACCTGCGCGCCGAGCGGCTGCGGGCCGCCCTGCTGGCCGCCGTGACCGTGAAGCGGCGCCGGCTCGACGAAGCCGCCGCGCGCCTCCGGGTCGCCTCCCCCGGACAGCGGCTGGCCCTGGAGCGCCAGCGCCTCGCCGGACACACCCAGCGCCTGTCTCGTCTGGTGGAGCTGACCCTGGCCGGTCGGCGGCAGCAGGTGAGCTCGCGGCGGGATCAGCTCGAGGCGCTCTCGCCGCTGGGGGTGCTGGAGCGCGGCTATTCGATCACCATGGACGAGGTGAGCGGAACGGTGCTCACCGACCCGGCATCGGTTTCCGCCGGACAGCGGCTGCTCACCCGCCTGTCTCGAGGCCTGGTGGTCAGCACGGCCGGCCCCGGGGGGTCGACAGACCATGGCGAACGGATGTACGATAACGGCCACGACACTGCGGAGAGAGGATGAGAGGCGACGGCAGCGAGGCCCCCGGCGGGGTGAGGACGGAGGCCGGCGACATCGAGAGCCTGAGCTACGAGCGGGCGCTCGCTGAGCTCGACCAGATCATCGAGCGCCTGGAGCGGGGGGCGGTGGCCCTCGACGAGGCCATCGCCGCCTACGAGCGGGGAGCCCGGCTGGCGCAGCATTGCGGCAGCCTGCTCGACCGCACCGAGCAGAAGATCAGCCAGCTGGTGGTCGGCGTCGGCGGCCGGTTCACGGAGAAGCCGCTGGAGCGGGAGCGCGAGAGCGCCGAGCTGCCCGCCGGCCCTCCGGGAGCGCCGCTGATCCCCATCCCGGCCCCGAGGGAGACGCTCGACATCGACCCCGACGAGATTCCCTTCTGATGACGGTTCAGGTGGGCGGCAACCGGGCCGGTCAGATCGAGGAGCGGGGGCCCCAGGGGCCGGCGACCTCGCCGCCTGCGGGAGGGGAGCGCGCTCACGTGCGTGATCGCCCGAACGGAGAAGCTGACGCAGGGATGGCGGGAAACGGTCGCCGCCGCCTCGACGTCGCCCTGGTGGAGAGGGGCATCGCCACCACGCGGGAGCGCGCCCAGGCGCTGGTGGCGGCGGGGATGGTCGAGGTCGACGGGCGCCGGGCGCGAAGCGCCGGGCAGCGGGTGGAGGAGGCCGCGGAGCTGCGCACCGTGGGCGACGGGAGCCCGTGGGCGAGCCGCGCCGGCGAGAAGCTGGTCGCCGCCCTCGATGCCTTCGGGGTCGACTGCCGCAACCGGGTCTGCCTCGACGCCGGAGCCTCGACGGGGGGGTTCACCGACGTGCTCCTCTCCCGAGGCGCGGCACGGGTCTATGCCGTCGACGTCGGGCACGGTCAGCTGCTTTCCCGGCTGACCGCCGACCCCCGGGTGTCGGTGCTCGACCGGACCAATCTCCGGCACCTCCACGAGGTGCCGGGGGAGGCACCCAGCCTGGTCACCCTCGACCTCTCGTTCATCTCCCTCCGCCTGGTGCTGCCGGCGGTGGCGCGGCTGGCCCCAGGAGCCGAGGTGGTCGCGCTCTTCAAGCCGCAGTTCGAGCTCGGACGGGAGGCGGTGCCCCGCGGCGGCGTCGTGCGCGACCTGGCGGCGGGGGAGGCGGGGGCGGTGACGTTCCTGGAATGGTGCGCCGGCGAGCTGGGGGCCTCGTCGCCGCGGGGGCCGATCCCGGCTCCGATCCGCGGCACCCGGGGCAACCAGGAGCTGCTGGTCAGCTTCCGTCTCCCGGCGGCGAAGCCGGAGGGGGCCCGGTGATGCGCCGGCCGGCCATCGGCTTCCTGCTCCACCCCGGCGAGGGTGATGGCACCGTCGCCGCCGCGGCGGAGGTCGCGTCCCGGTGCGGCTACCGGACCTGGACCACCATGGTCCGCCCGCTCGAGGACGTCGCCGAGCACGCGGAGGGGACCGAGCTGCTGGTCACCGTCGGTGGCGACGGCACCTTCCTCTTCGGGGCGCGCCTGGCCGCGCCCCGGGACATCGCCGTCCTCGGCGTCAACCGGGGGCGTCTCGGCTTCCTCACCGACATAGAGCTCGAGGAGCTTCCGGCGGCGATCGAGGCCTTCGCCGCCGGCCGGACCCTGCGCCAGCGCCGGAGCATGCTCAGCGCCGAGATCGAGGGGAGCGAGGAGGGCGATGGCCGGGGGGAGCCGCGCGCCGTCCTCGCCCTCAACGACATCGCCATCCGCTCGCCGGAGGTCGCCCTGGTGCGCCTCCGGGTCGAGGCGGATCAGGAGCTTCTCGGCGAGTTCGACGCCGACGGGGTGGTGATCGCCACGGCCACCGGGTCGACCGGCTACGCCCTCAGCGCCGGGGGGCCCCCCATCGACCCCCGGGTGCGCGCGATCACGGTGGTCCCGCTGGCTCCTCACGCGGTCATCACCCGGCCGATCGTGCTCCCCGAGGTCACGGTGGTGGACGTGGCGGTCGAGCACGGCCGCGTCTTCGTGGCCGCCGACGGCCAGCACCAGGCCAGGCTCGGAGCGGGCGGAAGAGTTCGGGTCAGCCCCGGCCCCGAGCTCACCGTCATCCGCTGCGCGGGCTCCCCCTCGTTCCTGCGCCAGCTGCACGACAAGGTCCACTTCGGGCTGCCCCTCAAGCCCGTGGAACGCGAGGAGGCTGGTGCGCCCCGCCCGGACGGCGAGCCGTGAGCAGGCTCCTCGAGCTCAGCGTCCGCAATTTCGCCCTGGTCCGCGATGCGCGCCTCGACTGTGACCCGGGTTTCGGAGCCCTGAGCGGGGAGACCGGGGCCGGGAAGTCGCTCTGCATCGCGGCCGTGCGCTGGGCCCTCGGGGGCCGGGCCGAGGGCGAGGCGGTGGGGGAGGGCACCTCGGTCCGGGCCGTCTTCGAGCCGAGCCCCGAGAGCGCGGTCCTGCTGGCCGGCCTCGGCATCCCGACCGACGATTTGGTGACCCTCACGCGCGACGCGGGCAGCTCGGGGCGCTCCACCTGCCGGGTCAACGGCGCCCTGGTCTCCCAGGCCACCCTGCGCGACCTGGGCGAGGGGCTGGCCGACGTCACCGCCCAGGGGGCCAGTCACCGGATGCTGCAGCGCAGCTGGCAGCGCCGCGCGCTCGACGACTCCGGAGGTGGCGCGGTCGCCGCCGCCCGCGGGGTCATGGCCGGCGCCCACCGCCGCTGGCGCAACGCCGAGAACGCGCTGGCCGCGGCCCGCGCGGCCAGCCGCAGGACGGCGGCGGAGCTGGCCGAGGCGGAGGCGATCATCGCCGAGCTGGAGCCGTTGCGACTTCGCGACGGTGAGGAGGACGATCTCGGCGCGGAGCGGCTCCGCCTCCGCCACGCCACCGGCATCGCCCGGGCCGCCACCCTCGTCGGCGACGCCGCGAGCGGCGACGACGCCGGCGCCGCCGACATCCTGGAGCGGGCCCTCGTCGAGGTGGACGCGCTGGCCGGGGTCGACGCCGAGCTCGCTGATCTTGGATCGGAGGCAGCCTCCCTGACCGCGGCGCTCCGCGATCTCGGCATCTCCGCACGGCGCCTCGCCGACCGCGTGGAGGTCGACCCCGCCCGGCTGGAGGCGGTCGAGGAGCGGCTCGACGCCCTGTCCCGGGTCCGGCGCCGCCACGGCTCCATTCGCGCCGCGCTGTCGGCGCTGGACGGCGCGCGCCGGATCTGTGACGCCGCCCGGGGGAGCCTCGACGTGGCCACCCTGGAGGCCGAGGCGCGGAGCGCGCAGGCCGACGCCGCGGCCGCCGCCCGCCGGCTCAGCGCCGTCCGGCGCGACGCGGCCCGCTCCCTGGAGCGCGCCGTGGAACGTCATCTCGCCGTGCTGGAGCTCCCCGACGCCCGCTTCCGGGTGACCCTCAGCGTGGTTGCCGACGCCGACGGCGTCGATATCGGAGACGGCCCGGTGCGCTGCGACGCCGACGGGGCGGACCAGGCGGAGATGCGTCTCGCGGCCAATCGCGGGGGGGTCCCGCTGCCGCTCGACGAGGGCCCATCGGGTGGCGAGCTCAGCCGGCTGGCGCTGGCCCTGGCCGCCGCCGGGGGCGCGAGCGGCCAGCCGCTGCTGGTGCTCGACGAGGTGGACACCGGGGTGGGCGGCGAGACCGCGGCGCGGGTCGGGGATCTGCTCGCCCAGATCGGCCGGAACCGTCAGGTGCTGGCCGTGACCCACCGCCCCGAGATCGCCGCCCGGGCCGACTGGCATCTCCTGGTGTCTCGAACCGGCGGCGGCGCGTCGGTTGAGAGCGGCGTCCGGCGCGTCGAGGGGCAGGAGCGGGTGGACGAGGTCGCCCGGATGATGTCGGGACGGAGCACGGCCGCCGCGCTGGCCCGCGCGACCGAGCTGCTCCAGGAGGGCGGTGCCACCGGGGTCCGACGCCAGCAGGCCGGGTGACAGCGGACGGCGCACCGGCCCCGGCGATCGCAGCTGCCGGGGCGACCGGCACGGCTACCTCGTACCATGGGCCGCCATGAGCGAGAACGTGGCCGACGGCGCCTGCGGCACCTGGCCGCGGCGGTTCCCGGTCCACGTCGGGGAGTTCACCGGCTCCCTGGAGGAGCTGGTGCTGGCCGCACAGAGGGGTGACGTGGACCTGCGCGAGCTCCCGGTTGCCGAGGTCACCACCCAGGTGAGCCGGCAGCTCAGCGGGACCGCGCTGGAGGGCGACCTTCGGGACGCCGCCGAGGCCCTCGGCTTGCTCGCCCGGCTGCTGTCCCTGAAGGCGGCGCGGGTCACCGAGACCGACGTGGAGCCCGAGGAGGAGCCCGTGCTCGAGTCCGAGGAGGGTCGGCGTCTCGCCGAGTACCGCCTCTTCCGGGCGGCCATGGAGGCGCTCCTTCTGGAGCCCGCCGAGACCGGTGAGCGCAGCTTCCTCGGCCTGGTCGCTCCCGAGGTCCTGCCCCTGGAGCGGCTGCGCATCCCCCCCGACCGGCTCGCCGCCGCCTTCCGCCAGGTGCTCGAGCGTCTCCAGGAGGCGGCTCCGCTCCCCGTCGGGATGGTGACGTTCTCCGTCGAGGAGAAGGGCGCCTGGCTCCTCGAGCTGCTCGGTCGCGGTCCGATCGACTTCGAGGCGATCTTCGCGGAGGTGACCAGCCGGCTGGAGGCGGTCGCCTGCTTCCTGGCCCTCCTCGAGCTGCTCAAGCGCGGTCAGGCGGAGGTCGACCAGCCTGAGCCCTTCGGCCCGATCCGGGTGCGCAAGAGTGACTGAGGACGGACCGCCGCTGATCGCCTGGTCCGGCGGCGAGGACCGGGGCGAGGATCAGGGGGAGGAGGGCGTCCTGCTGGAGCTCGACCAGATCGGCCGGCCGCGCGTGCCGGACTGGGTGGCGGGCAGCGAGCCGGAGGACCTGGCCCTGGCCCTCGAGTCCGTCTGCTTCGTGCTCAATCGCCCGGTCACGCTCACGGAGCTGGCGGGTATCCTGGGGCAGAACCCTCAGTCCGTCCAGCGCGCCGCGGAGGCGCTCGCCGGCCAGCTCGGGGGCCGTGGCCTGATGCTCCAGCGCCACCGCGACCAGGTCCAGCTGGTCACCCGGCCGCAGACGGCGTGGGCGGTCCAGCGGGCTCTCAATCCTGAGCGTCCCGCCCGGCTCAGCCGCCCGGCGCTCGAGACCCTGGCCATCGTGGCGTACCGCCAGCCGGTCACGCGCGCGCTGATCGAATCGATCCGGGGGGTCAACTGCGAGGCGGTGCTCGAGAGCCTGGAGCGGAGAGGACTGATCGCCGAGATCGGGCGGGCCGGGACCCCCGGACAGCCCCGGCTCTTCGGCACCACCCTCCGGTTCCTGCAGCTCGTCGGGCTGGAGCGGGTGGATCAGCTGCCGCCCCTTCCCGGTGACATCGGACTCCCGGAGGAGCAGGAGCGAGCCTGGTCCGCCGCCCTGGCCGGTCCCGGTGGAGACGAGCCCGCCGGGCCGGGCGCGGGCGGATGACGGCCACCCGGGAGCGGCTCAACCGCTACCTGGCTCGCCGCGGGGTGGTATCCCGCCGGGGCGCCGACACCCTGATCGACGCTGGACGGGTCACCGTGAACGGCGCGCATGCGGCCCTCGGAACCAGCGTGAACCCCGAGCGCGATCGGGTCGCGGTCGACGGCCGGCCGGTGGCCGCGGAGCGCCGGTCGGAGACCCTGATGCTGAACAAGCCGGCCGGCGTGGTCACCACCGTCCGCGACCCCCACCGGAGGCCGACCGTCATGGGTCTGGTCGCGGAGCCGGTGCCGGGGCTGGTGCCGGTCGGCCGGCTCGACGCCGACAGCCGGGGCCTGCTCCTGCTCAGCTCGGACGGCAGCCTGGCTCACCGCCTCACCCACCCGCGCTACGGGGTCGTCAAACGCTACCGGCTGGTCCTGGGGCGCGCCCTGACCACCGCAGATCTTCGCCGCCTCCAGGAGGGGGTGGAGCTGGAGGACGGCCTGGCCCGGCCGCTCACGGTCCGCCGCGCCGGCACCCGCCGGGATGACGTCATCGAGGTCACCCTGGCGGAGGGGCGCAAGCGCGAGCTCCGGCGCCTCTGTGCCGCCATCGACGCTCCCGTCCTCGACCTGGTCAGGACCGGCCTCGGCCCGCTGCGGCTGGGACAGCTCGAGGAGGGCCGGGCCCGGCCGCTGACCCGGCGCGAGCTGGAGGCGCTCTACGCGGTCGTCGGGATGACCCCACCGTGAGCGCCGCGATCGTGACCGTCGACGGGCCGGCGGGGAGCGGCAAGACCACCCTGGGCCGCCGGCTCGCGCTCGAGCTCGGGCTGCCGTTCATCGACACCGGCCTCTTCTACCGCGCGGTCACGGTGGCCGTGGTCCGGGCCGGCCTGGGAGCCGGCGAGCGCGCCCACATCGTGCGGGTGGCCCAAGCCACCTCCATCGAGGTCAACACCACTCCGGGCGACCTCTCGTGGGAGGTGCGGGTGGACGGCGTCGACCCGGGGGCCGGTATCCGCGACCCCCACCAGGCCTCGCTGCTCACCACCATCAGCCAGCTCCCCGAGGTGCGCCACCACCTGCTCGCTCTGCAGCGGGCGCCCGCCGCCCACGGCGCGGTGGCGGTGGGACGGGACTGCGGCACGGTCGTCTTCCCCGAGGCCGCGGTGAAGCTCTACCTCCAGGCGACCGCGGCCCTGCGCGCGGCCCGGCGCGCCGCCCAGCTCGCGAGCCAGGGCACCGAGGTCGACTCCGAGGTCCTGGGCGCGGAGATCGTGGGCCGGGATCTCGGCGACGCGCCCGCGATGGCCGCCGCGCCCGACGCCGTGGTCATCGACACCGGGAGCCGGGGGATCGAGGAGATGGTGCAGATGGCGCTGGCGGTCTGCGCCGCCGCCGGTCTCGGCACCCCGGGGCGGTCCCGGTGACCCGAATCCACACGTCGCCGTCGGGGCCCGACCTCAACTACCGCTGGATGACCACCGTGACACGGCTGATCTGCCGCACCGTCCTGGGCGACCAGATCGATGTCGCCGGAACCGGCAACGTCCCGCGCACCGGCGGCCTGCTGGTGGTGAGCAACCACGTCGGCACCGCCGATCCGCCCATCGAGGGCGCCTACCTGCCCCGCCGCGACCTCTACTTCATGGCCAAGAGCGACTACTTCCGCAACCCCGTCGCCCGGTGGTTCATCGTCGGCTACCACGCCTTCCCGGTGGTCCGGGGCACGCCCGACCGTGCCGCTCTCCGTCAGGCCCTCGGCCTGATCCGCCAGGGCCACGCCGTGCTGGTCTACCCGGAGGGCCACCGCAGCCCGGACGGGCTCCTCCAGCGTCCCCACCCGGGGGCCGGTTTCCTGGCCCGGGCGGCCGGGGTCCCGGTGCTCCCGGTGGGGATCTGGGGCAGCGAGAATGCGCTGCCGCTCGGCTCCCGGTGGCCGCGGCGGACGCCCGTCCACCTCCACGTCGGGCAGCCCGCCCCGCTTCCCGCAGCGGAGCCGGCGGGGCGCCGCGAAACCCACCAGGAGGTCGCCGACCTGCTGATGCAGCGGATCGCGGAGGTCCTTCCCAGCTCCCGGCGGGGCATCTTCGACGGCGTCACCGACTACCGGGCGGTGGCCCCGCCTCCGGCCTGATGTCCACCGAGCTCGTCGCCTTCGACCTCGAGACGACCGGTCTCTCGCCGAAGAGCGAGCGGGTCATCGAGATCGGCGCCGTCCGCTTTGGGCTCGACGGACAGACCACCCGCGAACTCCAGCTCCTGGTCGACCCGGGCATCCCGGTCCCGCTGCCGGTGCAGCGGCTGACCGGGATCACCTCGACCGAGCTGGCCGGGCAGCCGTCCCCCGTCGAGGCGGTGGCCCAGCTCGCCGGCTTCTGCGAGGGCGCGGAGCTGGTTGGGCATGGGGCCGGGTTCGACCTCGCCTTCTGCGCCCAGCTCCTCCCCGCGACCTTCGGCCGGCGCGAGGCGCTCGACACCCTGGAGCTGGCCCGCATCCTGCTGCCGGTCGCCGCCAGCCACAACCTCGGCGCCCTGGCCCGGCTCCTGGGGCTGCGCCACGAGCGCCCCCATCGGGCGCTCAGCGACGCCCAGGCGACCGCGGCGCTCTTCGAGTGGCTCCTGGCCGAGGCGGCCTCGATCCGGGCGGCGACCTTCGCCGAGATGCACCGGGTGGCGGCACAGTCCCCGTCGCCGCTGCTGCGCTTCTTCGACCTGGCCGCCGCGGAGCGGGGCTCGCGCCCGGCGGTGGGGGTCCCGGCGCGCGCCCTGGGCCGGCCCGAGACCCCCGCGGGAGCCGCGGAGCCGTCGCCGGCGGCGGAGGACGTCGAGCTCTCCGAGAGCGACCGCGCGTCGCTCCTCTCGGGCACCCTGGCCGACGCGGCGGTCCGGCTGATCGGGCCCGGCGGCCGTCTGGCCGAGCGTCCCGGCTATGAGTACCGGGAAGCCCAGGAACAGATGGCACGGGCGGTCGCCCAGAGCCTCGAACGGGGCGGTCGCCTGCTGGTCGAGGCGGGGACGGGGGTCGGCAAGACCCTCGGCTACCTGGCTCCGCTGGCGCTCTGGGCCGAGCGCGGCGGCGGCCGGGCCGTGGTCGCCACCCGCACCATCACCCTGCAGGAGCAGCTCGCCGGCCGCGACCTTCCGGCCCTCCAGCCCCACCTGCCCCGACCGCTCGGCTGGGCCGTCGTCAAGGGGCGCAGCCACTACATCAGCCTGCGGAGGTTCCAGCGTCACCTCCGGCGCGACGATGCCGGTCCGCGGGGCCCGGATCTCGACGTCATCCGGTTCAAGCTCAAGCTGCTCCGCTGGCTCGACCTCACCCGCACCGGGGATCGTGCGGAGCTGCACCTCGGCGCCGTCGAGCGTGAGCTGTGGCGGGCCGTGGAGTCGACCGCGGACGACTGCCTGGGCAGCGCCTGCGCCAACTGGCGGACCGGCGCCTGCCACATGGTGGCCGCCCGGCGGGCGGCGGCCACCGCCGAGCTGGTGGTGACCAACCACGCCCTCCTGCTCAGCGGCGAGCCCACCGAGGGGCGCCTGCTCGGCGACTACGCCGCCCTGGTCGTCGACGAGGCCCACAACCTCGAGGAGTCGGCGACCCACGTGGGCGGTCACCGCCTGCGTGGCGCCGACGTCGTCCGGGCCCTCGATCGCCTCCCCGGCATCGCCGACCCCCGGCTGACCGCCTTCCTTGACGCCTGCCGCGACGCCGCCAACGGGCTCTTCGGGGAGACCAAGGGGCTGCTCGGGGAGCGCCTCGGCGGGCAGGGGGCGTCCAGTGGAAGCCTGAGCCTCACCGACGAGCTGCTGGCCGAAGCCCGGCTGCAGCCCCTGGTGCGCAATGCCCAGCACGCCGTCACCGTCCTCCGCCGCGCCGCCGACGCCCTGCGCGCCGCCGATCCCGCCGGCCTCGAAGCCGACCTGCTGCCGCAGCCGGACCGGGGAGAGGAGGAGCTGGCGCTGGCCGCCGCGGCACTCGAGGGCTCGGCCACCGCCGTGGACGAGGTGCTGCTCCACCGCCGGGACGGGCACGTCGCCTGGCTGGAGCTGCGCGCGGAGCAGGCCGAGCTGCGCGACGCCTCGGTGGCGGCGGGGGCGGCGCTTGGAGACGGGATCCTCGACGCGGCCCGAACCGTGGTGCTCACCTCGGCGACGCTGGCGATCGCCGGGGATTTCGGGTTCGTGCGGGAGCGCCTCGGGCTGGGAGCGCGCACCGACGAGCTGTCGCTCGCCTCACCCTACGACTACCTCAGCCAGGCCCTCTGCGTCACGGTTTCCGACATCCCTCCGTACGACGCCCCGGAGTACGAGCAGGCCCTGGCGTCCATCACCGCCGACATCGCCCGCCGGCTGGGCGGCCGGACCCTCGGGCTCTTCACCGGCTACGGCGCCCTGCGGCGCATCCGCGATCTGGTCGGGCGGCGCCTCGCCGGCACCCAGATCTCGGTTCTCGGCCAGGGCCTGGACGGGACCCGCCGCCAGCTGCTGGCGTCCTTCGTGGAGAACCCGCGCACCGTCCTGCTCGGCACCAGCACCTTCTGGGAGGGGATCGACGTCCCCGGCGACGCGCTCCAATGCGTCATCATCGCCAAGCTCCCCTTCGCCGTCCCCACCGATCCGCTGGTGCGGGCGCGCACCGCCGAGCTGCGCGACCCGTTCGGTGGCTATGTCCTGCCGGAGGCTGTGATCCGGCTGCGCCAGGGCTTCGGGCGGCTGATCCGCTCCGGCACCGACCGCGGGGTGGTGGTGATCGCCGACTCGCGCCTCCAGAGCCGTGACTACGCGCGCCGCTTCCTGGAGGCGCTGCCTCCGGCCGCGGTGGCCCGCGAGCCGGTCGCGGGGGTGGCCACCCGGGTCGCCGCCTTCGTGCACCCGGCCGCGGATGGCGGACAATCGGCCCCATGGTGACGACCACCGGACCCATCACCGGCCTGCCCACCCCGGCCGGCGAGCCACGGCCGGAGGCGGCCGCCGTCGCCGAGCCTGGCCCCCGCACCGACGTCGTGGTGGCGCTCGCCCAGCTGGCGCCCAGGCTCGGCGACCTCCGCGCCAACGTGGCCCGCCACCTGGAGCTCATCGGCGACGCGGCCAGGCGCGGGGCCGACCTGGTGGTCTTCCCCGAGCTCTCGCTCACCGGGTACTTCCTGAAGGACCTGGTCACCGACAGCGCCGTGGTTCTCGGCGGGCCCGAGCTGCGGGCTCTCGCCGAGGCGACCCGCGCCGTCGACGCCGTGGTGGGCTGCATCCTGGAGGGCGACGACCACCGCTTCCACAACGCGGCCGTCTACCTCTCCGGTGGGGAGATCGTCCACGTCCACCGCAAGGTGTACCTGCCCACCTACGGCCTCTTCGACGAGGCGCGCGACCTCGCCGCGGGCAGCCGCTTCCGGGCCTTCGCGGCGCCCCTCCGATCCGCGTCGCCGCCGCGCCCCTGGCGGGCCGGGATCCTCGTCTGCGAGGACCTCTGGCACCCGAGCTCGGCGTACCTGCTGGCGCGCGACGGCGTCGACTTGATCATCTGCCCGTCGGCGTCGCCCGGCCGCGGCGTGGCCGGCGGCTCGGAGCTCGGCACTGCCCAGAGCTACGACGTCATCACCCGCACCTACGCCCAGCTCTTCACCGCCTACGTCGTCTACTGCAACCGGGTCGGCTACGAGGACGGCGTGAACTTCTGGGGCGGCTCCCGGGTGGTCGACCCCGAGGGTCACCTGGACGGCGAGCCCGCCGGTCGCGAGGAGGAGATGCCGCTCCACGGCCTCGACCTGGCGGCACTGCGCCGCGCCCGGATCGCCAACCCCATGCTCCGCGACGAGCGCCACGACATCGTCGACGCCGAGGCCCACCGGCTGCGCCGCCGCGACCGTGACTGAGCCGTCCGCCGGACCGAGCCCGGGGGCCCCGGCCGCCGCGCTCGACGTCGACTGCGCCCTGGTCACGGAGATCCTGACCGGCTTCGTCCGCGCGGAGGTGCGCAAGGTCGGGTTCGAGCGGGGCGTCGTCGGGCTCTCCGGAGGCATCGACTCCGCCGTCACCCTGGCGCTGGTCTGCCGCGCCCTGAGCGCGGAGAACGCCATCCCGGTGATCATGCCGTACCGGGCCAGCAGCCCCGCCTCGGAGCGCGACGCCCGGCTGGTGGCCGCCCAGCTCCAGGCCACCCCCGTGGTGATCGACATCTCGGCGCAGATCGACGCCTACTTCGGGGGTCTCCCCGACGCCGACCGCAACCGGCGCGGCAACAAGATGGCGCGCGAGCGGATGTCCATCCTCTACGACATCTCCCTGGCCCGGAGCGCGCTGGTGGTGGGAACCTCCAACAAGACCGAGCTGCTGCTCGGCTACGGCACCATCCACGGCGACATGGCCCACGCCCTCAACCCCCTCGGCGACCTCTACAAGACCCAGGTCTTCGCGCTCGCCCGCCACCTCGACCTGCCCGCGGTGGTCATCGAGAAGCCGCCCTCCGCCGACCTCTGGGAGGGGCAGTCGGACGAGGACGAATTGGGCTTCGAGTACGCCCAGGTCGACCTCCTCCTGCACCACATGGTCGACGAGCGTCGCAGCCGCGCCGAGCTCCGCGCCCTCGGCTTCGCCGACCCCTTCGTGGAGCAGATCCGGCGCCGGGTGAGGGACAGCCAGTACAAGCGCCGCCCGCCCCTCATCGCCAAGCTTTCCAACCGGACCATCGACCGCGACTTCCGCTATCCGCGCGACTGGGGCCGCTGACGAGCGCCGACACGCCTCCCGGGGCGCGCCTCACGGTCCTGGCAACGCCCATCGGAAACCTGGAGGACGTGAGCCGGCGGGCCGAGCGGGCGCTCCGCGAGTGCGACGCCGTGGTCGCCGAGGACACCCGGCGCACCCGCATTCTGCTCCGCGCGCTGGGCATCGACCGTCCGGTGCTCTCCCTGCCGGCCTTCGACGAGGAGCGGCGGGTCCCGGCTCTGCTGGCGCGGCTGGAGTCCGGCCAGCGTCTCATCCTCTGCTCCGACGCCGGCACCCCCGCGGTGAGCGATCCCGGCAGCCGGCTGGTCGCGGCCGCCCACCGGGCCGGGATCCCGGTCACCGTGGTCCCCGGCCCGAGCGCGGTCACCGCGGCGGTGAGCGGCAGCGGCCTGGGCGGGGGAGGGGGCTTCGTCTTCCTGGGCTTCCCGCCGCGCTCGCCGGGACGGCTGCGCCGCAGGGTGGAGGCGGCGCTCGGGTTGGGTGTCCCGGTGGTCATGTTCGAGGCCGCGAACCGCCTCGCCAGGACCCTGGAGCTGATCGCGCCGCTCACCGCCGGCCGGCCGGTCGCCGTCGCCCGGGAATTGACTAAAGTCCACGAGACCTTCCATCGCGGCACCGCCCCCGAGCTGGCCGAGGAGTTCCGCCGCCAGCCGCCGCGGGGGGAGTGCACCATCGTCATCGGAACATGAGCGGCGCCTACTACGTCACCGCGGCCATCGACTACGTCAACGGCGACCCGCACCTCGGCCACGTCTACGAGAAGGTGGGCTGCGACGTGCTGGCCCGCCACCGACGGCTGCGCGGCGACGACGTGCGCTTCACCGTTGGCACCGACGAGCACAGCCAGTCGGTGCTCCGGGCGGCGCGGGACCGGGGCGTCAGCGCCCAGGACTTCGTGACCGCCCAGGCGGCGAGGTTCCGCGCCCTCTACGACTCCCTGGACATTGCCTACACCGCGTTCGTCCGGACCAGCGGCGACGCCAACCGCCGCAGCACCGAGCGTCTGATGCAGGCGGTCCACGACGCCGGCTTCATCTACAAGGGCTGGTACCGCGCCTGGCTCTGCCCCTCCTGCGAGCGCTACTACGCCGACAAGGAGCTGATCGCCGGGCTCTGCCCCGTCCACGAGCGCCCCGTCGAGCTGGTCGAGGAGGACAACTACTTCTTCCGGCTCAGCGACTTCGAGGGCCGCCTCCTCGAGCACTTCGAGAAGCACCCGAGGTTCCTCGTCCCGGAGCCGCGGCGCAACGAGATCCTGAGCCTGATCCGCGGCGGCCTGGAGGACATCAGCGTCAGCCGGGGCTTCTCCGATTGGGGCTTCCCGCTCCCCTTCGACCCCTCCCAGGTGGTCTACGTCTGGTTCGACGCGCTGATCAGCTACCTCACCGGGGTGGGCTACGCCGCCGACGACCAGGAGTTCGAGCGCTTCTGGCCCGCCGACGTCCACGTCATCGGCAAGGACATCACCCGGTTCCACGCCGTGATGTGGCCGGCGATGCTGATGGCGGCCGGCATCCCGCTCCCCCGGCGGGTCCATTCCCACGGCTTCATGACCCTGGGCGGCGAGAAGATGAGCAAGACCCGCGGCGTGTTCGTCGAGCCCACCGCCCTGACGCGGCAGTTCGGCAGCGACGCGGTGCGCTACGTGCTGATGGCGGAGGTCCCGTTCGACCGCGACGGCGACTTCTCCATGGAGAGCTTCGTCGACCGCCACAACGCCGACCTCGCCAACGACTACGGCAACCTGGTGTCGCGCACCGAGAAGATGGTCCAGCGCTACTTCGAGGGCCGGGTCCCGGAGCGGGGAGGGGCGGAGCCCATCGACGCCGAGCTGGGCGACCTGGCCGCCGCGGTCATCCCCGAGTACGACGCGGCCATGGACCGCCTCGACTTCACCGCGGCCCTCGGGGCGGTGCGCCGGCTGGTGGGTCGGGCCAACAAGTACATCGAGGAGACCGCCCCCTGGAAGCTGCGCAGCGCGGGCGACGGCCGGCTCGGCACCGTCTGCGCCGAGCTGCTGGAGGCGGTTCGGGTCAGCACCCTGCTGCTCCACCCCTTCATCCCCCGGGCCACCGCGCGGGTGGCCGGGGACCTCGGCATCGGGCTGGGCGGCGACCAGACCGCGGCGGTGCACAGCTGGCCGGGGCTGCACGGGGGAGCGCCGGTCAGGGTGGGCGACATCCTCTTCCCCCGATTGGATCGTGAGGCGATCCTGAGCGCGCGATGAGCGACCCAGGCACCACCGCCGCGGGACGCGAGCCGCTGGTCGACAGCCACTGCCACCTCCAGATCCTCGCCGAGCGGGAGGGCGGCGCCGGGGTGGCCCGGGCCCTCGAGCAGGCCGTGGCCGCGGGCGTCGAGCAGATTGTCTGTCCGGGCCTCAACCTGGAGGACAGCCACCGCTGCCGGGAGATCGCCGAGGCGCATCCGGGTGTCTTCTTCACGGTGGGCTGGCATCCCCACGAGCGCGCGGCACCCGATCGCGCCCAGCTCGACGCGCTCGACCAGCTGCTCGGGCATCCGCGCGCGGTGGGTGTCGGCGAGGTGGGGCTCGACCAGTACTGGCGGCCGGGGTACCACGAGACACCCCTGGAGGTGCAGCAGGCCGCCCTCCATCGGATGCTCGAATTGGCGCGCGCCCACGCCCTGCCCGTGGTGATCCACGACCGCGACAGCCACGCGGAGGTGCTCACCGCGGTGGACGCGATCCTCGGGGTGCGCGGCGTGATGCACAGCTTCACCGGGGACGCCGCCCATGCCCGGCGGTGCCGTGAGAGGGGATTCCTGGTCTCCTTCTCGGGGATCGTCACCTTCCCCCGCAGCGAGGGGATCCAGGATGCGGCCCGCACGGTCGACGGCGAGGGCTACCTGGTCGAGACCGACACCCCATTCCTCGCGCCGGTGCCCCACCGCGGGCGCGCCAACACCCCCGCCTACGTGGCCGCGACCGCGGCCGCCCTGGCCCGGCTGCGCGGCGTGGACGCGGGGAGCGTCGCCGCCCAGACCACCGCCAACGCGCGACGTCTCTTCGGTCTCGCCGCGGAGGACCGGCTCCATGGCTGAGCCGGCGGCCGTGACCCGGCCGGCCGCACCGCCCGGCGGAGGGCAGCGGTGACCCGGACCGCGCACGCGCTCGACCTCACCGACCCGCGTACCGTGACGGCGGTGGCCCGGCGGGCCGGGCTCCTCGCCAAGCGGCGCCTCGGCCAGCATTTCCTCATCGACCGGGCGGCACTCGACGCCATCGTGGAGGCCCTGGCGCCGGCCGCCGGCGACACCGTCTGGGAGATCGGGCCGGGGATCGGCGTGCTGACCGTCGAGCTGGCCCGCCGCGCCGCGCGCGTGGTCGCCGTCGACCTCGACCCGGCCTGCATCCGGGCCGCGCGCGGCACCCTGCGCGACCTGGCCAACGTCGAGCTGGTCGAGGCGGACGCGCTCCGGGTCGACGCCGGCAGCCTCGGCCTCCCCGACGACCACCTGGCCGCCGGCAACCTCCCCTACAACCTCACCGGGGCCCTGCTCGGGCACCTCTTCGAGGCGGCGCGCCCCCCGCGCCGGGCGGTCTTCCTGGTCCAACGGGAGGTCGCCGCCCGGATCGCCGCGTCCCCCGGGGGCTGGAGCCTGGCGACGGTGGCGGTGCGCTCGGTGGCCGACGTGGAGCGCCTCGGCGACATCCCGCCGAGCAGCTTCCTGCCCGCGCCGGCGGTGGCGTCGAGCATCATTCGCATGCATCCCGCCCGGCGCATGGGCGAGGAGGAGAGGAGAGAGGTGCTCCGACTGGCCCGCGCCGCCTTCCAGCTGCGGCGCAAGACTCTCCGCCACGGCCTGGCCCGTGCCCTGGGTGAGCGCGCCGCGCTGGTCGAGGCGGTGCTGGCCCGCTGCGGCGTGGACGCCGGGCGGCGCCCGGAGACCCTCGATCTCGACGAATGGCGATGCCTGGCCCGAGCGGCGGGGGAGCTGGGATGAGCGACGACCGTCCGCCGCCCGTCCACGGCGACCACGCCCAGCCCCTCCACTCCGTCCGCCCCGCGGTCCCGCCCCGGCCCGAGGATGCCGCCGGCTTCGCCCGGGTGCTCCGCAAAGGCGACTTCCGCTTCCTCTGGCTGGCCCAGTGCGCCAGCCAGCTCGCCCAGAACGCGATCTTCATCATCCTGCTCATCGTCATCTTCGACGAGAGCCGCCGGGCCTCCCTGTCCGCGGTGGTGGCGGTGGGCTTCACCCTCCCCGGGGTGGTGCTCAGCGCGCCCGCCGGCGTCTACGCCGACCGCCACGACAAGCGATCACTCATGCTGCTGACCAACCTCTTCCGGGTCTTCCTGCTGGTCGCCGCCGGCCTCTTCACCCTCCTCCCCGCCGTCCAGGGCCAGGCCTGGCCGCTGCTCATCGTCACCTTCGTCTTCAGCTCGGCGGGTCAGTTCTTCGCCCCCGCCGAGGCCGCCAGCATCCCCTCCCTGGTCAGCCGGGAGCAGATCCAGGGGGCCACCTCGCTGTTCATGACCACGGTCATCCTCACCATCGTCCTGGGCGCGGTCCTCGGATCGCTGAGCGTCGGCGTCTTCGGCAACTCCGTCCCCTTCTTCATCGCCGCCGGCCTGTTCGGCCTGGCCGCCCTCCTGATCTGGAGGATCGGGGCCTCGCTGCACGCGGTGCCGGAGGGCAACGCGCCCGAGAGCCACGTGATCCGGGAGCTCCGGGAGGGGCTCGGTATCCTCCGCCGGAGCCCGGCCCTCCGCCTGGCGATGATCCAGCTGGGATTGGCCCTGATCGCGGTCTTCACCGTGTATGCCCTCGGCCCGGCCTACATGAGGAAGGTCCTCGACCGCTCCCCCAACGACACCTACATCGTCCTGGTGCCCGCCACCGTGGGCCTGGTGGCGATGGCCGGGGTGCTGGGTCAGCACCTGCTCCGGCTGAGCCGGCGTGCCCTGATGGTCGCCGCCTTCGTCACCGCCGGCGCCTGCCTGGTCGCCATCGGCATCGCCCCGCCGCTCTTCCGCCACATCGGGGTCACCGGGCTCATGCTGCCCCTGGTCATCGTCCTCGCCCTGATCTTCGGCCTGGCCCTCGGCGCCATCCTGATCCCCGCCTTCACGGTCCTGCAGGCGGGGACCACGGAGGAGTCCCGGGGACGCATCTTCGGCGGCGTCTTCACCGTCACCAACGCCGCGGTCGCGATCCCGGTCCTGGTGGCCGGAACCCTGGCCGACTGGCTCTCGGTCGAGTTCGCGGCCGCCGCGGTGGGTGCCGCCATCGTCGCCATCGGGATCGTTTTCCGGTCCGTCTTCTGGGACCGGCTCGCCGTGCTCGACGAGCCCACCCCGGTGACCGCGACATCCCGGGGAGCGGCTGCCAGCTCCTGACACGGCCGTGCAACGGCCGGGTCGCGGAGCCATGTCAGGTCCGGCCTCGCCGGGACCTGGTGGCAAGCTCTGGGGGCTTCGGAAGCCGGGCAGCCCAGGGGCGCGTCGACTTCGAGGACAGTGGAGGCGCAAGGGGAGAGATGCGAGCCATCGTGACGTGCGAGTGCTGTGGCCATCGCCAGGCGGTGGCCCGCCCGATCCGCCGGCCGGAGACCTTCCACGTGATCTGCCACGGCTGCGAGGGGGTGCTGCTGGTGGAGGTCACGAGCGCCGATCTCCGCGATGCCCAGGCCCCCACCGCCGGGCGCGCGCCCCACTCCGCCGGGGGAGTGGGAACCCCGGTCTCCTGACACCGGCGCGGGGACCGCGCGAGGAGCTGGGGCCGGCCTCTCGGCGCGGGCCGGCGGTCGCGGTATCATCCCCGCCTGACCCGCGCGGGCGCATAGCTCAGTTGGTACGAGCGCAGCGTTGACATCGCTGAGGTCTCAGGTTCGATCCCTGATGCGCCCACGTCCGTCACCGAAACCTGAACTGGCGTGCCTGCGGGGGAGCACGCGCCGGTCGCGCCGTCACAGTCGCTGCGCCCGATGTTGCGTGGTGCCGGGCCAATCCTCCGCGACGTACCGCGCTCGTCCCCATCGCATCCCGTGGCGCTGTCCCCCGCGGGACGGTTGCGCGCAGAGTTGGTGCACGCCGACTTTGCGAACAGCTTCCGCACATGGCGGTGAGTCGCCTGTCAGATGGGACGAGCGGGGTTGTCCACACTCTGCACACCTCTCATCGTCCGGTCTCGCGCACCGATCGCGCGACGCCTGTCACACGCACTCCCATCCGACCCAACCAGGGTGTTGACATCCCCGCAGAGGACAGTCGTAGACTGGCTCCACTCATGGAGGTGGGTGTGCGTCACGCGGCTGATGGTCGCTTGCCGGCGGTACGGCTGTGTGCCCGCAGCGGGTGCGGCGAGCCGGTCAAGAAACCGACCAACAAGTACTGCAGTGTCCACTGCTGCGCCATCGATCCGGAACGCCTCGAGCGGCTCCGGACCCAGGCGCACCGCAACGGACGGCGCGCGGTGCTGCCGCTCGCGCATCAGCTCGCGTTGGAGATGTGGGGCTCGTCGTCGCTCGCCAATCCCGAGGCCGAGATCGATCTCGTCGGCGAGGGACGCGAGGACGTGCCGCGGGGCATGTCCCGGCTGGCCGTCTGACCCGGAGGACCCGGGTCCTTCGCACCTCGCCCCGCCGCCTTCCGCGCACGCCACGTCCGCGGGTGGCGCACCCGCGACCCGGGGGCGCCGCTTACGTACAATGCGCCCACCATGCCCGAGGAGGTCGACGACGCCGCCGAGGCCGGCCTGCCGCTGGAGGCGCCCGTCGAGCTGAGCCTCGACATCGTGCGCCACAGCGCCGCCCACCTGATGGCGGCGGCGGTCTGCGAGCTCTTCCCCGGTACCCAGTACGACGTCGGGCCGGCCATCGAGGACGGCTTCTTCTACAACTTCCTGCTCCCCGAGGACCGCCACCTCACCGAGGGCGACCTGGCCGCCATCGAGGAGCGGATGGGCGAGCTGGTTAAGGGCCGGCTCGCCTACCACCGCGAGCTGATGTCCCGGGACGGTGCCCGCCGCATGTTCGAGGAGATGGGCCAGCGGTTCAAGGTCGAGATCATCGACCGGCTCGGCGAGGAGGTGAGCAGCGTGGGCGTCTACCGCACCGGCGACTTCGTCGACCTCTGCCGCGGGCCCCATGTGCCGGACACCGGTCGGCTCGGCGCGGTCAAGCTGCTCCGGGTCGCCGGCGTCTACTGGCGGGGCGACGAGCGCAACCCTCAGCTCCAGCGCGTCTACGGGACCGCCTGGTTCACCCGCGAGGAGCTCGACGCCTACCTCGAACGACTCGCCGAGGCGGAGCGGCGCGACCACCGGCGCCTGGGCCGTGAGCTGGAGCTCTTCCACTTCGACGACACCGCCCCGGGGATGCCCTACTGGCTCCCCAACGGGGTGATCGTCTTCAATGAGCTGATCGATTTCTGGCGCAGGGAGCATCGGGCCCGCGGCTACCAGGAGATCATGACCCCGCTGATCAGCGAGAAGCGGCTGTGGGAGACCTCGGGCCACTGGGACCACTACCGCGACGACATGTTCCTGATCCCGGTGGACGAGCGCACCACCTACGGCGTCAAGCCGATGAACTGCCCCAACGCCCACGTCGTCTACAACCTGCGCCGGCACAGCTACCGCGAGCTTCCCCTGCGCTACTCGGACATCGATCCACTGCACCGCTTCGAGCGCTCGGGCACGCTCCACGGCCTGCTCCGGGTCCGCAAGTTCCAGCAGGATGACGCGCACATCTTCGTGACCGAGGAGCAGATCGAGGAGGAGTACGACCGGATCTTCGAGATCACCGACCTCTTCTATCGCGTCTTCGACCTCGAGTACTCCTTTCGCCTGGGCACCCGCCCCACCGACTTCATCGGTGACTTCGAGACGTGGGACCGGGCCGAGGCCTCGCTGCTGCGCATCCTCGAGCGGCATGCCGGTTCCGGTGGCTTCACCGTGGAGGCCGGGGACGGGGCCTTCTACGGGCCCAAGATCGACATCCTGGTGAAGGACGCGATCGGCCGCTCCTGGCAGACCGGTACCGTCCAGCTCGACTTCCAGCTTCCCCGCCGCTTCGGCTGCGAGTACATCGACGCATCCGGGGGGCCGCGCACGCCGGTGGTCATCCACCGCGTCATCTACGGGTCGCTGGAGCGCTTCATCGGCATTCTGGTCGAGCACTTCGCCGGCCAGCTGCCGCTCTGGCTGGCGGCCGTCCAGGTGGAGGTCGTCCCGGTGCAGGACGACGTCGACGCGGTCATGGACTGCGCCCGGGGCCTGGTCGGACGCCTGGAGGCGGCGGGGCTCCGGGCCGCGGTCAGCGACCACCCCGGCGAGCGGATGCAGGCGCGCATCCGCGACGCCGAGCTGCGCAAGGTCCCCTACGTCGTGGTGATCGGCAAGCGCGACGTGGAGCGCGGCGACGACGTGGTCACCCTCCGCGACACCCGTCGCGGCGGGACCCAGCAGCGCAGCGTCGCCGATCTCGTCGCCGCCCTCACCGACGAGGTCGCGAGCCGCCGGCCCGGCTGACGCCGAGGGACGGTCCGTCACCCAGCGCGGCAGCTCGTCGAGAAGCAGTGGCCCGCCGCCTTCGCCGGCTCAGCGATCTCGTCGCCGAGCTCGGCCTGGCCGGCGATCCCGCCCTGCTGGTGACCGGGGGCGAGATCGAGGTGGACGGCTTCATCGTCACCAATCCGGCGGCGCAGGTCCCGGCCCAGGCTCGGATCCGCCGCCGCCGCCCGGCTGCCCTGCGCGGGGAGGCCAAGCTGCGCGCGGCGCTCGATGCCTTCGATGTCACCGTCCGCGACCGGGTGGCCCTCGACGTGGGCGCCGCCGCGGGCGGCTTCACCCGGGTCCTGCTCCAGGCGGGGGCCCGGCGCGTCTACGCGGTCGACGCCGGGCACGGCCAGCTGCTGGGGTCGCTGCGCCAGGACCCGCGGGTGGTCAACCTGGAGGCGACCAACGTCGCCGGCCTGGACCGGGTGCTGGTCCCCGACCCCGTGGAGGTGGTCACCGTCGACGTCTCCTATCTCTCCCTCGCCGGGGCCGTCGCCCAGCTCGACCGCGTCCACCTGGTCGGATCGGCCGACCTCCTCGGCCTGGTCAAGCCCATGTTCGAGCTGCGCCGGGCCACCGCCCCGGTCGACGACGCGAGCCTGGCCGCGGCCCGGGAGGCGGCCGTCCGGGGGGTCACCGCGGCCGGATGGGCGGTGGTCGCCACCGTGGTCTCCCCCGTGCTCGGAGCGCGGGGCGCGCGTGAGCTGCTCCTCCACGCCCGGCGGGGGATGCCTCCGCCCGGCTGAGCGAGGAGGTGCCCCCACGCGGCCTGCCGCGACTCCGTGGCGGGGTGAACCGAGCGCGGCTCAGCCGCGCCGGTGAGGGGCGGCGAGCCCCGGTGAGAACAGGAGGGGTCCCCACGCGGCCTGCCGCGACTCCATGGCGGGGTGAACCGAGCGCGGCTCTGCCGCGCCGGTGAGGGGCGGCGAGCCCCGTGAGAACAGGAGGGGTGCGCACGCGGCGTGCCGCGACTCCATGGCGGGGTGAACCGAGCGCGGCTCTGCCGCGCCGGTGAGGGGCGGCGAGCCCCGTGAGAACAGGAGGGGTCCCCACGCGGCCTGCCGCGTGGGGAGCGGGGCCGTCCGGCGCGGCCGTGGTATGCTCCGGCGCTGGACGCCACGAGCGCCGTCAAGAGGGTCCGTGCGGAACGGCCCCACCTTCCGGGTCCGCCTTGAAGGTCCAGCCACCCCAGCCTGGATAGCGGAAGCTATCCGTTTTTTTGTTTCAGCCGGTCTTTTCGGGAGGTCCCACCCCATCGCATTCCGAGAGCTGCGGGTCAACGACCAGATCCGGTTGCCCATGGTCCGACTCTTCGACGACACCACCCAGGAGGCGTTCGGGATCGTCTCCCTGGAACGAGCCCGGCAGCTGGCCCTCGAGCGGGAGCTGGACCTCGTCGAGGTCGCCCCTCAGGCCCAGCCCCCGGTATGCCGGCTGATGGACTACGGCCGGTTCAAGTTCGAGGCGCTGAAGCGGGAGAAGGAGAGCCGGCGCGAGCACAACGTCATCACGGTCAAGGAGATGAAGCTCCGCCCCAAGATCTCGGAGCACGACTTCCAGACCAAGTTCGGTTATGTCAAGCATTTCCTGGAGGAGGGCGACAAGGTCAAGCTGACCATCGTGTTCCGGGGCCGCGAGCTGGTCCACCAGGAATACGGGCGCAAGCTGCTCGACCGGATGGCCGAGGAGCTTCATGCCCTGGCCGCGGTGGAGCGCAACGCCCTGGTCGAGGGCCGGAACATGACCATGATCCTGAGCCCGGTCCACAAGAAGCTGAGCAAACCCGGAGCGCCGCGAGCGGAGGACGATCGGGAGCAGGAGACCGTCACCGCGGGCGGCGACCCGGAAGCCGAGGGGAACCAACCAGATGCCCAAGATTCGCAACCATAGGGGTACCAAGAAGCGCTTCCGGGTCACCGCGACCGGCAAGGTGATGCGGCGGCACGCGATGCAGTCGCACATCCTGGAGAAGAAGAGCCAGAAGCGGAAGCGGCTGTTCTCCGGGGAGACGGCGGTGTCGTCCGCCGACGTGCGCTCGGTGCGCCGCAACGCCCCGTACATGTAAGGAGGTCCCGTCATGGCCAGGGTCAAGCGGGGAGTCACCCAGCGCGCCCGTCACAAGCGTGTCCTCGACCGCGCCGAGGGAATGCAGGGAAGCCGCCACCGGCTGCACAAGTCGGCCAACGAAGCGGTCATGCATGCGCTGGCCTACGCATACCGGGACCGCAAGCAGCGCAAGAGCGACATGCGCGGGCTCTGGATCGCCCGCATCAATGCGGCGGCCCGCCAGCACGGCCTGCCCTACAACCAGCTGATGCACGGGCTGAAGTCGGCGGGGATCGACATCGACCGCAAGCTCCTGGCCGACCTGGCGGTCACCGACACCGACGCCTTCGTCCGTCTGGTGGCCGTGGCCAAGGACGCCATCTCCGCCGCCTGAGGGCGGACACCGTGCAACGTGAGGAGAGAGACGGTGGCTGAGGGCGTGGTCACCGACGACCTGCACGAGATCCTGGGGCGCGCCCTGGAGGCGGTGCGCGACAGCCGCAGCCTGGGCTCGCTCGACCAGGCGCGGGCCCGCTACCTGGGCCGGGGCGACGGGGAGCTGACCGTGCTGCGCCGGCGGATCGGAACCATCCCCGACCCCGAGGCCAAGCGTCAGTACGGGCTGTCCGTCAACGAGGCCTGCCGCCGGGTCGAGGAGGAGGTGGAGTCCCGGCGCGCCGCCCTGGACCGGGAGCAGCGCGAGGCCGCGGTGGCCGCCGAGGCCCTCGATCTGACCTGGCCGGCCCCGCCGCTGCGCCGCGGTCACCTCCACCCCGTGACCCGGATGAGCCGGGAGATCCGCCGGGTCTTCACCCAGCTGGGATACCTGACCCTCAGCGGGCCGGAGGTCGAGTACGACCGGTACAACTTCACCCTGGTCAACATGCCGCCGGGGCACCCGTCCCGGGATACGCAGGACACCTTCTACGTCGACGAGTACCGGCTGCTCCGGACCCAGACCACCCCGGTGCAGATCCGGGCGATGATCGCGATGGGTGCCCCGCTCCGCGTGATCGTGCCCGGCAAGGTCTTCCGCCGCGACAACGACCCCACCCACTCCCCGGTGTTCCACCAGGTGGAGGGGCTGCTGGTGGACGAGGGGGTGACCGCCGGCGACCTCAAGGGGACCCTCGAGTTCTTCGCCCGCTCCATCTTCGGCGCCGAGCGCGCCATCCGCCTGCGCCCGCACAACTTCTCCTTCACCGAGCCGTCGCTGGAGCTGGACGTCTCCTGCATGGTCTGCGGCGGCGACGGCTGCAGGCTCTGCAAGCACAGCGGCTGGATCGAGGTGCTGGGGAGCGGCATGGTCCATCCCGACGTGCTGCGCAACGGCGGCGTGGACCCGCGGCGCTACACCGGCTTCGCCTTCGGCTTCGGCATCGAGCGGGCCGCCCAGCTCGCCTATGGGATCGACGACGTGCGGCTGCTGTACGAGAGCGACGTCCGGATGGTGGGCCAGGGATGAAGATCTCGATGGAGTGGCTGCGGGAGTACGCCACCCTCGACGCCCCGGTCGAGGAGCTGGTCCAGGCCCTGGTCGACACCGGCACCGAGGTCGACCGGATCGAGCACGCCGCCGAGGGGGCGATCGTCGCCCGGGTGCTGGAGCTGACCCCGATCCCGGAATCGACCCGCGGGGTCCGGCTCGCCGAGATCGACGCCGGTGACGGCGAGAGGGTCCGCCTGGTCACCGGCGCGCCCAACGTCAAGGTCGGGGACCTGGTCGCGTACGGTCCCCCCGGGACCGTGCTTCCCGGCTTTCCCGATCCGCTCGGCACGCGGTCGATGTTCGGCGGCAGGTACAGCTCGCCTGGGATGCTGCTCTCCGCAGCCGAGCTCGGAACTGGTGACGACGCCGGCGGACTGCTGATCCTCGAGCGGGGACGCCCGGGCCAGGCCCTCCACGAGGTCCTGCCCCTCGACGTGGTGCTCAACGTGGAGGTGACCACCAACCGGCCCGACTGCCTCTGCCACGTCGGCATCGCCCGGGAGCTGGCCGCCGCCCTCGGCGAGGCGCTCCGGGAGCCGCCGACCGACGTGCCCGAGGGTCTTCTGTCCGCCACCGCGTCCGGTCAGCGGGCCCGGGTCCGGATCGAGGACCCGGCCGGCTGCCGCCGCTTCACCGCCCTGGTGATCGAGGGGGTGGCAGGGGGGGAGTCGCCCGACTGGCTCCAGCGCCGGCTGCGCGCCATCGGCCTGCGTCCGATCAGCGGCGTGGTGGACGTCACCAACTACGTCACCCACGAGCTGGGCCATCCCCTCCACGCCTTCGACCTCGACCGCGTCGCAGGCCTGCCCGGCAGTGGGCGCCCGGTGACCCTCACGGTGCGGCGTGCCCGTGGCGGCGAGAGCCTCGAGTGCCTCGACGGGGTGACCCGTGCCCTCGACCCCGGCGACCTCGTCATCGCCGCCGGGGGAGCGCCCATCAGCCTCGCCGGGACCATCGGCGGCAGCTCCACGGCCATCGACGAGAGCACCCGGGCCGTGCTCCTCGAGGCGGCCAACTGGGAGCCCACCGCGATCCGCGCGACCTCCCGCCGGCACGGGGTCCGGACCGACGCCTCTTCCCGCTTCGACAAGGGGCTCCCCGACGAGCTGGCGCCCCTCGCGCTGGGGCGGGCCGCCGCGCTGATCGCGGGCATCGCCGGCGGTCACGTCCTGCGCGACCCCATCGACGAGCATCCCTCGCCCCTCCCACCGCTCAGCCCGGTGGAGGTGACCGGTGCCTGGCTCGGGGGGCTGCTCGGCTACCCCGTCGACCCCCACGAGGCGTCCACCGCGCTGGTGCACCTCGGCTTCGAGGTGGAGCAGGCGGGCGACCGGCTCACCGTCCAGCCGCCGTACTTCCGGCGCGACGTCCGCATCCCGGAGGACGTCGCCGAGGAGGTCGGCCGCGGGCTCGGCTACGCGCGGCTGCCCAGCACCCTGCCGGGTCGCCGGACCCCGGTCCGCCAGCTCGCCGCCGAGGACCCCGTGGAGGACCGGGTGCGCGACGTCTGCGTCGGAGCCGGGTTCGACGAGGTGCTGCCCTACGTCTTCGTCCGTCCCGAGGCCGCCGGCTGGCTCCCGGGTCTCGGTGAGGCCCGCCCGCCGATGGCGCTGCTCAACCCGTTGAGCGATGAGTGGAGCCATCTGCGGACCAGCCTGCTGCCCGGTCTCTGCCAGGCGCTGGCTCTCAACGTGAGCCGCGGGGTCGCCGGCGCCGCCGTCTTCGAGCTGGGGCGTGCCTTCTGGGATGGTGAGCGTGAGGGATTGCCGGACGGGTCCACGCCGGACGGCGAGGACCGCCGCTTCCCGCCCCTGCCCGCCGAACCGCTGCTGCTGGGCACGGCGGCTCACATCGACGGGGACGCCGCCGCGGCGGCGGCCGTGCTGCGCCACTCCCAATCCCTGCTGGAACGCCTGATTCACGAGTTGAACGGGGAGACGGCCGGCGTCGAGCCGGCCGGCATCCTCGGGCTGAGGCCGGGGCGGGCCGCGTGGATCCGGACCAGCGCCGGGCGGGTCGGCCTGGTCGGGGAGCTGGACGCCGGCACGGCGGAGCGATTCGAGCTGCGCGGGCGGGTCGCGGTCGCCGAGCTGCATCTCGACCGGCTGGTGACCTCGAAGCGCCGCACCGTGCAGTACCGGCCGGTTCCCCGGTTCCCCGCGGTGACCCACGATCTCTCCGTCACCGTCCCCGCCGCCGAGCGGGCCGGGGACGCGCTCACGGTCGTTCGCGCGGCGGGTGGGCCCCTGCTCGAAGCCGCCGAGCTGCGCGACGAGTTCCACGGCGAGCAGATGGGGGAGGGGCGCAAGGGGTGGACCTTCCGGCTCACCTTCCGGAGCACGGAGCGCACCCTCACCTCCGAGGAGGCGCGGGCATGGCAGGACGCTGTCGTCGCCGCCCTGCGCGAGCGCTGCGAGGCTGAGCTGCGCTAGCCGCGACCCGGCCGGAGAGCTGTACCGCGGGCGTCGCGGGGACCCCGCCCCGGCCGGCGGCGCCGGGGTCCCCGGGGCCGCGCCCATGTCCTAAGCTGGCTCACATCGTGAGCGAGAGGGTCGAGTCCGAGAGGGTCGAGTCCCGGTCAGGAGCCACCGCGGCGTCCGTCGCCTTCGAGCCGGAGCTGCAGCGGATCAGGGACCTGGTGCTCACCATGGGCGACGAGGTCGACCGGGCGATGACCCGGGCCACCGGCGGGCTGGTGGACCGGGATGTGGACGTCTGCACCGCGGTCATCCGCGACGACGCCCGCATCAACGCGCTCCTGGTGGAGGTGCGCGAGGTGACCTTCACCGCCATCGCCCACGCCTCCGCGCCGGAACTGCTGCGGGAGGCTCTCGGGCTCCTCCACATGGCCAGCGAGCTGGAGCGGATGGGCGACCACTGCGCCAGCATCGCCAAGAGCGGCCGCGAGCTCGCCGACCTCCCGCCGCTCGCCAGCCACTTCGACCTTCCCCAGCTCTCCGAGGCCTGCGAGGTGCAGGTGCGCGACATCCTCAGCGCCCTGATCGCCCGTGACGTCGACCGGGCCCGCGCCATCGCCGCCCGCGACGACCGGGTCAACCGGATCCATCACCGCATCGTCGACGACCTCATCCAGCTCATGACCGAGGACGGCGGCGCGGTGTACCGGGGCACCAAGCTGGTCATGGTGGCCCAGAACTTCGAGCGGATCGGGGACCGGGTGACCAACCTGGCCGAGGACCTGATCTTCCTGGAGAGCGGCCGGATCGAGGAGCTGGGCTGAGGCTCCGCGGCCGGCCGCGGTTCCGTCGCCCTATGCGGGGGTGAGGGTCCCGCCGCCGGCCAGCGTGTAGGTCTCGCCACCCAGCGACGGGTTGGCGCTCGACGTGTAGTACACGGTGTGGCCGTTGCCCACGATGTTGGTCACGGTGGAACCGGAGATGCCCGCGGAGTCGCTGAGGACGGTCAGGTACGAGGTGCCGGTCACCGTCCACCGGCTGGTGCCGTCCAGGCTCAGGGTCACGCTCTTGGCCGTCCCGGCAGAGTCGATGGTGCCGCTCAGTGACGACCCGTCGGTGAGGTTGAGGATGGCGGTGCTGATGGCGTCGACGTCGACCGATCCGCTCAGCGTCTGACAGGCGGCGTTGACGGTGGCCTGGCCGCCGTTGGAGCCGCTGGACCCCCACTGTCCGGCCGCGGCGTCGAGCAGGACGCCCGAGGACCCCCTCAGCGTCACCCCGGCGAGGTTGATGGTGGCCGTCGTGTTGGTGACGTAGAGGATCGGGCCGGCGAGGGCGGTGAGCGACCCGCCGGTGTCGGTGAAGACGCCCGCCGAACCCTGGGCGTCCCCGGACATGCTCTGGTAGATCATCACGCCCCGGTTCACGGCCCCCGTCAGCTGGCTGTCGGTGACCGTGATCGAGTTCGATCCTTCGATGACCGCGGCCTCGGCGCCGGTGGCGTCGAAGGTCGCGTCCTTGGCCGTGATGGTGCCGGTCGAGTAGATCCCCGGGGAGTTGCCCCCCGACGTCCGGAACGTTCCGCCGTTCACGGTGATGGTCCCGCCGCCTCGGTCCGTGGCGACCGCGGCGCCGCTGCCACCGGTGGTGCTCACCGTGAGGTCGGTGGCGGTGATCGAGCCACCGCCGGAGGCCATCACGCCGTGCGCGTACTGCCCGGTGGCGGAGGCGGTGACCCCGGTCGCCGTCACCGAGGACCCGGAGCCGTAGGCGAAGATGGCGTTGGCCCCGTCGCCCGAGGTGGTGACCGAGCCCCCGCTCTCGGTGATCGTCGAACCGTTCAGGGCCAGGACCCCGGCGTCCAGACCGTAGAAGCTGCTGTCATCGGAGGATGTGCTGGCACCGGTGGTGGTGACCGCCACCCCGGTCAGGTTCAGCTCGCCGGACTCGTTGACGAGCACGCCCGACTCGTCGGACGCGGCGGCGGTGATGGTCTGGCCGGACTTCGACGCCGAGCCCCCGCTCTGGGAGTACGCTCCCGTCCCCACCGTCGCGCTCCCCGAGCCGGAGCCTCCCGGCCCCGACACCGATGATCCCGATGACGACGTTCCGGATGACGGTGCCGGCGATGACGCCGGCGCGCACGCTGCCGGCGTGGTGGGGGTGGTCCTCGCGGCCGGCGAGGTCGACGCGGTGGACGTGGGCGACGGCGAGCTGCTGCCGGTGAGCAGCGTGTCGGGGCTGCCGGCCCCGCATGCCGCCGCGGCCAGGGCGGCCATCACGATCAGCGGGCTCAGCGCCCGCGCGCTGCGGGATCTCATGCCACCAGGCTGGGCCTGCACTCTGGGGATTGCCTGTGCGAAGGCTCAGAGGTGGTCGAGGATCAGCCCGCAATGTGCCAGAGACCGTGGACGCGCCGACCGGCCGCTCAGACGTCCAGGCGCGCCACCATCCGCCGCGAACGGGCAGTGATCATCCGCCCCGCGAAGATGAGCAAGAGGATCATCAGGATGGTGATCCCGGCGGCGGCACTGGCGAGCGCCTGGTCGTGGGGGCTCGGCAGCCCGATGTAGTAGTAGGTCACGTACGTGAGGTAGCCGACCGGGTTGTTGAAGAGGACCGGTGTCGGGTTGAAGTTGCTGAAGTTGGCAGTGAAGAGGAGCGGCGCAGTCTCGCCGGTGGAGATGGCGACCGCGATCACCAGCCCGGAGACGATTCCCGGCAGCGCCGGGGGCAGCAGCACCTTGCGAATGGTGGTGATCCTGGAGAGGCCGAGCGCTATCGATGCCTCCCGCAGGCTGCGTGGCACCTGGCTGAACGAGACCTCGGTGGTCTTGATGATGTAGGGCAGGATGATGAGCGAGAGCGCCACGACACCGCTCATGATCGAGTACCCCCAGTGGAGCCCGATGACCAGGGCGACGTAGATGACGAACCCCACCACGATGGATGGCACCCCGGCGAGGACCTCGGAGAAGAACCGCATCGCGCCCCCGAACCGGCGCGGTGCGAACTCGGCGAGGTAGATGCCGCCGAGGATGCCGATCGGCCCGGCGATGAGCAGCACGCCGATGGCGAAGGCGAGAGTGCCGAGGATGGCATTCTGCAGGCCCGGGTTCTGGATGTCCTGGGTGGTGTTGGTGAGCAGGCTCCACTTGAGGGCCGGTGCCGCCTTGACGAGAACGCTGACGACGACGGCCGCCGCCGGCAGGACGATGATCGCCAGGGCAAGACCGCAGAGCACCCAGAACACGCCACCGCGGAGATGCCGGAAGCGCGGGGACTTAGATTCCACGGCCGACCGGCAGGGCGTCGCCGCTGACTCTCCGGACCACCAGGCGGCCGGCGAGGTTGGTCAGCAGGCTGATCACCAGGAGGAGGAGCCCCAGCTCCGCGATGGCGCGCACCGCCATGCCCGTGAAATCGCTGAGGGCTTCGTCGAGCTGGTTGGCGATCACCGAGGCCAGGGTCGCGGTGGTCCCGTAGACGTTGACTGGCGGGTTGAACGCCATGCCTATGATCAGCAGCACGGCGATGGTCTCGCCCAGGGCGCGCCCCCAACCGAGCAGGGCGGACGCGATGATGCCGGTCCGCACGTAGGGAATGGTCACCACCCGGACCATCTCGTAGCGGGACATCCCCAGCGCCAGCGCACCCTCGCGGGCCAGCACTGGCACCCGTTTTACCAGCTCCCGCGTGGTCGAGGCGATGATGGGGATGATCATGAGGGTCAGCACCAGCGACGCGGTCAGCAGCCCCTGGCCGTTGAACGCCCACGGCCCCTTGAAGAAGGGGATCACCGCGCCCAGGTGGGATAGCACGGGATAGACATGCTGAGAGAGGATGGGACCGAGGACGGTGAGACCCCAGAAGCCGAAGACCACGCTGGGGATCCCGGCGAGGAGCTCGAGGAAGGTGGAGAGCGGTCCCTCCAGCTGCCGCGGGATCCACTCCGAGAGCATCAGCACGCCTCCGACGGAGATCGGTACCGCCAGGACCAGTGCGATCACCGAACTGAAGAGAGTCCCGATGATGAAGGTCAGCGCGCCGTAGACGGCCCCATGGGGGGCGGAGATCCCGTTGTGGACCGTGAGGGTCGTGGAGTAGAGGTTGCCGATGAAGAACTTGGTGCTGGTGAAGAAGGTGGTGCCGCTGTAGATGATCGCCGGGATCGCCCACACCACCATGATGGCGACGATCAGCCCCAGCCCGGCCAGGGGCACCGAACCCGCCACCCCCGACACCCACTGCAGGATCCGGTCTCCGCGGCTCAGCTCATGGGATCGGGCCCGGGCGACCCGGGCCGGGCCGGTGGGCATCCCACCGGCCCGGCGACGGACCAGGATCATGGGTCAGCCCGTGATCATCGCGATCGCGGCGTTGACCTTGGACAGAACGTTGCTGGGCAGCGGCACGAAGTTCACCGCGCTCAGGTTGTCGGTAGTGGCACCTCCGGTCGTGGAGATGGCCCACTCCAGGAAGGTGCGGATGGCGAGGGCGCTGTCCGTTGAGCTCTGGGTCGACTTGATGATCAGGTACTCGAAGTTGACGATCGGGTACGCCTGGGCCCCGCTCTCGTAGATCAGCGACTGGGAGAGGCTCGCCGGCACGTTGGTGGCGCCCGCGGTGACCGCGGCGTTGATGGTGGTCTGGTTGGGCTGCACGAAGCTGCCGGAGGCGTTCTCCAGCTCGACCTCGCCGAGGCCGTCCACCAGGGCGGTGGACTCCACGCTCGCCCCGACGTAGGCAATGCAGCCGGGCGTGCTGTGGCAGGTGTCGACCATGGCCGGGTTGCCGTTCGCGGTCAGCTCGCTGGAAACCGACGGCCAGTTCACGGTCGTCCCGTAAGCGGGGCCGCTCGACCAGGTGGGGTTGGTGGCGCTGAGGAAGGAGGTGAAGATGAACGTGTCACCCGAGGAGTCGACCCGGCGAACCGGCACGATCGGGGTGGAGGGGAGCGTGACGCCCGGGTTCAGGGCGGTGATCGCCGGGTCGTTCCAGGTCGTGATCGTGCCCTCATAGATCTTCGCGATCACGTCGCCGCTCAGCTTGAGGTTGTTGATCCCCGTGAGGTTGTAGTTGATGGCCTGGGCCGAGACGGCGATGGGGATGTTGAGCAGGCCCGGGTTCGCGGAAACCTGGCCGGCGCTCAGGTAGGCGTCGGAGCCTCCCATCAGGACCGCTCCGCTGATGGCGTCGGTCTGGCCCTTCCCGGAACCGCCGGCGGCGGCGCTCAGCGTGATGTTCGGATAGGCGGCGGTGATGCCGGACTCCAGCTTCTGCAGGTACGGGTAGAGGAGGCTCGACCCGTCCTCCGTGAGAGTCACGGCGCCGGTCGGGTTACCCGTCTGGACCGCCAGGGCGGTGGGACTGCTGCTCGCGCTGGCTGGCGCTGACGTGGACGGCGCTGACGTCGCCGGCGTGCTCGACGAACCGCAGGCGGCCACCAGGACCGCCCCGGCGACTGTCGCAATACCGATGGCCGCGTGTCGACGAACGTTCATGAGACCTCCCCTTCGAAGGATGGACTTGATGACGGCGATGAGGGCACTCTGGGGGCGCTCATCCGATCCGACCGCTGACGTAGTTCCGGCTCCTCTCGTCCGCCGGGTCATGGAAGAAGGTCCTCGCCGACGCCGCCTCGACGACGCTCCCCTTCATGAGGAAGAGCACGTTGTCGCTGATGCGGCTGGCCTGTGCGAGGTTGTGGGTGACGATCAGGACCGTCATGCGCTCCGACAGCTTGCGCATGAGCGACTCGATGTGGTCAGTGGTGTCGGGATCGAGCGCCGAGGTCGGCTCGTCGAGCAGGATCACGTCCGGCGAGAGCGCCAGGGTCCGGGCCAGGCAGAGGAGCTGCTGCTGGCCCCCGGAGAGGCCGAACGGCGAGCCGTGCAGCCGGTGGCTCACCGCGTCCCAGAGGCCGACCATGGAGAGGTTTTCCTTGACGATGTCGTTGACGGTGTGGCGGTCGGCCAGCCCGTGAGCTCGAGGAGCCAGGCCCACGTTCTCGGCGATGCTGCGGGGGAAGGGGTTGGGGCGCTGGAAGAGCATCCCCACGCGGCGCCGGACCTCGCGGACGTTGACATCCGGTCCGTAGATGTCCACGCCCTCGACGACCACCGACCCGTCCACCTTCATCCCGACGACGTGGTCGTGCATGCGGTTGATGGAGCGCAGCAGGGTGGTCTTGCCGCACCCGGTGGGGCCGACGATCGCGGTCACCTTGTTGGGCTCGAAGAGATTGTTGATCTCGTTGAGCAGGGCCGTTCCCCTGAAGCGGACGGTCAGACTCTGAACCGCCACCCCCACCGCCGTCTCCTCCTGGGTGGAGACGTTGACCGTGGCGAGTTGCAGGGAATCGCTAACCACGGATCGAGAGTAGGAAGTGCCGGATTGTCTCCGGGTTGCCTGCTGGTTAAGGAGCGGTAAAGGCCCCCCCGCAGCCGCGCCGGGCTCCGCATCTCCCGGAGCCGTCATGGGCTCCTCGGCCCCCGTGGGGTCCGTCACCCGGCGTCTTCGCCCCCGAGGACTCGGGGAGCCGCGGGCAGCTCGACGATGAAGGTGGCTCCCCGGCGCGGCTCGGACACCACCCTGATCGAGCCGCCGTGCGCCTCGACCACGTGGCGGGCGATCGCCAGCCCGAGCCCCGATCCCTCCCCGTCGCGCTGGCGGGAGCTGTCCGCCTTCCAGAACCGCTCGAAGATCCGGGGGAGGTCCTCCGGACGGATGCCGATGCCGGTGTCGCGCACTACCAGCTCCACCCGCGTCTGCTCGAGGAGGGGACGGGCGCTCACCGTGATCCGGCCCTCGGGCGGGGTGAACTTGATCGCGTTGTGCACGAGGTTGCGGAGCACCTGACCGAGCCGGCGGGGGTCGCCCAGGAGGGGTGGGGTGGAGGGGTCCACCTCGACCGTCACGTCGATGCGGCGTTCCTCGGCGAGGGGGAGGAGCCGGTCGACGGTCCGGACCAGCTCGTCCACCGGGACGGGCTCCAGGCTCATGGTCTGGCGCCCCGACTCGATGGCGCTCAGCTCCAGCAGCTCCTCGACCATCTGCGCCATGTGGCCGACCTCGAGGGCGATCCGGTGAACGAACCCCGCGGCCACCTCGGGCTGGTCGAGCGCACCCTTCTGGAGGGTCTCGACGAGCAGGCGGATGGCGGTGATCGGGGTTCGCAGCTCGTGGGAGACATTGGTGACGAAGTCGCGCCGCACCCGCTCCAGCCGGCGCAGCCGGGTCTCGTCACGCACCAGCACCACCACCGCGACCTGCTGGTTCTGCACCGGGAACGCCCGCACCACGATGACCTCGCGGGCGCTGGAGATCTCACGCTCGACGGCGGCCTCGGCATCCCGGCAGGCGGTGATCACCCGGAGCAGCCGGAAGTCCGCGCCCAGCTCGGCCAGGGTGTGCCCCTCGCCCTCACCGGAGAGGTCGAGCAGCCGGCACGCCTCCTCGGTCGCCAGCAGGATCCGTCCCGTCCTGTCGACGGCGATCAGCCCGTGGCCGCCCTCGAGCTGCTCGCCGACCGATCGCAGCAGGGTCAGGGTCTGGCTCACCGACGGTGACGATGCCGGAGGGTTCATCGGGGGAGGCCCAGCGTGGTGACGGACGCGAGCAGCAATCAAGTGATCAGATGTTATCCGTCTCCGATGTCGCAGGCGTCCGCACACCGGTGGTGCCGTCCTGCGTTAGTGATTTCACAATCGTCGGTTAATCTTCCGATAATGTCAGGCGACTGCGGATCGACTCCGTTAATGACCCGATAATCTTCGTCGAGCTCGCGACCGCATCGATCACCGCCCCACCACGCTGGCGGGGCATAATGAGCGCGCTGATGAGCCGCGTGATCGCTCTCGCCGCGACGCCCACCGCCGCCGGGATCGAGTCATGACAACGTCGCCAGCCAAGCACGTGCTCATCGTCGAGGACGAGGACTCGATCCGCCAGACGCTGCGCTACAACCTGAGCCAGGAAGGGTTCGTCATCACCGAGGCGAGCACCGGGACCGAGGCTCTGTCGGCGGCGCGCCGCCAGCGCCCCGACCTCATCCTGCTCGATCTCATGCTCCCCGAGCTCTCCGGCCTCGAGGTCTGCCGCATCCTCCGCCAGGAGATGACGGTGCCGATCATCATGCTGACCGCCAAGGGCAGCGAGCTCGACAAGGTGGTCGGCCTGCATGTGGGCGCCGATGACTACGTCACCAAGCCCTTCTCGCTCAACGAGCTGCTGGCGCGCGTCTCGGCGATGCTGCGGCGCGCGGAGATGACGGTCAAGGAGCGTGTCGCCGGTCGTGAGATCGAGGAGCTGGACAACTTCCGGATCGACCGGGGTGCCCGCACCGTCCACGTCGACGGCGAGGAGTTGCACCTGGCACCCAAGGAGTTCGACCTGCTGTCGCTGCTCCTCCTCAACGCGGGCAGGGTGCAGTCTCGCCAGGTCATCATCCAGCGCATCTGGGGCAGCAAGTTCTACGGCGATCACAAGACCGTGGATGTTCACGTGCGCTGGTTGAGGGAGAAGTTCGAGCGCTTCGACCACCTGCCCTTCCGCATCACCACGGTGTTCGGCGTCGGCTACCGGGTCGACCGCCTCGACCAGACGCCGGTCTGAGCCCACCGCCGGGGCGTCCGGCGGCGCCACGCCTGCTGGCCCGACCCGCCCGACGCCACCCTCACGGAGTGGTCGCTCCACGCAGGTCGTCGTCGCCGGCGCACGTACCATGAGGGGGATGGGCGTCCCCGCCAGTCCCGCCCCGGCGCCGCCGCGGCGCCGGCCGGCCCTGACCCGGGCCTTCTTCGCCCGGCCCACGGTGGAGGTCGCCGCCGGTCTGGTCGGAGCCCACCTGGTCTGCGACCCGGGCACCGCCGAGGAGGTGGAGGCGGTGGTGGTCGAGGTCGAGGCATACCTGGGACGCGAGGACCCGGCATCCCACGCCCACGGCGGTCCCACGCCCCGGGCGGCGATCATGTTCGGCCCGCCGGGACACCTGTATGTCTATCTCTCCTACGGCGTGCACTTCTGCGCCAACGTCGTCTGCGAGCCGGCCGGCGTCGCCGGCGCGGTCCTGCTCCGCGCCGCCGCGGTCGAGAGGGGGGAGGAGGTGGTGCGCCGCCGCCGCGGGCCGGGCCGGCGCGGGCCAGCGGGAGCCGCCGGGACGGCGGCCGAGGCGCTGCTCCGGGGGCCCGGCAACCTCGGCACCGGCCTCGGCCTCACCCTGGCCGACAACGGCCTCGACCTCTGCGACCCGAGTTCGCGCTTGCGCCTCCTCGACGCCGACCGCGCCGTGCCGCTGGCCGTCGGTCCCCGGGTGGGCATCAGCCGGGCGGCCGAGCGCCCGCTCCGCTTCACCTGGGCCGGCCACCCCGCGGTCTGTCACCCGGCCCCGCCCCACCCGCGCTCCATGGAGGGGTGAGCTGGGTCCGGCTCTGCCGGCCCGGCGCGGGCCGGCGAGCCCCTCTGAGAAGAGGAGTGGTCCCCACGCGGCCTGCCGCATGGGGAAAGAGAAGGGGCCGGCGGTGCCGGCCCCTCGTTTTCATTTGCCGATCAACGGCAGCCCGGCGGAATGAGCCGGGCATTGTGCGGCACCGTCCGGTGCCAGGTGACATGCCCGGGGCGTCTCGCCCCAGCACCGGTGTCCCGCAGCGCTCTTGCAATCCAACCTGCCTGCCGGACCACCCACGAGGCGGTCTCACGGCGGCGCACGCCGGGGCGGTGTTGGGGGCCCGCGCCGGGCCTCACCTCTCGGCTCGAGTGTGCCTCAGGAGCTGGTAGACACCGCGCATCGAATCCCAACCTCCATGTGGACCGATGGCTTCTGGTCGTAGGGTACCCCCTCCCACGGCTCTGTCAACCATGAGGCGCGTGACGAACCACTGGTGCAATCGCACCGAATCGACCATGCTCCCCAGGCATTGCGGCGCCCCCTAGACTGAGCGGTGAGGGACCACCTAGAATCTGAACGTCCGTTCGTCGCCCGGAGGCAGTATGTCCGGTCACAGCAAGTGGGCTGGCATCAAGCACAAGAAGGCGCTGGTCGACGCCAAGCGCGGCCAGGCCTTCACCAAGGTGGCCGCCGAGCTGTCGGTGGCGGCCCGCGAAGGCGGCGCCGACCCCACCGGGAACTTCCGCCTCCGCCTCGCCATCCAGAAGGCCCGCGAGGTCAACATGCCCGCCGACAACATCGAGCGGGCGATCCAGCGTGGGGCCGGCGGCAAGGAGGGGGAGCGGCTGGAGGAGGTGCGCTACGAGGGCTACGGACCGCACGGGGTGGCGGTGATGGTGGACGTCCTCACCGACAACCGGAACCGGACGGTGGCGGCCATCCGCAACCTCTTCACCCGCTCCGGCGGCTCGCTGGGGGAGACCAACAGCGTGGCCTGGATGTTCACCCACCAGGGGATCCTCCGGGTCGCCGCGGGAAGCCGCGACCCCGAGGAGATCGCCCTGGAGCTGCTGGACCTGCTCGACGTGGGCACGGACGGCGACGTGAGCGTCGACGGGGCGTCGGTCCAGGTGTCCCTCGCCCCCAGCCTCTTCGAGGAGGCCCGGCGCCGGCTGGAGGCGGCGAGGTACACCGTCGAGTCCGCCGAGGTGACCATGGACCCCAGCACCTCGGTCACGCTCGACGCGTCCGAGGCCCGCCAGGTCCTGCGCCTGCTCGACAACCTCGAGGAGCACGACGACGTCCAGCAGGTCTACGCCAACGCCGAGATCCCCGACGAAGTCCTCGAGTCGGTCAGCTCCTAGCCGCTCTGCTGAGGTGCGTGTCCTAGGCGTCGACCCGGGGTTGGGGCGCACCGGCATCGCCCTGGTCGAGGGCCGTCCCGGGTCGATGCGGCTGGTCCAGGCCGGATGCATCGAGACCGACGACGACGACACCGACGGCGTCCGCCTCCTGGCTCTCTCCCGCCATCTGGCTCAATCGGCGGCCGACCTCCATCCCGACGTCGCGGCGGTGGAGCGCCTGTACTTCTCGACCAACCGGCTGACGGCGATGCGGGTCAGCCAGGCCCGCGGGGTCATCCTCTGCACCCTGGCGGCGGCCGGGGTCCCGGTGGCGGAGTACACCCCCAATGAGATCAAGGAGTCCATCGCCGGCTACGGTGCGGCGACCAAGCGCCAGGTGCTCCGGATGTGCGCCGCCCTGCTCGGCGTGGACCGGATCGCCGGTCCCGACGACACCGCCGACGCCTGCGCCGCCGCCATCTGCCACCACCACCGGGCGGCGCTGCGGCCCCGGGCGGCACCGGTCGCGCCCGCCGGGGTCAGCCCCGCGCTGGAGGTGGCCATCGCCGCGGCGCGCGCGCGCGGCGGCCCGCCCGCGCCGGCCGGGCGCGGACCGCGGGCGGGGGCGGCGCGAGCAGCCGCGGGCCGGCCGTGATCGCCCGGCTGCGCGGCCGGGTGGTGGCCGCGGACGCCGACCAGGTGATCCTCGAGACCGGGGGCGTCGGCTACCAGGTTTACTGCCACCTGCGCACCCTGGCGGCGCTGCACGAGATGGGCGACCGGGAGGTCACCCTTCACGTTCACACCGCGGTGAGCGACGACGCCATCCGCCTCTACGGCTTCCTGGCGCGCGACGAGCTGCGCCTCTTCCGCCTCCTCATCGGCGTCGAGCGCATCGGGCCCAAGGCGGCCCTGTCCATCCTCGGCCGGGCCGAGCTGCCCACCATGGTCCGCGCCATCCGGGACGGCGACGTGGCCCTGGTGGCGACCGTCCCGGGCATCGGCCGCCGGACCGCGGAGCGGGTGGTGCTGGAGCTGCGCGATCGCCTGGGCGATCTCGCGCTCAGCCTCGAGCCCACGGCGCCGACCGCCGCCGCCCAGGCGGTGGAGGCGGCCGTCGCCGGCCTGGTCGGCCTCGGCTTCCGGGAGTCGGAGGCGCGCCCGGCGGTGCGCGCAGCGCTGGCCGGGGCGGGGGAGACCGACGGGGACGTCACCGCCCTGGTGGGCCGGGCGCTCCGGCTCCTCGACGTGGGCCCGGCGACGTGACCGCCACCCGTGCGCGGCGGGGGTCCCAGCACGCGACCGCCGGCCCGGGGCGCGGCTGCCACCGGGCGGCGACCACTCGCTGGCGCACCCCATGACCGACAGCCGCCTGGTCTCCCCCGGCGAGCTCGAGGAGGAGCGGGCCGCCGACTCCGTGCTCCGGCCCCGCCGGCTCGAGGACTTCGTGGGCCAGCCGGCCATCCGCGAGCAGGTCCACATCCTCATCGAGGCGGCCCGGGCCCGGGGCGAGCCCGTCGACCACGTCCTCCTCTACGGCCCCCCGGGGCTGGGCAAGACCACCCTGGCCCAGATCATCGCCACCGAGATGGGGGTGCAGGCCCGGCTGACCAGCGGGCCCGCCCTGGAGCACCAGGGGATGCTGGCCTCGATCCTCACCGCCCTCGAGGACCGCGACGTCTTCTTCATCGATGAGATCCACCGTCTCAACCGGGCCGTCGAGGAGGCCCTCTACCCGGCCATGGAGGACCTCGCCTTCGACTTCGTGGCGGGCAAGGGGGCGGGGGCGCAGACGCTGCGATTGAGCCTGAAGCCGTTCACCGTGATCGGGGCGACCACCCGGGCGGGTGCCCTGGGCGGCCCGCTGCGCGACCGCTTCGGGGTGACCTTCCGGCTCGACTACTACGGGGTCGACGAGCTGACCGCCATCGTCGTCCGCTCGGCGCGGCTGCTGGAGGTCGAGATCGATGCGCCGGGGGCCGCCCTGCTGGCCGGGCGCGCCCGGGGGACGCCCCGGGTCGCCAACCGGCTGCTGCGGCGCGCCCGCGACTATGCCCAGGTCCGCGCCGGCGGGAGCATCGACGCGGCCGTCGCCGCCGCCGCCCTCGAGGTCCTCGGGGTCGACGAGCGGGGGCTCGACGAGATGGACCGGCGGGTGGTGGAGACCCTCTGCGGCGCCCTCTCCGGACACCCGGCGGGTGTCCAGACCATCGCCGTCTCGGTCCAGGAGGAGCCGGAGACCATCGAGGACGTGGTCGAGCCCTACCTGATCCGGCTCGGGCTGGTGGTTCGCACCCCCCGCGGCCGCCTGGCCACCGCCGCCGCCTACCGGCACCTGGGGCGCACCCCTCCGCCCGGCGCCCCCGGTTCCGGGGCGGGCCAGGAGGTCCTCTTCGGGGCATGACGAGCCCGGCAGGTCGCCGCGCTGGGGCCGGCACCGGCCGGCGCGCGGGCCGGCTCGCCGAACTCCACGCCGAGACCGGTGATCGGCTCGGCTACACTTCCGGCTCGTGAACTGGCTCCGGGTCACCAAGTGGAAGGTGGCGACCATCGTGGTGGTCGTCCTCGTCGCCATCCTGGTCGACGTCGGCAACTGGAACGTCCTCGGTTACAACATCACCCTCCACAAGGGGCTGGACATCGTGGGCGGCTCGCAGCTGACCATCGCCGTCTGCATCGGGCCGGACGATCCCCCCAGCGCCAACCCGCCCTGCCGCGCCGGGCCCCGCAATGGGATCAGCGTCTCCACCGCCCAGAGCGACACCATCCCGGTACTGCAGAACCGGGTCAACGGGCTCGGCGTCTCGGAGGCCACCGTCCAGCCGGTCGGGAACGACGAGATCTCGATCGAGCTCCCCGGGGTGACCCTCGCCAAAGCCCTGAGCGTGCTCGGCACCACCGCCCTGATCCACTTCGCCACCGCCGCCTCCGGGGCTCCCCCCGCGGGAGCCTCCAAGAGCGCGAGCTACTGCGACAAGAACCCGAGCGACAAGTTCTGCGTGGACCAGGACGATCTCTTCGTTCCGTCCCAGCTCGGCAACGGCCAGCTCTACCCGTCCGGGTACCACTGGAAGATCGATAACAGCCTGCCGGCCTCGGACATCGTCAGCTCCAGCGTCGGCACCGACCAGAGTGGCAACCCCGCCGTCGACATCAACTTCAACGGCAACGGGGCCACCGAGTGGTCCAAGGTCACCACCGCCGCCTACGCCGTGTACTCCGCCAACGGCTGCTCCGCCGGCTCCACCTGCCCGGCACCGTCCATGGTCGCCATCTTCCTGGACAACAAGGTGATCAGCGCGCCGGTGGTGGAGGGGGCATCGAGCAACAGCACCCAGATCACCGGGCTCAGCCTCAGTGAGGCCCAGACCCTGCAGTCGCAGATCAACGCCGGAGCGCTGCCCGCGGAGATCGGCACCGTGGCCCAGACCTCGGTGGGCGCCACCCTCGGCGCCCAGACGGTGACCGCCACCCTCCTCGCCGGAGCGGTGGGCCTGATCATCGTCATCCTCTTCATGATCGGCTACTACCGTTTCCCGGGGATCCTGGCCAGCCTCGCCCTGATCCTCTACAGCCTCATGAACCTGGCCGCCTACAAGATCATCGGGGTGACCGTGAGCCTGGCCGGCCTCGCCGGCTTCGTGTTATCGGTGGGCATGGCCGTCGACGCCAACGTGCTCATCTTTGAACGCACCCGCGACGAGCTCCGCCACGGACGCTCGGTGGGCGCCGCCATCGAGCTGGGCTTCCGGCGTGCCTTCCCGGCCATCCGCGACAGCAACATCTCGACCGAGATCGTCTGCGTCATCCTCGCGTTCTTCGGTTCCGACATCGTCAAGGGTTTCGCCATCACCCTGGGCATCGGCGTCGCCATCAGCTTCTTCAGCGCGGTCCTGATCACCCAATCGCTCCTCGGCGTGATGCTGCGCTGGAGGATCGGCAGGAACCCCGGCCTCTACACCGAGATCCATCCCGAATACCAGGAGCAGCACCGGCGCGCGCGCTTCGACATCGTGCACAACCGCAACATCTTCTTCCTCGCCTCGCTCGCCATCATCATCCCCGGCATCATCGCCATCATCGGCTGGGGGTTCCGGTTGGGCATCGACTTCGCGGGGGGCGACCAGATCCAGGCCGCCTACACCACCCCGGTCACCTCAGCCCAGCTGGTGACACTGGTCAACAAGACGGTGCCCGGCCTGCAGCCGACCGTCCAGAGCTTCGGCAAGGACAAGGCGGGCAACGACGTCTACCTGATCCAGACACTCCCGACCAGCGAGGTCCAGACCGTGTACGACGCGCTCGACGCCACGTACCACTTCGAGTCCGGCAGCGAGAGCGTCAACACCGTCGGTCAGACCATCGCCAGCAGCGCCGTGACCCAGGCCATCGTCCTGGTGCTGGTCTCCTCGCTGATGATCGCCTTCTACCTGGCGTACCAGTTCGGTAAGCAGCGCCAGGTCAACCGCTGGCGGTTCGCGGCGTGCACCTTCTTCAAGCTGCTCCACGACATCTTCGTGCTCGCCGGGATCTGGGCGATCCTCGGCCACTTCACCTCACTGGGGCAGGTAGACAACTACTTCGTGACCGCGGTGCTGACCGGCGTGGCGTTCTCCATCCACGACACCATCGTGGTCTTCGACCGGATCCGGGAGAACCTCCGGGTGGGGCCGCGCTTCACCTTCGACCAGATCGTCAACCTCTCGACGGTCCAGACCATGGCCCGTTCGCTCAACACCTCGCTCACGGTTGTCTTCGTGCTGCTCGCCCTGGTCCTTTTCGGCGGGTCATCGATTCAGGGCTTCGTGCTGGCGCTCCTGGTCGGCATCGTCACCGGCACCTACAGCTCCATCTTCAACGCCTCGACCCTCCTGGTCGCCTGGAACAAGGCGGCCCCCCAGCAGACGGCCGGCCGGCTCCCGCGCGGGGTGGTGACCCGGCCCGCGCGCGCGACCTGAGCCTGCCGCGGGCCGGCGGCGCCCGCCCACCGACCCGTCCAGCCTGGGTACGATCGTCCCCGCCAGTCCCATGACCAGCCCGGATGTCGCCGCCCTCGCCGAACTCCTCCGCCCCGCCCTGAGCCAGGCGGGGGTCGAGCTGGTGGACGTCCAGTGGAGGGGGAGCGGGCCGGGAAGCCTGCTCCGCCTGGTGGTCGACCGCCCCGGCGGCGTGGGCGTCGACGACTGCGAGCGGGCGTCGATGACGGCGAGCGCCATCCTCGACGCCTACGACCCCATCGACACCCGCTACTCGCTCGAGGTCTCCTCGCCTGGCGCCGAGCGGCCGCTGCGCACCGACGAGGAGTGGCGGGCCGCGCTGGGCCGCCGCGTCCACCTGCGGCTGCGGAGCGGCGACTCGGAACGCGTGGTCGAGGGCCGGCTGATCGCCACCGGGGGCCCCACCCTGGAGCTCGAGGTGCGGATCGGGCGGGGCCGGCCCCAGCCGATGACCGTCGCCACGGCGGACATCCTCTCCGCGCGGACCACCGTCGACATCTAGGCTTCCCTCAGCCGTGCCCACCGGACCGCACCCCCGCCGCGCCACCCCGCCGGAGCCCCACCGGGCCCCCCGCCCCGGGGCCGCCCCGAGCCAGGACGGCGACATCCTGGAGGCGGTGGCCGAGCTGGCGGCGACCGCCGGGATCAGCGAGGAGGAGCTGACCGAGATCGTGGGCAGGGCGATCGTCGACACCTACCGCCGGCTGGTCGTCGACGATCCCGGGCTCACCGCCCGCGTCGACTTCCGCCGGGGCGTCCACGACGTGCTCCGCCCCGACCCGGCGGGAGGGGACACGGTGATGGCCCCGCTCAGCGGCGACGCCGCGCGCCAGGCGGCCCAGGCGGTCCGCGCCGCCGTCCTCGACCGGCTCCGCAACGCCGGTGCCGAGCGCGTCCTCAGCGAGGCGGCCACCCATCGCGGCGAGCTGATCGACGCGATCGTCGAGAGCTCGTCGGGAGGGAGCTGGTACCTGCGCTCGGGTGAGATGACCGTGGTGCTCCCCCCCGAGGAGCAGGCCGCCGGCGAGGAGCTGGCCCCGCGCCAGCACCTCAAGGTGGTCATCCTGGAGGGCCGGCGGCGTGCCCGGGAGGCGGTGGTGGTGGCGTCGCGGTCGCATCCGCAGCTGGTCCGGCTGCTGCTGGAGCAGGAGGTCCCCGAGCTGGGGCGCGGCCAGGTGACCATCCGGGCGATCGCCCGGGAGGCCGGGCGCCGCACCAAGGTGGCGGTGGAGGCGCTCGACCCCGACATCGACCCCCAGGGCGCCTGCATCGGTCCCCACGGCATCCGCCACCGCGCGGTCACCTCCCAGCTCGGCTCCGAGCAGCTCCAGGTCGTGCGCTTCGACCCCGAACCCGCCCAGTACGTCGCCAACGCGCTGATCCCGGCACCGGTGCTGAGCGTCGATCTCGACCAGGAGACCCGGACCGCCCACGTCACCGTGGACCCGGCCAAGCTCTCCCTGGCGATCGGGAGGGGTGGGGAGAACGCCCGCCTCGCCGCCCGGCTCACCGGGTGGCGGATCGACATCGCCGCCGCGGAGGGGAGCGGCGAGGGAACGTCGTGACCCCGCCGGAGGGGGACGGCGACCCGGACCGCGTGGATCACGTCCCGCTTCGCACCTGCGTGGGCTGCCGGCGCCGGCGACCGCGGCCGGAACTGGTCCGGCTGGTCGCAGGGGCAGCGGGAGCGGTTATCCTGGATACCCCCGCCCGGGCGCCAGGACGCGGCGCCTATCTCTGCCGGGACTCCGGAGTGGCCTGCCTGCGGGCCGCCCAGAAGCGCCGCAGTCTGAGCCGGTCCCTGCGGGTGAGGGAGAATGACATCGACCCCGAGACGCTGGGCCGTCAGCTCAGCGAGCTCACCGAGGAGGAGCGACCATAGCCACGGTGAACAAGATCCGGCTGCCGGCCCGCCTCACGGTCAAGGAGCTGGCCGAGCGGCTCGGCGTGCCCGGCGCCCAGGTCATCACCTACCTGATGCAGAACGGGGTCACCGCCGCCCTCAACCAGCCGGTCGACTTCGACACGGCGGCGCTGGCCGCGGACCACTTCGGCTTCGACGCGGAGTCGGAGGAGGCCCTCGCCCAGGCGGCGGCGGCTCCGTCCGCGGCCGGTGAGACCCGGCGCCGGCACCCCCTCCTCGACCTCTCCGGGGAGGACCCGGCGAAGCTGGTCGCCCGCCCCCCGGTGGTCGCCGTGCTCGGCCACGTCGACCACGGCAAGACCTCGATCCTCGACCGGATCCGGACCACCAGCGTGGCGGCGGGCGAGGCGGGCGGCATCACCCAGCGGATCGGCGCCTACCAGGTGGAGCGCCAGGGCCGGCTGATCACCTTCATCGACACCCCGGGCCACGAGGCCTTCACCGCCATGCGCGCCCGCGGCGCCGACGTCACCGACATCGCGGTGCTGGTGGTGGCCGCCGACGACGGCGTGATGCCCCAGACCGACGAGGCCATCCACCACATCCGCAGCGCCGGGGTGCCGATGGTCGTCGCCGTCAACAAGGTGGACAAGGACGGGGCCAACCCCGATCGCGTCCTCCAGCAGCTGGCCGAGCACCAGGTGGTGCCCGAGAGCTACGGCGGCGACGTGCCGGTGGTGAACACCAGCGCCACCACCGGTCAGGGGATCGAGGACCTCCTCGACACCATCCTGCTGGTCAGCGACGTGGTCAGCCCGCCCCGGGCCAACCCCAACCGGCTCGCGGTGGGCACCGTCATCGACTCCGAGCTGGAGCGGGGACGGGGCCCGGTGGCCACCGTGCTGGTCCAGAACGGCACCCTCCGCATCGGCGACAACGTGGTGGTGGGGCCCGTCTACGGCAAGGTCAGGGCGCTGACCGACGACACCGGGCGCCGGGTGAAGGAGGCGGGCCCGAGCAAGCCGGTGCAGATCACCGGCCTGACCGACGTCGTCACCGCCGGGGACGTCCTCCAGGTGACCGAGACCGAGCGGGCCGCCCGCAGCCTGGCCGAGCAGCGCAGCACCGACCAGAGGGCGCGGGTCGCCCAGCCGGTCCGCCGGATCACCCTCTCCGACTTCGCCGCCGTGCAGGGCGAGACCAAGACCATGACCCTGGTGCTCAAGGCCGAGGCCAACGGGTCGCTGGAGGCGCTCCGCGGCCAGATCGTCAAGATCGAGGACCCCAACGTGAAGATCAAGATCGTCGGCGAGGGGGTCGGGGCGGTGGGGGAGTCGGACGTCAACCTCGCCGCGGTCTCCGACGCCATCGTGATCGGCTTCAACGTGCGCCCCGATGAGCGCGCCAAGGCGGCCGCCGAGGAGCACGGGGTCGACATCCGCTTCTACGACGTCGTCTACCAGGTGACCGACGACATCGTGCGGTCGATCCGGGGCATGTACGAGCCCACCATGATCGAGGTCTACCAGGGCCGTGCCGAGGTCCGCCGGGTCTTCATGGTCGACGGCCGTCCCGCGATCGCCGGCTGCCAGGTGGTGGACGGCAGGATCACCCGTGCCGCGACCTGCACCGTGCGCCGCGACGGCAAGGAGGTCGCCCGGGCGAAGATCGACGCCCTCAAGCGGTTCCGCGACGACGTGCGCGAGGTGACCCGCGGCTACGAATGCGGGATCACCCTCGACGGCTTCGCCGACTTCGCCGAGGGCGACGTCATCGAAGCCCACGTCACCGAGCAGCAGAACCTCTGATCGTGCCGTGCTCATGCCCCCTGCGAAGAATCGCGCCCGCCCACGCGTCCCCGGGGCGGCGGCCTTCCAGCCCGTGCTCAGCCCCTCGTCGCGGCCGCCGCGCGTGGAGCGGATCGCCGAGCAGCTCCGTCAGGAGCTCTCGTCGCTCATGGTCACCGAAATGAAGGATCCGCGGGTCCGGCTCGCCTCGGTCTCCCGGGTGCGGGTCGCGCCCGACCTGCGCTCCGCCACCGTGATGATCTCGGCGGTGGGGGAGGAGCCCGAGCGCCACGCCGTGGTCGACGCCATGCGCCACGCCGAGGGCTATCTCCGCGCCGAGCTCGGCCGCCGCCTGGAGAATCTCAAGAGCCCGCCGCGGCTGCGATTCGAGCTCGACGAGTCGATCGCCTACTCGGTGCGGATCAGCAGCATGCTCCGTGAGCTCGACCACCACGAGGAGAGCCAGTGACCGTGGCCGAGCTCCGCTTCCAGGGGGTCGAGGACGCCGCCAGCGACATCCGGCGCCTCATCGACGACGCCGCCGAGATCGGCTGCCTGACCCACAAGGAAGCCGACGCCGACAGCCTCGGCTCGGCTCTCGCCTTCGCCGAGGCGCTCCGCGAGATGGGGAAGCACGTGCACACCGTCGTGCCCAGCCCGCTCCCCGAGGGGCTCCGGTATCTTCCCGGCTTCGACACCATCGTCGAGCCGCCGCCGGCGCTCGATCTGCTCTTCACCTTCGACTGCGCCACCCTGCACCGCTTCGGGGACAGGGTCCATCTGGTCGAGAGCACCGCTCATGTGGTCAACGTGGACCATCACGCGAGCAACGACGGGTTCGGGGAGATCAACCTCGTCGACCCGAAGGCGAGCGCCACCGGCCAGGTCGTGTACCGGCTGCTCCGGGCCATGGGCTGCCCGGTGTCGGCCGAGACGGCCACCAACCTCTACGCCGCGTTGCTGACCGACACCGGCGGCTTCCGCCACGAGAACACCACCGAGGCCGCGCTCCGGCTCGGGGCCGACCTGGTCGGCCTGGGGGCGGACGCCGGCTGGGTGGCGCTCAAGAGCTACAAGTCGCGCAGCGTCCCCCAGCTCCGCCTCGAGGGCCTGGCCACCGCCCGGGCCCGGAGTGAGCAGGACGGCCGGCTGGTGTGGTCGGAGATCACCGCCGCGATGCTCGAGGAGACCGGGGCGACGATGCAGGAGGCCGAGGGGGTGATCGACCAGCTCCAGACGGTGGACGGCATGAAGATCGCCATCCTCTTCAAGCAGGCGGAGCCGGGCCTGACCAAGATCTCGGTCCGCAGCCGCGACGAGATCGACTCCACCGACATCTGTAAGCCGTTCCACGGCGGCGGCCACCGCCGGGCCGCCGGCGCCGAGCTGCGCGCGCCGCTCGAGATCGCCCGGGAGCGGGTCCTGGAGGTCGCTCGAGCCCAGCTGCGGCCGCGCACCTAGCCATGGCGGCAACCTCCCCGGCGCCTCCCCGGCGCGGGGTGCTGAGCGCCGTGCTGGCCCTGAACAAGCAGCCCGGGCAGACCTCCTTCGACTGCGTCCGGGAGGTGCGCCGGATCTACGGCGAGCGGCGGGTCGGCCATGCCGGCACCCTCGACCCGATGGCCCAGGGGCTGCTCCCGCTCTGCCTCGGCGGCGCCACCCGGCTGATCGACCACTTCCACCAGCAGACCAAGCGCTACCGCTGCACGGTCCGGCTGGGGGAGCGCTCCGACACCCTGGACACCGAGGGCGTGGTCACGGCGGGCGGTGATGCCGCCGGGCTGGACGCGGCCCGGGTCGCGGACGCCCTCCGCGGGTTCGTGGGCGAGATCTCGCAGGTGCCCCCGATGCACTCCGCGGTGCGCCACGGGGGCGAGCACCTCTACGAGCTGGCCCGGCGCGGCGAGGAGGTCGAGCGCCAGCCCCGCATCGCCCTGATCGTGAGCGCGGAGCTGGTGAGCTTCCGGCCCGGGCGGGTGGCCGAGGCCGACCTCGACGTCGAGTGCGGCAAGGGGGCCTTCATGCGCGTCCTGGCGAGCGATCTCGGCGACACCCTGGGGGTGGGCGGGCTGCTGAGCTGGCTGGAGCGGACCCGCTACGGACCGCTCGACCTCGCCGAGGCGCACACGGTGGAGGAGCTCCGCGAGCTGGAGGACCCGACCACGGCGCTTCTCCCTCCCGAGGTGGCGGTGAGCTTCCTCCCCGCGGTCTTCCTGGGACCGCCGGCGGTCACCCTGGTCCGCAACGGCCAGGCGGTCTTCCTGCCGCGGGTGGAGGGGGGGCTGCCCCAGGGCGAGATCCGGGCCCACGCGGCCACCGGCGAGCTGATCGCGGTGGGCGAGCTCACCGGCTTCCGCTTCCGGCCCACGAAGGTTCTGAGCAGCTGAGCGGAGCAGGCGGTTGACGCAGCGCCCAACTCGCCCCGAGAAGAATGAGCGCGCCGGCGCGGGAGCGCTGCCGGTGACCCTGGAGCACTCCCTCGGGGCCGGCCGCGGTCCGGCGCCGTCGCCCGTCGCCTGCACCATCGGGGTCTTCGACGGCGTCCACCGCGGCCACCAGCGGCTGCTCGCGGCCACCGTGGCGGCGGCCCGCCAGATCGGCGGGCTCGCCGTGGCGGTGACCTTCGAGCCCCATCCCCGTGCCGTCCTCGACCCCGCCAACGTCCCCCCCGAGCTGACCACCCTGGATGAGAAGCGGGAGCGGCTCACCGCCGCCGGGATCGACCGGGTGGTGGTGGTGAACTTCACCCGCGAGGTGAGCCAGTGGAGCGCCGAGCAATTCTGCGAGCGCCTGCTCGACCGCTTCGACCTCCGCCGCCTGGTGGTGGGCCCGGGCTTCGCCCTGGGGCGGGCCCGGCGCGGCGACATCGACTTCCTCCGCCGCTTCGGGGCCGGCCACGGCTTCACGGTGGAGACGGTGGGGGCGGTGTCCGAGGAGGGAGACCCGATCTCCTCGACCCGGATCCGCTCCGCGCTCGTCTCCGGCGACGTCGAGGAGGCCGCCCGGCTGCTCGGTCACCCCTATTTCCTGGACGGCACCGTGGAGCGGGGCAACCGGGTCGGCTGGAGGCTCGGCTTCCCCACCGCCAACCTCGGGGTCGAGCCCGGCAAGTGCCTGCCCGAGCTGGGCATCTACACCACCTGGATCCACGCCCGCGAGGCCTGGCGGCCGGCGGCGTCCAGCATCGGCTACCGGCCCACCTTCGGGGGTGACCGGCTCACCGTCGAGGCCCACCTGCTCGACTTCGACGCCGACCTCTACGGGGAGCGGGTGCGGCTGGCCTTCGTCCACCGGCTGCGGGAGGAGCGCTGGTACCCGGACGAGGCGGCGCTGATCGCCCAGATGCGCCTGGACGTCGCGGAGACGCGGCGGCGGCTGGAGACGGCGGCGGCGCCGGCGGAGCTGTAGCGGCCGCCGCGGCGCGGCGTCTCACACCCGACGGCGGGCGCGGACGGTGCATGGCCGTACCGGACCGACCGCTACGAGAGCACTGCCTCCACGACCACCCGCTCGGTGCCGAGAGAGGGAAGCGGCACCACGTCGCCCTCCACCGGCCGGCCGTCCACGCTCAGCGAGACGGTGTCTCCGGGTCCCTCGCGGCGGACGGTGATCTCGTACCAGGTCTCCCGGAAGCGGCGGCGCGCCGTGTAGCCGGGCCAGGCTGTCGGGATCTCCGGAGCCACCTGCAGGCCGCGGAAGGTCGGGCGGATCCCCAGGATCCACTGGGTGGCGGCGACGTAGGTCCAGGCCGCGGCCCCGGTCAGCCAGGCGTTACGGCCCATGCCGAACTGCGGGTGCGCCGGCCCGCAGATGTTCTGGCAGTACACGTAGGGCTCGACCGCGGCCAGCGCGACGTCCTGGCGGGCGAGCGGGAGGAGCTGACGGTAGTACTCGTAGGCACGGTCGCCGTCGCCCATCATCGCCGCCGCGACGATCGACCAGGCCGCGGCATGGCAGAAGATCCCGCCGTTCTCCTTGGCCCCGGGCGGGTAGGTCGCGGTCCCGTTGACCCGGGGCTCGGCACCGTCGTACGGGGGCCAGAGCAGGCTCAGCCCATACGGGGTGTCGAGCAGGTCGTGCGCGGCCTTCATGGCCCGCTCGGCGCGCTCGGGCGGGGCCACCTCGCCAATCACGCACCAGCTCTGAGGGATCAGGTTGATCCGCTGGCGCGCCTCGGTGGCGACCCCGATCGGCCGCCCCTCGTCGTCGAAGGCCCGCGCGTACCAGGCGCCGTCCCAGGCGCTGGCGTTGACCGCCTCGGCCATCTCCGCGTGGAGGGAGCGGAGGCGGGCGGCCTCCGCGGTCCGGTGCAGGTGGTCGCAGAGCGCGGCCAGGTCGAGGGTGGCGCGGCAGAACTGCATCCCGCACCACACGCTCTCGGCGAGGCCCGAGCCGTGGTCGACGTTCAGGGTGTCGTCCCAGTCGGCGTAGCCGGAGCGGGGCAGCCCGTGGGGCCCCCGGTGGGCGAGGGTGAAGTCGATCGCCGCCATCATGTGACCCCACACCGTGTCGTCGGGGTCGCCGTCCCCCGGGGAATCCCCGCTCGCACCGGCCGCGTCGGTGGAACGTCGGGTCGGCACCGGCTGGTATGGCACCGGCTGGTGGATCAGGTCGCACTCCCCGGTCTCGCGCAGGTGGGCGCAGGTGGCGATGACCAGCCAGAGGGCGTCGTCGGAGAACCACTGGGGCCATGCCGGCCGCTCGGCGGCAAGTCCCGGGCCGCCCTCGCCGGTGAGGGGGAGGAGCTGGTGCCACGCGTGGCCGTCGGCGAACTGCAGGTGCCAGAGCTGCTGCAGGCGCTCGCGCGCCAGGTCGGGCTCGGCGTGCACCGCGCCCAGCGTGTCCTGGGCGCTGTCACGGGTGCCGATCCCCCGTCCGAGGCCGGTCTCGTACCCGGAGACGAAGCGGGACCAATACAGGTTGGTGCGGCACTGAACCGGGTTCCAGAGGTTGAGCATGGCGTCGCTCTCGGGATCGGGGGTGTGGACCGTGAAGCTGCCGAGGTAGGCGTCCCAGTCCGCGCGCAGGGCCGCGAAGGCGCGGCTCACCGCGGCGGGCTCGGACCAGCGCGCCAGCGTGGGCCCGATCGCCTCGGGCGCGTCGGTGATCCCCAGCGCGTAGAGGATGCGGGCGTCTCCACCGGGCTCGAGGGCCAGCTCGTGGCAGAGCGACCCGATGGCGTTGCCCCGCGGCGAGGCGGTGTCGGTGGGCGAGCCGGCGGCGACCACCGCGGGGTCCTCGAGCCCGTGGTGCCGGCCCACGAAGACCTCCCGGTCCGAGTCGAAGCCGAGCGGCGGGCGGTCGGTGGCGAAGAGGGTGGTGGTGGGTCCGGAGCGACTGGACACCAGCAGGGCCCTCAGCTCGGGGTCGAAGTGGGAGCTGACCACGTGGCCCGTCCAGTCCAGGTTGTGGAGGTCGCCGATGGCGTCGGGGAAGCTCAGCTCGACGTAGCTGAAGGTCCGCAGCACGAGCGGCCGGTCGCTGGTGTTGGTCAGCCGCAGCTCCCACAGCTCGACCGGGCAGGGGTCGTCCGGGCCGCCCGGGGGCACGAAGTAGAGGGTCTCCGCCCGGACCCCGCCGCGCTCGGTGGTGATCCGGGTGTACCCCGCCCCGTGCCGGCACTCGTAGCGGTCGAGAGCCGCCCGCACCGGCTGCCAGGTGGCGCCCCAGTACTCCCCCGTGTCCTGGCGGCGGAGGTAGACGTAACGCCCGGGCTGGTCGGCCGGGACCGCGTTGTAGCGGTAGCGGCTGACCCGGCGGCTGCGCGGGTCGCGGTCGAAGGAGAAGCCTCCACCGGTGTTGGAGACGATCCCGCCGTAGCGACCCTCACCGAGGTAGTTGATCCAGGGGGTGGGGGTGTCGGGCCGGGTGATGACGAACTCGGCCGCGCCGGCGTCGAAGTAGCCGTATTCGCTCTCCGCCAGCCGCCCGCTCACCGATCCACCACCTCGACGCACCTGCTCCGCTCGGTCCCGCGGCGGCGACCATAGCACACGGCCGGCGCCGGCTCTGGACCGTCCGGCCCGCCACGCCCCACCCGTGGCCGGGCGGGGAGGAATGCCACGGCTGCCGCCCGCGCGGCACAATGCCGCAGTCGCGTCCCGCCCAGCAGGAGATGATGCCCGCCTCATGCCGACCGAGCCCCCAGCGCGCGGCTTTCCGGAGGGCTTCCTCTTCGGGACAAAGACCTCCGCCTACCAGGTCGAGGGTTCCGTCGATGCCGGCGGCCGGGGGGCCTCGATCTGGGACACCTTCAGCCACACCCCGGGGACCACCCTTCACGGCGACACCGGCGATGTCACCGCGGACCACTACCGCCACCTGGACCAGGACCTCGACCTGATCGGCGAGCTGGGCGTGACCGCCTACTGCTTCTCGGTGGCCTGGTCCCGGGTCCAGCCTCTGGGCGGCGGACCCGTCAACCAGCCCGGCCTTGACTTCTACCGCCGCCTCGTAGACGGGTTGCGCCGGCGGGGCGTCATGCCGGTGGTCACCCTCTTCCACTGGGACCTTCCCCAGGCCCTCGAGAACGCGGGGGGCTGGACGGCGCGTGACACCGCCGGCCGCTTCGCCGACTACGCGGCCATCGTGGCCGGGGCGCTGGGGCCGGAGGTCGGCATGTGGGCCACCCACAACGAGCCGTGGTGCGCCGCGTGGATCGGCTACGGCACCGGCAACCACGCCCCCGGGCGCCGCGACCTCGGCCTCGCGGTCGCCGCCACCCACCACCTCCTCCTCGGTCACGGCCGGGCGGTCCAGGCCATCCGGGCCGCGGTCCCCGGCGCCCAGGTCGGCATCGACCTCAACCTCCTGCCGGTGCGGCCGGCCAGCGACCACGACGACGACCGCGCCGCCGCCCGCCGCGCCGACGGCAACCTGAACCGGCTCTTCCTCGACCCGGTGCTGCGCGGCGAGTACCCGGCCGACATGCTGGCCCACTACGCGCGCCACCGGCCGGGGTTCGAGGTCGTGCAGAGCGGCGACCTCGCCGTGATCGCCGAGCCGCTGGACTTTCTCGGGGTGAACTTCTACGGACCGATGACGGTCTGCGCGCCCACCAGGATGGCCGAGGCGCGCGCGGCCGGGTACTGGGTGCCCGCCGCCCCGCCCACCGACCCGCTCAACGCCGACCTCCGCGACGTCGAGGTGCACCGCCCCGGGTTCGAACGGACCCCGATGGACTGGGAGGTCGAGCCCGGCGCGCTCACCGAGCTGCTGCTCCGGGTCCGCGACGACTACGGTCCCCGTCCCCTCCACGTCCTCGAGAACGGCAGGGCGTCCGACGACTACGTCAGCCCGGACGGCGAGGTGCGGGACCCCGAGCGCATCGCCTACCTCGCAGGCCATCTCGGCGCCGTCCTCGATGCCATCGCTGCCGGGGTCGACGTCCGCGGCTACTTCGTCTGGTCGCTGATGGACAACTTCGAGTGGGGGCACGGGTTCTCGAAGCGCTTCGGCCTCACCTGGGTCGACTACCCGAGCGGGACCCGGATTCCCAAGGCGAGCTTCGCCTGGTACCGCGACATCATCCGGGCCCACGCCCTGGCACCGTGACCGCCGCTCCGGGCACCCTGGTCCTGGTCAACCCGGTCAGCGCCGGCGGCCAGACCATGCACCGCTGGCCGGGGATCCGGGCCGCGCTGCGGGAGGCGGGCATCGACATCCACGCGCACCTCACCCTCGGACCCGGCGACGCCACCCTGGTGACCCGCCGGGCGATCACCCGCGACGGCATCCGCCGGGTGGTGGCCGTGGGTGGCGACGGCACCCTCAACGAGGTGGTCAACGGCTGCTTCCACGCGGGCGGTGCCCCGCTCGCCGCCGGCCTCACCGTCGGGCTGGTGCCGAGCGGCACCGGCAGCGACCTCCGGCGCACCCTCCGCCTGCCCACCGACCCCGGCGCCGCCGCGGCGCTGCTGGCCGGCGGCAGCACCCGGACCATCGACCTCGGCCGGATCGACTTCCCCGACGGGACCCGCCGCCTCTTCGTCAACGTCGCCGACTGCGGTCTCGGCGGCGAGGTGGTGGCGCGGGTGAATCGCGGCCGGGAGAAGCGGGGCGGGCTGCTCGGGACCGCCATCTTCCTGGGCGTCTCGATCAGTGAGCTGATGACCTACCGCAACCGGGACGTGATCCTGACCATCGACGGCGAGACCCGCCGGCGGCGGGTCGAGCAGGTGGTGATCGCCAACGGCCGCTGCTTCGGAGGCGGGATGCGGATCGCCCCCGACGCCGACCCGGCCGACGGTCTCTTCGACGTGGTCGTGGTCGGCGACGTCTCCCGCATCGGAGCCCTGCGCGCCGTCCCCCGCCTCTTCCGGGGCACCCACCTGGCCCTCGCGGTGGTGGAGGTCCACCGGGCCCGCTCGGTCCGGATCGCGCCCGCCGAGCTCGAGGAGCCGCCCCGTTTCGACGTCGACGGGGAGCAGGTCGGCCGCGCCCCCGCCGAGATCACCATCCTGCCCGGAGCGCTCTGCTTCGCCGCCCCCTGATATGCTCACCGGGACCGACGGAGAGCCCGGCCCACGGGAGAGGTGACGTCTGCCCCGGCCTCGCTCTCGGTCCGGCGTCTGGCCCACCCGGGCCCCCTGGAGACCAAGGACCCTTGCCCGAGCTACGCACCAAGACCGACATCATCGCCGAGCACCGGCGCCACGACACCGACACCGGTTCGCCCGAGGTCCAGATCGCGGTCGTCAGCGAGCGCATCACCGCCCTCACCGAGCACCTCCGGGGGCACCCCAAGGACCACGCCTCGCGGCGCGGCCTGCTCAAGATGGTCGGTCGCCGCCGGCGCCTGCTCGACTACCTCTCCCGCACCGACGTGGAGCGGTACCGCGCCATCATCGCCCGCCTCGGACTGCGCCGATAGTGCCCGCCGTCTCACCGCGATCCGGCCCCGGCGGCAACAGGAGGGCAGCTCAGAACCCTCATTGAGCCGCCCGGCTCACCCGTATCCATCAACGGCCACCTCCCGACGTACGGCGATCGAAAAAGACGGCGAGACGTTGGGGTCTGCGCGCCACGGTGACGCAGCCGCCCCGGCGGCGCGAACCCATGACGCGGCCCGCAGCCTCCAACAGCCTCGCCTCCGGACCCCACCGCCCGCACCCACGGCAGTGGCCACCTCCGGAGCACACATGGCTGACCCACAACCCACAACCTTCACCACCGACTACGCCGGCCAGACCCTGACCGTCGAGACCGGGCACATCGCTGAACAGGCGAATGGCGCCCTCTTCATCCGCTGCCGCGACACCGTGGTGCTGGTCACCGCGGTGGCGAGCAGGGCACCGCGCGAGGGCATCGACTTCTTCCCGCTCACCTGCGACTACGAGGAGAAGCTGTACGCCGCCGGGCGCATCCCGGGCAGCTTCCCCCGCCGCGAGGGGAGGCCCAGCGAGGCGGCGGTGCTCGCCTGCCGGATGATCGACCGGCCGATGCGGCCGCTCTTCCCCAAGGACTTCCGCAACGACGTCCAGCTGGTGGCCACGGTGGTCTCCGCCGACCAGGAGCAGGACCCGACCACCCTGGCGGTGACCGGCGCATCCCTGGCCCTGCAGATCAGCGACATCCCCCACGCGGGGCCGGTCGGCTGCGTGCGGGTCGGGATGCTGGACGGCGCATTGATCCTCAACCCGACGCTGCAGCAGCTCCAGGAGTCCGACCTCGACCTGGTGGTCGCCGGGACCGGCGACGCCATCACCATGGTGGAGGCGGGCGCCCGCCAGATCCCCGAGCAGACCATGCTCCAGGCGCTGCGGCTGGCCCACGACGAGATCAAGCGGCTGGTCGACTTCCAGCTCCATGTCCGCGAGACCCTCGGTCCCAAGCCGCCGATGGACTACCCGAGGTGGGCGGTGGCGCCGGAGATCACCGAGGCGGTGCACGACGCCGTCGCAGGGCGGATCTCCGAGGCGGCGCGCAACGCGGACAAGGCCGCCCGCGAGGCCCAGATCGACGCCCTCCGCCAGGAGGTGTCGGCGCGGCTCGCCGATCGCTTCCCCGCCAATGCCGCCGAGATCGGCCGGGCCTTCGAGGCAGAGCTGAAGAAGGCGGTCCGGCACGCCATCCTGGCTGAGGGCATCAGACCCGACGGCCGCGGCACCGACGAGATCCGGCCGATCTGGTGCAGGGTCGGGGTCCTGCCCCGCACCCACGGCAGCGCCCTCTTCACCCGCGGCCAGACCCAGGCGCTCTCGGTGGTCACGCTCGGCTCGGGCCAGGACCAGCAGAAGCTGGACGGCCTCGGGCTCGAGCAGTTCAAGCGCTTCATGCACCACTACAACTTCCCGCCGTTCTCGGTGGGGGAGGCGAGGCCGCTGCGCTCCCCGGGGCGCCGCGAGATCGGCCACGGAGCGCTCGCCGAGCGGGCGGTGCACAACGTCATGCCCGACGAGGAGGCGTTCCCCTACGTCGTCCGGATCGTCACCGAGATCCTGAGCAGCAACGGCTCGACCTCGATGGCCTCGGTCTGCGGCTCGACCCTCTCGCTGATGGACGCCGGGGTGCCCCTGCAGGCGCCGGTGGCGGGCATCGCCATGGGCTTGATCACCGACGAGGACGGCACGGCGGCGGCGATCCTGAGCGACATCCAGGGGATGGAGGACGCCCTCGGCGACATGGACTTCAAGGTCGCCGGCTCGGCCGCCGGGATCACCGCGCTGCAGATGGACATCAAGATCCGCGGCCTCAAGTGGGACCTCCTGGAGCGCGCGCTGGAGCAGGCCCGGGCCGGCCGGCTGCACATCCTCGGCAAGATGGCCGAGGCGCTGGCGGAGCCGCGGCCGGAGATGAGCCCGTGGGCGCCGCGCATCGACACCATCCAGATCAACCCCGACAAGATCCGCGAGATCATCGGCCCCGGGGGCAAGACCATTCGCCGCATCGTCGAGGAGACGGGCGCCCAGATCGACGTCGAGGACGACGGCCGGGTGTTCATCTCCAGCGCCAACGCGGCCTCGCGCCAGCAGGCCCTGGACATGATCCGCGACCTCACCGACGAGATCGAGATCGGCCGCATCTACAAGGGGAAGGTGTCCCGCCTGATGGGCTTCGGCGCCTTCGTCGAGATCGCGCCCAAGAAGGAGGGGCTGGTCCGCATCGGGCAGCTGGCCGAGCACCGCGTCGAGAAGGTCGAGGACGTGGTCGCCGTCGGCGACGAGATCATGGTCAAGGTCATCGAGATCGATGACCGCGGCCGGGTCAACCTCTCCCGCCGCGAGGCGATCAAGGAGCTGGCCAGCCGGCAGGCCGAGGTCGGCGGGGCGGGGACGGGGAGCCCGGCGTAGTCAGCAGGAGGCTCAATTCAGCCGTGAAGCCGTCCACCCCCGCCGTCGCCCTGGTGGGCGCCACCGGCGCCGCCGGTTCCACGGTCCTGCGCGTCCTCGAGGACCGCGCCTTCCCGCTCTGCGAGCTGCGCGCCCTCGCCTCGCCCCGGAGCGAGGGCACGACGGTCACCTTTCGGGACGCGCAGCTCACGGTGGCGGCGGTGAGCCCGTCCCGCCTGGAGGGCTGCGACATCGTCTTTTTCGCCGCCGGCGGAGCCACGTCGAAGGCGTACGCGCCCCTGGTCGCCGCCGGAGGCGGGGTGGCCGTGGACAAGTCGAGCTTCTTCCGGATGGACCCCGAGGTCCCCCTGGTGGTGCCCGAGGTCAACGGGGAGAAGGTGCGCGACCACCGCGGGATCATCGCCAACCCCAACTGCGTCGCCATCCCGCTGTCGGTGGCCCTGGCCCCGCTCCACCGGGCCTTCGGTCTCCGCCACCTCACCGTCGCCACCTACCAGGCGGCGAGCGGGGCGGGGCGCGACCTGGTCACGGAGCTGGACCTCCAGGTGCGCGACGACGCCGCCGGGCGCCAGCCGTCGCACTCCTTCTACCCGCATGTGCTGCACGGGAACGTCATCCCCGGCGGCTGGAAGATGCACGGCGACGACACCGACGAGGAGGTGAAGGTCGTCCAGGAGGTCCGCCGGCTGCTCGACCTTCCCGACCTGGGGGTGGGCATCACCACCGTGCGGGTGCCGGTGACGGTCGGCCACGCCGCCGCGGTGTGGGTCGAGCTGGAGACGGACGCCGACCCGGCCGCGGCCCGCCGCATCCTGGAGGGCGCTCCCGGGATCAGGGTGGTCGACGACCCCGCCGCGCAGGCGTACCCGACCCCGCGCGAGGTGGCAGGCTCCGACGAGGTCCACGTCGGCCGGATCCGCCGCGACCCGAGCCGGGAGCACGGCCTGGCCCTGTTCGTGGTCGCCGACAACCTCCGCAAGGGGGCGGCGACCAACGCTGTCCAGGTCGCCGAGCTGGTCCTCGAGTACCGTTAGGTAATCCCGAGGCGGGGTCAACCCGGGAGTGGAGGGCAGGTCGGCATGCAGTTCGATCACTACACGGTCACCCTGCTCATCCTGCGCGACGACGCTCCTCCGCTCGCCGGCGCTGCGGGCGATGCCCTGCAGGACGATCACATGGCGCACCTCGCCGATCTCCACGAGGCCGGTCATCTGCTGGCCGCCGGGCCCGTCTCAGGTGGGCCCGACCGGGCGCTCCGGGGCCTGAGCATCTGGCGCGGAGACCCGGACCATGTCGGCCGGCTCCTCGAGGAGCACCCCGACCCGGCGGTGACGGCGGGGCGCTTCCGGGAGGAGGTCATCCCCTGGATGGTGCCGAGCGGTGCGCTCCACTTCACCCCCACCCGGTTCCCCCGCTCGATGGCCGAGGCGGACGCCTGAGGGGTCCCCGGCGAGTCACAGCGCAGGACTGAGACGTCGCGCCTCCCGGCTGGTCCGCGCGACCCCCTGGCCCGGCGCCGGTATCATGCCGCGATCAAGCGGCTGAGATCTCTGCCCTGGTTGCGCATCGCGCGCGTCCTGTTCGCCCTCTACCTGGTGGGTGCCCTCATCAGCGTGTGGCTGCCGGGCGATTGGCGCCAGGCGGATGTCAAGCTCTATCGCGCCGATGCCCTGCACTTCTGGGGGCAGCTGGGCCACCCCGAGCTTCCCCAGGAGTACCCGCCGCTCGCGGTCGTCCCCTTCGCGCTGGCGCTGATCGGGTCGCCCGCGATCGGCCAGGACGCCTTCGCCCTGGGGATGGCGGCGCTCTTTCTCCTCGGCTTCGCCGCCGTGCGGCGATGGAAGGGCTCCGCCTGCGCGTGGACCTACGGCGCCTACACCCTGGCGGCCGGTCCCGCCACGCTGCTCTTTCGCTTCGACATCCTGCCCGCCCTGCTGGTGCTCGGCTGCCTCTGGCTGCTGGAGCGTCGCCGCTACGGAGCCGCCTATCCACTGATCGGGGTGGGGACGCTGCTCAAGCTCTTCCCCCTCGTGCTGCTCCCGGTCGCGGCCATCGCCCACGCCCGGTCCACGGCCCGGCGCGGCGCATGGAAGGTCGCCCGCGGGCTGGCCCTGGGTGGAGCCGTCTGCCTCGGCATCGCCGCCGCCGGATTCGCCCTCGCCCACGCCGTCGATCCGGCTCACGGCTTCGGGGCGATAACCTACGACCTGCGCCGCCCGATCGAGGTGGAATCGGTGCCGGCCACCCTGATGTGGCTGGGCTCGCTGGTCGGGGCGCCAATGCACCCCATCTACGCCTACACCTCCTACAGCGTCACGGGCCCCCTGAGCGCCGCCGCCGGTACCGCCGGGGACGTCGGGCTCGTGGCCGGGATGCTCTGGGTGTGGTGGCGGCAGGCGACCGGCCGGATGGAGGTGGGCCGCGCCGTCGCCGCCTCGCTGCTCGTGCTCATCTGCGGCAGCGGCGTGCTGAGCGCCCAGTACCTGCTCTGGGTGGCGCCGGTGCTGGCGGTCGTGGACGGCTTCCGGTTCCGCTGGCTGGCCGTCTTCCTGCTCACTGCGCTGATCTTCCCGGTGCTCTTCCAGGTCGCGATCCAGTACTCGCCCACCATCGTCTACTCGGCCGGCTTCCTGGCGGGGGTGGCCGCTCGCAACCTGCTCCTGGTCGCCTGCACGGTCCGGTTCCTGATCACCGGCCGGACCGCGGCCGATCCGGGCATCCCCGAGCGGACGGCGCCCTCGCCGCTCGCCGCCGGCTGACCGATGGCGCGGCTCCTTCGGTTCGTGCGGTCGCTGCCGGGGCGGATCCCCACCCCCCTCCGGCGGGCCGCGATCCCCCTCCTCGTGCTCGCCTTCATGGCCGCCTCGGCTGCCGCGGTGCTGCTGTTCGACACCACCAGGACCGACCTCGACGTCTTCTTCTGGCCGTCGGCGGAGACCGCCGCGCACGGGCACCCGCTCCTGCTCTACGCCTCCAGCTCCGGCCTGTACCCCGACGCCAACGGGCCGGTGAGCCTCCTCCCCCTGAGCCTGGTCGCGCTGGTGGCCAACGCGCTGAGCTGGGAGGGCTCGATGCACCTCCGCGACGCCCTCACCGTGGGTGTCTTCGCCGTCTTCCCGCTGCTCCTCGTCCGCGAGGCAGTGCTCGCCGTCGAGGCGGGGCGGGGCCGGCCCAGCCCGCGCCTGCTGGTGTCGGCCGTGTTCCTGCTGGCCCCGTCGCTGTGGGTCGCGCTGATCGGCTTCGGCCACATCGAGCAGCCCCTCGAGCTCTGGCTCATCCTCCTGGGGGTCCGACTCCTCGGCCGCGGGGCGACGGTCCGGGCCGGGATCTGCCTGGGCCTGGCGGTGACGACCCGGAGTGTCGCCGCCATCTGCCTGGTCCCGCTGCTCGCCGCCCTCCTCTTTGACCGCCGGGTGAGGTCGGGGCTGGCGCTGGTGGGCGGCGCCGCGCTCACCGCCGCCCTGGTCATCGCTCCCTTCTGGCTGGCCAACCACAGCCAGGTGCTGTTCTCGCTGGTCACCTACCGGGGTGCCCTCCCCATCGTGGGGGGCTCCCTGTGGGTGGCGTTCCCGGCGGGAGCGTGGGCGGGATTCGTCCAGCACTGGGACACCCTGCTGTTCGCCGGGGCGGCGCTCCTGCTCAGTGTGGCGGTCCTGGCGTGGCGACCCCATGAAGCGTGGGCGCCGCCCCGGGTGTACGGGCTGCTGGCGGTGGCCGCCGCGTGCGTCCCGATGCTGGCCAAGACCTCCTGGCCGTACTACCTCCTCGACCCCTACGTCTTCGCCGCGATCTGGTGGCTGGGGCGCCCCGGCCGGGCGCTGGGCTGGCGGGTGTCGGCGCCGCTGCTCCTCGGCGCCGGCGGGATCGTGCTGGCCGCGGTGGAGCCCACCCTGCCGCTGCCGCCCACCCCCGGGGCGGCTGACGGCATCCTGGCCTCGGCGGGGATGGGAGTGGTGATCGCGATCATCCTGGTCGAGTGGCTTCGCCTTCCTGCCCGGCGCCGCCCGGCGGCCGGGGCTGGCGCCTGAGCCCGCGGACCAGAGCCATCAGCGGGTTGTTGGTGAACAGCCGGTACTCCCGGAGCAGGAGCCGCCGTCGCTGACGGCGCGCGACCGTCTCCTCGGCGACCCGGCGGCTGTCGAACAGCTCGGGCCGGCGTTCCCGGATGTCGCCGATGGCCGACCGGGCGAACACCACCACCAGGCTGGTGATCGGCACCGCGACCACGCCTCCGAGGAAGCCCCCGACCTCGATGCCGGCGAACAGGGCCAGGAAGCTGACCAGCGGGTGGAGGCGGACGAACCGGCCCTGGAGGGAAGGCGCGACGATGTAGCTCTCGATGATGTGGATCACCGCGAAGACGGCGAGGACCTCGACGACCAGGAGGGGGCTGACGGTGAGCGCGAGCAGGGCGGCGACGCCCGCGCCGACGAAGGGACCGACCAGCGGGATCAGCTCGAACACCCCGGCGGCGAGGGCCACCACCAGCGGAAAGGGGACCCCGATCAGCCACGAACCGATGCCGGCGAGCGTCCCGATGAGCAGGGCCATGGTCACCTGGGCGCGGAAGTAGCCGCCGACGACGACGGTGAACGCGGTGAACCCGAAGTCGACCTGCGCCTGCCAGCGGGCGGGCAGGCTGTCGAGAGCGAGGCGCCGGAGCCGCTGGTGATCCCGGAGGAACCAGAAGGCGGCGACCAGGATGATGACGATGTCCACGATCACCGAGAAGGTCACCGTGATCGCCTGGATGACGATCCGGCCCACGGCGGCGGGCGACCCGGCGAAGAAGCCATTGGCCAGGCGCGCGAGGTTGAGCGTCCCCACCTGGATGCCGTGCTGGTTGAGGAAGCGTTGGATGTCGTCGAGCCGCAGCTGGAGCTTGGGCAGCTCTTTGGGCAGCGCCTTGGCCTCGGCGATCACCGGCCCCGAGATCAGGGCGCCGATCCCCGCGACCACCGCCACGAGCGCGGCCAGGACGAGGAGCACCGCCAGCATGCGGGGCAGCCGCGCCCGGCGGGTCAGCAGGTCGACCACGGGGGCACAGAGAAGGGCCACGACGGCAGCGAAGACGGCGAGGAGGAAGATGTCGAGGATCCCCCCGACGACGTCCTGGGCGATGAGCAGGAGCTGCCAGGCGAGGAACGCCGCCGCCAGCCCGAAGGCCACCCGGCCCCACCACCAGAACGAATCCTGCAGGTCGCGGCGCGGGCGCTCCGCCGGTGGCTGAGGGCCCCGGGCAGGGTCGGGTTCGGGGATCCGGGCCGGCTGCGGAGCCGCCCCGACGTCGCCGGCCGGCGGCTGCGCCAGCGGGGCGCCGGGCTGGTCCGGCACCGCGGGATCCACCATGTCGGTGCGGACGGGCATGCCTACACACTACCCGGTGGCGGAGGCGCCGGCCAGGTTCGGACCGCGGCGGGCCCCGCCATCGGCTCAGCGGTCGACCCGCCGGAAGACGAACTTGGCGGCGCTGTGCGTCTCCGAGAAGTGGACCACCTTGACGTCCACGACTCCGGCCTCGAGACCCGCGGCGAGCGTCTCCCTCTCGCTGATGAGCGGGCTCCCGCGCGGCCGCACGATCCAGAGCGCCGCGTCGCGGCGGAGCTGCCCGACCAGGCCGGCGAGCTCGCCGAGCTGGGCGCGGCTCTCGGCGGCCAAGAGGACCAGGTCACAGCCGGCGGGACCGGCGGTCACCTCCGCCCCCCGGGCGCGGAGCAGGGCCAGGAAGCCGGCGGGGAAGTCTCCGAGTGTCGCCACCCGCATCCCCGGCCGCACCCCGAGCCTGTCGAGCAGCGGCCGGGAGGAGGGCTCGTCGCGCGGCCTCGCCCTCATGTCAGCCCTGACGCTCGGGGTTGACGCGGGAGGTGCTCGGGCCACCGGCAACAGCGCCGAGCAGGGTCGGCGGGATGGGTGCGGCCCGCGCCGGGCCGGGCGATCGCCCAAGTCCCGAGGCTCGACAGGCGCCATGCGGGATCGCGCGCCTCGCCCGGCACCGGTCCTCCGCCGGGAAAGGCCTCCCTCGCTTCCCATTCCCCCGTCGCCGGGGGGCGCCTCTGAGCATCCACGATCGACAGCCCGTTCGCATCATCCCCCGTGGTACCGAGTGAGGGCTGAGGAGCGTCGGCCTCCCCTGGGGGGGATCTCCTGTGCCGCCGCCGGTCCAACCGTCCAGTGAGATCGGTCTCGCCCAGCGGAGTATCTGGCAATCACACTTGAGGCGATGCTGGCCCTGCCTGTGGTCGCTCAGCCCGTCAGTCGGACTCGTCTTCCACGGTCAGATTGGCGATCGCGCCGGGGCCCAGTGGGATGGTGAACCACCTGCCGGCAGGCACCGCCTCCTTGAGGTGATCCCACGCCCTGACGCTGGACGACGGGTCCGCCACGCTGAACAGGCACCAGACCGCCTGCTCAGTTAGCGGCTCGGCGGGGCATACCCGGAGATCGTCGGGCGCGATCTGCCAGGCCGCACCCATACGGGCGGCGCGGGCGGGATGCAGATCGCCCACCAGCGTCTTGCGCCACTCGGTCGTGTCGTTGGGGAGGTCAGGCCACGGCGGGCCCTCCCGGAAGATGCCGATGTGGAAGGTCCACGTCGATGGAGGCGAAGCTGCCATTTGTGAGTCTCTCCCGAGGGGCAGGTGAACGCGTCTATCAGAGTACCCAGATTCAAGTCCAGTTACCGGGCGTGACCCGACGGACGCCTGCTCGAACGCACCATCAGGTCGTCATGGCCCAGACGGGGCGGCCAGGCGAACATCTGTCCGTCAGGCGGCTGAGCTGTGGGAAAATGCCCACATGACCTCGGATCCGATGAGCCAGCTGCCCGCACCGCTTCCTTGGGAGCGGTCAGTGCGCGTGCTGCTGGTCGACACCAACGTGCTCGGCTGCGCCAGGGCCCGTTCGGTCGGATGGTCTGGGCCCTCCGTACCAGCGGTGTGAGCATCATCGCCCCTCGGCATGTGGTCGACGAGATGGACCGGAAGATCCGGGGGTTCGCCGAGAAGGCGAGCCTGGATCCTAACGTGGCGGAGGAGGTGTGGCGAACCGAGTACCGGCCGGAGCTGACGGTCGTGGATGCGGCCGACCTCGTGGACTCGGTGGCGGCCCATCCCCATGTCGCCGCGACGCTAGCTCAGGACCCGGACGACGCCCCGCTCGCTGCCCTCGCGGTGCTGCTCGGGCAGGTGGCCCTGTCCGAGGACACCGACCTCGGATTGCTGGGGACGGGTCGCCCCTGGCTCGCCCACATCGTTGCCGTCACCGACGCCGCCCTCTCCGACGAGATGACCTGGGTTTACAGTTGGGGCGGGGCGGAGGCAGTGTCCGGGCTCGTCCAGGCCGGCCGGAGCGCTTACGGCGGGCTTCAGCGCACGGTTGGATCCCGGGGCGCTGCGATCCTGGCGATCGTTCTGGCGGGCCTCGTGGTCGGAGTTTTGGTCTACCCGCGCACCCGAGAGTGGCTGGTGTCCACGCCGCCAGTCCGTGCCGTCGGCAGGGTCGCACGTGCCGCCGGCGAAGCCACGGTCACGATCGTGGTGAAGGGAACCGAGGGCGACACCTTCCTGCGTGAGGCCGCCTTGGTCGACGACGCCCATGTGCCACCCCTTGGAGCCTTGGTGCGCCACCTCTCCCGGTGTCGCCACCCGCAGACCGTCCCGCAGATCGCCGCTGCGCTCGGCTGGGAGGAGGCGGTGGTCGAAGGGGCTCTTGACGCGCACGGCGCGTTCGTGCCCACCGACGACGGTAAGTGGCAGCTCGGGCGGCAGTTGGCGCTGTCGCCTCCCGTGGTGGCGCAGGCTCGGCTCGCGCCCCCTCGACCCCGGCCGAAGTTCCCGGGCGGGTTCCCCTTCCAGCCGGCACCTCGGTAGGTGAGCCGCTCTTCGCTTCGAGACGCCCCGCCTTGCCGTTCTGCGATCAGCGGAACCCTGGAGGGCGATCACGGGCGAAGCCGCAGCCGGTGACCGCACCGGGCTGACGGTGGTGGAGGAGGTGGAGAGCGTGACCGGGGTGCCGCTGGACGCAGGCGAGGCTGGTGTGCGTTCCTGCGTCTTCTGCGGCTCGGTCGGTAGTCTGACCCGCGAGCACGTTTTCCCGGCGTGGCTGCGGTCGCTTGCGCGGTTTCCTCAAGGACGGTACCGCACCGGCGTCATCGGCTCGACGGACGAGCTCCACGACTGGGTCGGCCTAGCGTTCAACCATACCGCCCGCCGGATCTGCCGGGAGTGCAACAGCGGCTGGCTCAGCCGAATGGAGGTCGCGGTGTCCGACCTTTTCCACCAGCTGCAGGAGGGGCACCACGTCCTTCTCGATGAGCGCCGGCAGCGTCTAATCGCGGTCTGGCTCTACAAGACGGCCCTCACGGTGACCCTAACCCAGTCGCACGAGGCCTCTCGGATTCCCGGTGCGCATTTCCGGCTACTCCGTGAGACGGGCAGCCCGCCCGTGGGCACGAGGCTCTGGCTTGGCCGCCTGGAGTCCGACGACGTCGAGGCGGGACTGTGGGTGCAGCGGTTCGACTGGTGGGACCGGCAAGAGGGGCAGCGGCTCGGTCGCGAGGGCTACGCCTTGGCCATCGCCGTCCTCAGCGTGGTCGGTTTTGCGATCGTGATGGAGGGGATCGGCGAGGCTGAGGACGCGCTGCGGCTGGGTTCGGTGGGCTATGACCATCTCCAGCGGGTCTGGCCGCCGAGTCCGAACTACGTGATCGTTTCCCCGCCCCCCAAGGCGCTCTCGTTCGCCACCCTGGCTCAGATGATGGACGCCCTGAGACGCATGGGCGGCTCTCTGGACGATGGCGGGATCGTTCCCGGGAGTGGAGCGCAGATTCCATGATCGCTCGCAACCGGCCTCTCCGCTGGGGCTCCGATGTCATTCCCCAACTCCGGGCCGGCGGAGTATCGGGCAATCACACTTGGAGGGCATCGGAGAACACCCTTGGGCGCCGGGCTAAAGAGGTTGAAGCGGCTCCCCGGTGCGCGATCATCGGAAGTGGGATGGAGCTTGCGGATGCCAAAGGGACGCTGGTCGACGCAGGTCGGGTGCCGATGGCTGGTGATGTGGCGGAGGACAGGATGGGGATCGGTGAGCCGGGCATGGGGGCTGACCTCGGCGCCTGGGAGGCGGAGGTGGTGGCCATCGATCAGCTGGCCAACGACCCCTCTTGTGGCCACGACGATCACTTTCGCGAGGTGGCCCGCCTCCACCAGCGGGCCGAGGCCGAGTTGGGCTCGGATCACAAGGTCACAGTTGCCCTGTTCGCCGAGGCGGCAGCCTTCGCGGCTCGAGCTCCACTGACCCGCAGGCCGGGTAATGGGCCGCGGTTTCCTGACCAGCTCCCTCCAGCGACTACCAGCCCCGGCGGGCTGGACGCCCTGGCGGCACGGATGGCGACCACCAGCAGCGCGAGGGTGCGCGCGCGGCTCGCCGATGTCCTGTGGGAGTCGGCCTCGAAGGCACACCGCCCGCCGGCGGCGTTGGCCGCACCGGCCGCCTATCTCGAGCTTGCCCGCCTACTCAGGCGTGCACCCCGCGATCCGGGTCGCGACCTGGAGATCGCTGACGCGCTTCGCCGGTCAGCCGAGCTTGGCCTCGCCACCGGGCAGAACGAGGTTGCGGATGCAGCGGTCGCCGAGACCATCGATTGTCTCGAGGGGGCCCTGACCGATCGGGCATTGGGCGCGGTCATCGAGATGGCGACCACCCTGGACGGCTTTCGCCCGCAACTCGGCCAGACCCAGGTAGAGATGGTCCTCAAGCGGCTGCAGACTGCTATGGAGCTCTGGCGCGAGCAGGACCGCGTTGCTCCGCCCTTCCCACTGGCCGAGCTCCACGAGGTCCGGCGCAGGTTGCTCCTAACCCTCCGCCGTGAGCAGGACGCCTACGCTGAGGACCTCGCCGCTGCGGCTGACTTCGCCGAGTTCGCCGAGCGCGTCGGCAGCGCTCTGCTCGCTCAGGGGTATCTGGAAAGCGCAATCAGCTACGCCGAGCGTGGCCAGGCTGACCGTCAGGTTCTGAATGGTTATCGGTCGCGCCTCCGTCGGGCGCTGAAGGCTGGCATCGCGGAGATGAAGCCCATTGTGGCCAGCGGCACCCTCCCTGCCCCCCTCGCTGAGGCGCTCGAGGGTCAGCGCCAGATGCTGGCCCGCCTGCCGCTGTCGGAGGTGATCGGCTACCTGGCCGGGGGCTTCCTAGTGACACCAGACCAATGCGCCAAGATGGCGGGGTGGGCGGCGGCCAACACCCCGTTGACCGCGAGCTTCCCCCACACTGTGATCAGCGGTCCGGGATCGACCGTTGGGCCTGGTCGGGACCAGGCCCACCTCTTCGACATCGGGCGCCTGATGCTGGCAGCCTCCGACGGTCGCCTGGTGTTCATCTGGGCCGACCTCCGTTCCCGCACCGAAGTCATGCCGGCAGACGTGGTTGCTCACCTGGTCGGCGTAGGCGCCATCCCAGAGGACAGGGCATCGCTGATTACTGTCGGCCTGGAGCGGGCCTGGGCCGAGGACTACGCGAGCGCCCTGCACATCCTCGTTCCCCAGCTCGAGGAGGCGCTGCGCCGCCTCCTCGAGAAGAGCGGACACGACCCTATGCGGCGTCGGCCGGCGGACCCCCAGGTTACCGAGGAGATCCCGCTTTCTTCGATCATCCAGGGGCTGGTCGACGCGGGGGTCATGACCACGGACGAGGCATGGCTGTTCAATCTGGTGCTCGACGAGCCAGCTGGTCTGAACCTCCGCAACCGAATCGCCCACGGGCTGATGGCGCTAGGCGATCTGACGCCCGAGAGGTTCGCCCGCGTTCTCCACCTCTACTGCATCGCCACCTCTGTGGCTCAGCGGGCCTCGGAGGGTCGCGAGGGATCCCCACCTGGTCCGCGACCAGAAGAGGCCGGATAGCCTGGCCTCCAGCTCGAGGTGCCCGACAGCCGCCCGCTCGAACGGCAGGATGCGGTCAGGACCCTCCTAGTACAGCCTCCGAGGGCGAGCCAGCAGACGAGCGAAATAGCTCGCATGAACGCCCCCGGGCGCAAGGGCGCGTGCATGGCACTCGCTTCTCGTGAGCCGTCGGGGTAACGAAGATTGCGGGAACGTCATCAACCGTAGCGGGATTGCTACGAGCACTGCGACGGTTCCCAACTCGCGGCCCGTCGGGGTATCGGTTTTTCCCGGTGTATGTATGGAGCGTGACCGACGGTGCGGTGATTGCGACCTCCATCCCAGGGCTGACGTTCAACGACGTCATAGCTCCGAGCCCCGGCGAGAGGGGGGCTGAACTCACGCTCCCTCGCGGCGACGGGTCGCTCCCAGATCCCCCGATTACCGATCCGGGGGCGGTGGCCGCCATCGCCGACATCCTTGGACCGTTCGCCGAGTGGCCATTGCCTGCCATCACCGCAGACCAACACCGTACCCATGGGGCTCGCAGGCCGGCGGTAGCCCTCTCCGAACCCCAACGGAACTCCCAACGCGCCCTTTCTGCGCCGCGCGACTCCGAGTTGCACCAGGTGTCACCAGGAGAGCCCGGCGGGGCGCCTTACCAGATGCCGCCTTCTAGGCTTCGGCCGGCACAGATGCCGCCGATCCGGGGTCTGCGCTCACGAGGTTTCGGACGCTCGGCACGGCGAGCACCGGCAGGCAGGTCACGACGACACCCGCACCGGAGAGGAACAGGGTCAGCGGACTGCCGAGGGCGCCACCCACCGGTCCGGCGATGGCCTGGCCGACCGGCTGAAAGACGAGCGAGCCGAACCAGTCGTAGGAGCTCACCCGGGAGAGGACCTCGCGCGGGACGCTGCGCTGCAGCGTGGTCTCCCAGAGCACGTTGAAGATGGCCAGTCCGGCACCGCCAACCAGGCCGGCCGCCACTACCGGCTACAGCGGCCACCCCGCGGCCAGCGCCAGCGGCGGCAGCGACCAGAGGGAGACGGTGAGCACGCCGAGCCGGAGCGGGTGGGCGGGCCGGAGGCGCAAGGCGAGCAGTCCCCCCGCCACGGACCCGATCCCGAAGAAGGCCAGGATGATCCCCCAGCCGACCGCGCCTCCCAGGTGCTGCTTGGCCGCGACGGGTCCGAGGATCATGACCGGCGCGAAGAGCATGTTCCCGAGGGAGGCGGAGACGACCACCGTCCACACCCAGGTGCGGCTGGTGAATGCCTGCCAGCCCTCGATCAGCTGGCGGCCGAAGCGTCCCGCCGTCCGGGCCACGGCGAGGGCCGGGAGCCGAGCCAGGAAGTAGGCGTCGACGGCGAACCCGAGAGCGTCCGCGACCAGCGCCCATCCGGGACCCGCGGTCGCAACCACGAGTCCCCCGAGCGCCGGCCCGACGACCTGGCCTCCGGAGGTCGCGATGGCGCGGAGTGCGTTGGCCTGCTGCAGCGCCTCCGGGCGCACCGTGGCGGGGACGAGGCCGGTGAGGGCGGGGTAGAAGAGCGCCATGGCGGCCCCGAACGTCGCCTGCAACACCAGCAGCTCCCAGAGCTGTGCGGTCCCGGTCAGGACCAGGGCCGCCGTTGCGGCCTGGGCCGCCACGCGGGTCAGGTCGGCCGCCACCATGACCACGCGCCGCGACACTCTGTCCGCGATGACGCCACCCACGAGGAGCAGCGCAACCATCGCCCCGGAACGAGCCGCGAGCACCCAGCCGAGGTCGCTGGCCGA
>Ga0187856_1000009_pt1 | contig 195068 bp, 164 predicted proteins | sample June2016WEW_8_40_FD_132443 | JGI IMG/M metagenome (GOLD analysis project Ga0187856, IMG submission 132443) | Peatland microbial communities from SPRUCE experiment site at the Marcell Experimental Forest, Minnesota, USA - June2016WEW_8_40 | ecosystem: Environmental > Terrestrial > Soil >... | reverse complement strand
GGGTGCGAGCAGAACCGTTGCAGCGGTGATCTCCGGCTGCGTACGAACCTCTCGTAGCAGCCCGGCCGGTCGCAGGAGGCCTCGAAAAAAAATTCTTAGTGATGACCCTCGCGGCCCCTCTAAAGTGGGGGCGCTGTCATGGCGAAAGGTCCGATCAACGATCAGCAGATCCGCGAATACCACGCCAACGGCTATGTGCTGGTCAAGGGCTTCTTTGATGCAGAAGAGGTGGGCCTGCTCCGGCGCGCCGCCAAAGAAGACCGTGAACTTGACCAGCATTCATTTGGCAGGAAGGATGGCGAGGGCGGGATCGTGCGCCTCTCTTTGTGGAACCATCCCGGCGACACGCTCTACGGTATGTTTGCGCGCTGTGAGTCGATGGCCAACTCCGCGGAAAAGGTCTTAGGTGGCGAGGTGTACCATTACCATTCCAAAATGCTTATGAAGGATCCCAAGGTCGGTGGCGCCTGGACGTGGCACCAGGACTATGGGTACTGGTACCAGAATGGGGTTTTGTTCCCTCTGCTTTGCAGCGCTTTTATTGCCGTCGATCCTGCCACCCGGGAGAATGGGTGCATGCAGGTCCTTCGCGGCTCGCACGATCTCGGGCGCATAGAACACGTCTTGACGGGCCAGCAGGCCGGCGCGGATTTGGAGCGCGTGGCCGAGATTCAGAAGCGATTGGAACTGGTATACGTGGAAATGGAACCGGGCGACACTTTGATTTTCCATTGTAACCTTCTGCACCGGTCCGATCAGAACCATTCTGACAACCCGCGTTGGTCGATGATTTGCTGCTACAACGCGGCGCGAAATGATCCCTACAAAGAGTCCCACCATCCGCGTTACACCCCGCTGCACAAGGTTTCGGACACTGCCATCAAAGAGGCCGGGTTACGACGCTTTAGCGATCCGCACTCGGACGTCGCTTGGATGGACCCCGCCCGAGATGAAAGCGCGCGCAGCCTGGAGAAGAAATAGTTCCCGTGGGTTGAGGAGGACATCATGCCGGACGGAAAAAGCGCTCTTCTGCGCCACACGCTCGCCACGCTGGCTTATCGAGGCGGTAAAGCGTTGCGAGGCGCGCCTGCGGAGTTTGCCGAATTTCGCGCGGGAGAGACCACTCGCACCCCAGCGCAAATCCTGGCTCACCTCGGCGACCTGCTTGACTGGGCGCTCTCCCTCGCCGAGGGTAGTGAAGCTTGGCACAATTCCCCGCCGCTCACCTGGGAGCAGGGAACGGCTCGCTTTTTTGCCGCCCTGGAAGCCTTCGACAAGCGACTCGCTTCCGACGTTCCACTCGCCTGCTCTGTGGAGGGATTGTTTCAAGGCCCCATCGCTGATTCCTTTACGCACATCGGCCAGATCGCCATGTTGCGCCGCCTTGCCGGCTGCCCGGTTCGAGGTGAGAATTTCTATAAGGCGGAAATCACAGCAGGCCGGGTGGGCGCTGACCAGTCAAAGCCAAAGAACGAGTTCGATTGAGCGCGGCGACGACGCTTGGGCTGGGTTTTCGCCTATCCCGCGCTTTCCCTCTGTTTCTTTTACGAGCGATTGCCCGCCGGACGACGCAGTAATAATTGTCCTATTGTAGGGTAGGGTACTTGACAGGGCTGGATAGCTGAAATAAACTACAATCGAAACTATATGCGGCTCAGCGATCAAGATCTACGTCGGGACAAGCGTGTGAGGTTTACCTTACGCGCGCCGCTGGCGACCGAGTCCAGCACTGGGGGCCCGATCGAAGATGTGTCGACGATTGATCTTTCGGGGTCGGGACTCCGAGTCCGTCTAAGCGGCCAAATCTCGCCCGGGCAGATTGTGGAGGTTTTCCTAAGCAAGCGCCCCGAGCGATGCCGGGTTGTGTGGACCAGCTCGGGCGGCGCCAATCGCGACCTCATTGTAGGGCTTGAGTTTATCTCCCCCCTGCCCGGTTCCCAGCCTTCTCCCTCAAGCGGTCTCAGACCCCTCATCTAACTTCGGTTATCGATACTCCTTGACACGACGCGAGGTCTTTGGCATATTCCCCTAAGCATTCTATGGGAGAGAAGATGGAAAAACCACTGGACCTCTTGCAAGGCACGCTCGACATGCTAGTGCTGACCACGCTGGCGCGGGGACGAATGCACGGCTACGCCATCGCCGAGTCCATCCACCAGCGCTCTGACGACGTGCTACGCGTCGAGGAAGGCGCGCTCTACCCCGCCTTGCATCGCCTGGAACTTCGTGGCCTGCTCGCTGCCGAGTGGGGCCTTTCGGAAAACAATCGCCGGGCCAAGTATTACCGGCTCACAGCGGCGGGCCGACGGTACCTCGAAACAGAGCACGCCGCGTGGAATCGCATGGTTACGGCCATCGCGCGCGTTATGGAGCCGGCCTGATGCGAAGGCCGACCAAGAGCAGAAGGTTGAAGGCTGAAGGCTGAGAGACGATAGCGCAAAGCCGTGGCGATTGATTGATCGCTCCCCGGCACGAGGCGACTGTCAAGGAGGGTCCGATGTTCAGCGAACGCTTGCACGATCTCTGGGTGCGGATCAAGGCGATTTTCAGGCGCCGCGAGCTCGACCGCGAACTGGACGACGAGCTGAAGTTTCACCTCGCCATGCGCGAGCAGAAGTTACATGAGCAAGGCGTGGCGGCCGAAGAGGCTCCCTACGCCGCGCGCCGCCAGTTTGGCAACGTTACCCGGCTCAAAGAAACTAGCTGCGAGTTGTGGGGATTCCGCTCGCTCGAAATCCTCTGGCAGGACCTCCGCTACGGCGCGCGCATGCTCGGAAAGTCGTGGGGGCTTACCGCAATCTTGGTGCTCACCCTGGCGCTGGGGACCGGTGTGAATACAGCCATTTTTAGCGTCCTCAATGGATGGCTACTCCGTCCGTTGCCGGTTCGTGCGCCAGAGGAGATCATGGTTCTGGCCGCGTATGCTCCGGGCTCCTCCAACCTTTCCTATCCTGCATTTGAGGATTTCCGGAAGCAGTCCACCGCATTCTCAGATCTCTTCGCTTACACACCCGGGGTTGCCGGGCTCAGCATCAACGGCCAGGCAAATGAATTCGCGTATAGCGCGGTAACGGGCAACTACTTCTCCGCTTTGGGAGTGAAGCCGCTGCTTGGGCGATTCTTTGTGCCGGGCGAGGGTGAAAGGTCGGGAGGCGAGCTTCTGGTCGTCCTGGGTTACGCCTGTTGGCAGGCAAGATTCGGTGGCAATCCCGGCGTCGTCGGCAGCGAGATCCTTTTTAATGGGAAGCCCGCCACGATCATCGGTGTTGCGCCGGAAGAATTTCACGGCACATTTTTCGCTTTCACCATGGATGGCTACGTGCCACTGGCGGCGGTTGCGCTCGACCCGGATGCGAGCGGTTTCTGGTCGGACCGCCGCGATCGACGATTGACGGTTCTCGGAAGGCTAATGCCCGGCGTCAGCCTTCGCCAGGCGCAGAGCTCGGCGAACGTCATTGCCAATCGGCTGGCCGCCCAATACACCGCAACGGAGAAGGATGTGACGGTGCGGGTGATTCCGGAAAGAATGGCCCGGCCGGCCCCTTTTGTGACCAACCTCGTGCCTCTTGTCGCCAGTCTATTTCTGGCTCTCCCCGCGCTCGTATTGTTGCTGGCTTCGATGAACGTGGCGAATCTTCTACTCGCACGGACGACGGCGCGCCGGGGCGAGATGGCTATTCGTGCGGCTCTGGGCGCGGGCCGTGGGCGCTTGATTCGTCAACTGCTCACGGAAAGCCTACTGATGGCACTCCTGGGTGGGATTGGGGGGTTGGTTCTCGGAAAATGGGCAATCGGCGCGAGCGGCTCGATGCTCCATACGGTGACCACCACGTCCTCAAATTTTGGCTATAAGGTCGATTGCGGGTTGGATTGGAGGGTCTTCGCCTATGCCCTGGGAGTCGTGGTTTTGACCGGCATCCTCGTGGGCGTTTGGCCGGCCCTTCGCGCCGGCCGCGCGGATATGAATGCCGTGTTGCATGAAGGCGGGCGGAGCGATCCCGCCCGCGTGGGCCGGCATGGACTCCGCAGCGCCCTGGTAGTAGCGCAGGTGGCGGGTTCTCTGGTGCTGTTGATTGTCGCGGGCCTTTTCGTTCGCAGCCTCGTGAGCGCTGAGCACATGTATCTGGGCTTTGATCCCGATCATGTCCTGAATGTGATGTTAGACCCCCACCAAATCGGGTACGACGAAATACGCGCGAAGATATTCTATCGCGAACTCGAGGATCGAATCCGTGCGGTGCCCGGGGTGCAATCGGCCAGCCTCGCCTCCAACGTTCCCTTGGGGATTCCCAGCCCGAGTGCCCTTGTTTCTGTTGAAGGTCATCCCCTCGCCGCCGGCCAGCAGCCACCCACGATTTCTTACGACAGCGTCGATCCCGCCTACTTTGAGACAATGCGTGTTCCCCTTCTGGGCGGGCGTAACTTTACGGAATCCGACAATGAAACAGCGCCGCCGGTGGCCATTGTGAATCAAACGATGGCGAAAAAGCTTTGGCCGGGTGAAGATCCTATCGGCAAGCGCTTCCGCGTGAAGAACGCCAACGGACCTTTCATCGAGGTGGTGGGCCTGGCCCATGACGGGCAAACGACTTGGACGCTCTCTCGATACCCCGCGTCCTATTTCTACCTTCCGCTAGCCCAAAACTTCTCGTCGGCTCTATCCCTGCAAGTTCGAAGTTCTGTCCCACCGGAATCGCTGAGCATGAGAGTGCAAGAGGAGATCCATAAGCTTGATCCCAATCTGCCGGTTGAGGACGCCCGCACCATGCAGCAAACGGTCCATGGACTCGCCGGCTTATTCCTCTTTCGTCTGGCCGCTTCTCTGGCCGGCGTCATGGGTGCGTTGGGTCTGACGCTTGCCGTCGTGGGGGTTTACGGTGTGGTTTCATTCGCGGTGAGCCGGCGCACGCACGAGTTCGGGATTCGCCTAGCGCTCGGCGCGGAGCGCAGCGACATCCTGAAACTTGCGTTACGACAGGGGCTGGGGCTGGTTGCGGCAGGCCTTGTTGCCGGCCTGCTTTTTGCGTGGGCTCTTACCCACACTATGGTCAGATTGTTGATCGGTGTCAGCGCCACCGACCCCATGACCTACGCCATCGTTGTGGTCTTGTTATCGGCTGTGGCGCTGGCCGCGTCCTACACTCCCGCCCGGCGGGCGACCAAGGTCGATCCCATGGTGGCGCTGAGATATGAGTAGGGCAGTGGTTAGTGGATAGTGGCTAGCAGGGTTCAGCGAAGGCTTGGGTGGCGAAAACAATTGTCAGCGATCAGCTTTCCGCAGCCAGCAAGAGATCGCGCGGCCCCGCAAGCACTAGCTCAAAGCTGATGGCTCAAAGCTCACAGCGGTACCCGTCAAGGAGGATGTGATGTTCAACGAACGCTTGCACGATTTCTGGGTGCGCTTCAAGGCGCTTTTCAGCCGCCCGCAGCTTGATCGCGACCTGGACGACGAGGTGAAGTTTCATCTCGCCATGCGCGAGCAGAAGTTGCGCCAGCAAGGCGTCGGGGAGGAAGAGGCATCCTACGCCGCCCGCCGCCAGTTCGGCAACGTCACCCGGCTCAAAGAAACCAGCCGCGAGCTGTGGGGATTCCGTTGGCTCGAGAACTTTTCCCAAGACCTCCGCTACGGCCTGCGGCAACTGCGCCGCAATCCCGGTTTCACCGCCATCGCCGTCATCACTCTCGCCCTCGGCATTGGAGCGAACACGGCCATTTTCAGCCTGATCGACGCCGTCATGCTTCGTCCGTTACCGGTTCCCGATCCCCAGCAGCTCGTGGTTTTCACGTGGGAAGCGCGCCAGTGGCCTAAAACGGACGGCTATTCTGGGTGGAGCGGCTGCCCAAGTAAATCCGTGCGATGGGAGTTGGGTGCTTCGAAGGAGCCTCCGCCCGCTGGCTGCTCGTTTTCTTACCCCATGTTCGAGCAGATGCGAGCCGAGAAGGATATTTTCGCGACGGTCTTTGCCCTGGTTCCAAGCCCACAACTGGGAGTCAGCATCGACGGGAAGGCGAGCTTCGCCGAGGGTGAGTTTATTTCCGGAGATTTCTTCCCGGCACTCGGTATTCGCGCCGCGGTGGGCCGCTTGCTGGTTGCCTCCGATGAAAAAGCTGGAGCCTCTCCCGCGGTCGTGCTCAGCTACAGCTATTGGCAGAGGCAGTTCGGAGGGGCGCTCTCTGCGGTCGGGAAGTCGATTGTCGTGAACGACACACCCGCCACCATAGTGGGCGTTGGCCCGCCCGCATTTCTCGGCCTAGACCCTGGAATCGCACATGATTTGTGGCTGCCACTTTCCGCGCAAAACCTGGCAGTCCACCCATGGCCGAAAGCGACGGATGCGGCTAATTGGTGGCTTATGGTAGGAGCGCGCCTTAAACCTCAAGTTACGATCGCGCAAGCGGAGGCGGCGGCCCAGGTCATTTTCACTCAGGGCGTTACTCAAGGCGTCAACGCTGAGGGCCGCCCTTTGTTGAAACGGGAAGACGCACCGCAGCTTGAGTTGGTCAGCGCCGCACACGGCTTAGCGACCTTACGGAAAAGTTTCGGGGACGCGCTATTTCTGTTGATGGCAGCGGTCGGACTCGTGCTGCTCATCGCCTGTGCCAATGTCGCGAGCCTGACACTCGCGCGGAGCGCTGCTCGCGAAAAGGAATTTGCCATGCGCTTCACTTTGGGGGCGGAGCGCTGGCGAATTATCCGCCAGCTTCTCACCGAGAGCCTCATCATGGCGATGGCCGGCGCGTTGCTCGGTATCGCCTTGGCCTACTTGGGGGCGGGTGCATTGGCCGCCTTTCTTTCCTCAAATTGGTATTCTCCCCTGGAGATCAACGTTCATCCCGACTTGAGGATCCTGGGGTTCACCATAGCCATCGCGGTCATCACCGGAATTCTCTTCGGACTTGCACCGGCCCTGCGTAGCACACGAATCAACGTTGCTCCCTCCTTGAAGGAAAGTGCTGTCAGCCCCGCCGGGACCGCCCTGCTTGGCCGGAGATTCGGAGTGGGCAACACTCTGGTCGTCGTCCAAGTGGCCCTCTCGATTCTCGTCCTGGTGGGCGCGTCGCTGCTGGCGCGCACCCTCATCAACCTGGCAACCATGAGTATTGGCTTTGATGCGCACAACGTCGTACTCTTCGGCGTGGAGCCCGAGTTGAATGGCTACAAAGGGGACCGGCTCGCGAGTCTCTGCCCCGAATTGCAGCGACGTCTTAGCGCCGTTCCTGGGGTCGCTTCGGTTGGATATTCGGCGGTTCCTCTGCTGAGTGGCGCGTACATGGCGCAGGATATTTACTTTGCCAATGAACCCGATCGATCTCCTCAGGTTGATGTTCTCAATGTAGGTCCGAACTTCTTTGAGACCCTGCGTATCCCGCTGCTTGCCGGGCGATCGTACAACTCGCGCGACTTCGTTGACACATCGGAGAAGAAAGCGAAAGTTGTCATTGTGAACCAGACTTTCGCGCGGCGGTTTTTTGGTAAGCACAATCCCGTTGGACAGTTGATCAGCCTGGAGAAAGGAAAGCCACCCAATGTGGAGATTGTCGGCGTGGTGGGGGACACAAAGTATAACAGCCTGCGTGAGGGGATCGAACCGACCCTCTACTCCCCGATGCAACCCGGCGGAGGGTTTTTTGAAGTCCGCACGGCTCTGGACCCAAAGGCACTTCTTCCCTCGATCCGCGACGCTGTGAGCAGCGTGGACAGCAACCTGCCGATCTATCACCTGATGTCGCAAACGGAGCAAATCGATCGAGCGATATTCCAGGAACGCTTGGTCGCGTGGCTTTCAGGAACCTTTGCTCTGCTGGCACTGGTTGTAGCCTGTATCGGACTCTACGGACTCCTTGCCCACGAGGTGGCGCGGCGCACGCACGAGATGGGAATCCGCATGGCGTTGGGAGCCTCGCCGGTAGAGGTGCTTGGCCTTGTCCTCGGGCGGGGTATTCGTCTGGTTGCCCTCGGCGTGGTGGTTGGAATCGGCGCGGCACTTGGCCTGGCCCGGTATCTCCAGAGCCTGCTCTTCGGGGTTCGTCCGATTGATCCGCTTGCGTATGCTGCGGTCACGATTCTGCTGTTGATCGTAACCTTCGGCGCATGTTACGTGCCCGCCCGCCGGGCGACCAAGGTCGATCCCATGGTGGCGCTGAGGTATGAGTGAAGCTGTCAGCTATCAGCGATCAGCTATCAGCAGCACCACCCCTGAGTCGCCTCCTTGCTAAGGAGGGAAAGCCGCAGGACGCGGCGGTTTGGGCAGTAGCTGAAAGCTGACAGCTGACGGCTGAAAGCTGCCACCGGTGGCGTCAGGGAGAATCCGATGTTCCGCGAACGCATACATGACTTCTGGCTTCGGGTGAAGGCTTTGGTCGGGCGCCGCGAGCTTGACCGCGACCTAGACGATGAGTTGCAGTTTCATCTCGCCATGCGCGAGCAGAAATTGCGCGAGCAAGGCGTCGCGGCGGAAGAGGCTCCCTACGTCGCCCGCCGCCAGTTCGGTAACGTCACCCGGCTCAAAGAAACCAGCCGCGAGCTGTGGAGCTTCCATTCAATGGAGATTCTCTGGCAAGACCTTCGCTATGGCCTGCGCGGGCTGCGCAAGAATCCCGGTTTCACCGCCGTGGCTGTGCTGACGTTGGCGCTCGGCATTGGCGCGAACACAGCAATTTTTAGCCTGCTCGATGCGATCCTGTTGAGAACGCTCCCGGTCAGCCACCCGGAGAGCCTGGTGGTGCTCGCTTCATTTTCTCGAGAGGGAAGGGTCGGTGACTTTGGCTACTCGGACTACCAGATCTTGCGCGACGGCAACCGGGCGTTCTCCGGTGTGCTCGCGACCTCGAGCCAGGCGCGCATCGATGTCGGGATGGGGGCTGGCACGGAAGTCGCTCTACGTAAGATCGTCTCCACCAATTACTTTTCCGTGCTCGGCGTTCAACCTTTCCTCGGGCGTGTGTTTACCAATGAGGATGAGAACGTGCAGGTTGCCGTCATCAGCAATGGCTTCTGGAAACGTAGCTTCGGCGGCTCTCCCTCGGCAGTCGGGAATCAGATTGACCTGGATGGGTCGGCGTTCACCATCGTCGGCGTTGCGCCACCCGAGTTTTTTGGCGAGACCGTGGGAGAAGCACCGGATATGTGGGCAACGGTAAGCCTAATGCCTGCGTCGCGAAGGAGCCTGCCGGGCTTCACATGGCTCAATCTGATGGGGCGTCTGAAGCCCGGCGTTCAGGCGCAGCAGGCGAGCGTAGATCTGAGCCTTCTGTTGCCGCAGATCCCGGATAGCGAGTCGCGAGGCGGTTTTATTGATCGCATCGCAGTGGAAGCCGGCGACCGTGGGGGTTCCGCGCTCCGTGACAGCTTCTCCGTTCCCTTGAACATTTTGATGGCGGTGGTGGCGGTGGTTCTGCTGATTGCCTGTGCCAATTTGGCGAGTCTACATCTGGCCCGTGCGGCAACACGACAAAGAGAGATCGCCACTCGCCTCGCGCTCGGAGCCGGCCGCGGCCGCATTGTCCGGCAATTGGTGACTGAAAGCGTGCTGCTGGCACTGATGGGAGGCACTGTTGGACTTCTATTTGCCGTTTGGACGGAGCGGTTTTTGCTGAGTCTGGTTGCCGGTGTGGGTCGTGCGATCACCGTAGACCTCCGTCCTGACATTCATATCCTGGGATTTACCGGAGTGATTTCGCTTGCGACAGGTGTGCTATTTGGTCTGGCGCCTGCTCTTCAAGCCGCGCGGCAGGGCGGCGGTGTGGGGCTGAAACCTAACTCGCAATTCCGCGCGGGTAGTCAACGGCCTTGGGGGCTAAAGGGCGGGCTGATCGCGATGCAAGTCGCCCTCTCAGTACTTTCATTAGTCGTCGGAGGCCTGCTTATTCGAACTCTCGAAAATCTAAAGACCCAAGACATCGGATTCCGTGCCGCCAATGTCCTTTCTGTGCAGATCAGTTCCGAGCGCGAGCACCGGCCGCCGTCAGCGAGCGTGATCGTGCCATTGCTTCAGCGCATGGAGGCCATCCCGGGAGTCCAAGCCGGGAGTTTCTCTTTCACTCCAACCCTGGCGGTCGACGGTAGTGGTGTCAGCGGGCTGAAGTTCGAGGGGTATCCGCCAACTCGGGAGGATCAACGGGCACAAGCAAATTGGGTGGGGCCCAATTATTTTCGCACGTCGGGCATCCCGTTGATCGAGGGGCGCGAGTTTTCCCTGGCGGACAATTCCAACGCATCGAGAGTCGCAATTCTCAACCAGACCACGGCGCGCCACTACTTCGGCAACCAGCCTGCCGTGGGCAAGCGGTTCGAGTTCAATAAGGAGCAATACCAGATCATCGGTGTCGCAAAGGATGCAAAGTACGTTGACCTTCGCGAATCGAACTTGCCGTTCGTGTACTTTGCGGCGTTACAAAGCAACTCTGAAATCCAATCGCTGGAGCTGCGTACCACAAGCTCTCCTTTTGCCGTCGCTGGCGCCGTACGCGCCGCGATTGGGGAGGTGGATCCACATCTGAGAATCCGTGAAATCACAACTCTCGAGAAACTCATCGATCAAAAGTTGGCGCGCGAGTTTCTCGTCGCGGATATTGCAGGTTTCTTCAGCGGCTTGACCCTACTGCTGGTCTTTATCGGAATTTATGGAACGCTGGCTTATACGGTTGCTCGCCGGACGAACGAAATTGGCATCCGAATGGCACTGGGTGCGAGAAAAAGCGACGTGCTCCAGCTTGTGGTGGGCCAAGGAATGGTTCTTGCCTTCGCGGGTTTGGCCCTGGGAATGGTTGGAGCCCTGGGCCTGACGCGCTTCCTCGCGAGCCTGCTCTATGGCGTGAAGCCCTCCGATGCACTCACCTTCGTCGCTGTCTCATTTATCCTGATCGCTGTGGCACTCTTGGCGAGTTACATCCCGGCACGGCGCGCAATGAAGGTCGATCCCATGGTGGCGCTGAGATATGAGTGAAGCTGTCAGCGATCAGCTATCAGCTTTCAGCATTCAGCACCGCACCTGAGTCCTCTCCTTGCTAAGGAGGGGAACCCGCACGACGGGGCGGTTGGGGCAGTTGCTGATAGCTGACGGCTGAGAGCTAATAGCGATGGCCTTCAAGGAGAATCCGATGTTCCGCGAACGCATACATGACTTCTGGCTTCGGGTGAAGGCCTTGGTCAGGCGCCGCGAGCTTGACCGCGACCTAGACGATGAGTTGCAGTTTCATCTCGCCATGCGCGAGCAGAAATTGCGCGAGCAAGGCGTCGCGGCGGAAGAGGCTCCCTACGCCGCCCGCCGCCAGTTCGGCAACGTCACAGGCCTTAAGGAAACCAGCCGCGAGCTCTGGGGATTCCGTGGGTTTGAAATCCTGCTGCAAGATGTGCGATACGGCGCCCGCCAGTTGCGCTGTAATCCCGGCTTCACAGCCGTGGCGGTGCTCACTCTGGCCCTTGGCATCGGTGCGAACACCGTTATGTTCAGCGTGGTGAATGGAATCCTGCTGCGGCCCTTGCCGTACCCAGATCCCGGCCAGCTTATGACCATTGTTTCTGTCAGCACGAAAAACCACGAAATAATGGAATCCGTGTCGGTTGCTGACTTCCCCTTCGTCAAGGAACAAACCGATGCGTTTGACGGCTTGGCTCTTTATGGCTACTCGATCCCGACTCTTACCGGCCGAGGAGAGCCCGAGCAGCTCGCAGGTGGTGCTGCGACCCCAGGGCTTTTCCCTCTACTGGGGGTGAGGCCTCTGCTGGGCCGAAACTTTCTGCCCGATGAAGCTACACGCGGCAAGAGTCATGTCGTGATTTTGAGCCATCGGCTCTGGCGGCGACGATTCGGTGGCGACCCGGCAATCATTGGTAAGAGTGTGACGCTCAGCGAGCAGCTTTACACGGTGATTGGGGTGATGCCGCCGGGATTTGCCTTCCCGTCTGCTAAGACTGGGCTTTGGCTTCCTCTCGTGCTGCAAGGCCAGGAAGCGGTGAGCCACGGCTGGAGATCGCGCCGCATGCTGGCGCGCCTGAAGCTTGGTGTGGACCTGACGAGAGCGCAGGCGGAACTGGACACAGTGGGCGCGCGCCTTGCCCGCCAATTTCCCCAGGATCAGGCATGGGGATTGCAAATAGTCCCCTTGAAAGAGGCCATCGTTGGATTGTTCCGGCATGCCCTTCTGCTGCTCTTGGGAGCAGTCGCTCTTGTGCTCCTGATTGCATGCGCCAACCTGGCCAACCTCTTTCTCAGCCGCGGCCGCGCACGCGAGAGAGAAATGGCGATTCGCTGTAGTCTGGGAGCCACGCGCCGCCGCGTCGTCCGGCAGTTACTTACCGAGAGCCTGATCATTGCAGCGATTGGCGGTGCGTTAGCCCTCCTGTTTGTCCCCGCTGGCGCAAACTTTATCCGCGCCATTGCGCCTGCGGACATTCCACGATTGGATCAGATCAGCGTTGACGGCCGGGTTCTCTGGTTTGTCTTCGGCGCTTCCATGCTTACAGGCGTCCTGTTCGGACTGGCCCCGGCAATTCATGTTTCCAAACCTGACGTGACCTCGGCGCTCAAGGATGGATTTCAGACTACACCCGCCGGCTTCGGACTCTTCCAGGCACATCGCACCCGGTCCGCGCTGGTTGTCGCCGAGGTTGCAATGGCGATGGTGCTCATGTCCGGGGCGGTGTTGCTTCTCCGGAGTCTGTGGAAACTCGTCAATGTCAATCCCGGTTTCGACCCCCGAAATCTCCTCACCATGGAACTCTCAGTTACCTCCCGCAAGTTTCAGGACGACAAGGCGCAAATAGCGTACTTTAACCAGATCCTTGAAAGTGTCGCAGGCCTTCCGGGGATTAAATCAGCCGCTGTGGCAAGCGGATCCCCACTTTACATGACCATGTCAGTTGGTTTCGATCTCGGCGGGCGCCCATCGAGGGAAGAATCGCCACAAGCCGGCTTCGAAATTGTGAGCCCGGACTACTTTCGTACCCTCGGCATCCGCCTCCTCGAAGGGCGACCGTTCACGTTCCGAGATACCGAGAACTCACCCGCGATGGTGATTATCAATCAGTCCTTCGCTCGCCGTTACCTTCCTGGCCAGGGTTCCTTGGGAAAGAGAATCCATGTCGGCTGGGGGAAAGATGAGGCCGGAACTGATGCGCAGATTGCAGGTGTTGTCAGTGATCTTACGCCGGAAGATCGGCCTTCGCCCACGATGTATGTCTCTTACCTTCAATTTGGGGCGAATGGGTACATGAGTCTGTTCGTACGGACGGGTACGAGTCCGCTGGCCGCCGCAGATGCTGTGCGGCGTCAGATTTGGTCAGTCAACAGCGAACAGCCGGTGGCCAATATCCGCACGGTCGAGCAAGACATATCAACGACAGTGGCTGAGCCGCGCTTCCACACTTTGCTTCTCGGAACCTTTGCGGGATTGGCTTTGGTACTGGCGCTGGTGGGGATTTACGGCGTGATGTCCTATACCGTCATCCAACGCACGCACGAAATCGGCATCCGCATAGCCTTGGGAGCCGCGCGCACCGAGATCTTGCGGCTTGTTTTGCAACAGGGACTCGTCTTTGCAGGGTTCGGTTTAGCGATCGGGCTGGGCCTGTCATTGTTTCTGACGCACCTACTGCGCAGCTTGGTGTTTGAGGTGCAGCCAAACGATGCTCTGACCTTGGTGATCGCGTCGGTCGTGGTCACCGGCATGACCCTGTTGGCCGCTTTCCTGCCCGCCCGCCGGGCGACCAAGGTCGATCCGATGGTGGCGCTGAGATACGAATAGGGCCAGTGGCTAGTGGTTAGTGGATAGTGGCTATCAAAGGTCAGCGAAGGCTCGAGCGAAGAGAAAAGCCGTCAGCTTTCAGCACTCAGGAGTCAGCTAAAGCCGAGCGGCCCGGTGTGCAGTAGCTGAAAAGCTGATAGCTGGCGGCTGAAAGCTCATAGCGATGGCCTTCAAGGAGAGTCCGATGATCAACGAACGCTCGCACGATCTATGGCTGCGCTTCAAGGTGCTTTTTAGTCGCCCGCGGCTCGACCGCAACCTGGACGATGAGCTGAAGTTTCATCTCGCCATGCGCGAGCAGAAGCTGCGCGAGCAGGGCGCCGCGGCGGACGAGGCCCCCTACGCCGCACGCCGCCAGTTCGGCAACGTCACAGGGCTCAAGGAAACCAGCCGCGAACTGTGGGGATTCCGCTCGCTCGAAATCCTCTGGCAGGACCTTCGCTACGGCGCGCGACGCCTGCGCCAGTCGCCCGGCTTCACGCTGGTTTGCATCATCACGCTCGCCCTCGGCATTGGCGCCAACACCGCCATCTTCACTCTGATCGATGCGGTGATGCTGAGGTCTCTGCCGGTCGAGAATCCCCAGCAACTCTGGCGCCTTGGCAGCGGAAATGATTGCTGTGAGATCGACGGATTCCCGGATGACGGTAACTGGGACATCTATTCTCATCAGCTCTACTTGCAGCTTCGAGATCACACGCCGGAATTCACCGCTCTGACGGCTTTTCAGGCCGGCTTGATGAACCTGAACGTCCGGCGCCGTGGCGCCTCGAGTCCAGCCGAGCCCTACGTGGGCGAGTTCGTCTCCGGGAATTACTTCTCCACGCTTGGCATCGGCGCCTTTGCCGGACGGGTCATCGCGCCGGCCGACGACAGTCCCGGCGCGCCGCCGGTGGCGGTGATGAGTTATCGCGCGTGGCAGCAGCATTTCGGCGGCGATCCCTCGGTTGTCGGCGCCACTTTCACCGTGAACACCACGGCTTATGTCGTGGCGGGAATTGCCCCGCCTGGATTCTTCGGCGAAACTCTGCGCGCCGACCCGCCTGACTTGTGGCTTCCGCTCGCGACCGAACCGGCGCTTCAGGGCACAAATTCCCTATTGAATGTGGCCGATGAAAACTGGCTCTACATCATCGGGCGTATGAAGCCGGACGTCCCAGCCGGGCAATTGCAATCCCGCCTATCCACTGAACTGCGGAACTGGCTCAGCGCGCAGGCTACTGCTCCTGTCCAGGTCCGCGCCGAGATCCCCAAGCAGTCGATCAAGCTGGCGCTTGCCGGAGGTGGCGTGGCCCGCCTTCAAGGAGACTACAAACAGGGCTTACGAATGCTGATGATGATTGCCGGCCTGGTCATGCTGATCGCCTGCGCCAATATCGCCAACCTGCTGCTGGCGCGGGGCGCGGCCCATCGCGCGGAAACCGCCATCCGCTTGGCGCTCGGCGGTCCCCGCTCGCGCCTGATCCGGCAAATGTTCACCGAAAGCGTGCTGCTGGCGCTCCTCGGAGGGGCTGCCGGCCTTTATGTGGCTTACTCTGGAACGCGGGCCATTTTGCTGCTGGCATTTCGCGGCGCCCATTACGTTCCCATCGACGCCCACCCTTCGCTCGCCGTGCTCGGTTTCGCATTCCTGCTTTCGCTCGCGACTGGAATTGTGTTTGGCGTTGGGCCGGCCTGGATCACTTCGCGCTCCGATCCCGCTGACGCCCTGCGCGGCGCCGGCCGGGCCACCCGCGACCACTCCTCCCTGGCGCGCCGCTCGCTGGTGGTGCTCCAGGTGGCGCTCTCGCTCGTTTTGCTGGCGGGCGCCGGCTTGCTCGCCGCGAGCCTCGATCATCTCCAGGACCAGCGGTTCGGATTTGAAACCCGCGGCCGCCTGATCGCGAGGGTTGATCCCACCCTTGCAGGCTACACTCCCGGGCGCCTCTACGGGTTGTATCAGCAACTCGGCCAGCGTCTTCCCCAAATCCCCGGCGTGATCAGCGCCAGCTATTCGCTCTACAGCCCGATGGAAGACAACAACTGGAGTTCCGGCATTCATATCGAAGGCCACCCGCCGGATGAGCGCGCCAGCGCCTCCTGGCTGCGCATCAGCCCGCATTATTTCGAGACCATCGGTACGCCCGTGCTGCGCGGACGCCCGATCGGCGATGAGGACACCCCCAATTCGCGCCGCGTGACGGTGGTCAACCAGGCCTTCGCCCGGCAATTCTTTCCCAAGGAAGATCCGCTCGGCAAGCGCTTCGGGATCGGCGATGCGAGCCACGGCGGCGACTACGAAATCGTGGGAATCGTCGAGGACGCCAAATACCAGGATGCCCGCCAGCCCGCCTACGCCACCTTCTTCCTGCCGTTCCTGCAAACCGTGAAATATAACAAGCCGAGTTATGACTCCGCGATGGAGCGCTCCAACTACATCGGCGATATCGAGTTGCGCGTGGCCGGGAAACCGGAGAACCTCGAGCCGGAGCTCCGGCGTAGCCTGGCCGACATCGATCCCAACTTCGCCGTCATCGACATAATGTCCTTCAGTGAGCAACTCGCCCGCAACTTCAACCAGGACCGGCTCATGGCGCGGCTCACAGAACTTTTCGGGCTGCTTGCGTTAATCCTGGCCTGTGTCGGACTTTATGGCGTAACTGCCTACTCGGTCGCGCGCCGGACCAGCGAGTTCGGCATCCGCATGGCTCTTGGCGCAAGCCGGGTCAGCATGTTGGCTCTCGTGTTGCGCGGCGCCCTGCTGCAACTGGCGATCGGCTTGGCCATCGGCATCCCTGTCGCGCTCGCCGGAGGCCACCTTCTCGCAAGCCAACTCTACGGCGTCAAAAGCTACGATCCCCTGATTTTGGGTTCCGCCGTCTTTGTGTTGGCCGCATGCGCCGTAGTGGCCGGCTTAGTCCCGGCCCGCCGCGCGACCAAGGTCGACCCCATTGTGGCGCTGAGGTACGAATAGAGACCTCCTGCCCAATTGGTTTCTACTGCTGACAGCTAACAGCTCACAGCCGACAGCTAACAGATTACTGCCGACTGCCTTCTGCTTACCGTCTACCGTCTACCGTTTGCCGCTTCCTACCACCCGACGGGCTTCCCCCGGTTCTGCTCCTCCAGCCACTTTTCCAGTGGGGCGAAATAGTCGCGGATGGCCGTGGCGTCCATTTCCCTTTGTCCGGTCAGGGCTTCGAGCGCGTCGGGCCACGGGCGGCTCTCGCCCATTTCGAGCACCTTGGCGAGGCGCGCGCCCGCTTCTTTGTTGTCATAAATCGAGCAGCGATTTAGCGGCTCGGTGCACCCTGCCGTCTTCGCCAGGGCGCGATGAAACTGGAATTGCAAGATGGCTGCCAGGAAATACCGGGTGTAGGGAACGTTGGCCGCCACGTGGTATTTCGCGCCAGGGTCAAAGTCCTCTTCGCTGCGCGGCGTGGGCGGCGCGACGCCCTGGTACTTCAATCGCAAGGCCCACCAGGCTTGGTTGTACTGCTCGGGCGTGATCTCACCGGAAAAGACCTTCCACCGCCATTGATCGATGAGAAGTCCAAAGGGCAGGAAAGCGATTTTCTCCAGAGCCTTTTGCATGAGCAAGCCCAAGTCCTTGGAGGGATCGGGAGCCTTATCGAGCAGCCCGAGTTTCACCAGATATCGCGGCGTGATGGAGAGCGCGATGGTGTCGCCGATGGCCTCGTGGAAGCCGTCATTGGCGCCGTCGCGAAGCAAGTAAGGCTGTAGGCGGTAGGCGCGCTGATAGAAGCTGTGCCCGAGTTCATGATGAATGGTGGAGAAATACTCTGAGGTGATATCAATACACATTTTCACGCGCAGGTCCTGGTCCAAATCGACGTGCCAGGCGCTGGCGTGGCACACCACGTCGCGGTCACGCGGTTTCGTAAACATCGACCGCTCCCAAAACGTCTGCGGCAGGGGAGCGAAACCGAGCGAGGTAAAGAAGTGCTCGCCGTAGCGGACCATCCCCAGGGCATCGGTGTTGCGGCTTTTCAAAATCTGGGTCAAGTCGTAACCCGGGTCGGCATTGGGCGGCGCGACCAGGGGATAGACGTTGTCCCAGGATTGCGCCCACAGATTGCCCAACAGGTCAGCGGGGATGGGGCCGCTTGCGGGAACCGCCTGGTCGCCGTATTTCTCGCGCAACTTCCACCGCACATACGCGTGGAGCTGCAAGTAGAGCGGGCGCACTTGCCCCCACAGCCGGTCCAGTTCCCGCGCAAAATCATCCGGAGGCATGTCGTACTTCGAGCGCCACAGAGCGCCGGTGTCTTTAAATCCCAGTTCCCGCGCCCCTTGATTGGAGAGCTCGACGAAGCGCACAAAGTCCTTGCGCATGGGCTTCGCGATTTCGTGCCAGCCTGCCCAGGCATCGCGCAATTCATTAGGGTCGCGGCTGGTGGCCATTAGGCGCGTGATGTCCTCGATATCCAAGCACTTGTCCTTGCCGGGCGGGCACCACTTCCCCTTGCCGTAGGTGCCCTCCATGCGGGAGGCAATTTCGGTGATTTCCGAACTCAGGTGGGGATCGGCGGGGGTCGGCAGGACTAACGAGATTTTCAGGATCAGCATCTTGCGAGCCAGGTCCGCGGGCAATGGCAAGCCGTCGAAGCGGGTGGCCTGCTTCGCCAAATCCACCTGCGCGGCAATCGCCCGCTCGTCCGCCTGGGCCGCCAGGATTTCCGTGTCGTCGGTGATGTAGGTAGCCTTCACCCAATCGGCCCGGCTGGCGTTCACATTCAGTTCCAGCAACCTGGCCTCGGCATTCTTGATGAAGGCTTCCGCCTCCGCGACCGTCGGCGGCTGCTGCGCCGACAGTTTCTCTTCTGCGTTTGACATGGAGACCACTCCAAACAAGATGACGGCAAGAACTAATAGATTACCAGTTCCCAGACCTCGCATCATGGAACTCCTGCTGTGGGCGTTAAGATTCTCCTAACATCAGGCGCCTCTACTGAGGTGCCGTTTGTTAGGGGCGCCCCGTATCTTAGGCCGATTAATCCGTCGGGGCAAGGGGCCAGCAAACATGCGGAGCGGAACATTTGGCCAGAATTCACCTCGTTAGGCGTTTCACCCGTTTCTTTCACCCACGCATCCCGATCGATGGTTTCTTCCTTCCCCTTGCCATGCATTCTCTCCAACTACATTTATTATCATCAACATCACGGGGTAAAGGCTACAGGTCATTTATTTTCATCAACATCACGGGGTACGGGGTTTTGGCTATATTCTCCCCATTTGTTTTCAGTAACATCACGGGATATACCTTCATTTTTGATATGCCCATTTTCTGCCTTGTCTTGCCCTTGAAAGTTGATTAACTTGTGTAATTTCAATGACATAAATCTTCTCAAGATTTCTGTCATAAACGGATAACCCTTTTTATTTCTAGTACATCACGGGGTCCCGGGGGATGTTGTAGCGTCGCCCCTTGTGACATGGCCGTCCCGGCCATGACTCCTTCACGGGCAGGGTGCCCGTGGCACCCAACATCGACCCCGCTTCGTCTCGGTCACGGTACAATTGCCGCATTTTTGGGCAACAAACGCGAACGACTCGCGTCAAATGGCTCTCGATTCGTGCATTTTCGTGCAAATAGCATGTTTTTTGACGGACATTTTGCCATGCTTCCCTTTGTTTTCATACACATCCCCGGAGGTTCCTTCATTTTTAACATCTCTACGGTAGACCCCCGTTTCCGACTCCAAATAGCACCCTCGTGGGCCGCCCCAATGGGGAGACGTCGCGAATCGCCAATCGGCAATCGACAATCGAAAATCGGCAATCGAAAATCGAAATTCGAAGATCCGCCACATGCTGGAGTCTTCCATCCTATTGGAAGTGACAGCCGACGGTTGGTGGCCAACCACGTTCCGCGGCGACCACTCAGCCTACTGCCTGCTACCTCCTGCCTACCGCCCCCGCCGCCAAACCCGAGCCTCGGGTTCTCGGCCGGCGGATGCTGAAGCCGGAATACTGCCCCGCTGACTTCGGAGGTTGGCTGGGCTCGGATGCGAAAAGGTAAGAGACTGGCGCGCGGACATAACTGTACCCCACAGTAACACCTAGTCATTATATCATCCAATACTAAAAAGTCAAGAGAAATCTACCAGAGCTAGAGGCTACAAAATGTCGCTGGCGAAATGCCTTCGTAGCGCGGACCTGTCTTGTAGGTCCGCGGCTTTTCACCCCCGCCGGCGACAATGTCCACCTTCCCGCAGAAAGCATGGGCGCCGGCAGTGCCCCGCTTCGGGGACTGTTCCAGGGCTAGTTGCCGTGTTGCGGCCAGCTCCTCCGCATCCCCCCATGCTGCACGCGCCAAAGTCAGCAACGAAACTCCGGCGAGCGGAACCATGCTGGGCTGCTCCCTGCTGGACCCTGGGAGTGGAACGGCGTTCTTCGGACACAATCCAGCGAAGGACCCATCTACCATCGCCTCCGCGTTTAACATCCATGAGGAGTCCGCAGGTGAGAGTGGACGCCAGGTCTCAGGTTTCGCGACAAACCTCAAAGTGGATTGGTATCCTTAATCATCGCCTGTAGTTACCAGCGTGGCGCCTGCCAAGTGACGACCTCGAATTGCCCGCCGCTCCACTTCGGGGAGGTCACAAAGGGGGCGGGCAGCCATCAGGCCTCGGGCTACGCTCGAGTCAACACCTCAAGCGTGTGAAAGAAGCGTTCTGCGTGCGGAGACTTCCGTCTAACTTGGGCTGGAGCGATGAAGGTTAGCAAAGTATATCCATGGGCGGTCTTGTGGTATTCCCCCTTAGTTGTGTCTCTCGATGCCCGCTTAAGAGCAGGAACAAGAACAACTTTGGGAATGGCTTCGATATCTTGGCGCGACGGCAAGGATTTCACGCGGAATCCCCGGCCGTAGTATTTGGCAAGGGCTTCCTTGTCGGCGATGAACCAAGCCTCCATGCTTTGCACCATTAAGTGGGCTCGCTCTTCGGTTGCGGTTTTGGGTTTCTGCCACCTATCCGGTGCCGCGGCAAGATGCGCCCAGACGCCCACCCTCACCGGCCGTTCGGCATCGACCAGGAGTATTATTACCTCGTCTGTGTTCCTCACGAGGGCATCACAGAAATTCTGAAACGCCTTCAGCCGGCCACCCGATGCTATCACCGTTGGGTTTTGTTGCAGGCTGCCGAGATTCTGAAACAAGGTGCGGAAGCCCTCGCGGCACGCAGCCTTGGTACTGCCGGCGTCACCGCCTCCTTCTACGTAAATGCGAACCTTCACCAGCGATTTCCCCCGATCTCTCCAGTCCGCCACAACTGGCCAAGACTATAACGCTCCAGCCACGAAGTAAGGCGTTCCTTCTTCAACCGGGTCATCTTTGTTGCGCCCTCTTCCTTTTCGAAAACGATGACCGAATCGGGCCGGTCGGTGAACTGGTCAACTAGCGCGTCAGAATGGGTTGTCACGATCAACTGCATCCGTTCCGAAGCCTGTGTGAGTAGCTTAGCCAACATGCGGATTGCGTCTGGATGCAGTCCAAGCTCTGGTTCCTCAAGACACACGAGAGGCGGGGGTGATGGATGCAAGAGGATCGTGAGGAGGGCGAGCCATCGCAGCGTTCCGTCGGAAAGTCGGAAGGCAGATATAGTCACCTTGTTTCTCTCTTCAATTCGTGTGTCGACAAGACCGCTTTGCAGCAGGGTGTGGATATCGACGGCGTCGGCATAAAACGCTTTAAGGTACCTCAACAAATCTGGTTTGATATTGGCATCCGAATAGAATCGGTTCAGCATCAGGCCAAGGTTGTGTACGTCTTCATCCAGATAATCGTTCTTTTCTTCGGCCCCGTACAAATCCCGCATCGTCGACCCCGGTCCAAACTCCCAGTTCGAATAAATCCGAAAGGAACGAAACAGGCGGCCGAGGTACGTAATCTCCGGGTAATTCTTGGAATCCTTCCGTTGGGACAGCACCGATTGCTGGGGGTCGCTCTCCTCATCCGACAGTGTCAACCCTGCCCCCTTGGAATAGATCGTCGGGCGCCCCTTCTGGTAGGCGAGAAATGCCTCACTTGGCGAAACTGACGTGACTTTTTCATCGATTATCGCCACTTTCCCTTTCCGTCCCGTAAAGCTCAGTTGATAGCGAACTGACTTCTTCACCCTGCGGAGATTAAAGGTGGCATCGATTGTTGCCGTCGGATTGGGAGTCCCTTTCCACAAACAGTCGGAGATTCCCCCCGCGCCCGCTACCGCCTCGGCGAAATCGTCTGGCAGACCCTTAAGCAGGCCGATGGCTTCGATGAGGTTCGATTTTCCCGAGGCATTGGGGCCGATGAGAATGTTAAGCGGCCCAAGTTCTACGTCTGCCCCATTCTCTCCAAATGAAAAGAGGTTTTGTACCCTAAGACTCTCAATGGCAGGGGTCTTCGGCATCGGTCTTCTCCGTCGCGGGTTTCGGCGATGTGATTATAACCGCTAAATCCGCCTTTGTGTTGGATTGTGCCGCCAGATGGTGGCACGGACAGCGCTTTCCTGTCCGTGGCTACTAACTACCGGCGGCTAGAATATAATATCCATTATGGCGACACTCGAAACGCAAGGCATCTCGCTCCATTATGAAACCTATGGGGACCGCAGCAAATCCCCAGTCCTCCTGCTCGCCGGACTTGGCGGCTCCGGCAAGAGCTGGGGTTCGCAGGTCGAGAAATTCGCGAAGGGCCACTTTGTGGTGGTTCCTGACCATCGGGGCACGGGCCAAACCACGCGGTCGGTGGGCGGCTATACGATCGCCCAGCTCGCGGCGGACATGGCCTCGCTGGTCGAGCATCTCGGACTCGGACCCGTGCACGTCGTCGGCACCTCGACCGGCGGCGCCATCGGGCAGGCGATGGCGCTCGATCACGCCACGGTTGTATGCACGCTCACGATGGCCTCGTCCTTCGCCCGCGCGGACGCCTATCTGCGTCGCGAGTTCGCACTACGCCGGAAGCTGATGGCGGAGGCGGACGCGCATACGATCTATAACTGCTACGCGCTCTTCCTCTTCTCCCCAAAGTTTGCAAGCGATTATCCCGACGGCGTGGCCCAGTGGGTCGAAAGGGCCGCCGCGCTCCCCCCGGAGCGAGAGATCGCGCTGAAGCGCATCGATATGATCATGGCGCATGACGTTTTTGCGCGGCTCGATTCCATCCGCCAGCCCACGTTGGTGGTCTGCGGCGACCGCGACTTCTGTACCCCGCCGCATCTTTCGGAAGAGATCGCGCGTGCCGTCCCTGGCGCCGGGCTGGTGCTCTTCCCGGGCAGCGGCCATTTCATCCACGTTGAGCAGGAAGAGCGGTTCTTCGAAACGGTGCGCACGTTCGTGGACAGGCACTGAGGACATCGGGTTAGCGGTAGCAAGCGCAGCGCTGACCTGTCTTGTAGGACCGCGGCTCTTCGGGCCTGCCAGCGCTTGCGGGTTCAGAGTTGCAGCCGCACAGTATGGCACATTGACATACGCCCACTGCCGGTTAAACTATACCGAGCGACATAAGTGTTTGGGCATCCGGCTGTAGCGGCGGTCTCCGACCGCCGTCGTCGATCGGAGATCGACGCTACAATTTATGTCGCTCTGTATAGAGTGGGATTTGGAAATCATTTCCGGAGCGGAGTCGTGAGTACAAAGCGAACTCACATTGTCATTCCGGAGCAGTTGGTAGCCCGTATTGACATCCTTGTGGGCAAACGAGGACGCAGTAAATTCCTGACCCAAGCCGCTGAAAAAGAGCTCATGCGGTTGCGCCAAATCAAGGCACTTGAATCTGCCGCCGGTTCCTGGAAAGACAAAGATCATCCCGAATTGAAACACGGAGCAGCGAGGTGGGTGGACAAGTTGCGCCGCGAGGACGAAAAGCGCTTTCAGAAAGTGACGGCCCGCTAACGTGGCCACCTACCTCCTCGATACAAGCATAATCATGAAGAAACTGAGCCTCTACCCACTGCCCTGATCCAGGCAGGGCTGACAGCTCACAGCCGACAGCTTACAGCCGTGCACCGTTCGACACTTCCCCCGCCCTAACCCCTAACCCCTAACCCCTAACCCCTAACCCCTAACCCCTAACCCCTAACCCCTAACCCCGACTATCTCTTTGACGCCATGCCTGAACTCGGATATAACACGGGCAACGGAGGGAGTTATGGACAATATGAACAAGGTCATCTTTAAGGTCATGTTCGGCCTGTGCCTTAGCCTTTGCCTGCCGTTCCCGGTACGGGCGCAATTGGTGCAGGACTTCAATCCGCCGCCGACGTCGTGCTGCCTTCCGGGGGCTGCCACCCGTCTGGCGGACGCCCTGCTTGACTGGAATCAATTGGGCCGCTATCACCAGGATGACTTGCGGCTCGAGGCCGCGCTGGCCGTGCCAGGCCGCGTGGTATTTATGGGTGACTCGATAACCGACGGATGGGATTTGGCGAAATACTTTCCCGGAAAGCCTTATGTGGATCGTGGGATCAGCGGGCAAACGACCGTGCAGATGGTCGTGCGCATGCATCCTGATGTCATTCACCTCCAACCGGCGGCATTCATTCTGTTGGCAGGCACCAACGACATTGCCCACAACACCGGCCCGGAGACGCTAGAGATGGTGGAGGACAACATCCGCGCCATGTGCGAACTGGCCGAAAGCCACCACATCAAAATTGTTCTCTGTTTGCTGACTCCCGTCAGCGACTACGGCAAGAGGAAACAGACCGACAACCGGCCGCCTGCGGATATTGTGAATCTCAACCATTGGATGGAGAGTTATGCGCGGGATGTCCACGCGCAGATTGCGGACTACTACACCGCGCTGGTGGACGATAAAGGTATGCTGCGTGAAGGCTATTCCGAAGACGGCCTGCATCCCAACGCGCGAGGATATGAATTGCTGGCGCCCGTCGCGGAGGCCGCCATCGAGGCGGCGCTGAAATAACACTATCCACTTTCATGGTGATGGGCGTTGAAATTCGACTCCTGACTGATCGAGATGCGGAGGCGTACTGGCATTTGCGGCTGGAGGCTCTGGAACGCGAACCGGAGTCGTTCGGAGAATCCGCTGGGGAGCATCTCGCAACCACCTTAGAGTCAGCCGCGGAACGCCTGGCAGCGGCGCCTGACGAAAACTTTGTTCTGGGAGCTTTCCACGAAGGCCAACTGGTGGGCATGGCGGGGTTCTACCGCTATCAAATCGCCAAGGCGCGGCACAAGGGGAGAATCTGGGGCGTCTACGTGCGCCCAAGTTTCCGCGGACAGGGCATCGGGCGGGCATTGCTACTTGCGTTGCTGGAGAGAATTCGAGCCTGCCCGGGCGTCGAGCAAGTATCCTTGACGGTGGTGAGTGGGCAAGAGGCGGCGAGGGCTCTTTATCGCTCGCTCGGTTTTGAATCCTACGGATTGGAGCCTCGCGGCCTGAAAGTTGGGGATCGTTACTTCGACAACGAACACATGGTGCTACTCATTGCCCGCTATAGTACCCATCGCGAGCTTGCACAATGAGGTCTTTCTTCTTCATGGTTACAATTATTTTGTGATACCCGGCTCCGGTGTCAGGCGGGTCAGGCGTATATCCCAGGCTGTATTGACTACGCAGTTCTTCCTGGATTTGGCTGAAAGTATCATCAATCGGGTGCTTCTTGGAAGCCTCGAAAAAGCGTCCGCCCGTTTCCTTGGAAAGTTTTTCGAGGATCTTCTTGCCGTCCGGCCGCGGTTCCTGCGGGCGAGGATACCCACCACCGTGTCGGCCCATGCCGCCGCCCATCCCGCCCATTCCCCCCATTCCACCGCCCATCCCATGGTGGCCATAGCTTCCGCTGCCAGGGCCCTCTTCATCGGCGAAAAGGATGGAATAAACCAAGGTGTCGGCGCGTTGGGCCGCCTCGATGGCGCTCGCCAGGGTTTTCTTGCTACCGCGGTCCACTCCATCGGAGAGGACGATTAGGGCCTTGCGGCCACTTTGCTTTGCCGTTATTTCATTTGACGCCAAGTAAATTGCATCGTAAAGCGCGGTGCCGCCGCCCCCATAACCGCCTCTCCCCCGGCCGCCGGGCCCCCCACGTTGCCCCTGGCCAGAGTCCGATGAGTCAGTGCCATCCTCCTGGGAACGCTGCGGTGTTTGTAAGAGGCCGAGCGCCGCCTGCAACTTTTGTCGGGAAGAGGTGAGGTCCTGGAGGAGTTCCACTTCCCGGTCGAAGTGGAGGATGAAGGCTCGGTCTTTGTCGACGCGCAGCACCTGGTCGAGAAAGGTGGCGCTCGCGTCGCGCTCCTCGCCGAGAACGCGCCGCTGACTCATGCTGGTATCCACCAGCATCCCGAGGGTCAGGGGAAGATCGGTTTCATGCGAGAAATAGCGGATCGTTTGCGGACGGTCCTGGTCCTTCAATTCGAAATCATCCTGCGTCAGGTCCCGGACGATCGCGCCCTTCTTATCCCGCACGGTGGCGAGCACGTTGACCACTTTCACGTGCACGGTTATGGGCGGCCCCTGTGCCTGCGCTCCCGGTGCTTGCTGGCTCCGGAGCGGCCGTTCCGCCACCGCCAGTAAGAGTGGTACCGCTAATAGGATTATACCGAGCCTTCCCCAAAAGTCAGATCGTCGTGCCAAATCATTGGCGCATCGTCTCGCCGCAGGCTTCTCCGAATGTTTTTTCATCATTGAACTTATCCCGCATCTCCGGCCTTGGGGCCCCCGGTGAGTGGATCTGCGTCCCGCAACATCCCCGGCTCCATCCTTGCCCACTTCCTTTGCACAAAACTCGTGGGAGGATTGCTGATTTTGACACACTTTTACTTCCCGTTTAGATGTGAAATTGTGGAGTGGAGGTTGTTTGTTATCCGCAAGGTCCTGCCCGTAGAGGAAAACATCACTGGTCGTAAGGGAAACCATGAGCCTGGGGACATTCCAACTGGACACCGGAGCGCCGCAATGGGCATTGTTTTTCATGGCAAAGGAAGCTATCGTTTCCAGCGCGAACCGTCGACAGGAGGCATGGGATGAAGGAAGAGGCTGCCAAACGACCGCTGCGAATTATTAACGGAGTTGCACCTATTCGAATTTGTGACAATGGGGGGTGGACGGATACCTGGTTTGCGAAGAAGGGCAAGATCTTCAATATCGGTGTATATCCCTATGTGGAAGTTCAGGTGGAAGTGTTTCACCGCGACGACCAGCCCGAGCATATCGTGGTCTTCGCTGAGAACTACGGCAAGCGTTTTTCGGTAGGCCCGCGGAAGGGTGGGTGGGGCGAGCATCCGTTGCTGGAGGCGGCCATCGAGCGCATGAAGGTTCCCTCGGACCTGGCCCTGAACCTCACAATATTCTCCGAGGCGCCGAGCGGGGCCTCCACCGGCACCTCGGCTGCCGTGGGTGTAGCGCTGGTGGGGGCGCTCGACCGGCTGACGCGGGGGCACCTGACGGCGCACGAGGTCGCCTACACGGCCCAGGCGATTGAGACCCAGATGCTCAAACTCCAGTGCGGCATACAAGACCAGCTATGTTCGGCTTATGGGGCTATCAATTACATCGAGATGTTTGATTACCCGTATGCCATGGTTTCCCCCATTCAGATCCCGAACACCATTTGGTGGGAGCTGGAAAGACGTTTGGTCCTGATCTACCTGGGGAAATCTCACGCCTCATCATCAGTCCATGAAAAGGTCATTCGGGAACTCGAGGGGCTGGGACCGGATTGCCAAAAGCTCCAGGACCTGCGCGCGACACCGGAAAAATCCCGCGACGCCGTATACGCAGGGGACTTTGCCGGGCTCGGGAAGGCCATGATCGAGAACACCGAAGCGCAGGAGCGGCTTCATCCCGACTTGGTGAGCCGAGACGCTCGGCGGGTGGTTGAGATTGCGAAGGCGCACGGCGCTCTGGGGTGGAAGGTGAATGGAGCCGGGGGAGACGGAGGGTCAATTACGATTCTCTCCGGGGCGCTGTCGCAAGTGAAGCGGGCGATGGTCAGAGAGATCGAAGCCGACAACCCCCTGTGCAAGAACATCCCGGTGTACTTAAGCCGAACCGGTCTTCGCACGTGGGAGGGGGGCCCGGGCGAAGTCCAATGATTTGTATTGGAAACTATTGAAGTCTGCCCATAAACTCGCTAAGATGCTGGTGGAGAGGGGATTCTCCGGGCCGCAAAGTTAACGGCGGGACGAGCTCGCGTCTGGCAGCCACCCGAGCCCATGCGGAGGCAGAATGCGTAAATACCTGATCGTGGTGATCGCCACGATATGTCTGGGGATAGGTTTAGCCGCTCCGGTCCGAGCCCAGCATGTCGATTGGCAGGCGCAACGAAAGATGCTGAAGTCACAACAGAAGCTGGAGTGGCACGCGCTAAAGGTTCAACAGCAGAACCGGAGATTGTCCTGGAAGGGGCAGCGGGTTTCCAGCGCTCAACGCGCGCAGGCAAACCACCAAATGCAGCGTGAACGTCGCGACCTGAAAATGCGGCAGAAGGATGCGATGCAGGATGCGAAAGACCGGAACAGGTCTTTAAGGGCTGTACAACACTCCTATGGCCGGTAGGGGCCGTGCGGCTTGGATGGGCCGGGTTGGCATGATTCCGGCCCGGGGAGGTCGCCATGAAATGGCGCGCTCAGGCTCTTGCAATTTGTTTGCTTGCCAGTCTGGCGACATGGGCTCAAGCGGGGCGGAAAGCTGATCGACCGGCTTCGCAGGGTCAGGCGCAAGAGCAGCCGCAGCAACCACCCGAGGACCGCCCCACGCTTGGCCCTAAAACCGGGCCGGCATTAGATACCGGCCCGCTCACGTCCACCACCAATGACCTCAAGAAATTGATGCGGATTCGCACTCTCTACGTTGAGAACATCGATAATTCACTGAGCGAAAAGCTGGTTGAGACGTTGGGAAAGTGGGGACATTTTCGTTTGGTCACGAAGCCAAAAGAAGCAGACGCAACCCTGCGGGGATCGTGCCTGGAATCGCGCCGGCTGAAGCACGTGCACTCCGAAGTTTACATTTCCGATCGCAATGGGGCCTCCGTGTGGCAGGACTCCATCTACAGGCCGTTCAATCCTCCGGGGCTGGATCAAGCCGTCAGTGATACCGCCTCACTGGTGACAGCACACCTGGAGCGGTCCCTGCGCGAGGGCGAACAGCGGTAGATAACCAACATTGGGGGCGTGATTTTCCTCGACTTTTATGGCAGGCGGATGCGAGAGGACCTGTCTCGCCGGGATTCCAGATTCCCACCATGGCCAAATTGATAACATTTCACAGAATCCTTCCGGGATGCGAGGAAGGGAACCCGGAGGCCTGGAAAGCGTTCCTGGCGGACTACACTCCCATGGCGCTCCATCTTCTTGGTGTTTATACGCCATGGGCCCCCGATACCCATTTGGATTACTGGCGTGATGCCCTTCACGCCTTGGGCGCCAATGAGTGCGCGCCGCTGAGGGGCTTTTCGCATCAATCGGAGCGCGAGTTTCTGGTGGGTTTGCGCGCTTTCCTTCAGGATTGGGCCGCCAGCAAACTCGAATCCTCGCAGGATGCCGTGAACCCTCCCGCGCCGACGATCGAAACTCTCGGCGTCTTGCTTGCGGGCCTGCCCCTGCTTCACCAGGAAATTGCATTCCTCACGCTCGCAGGGTATTCCCAAGGCACCCTGGAAAAGGTTCTGCGGACTACTCCCGCCGCAGCGGACGAAGGGTTGGGGCGCCTGAGCTCGAGTTATGCCCCCGTGCTCGAGCGAAAGGCGGACCGCTGCTTATGGCCCTCCGCCTGGACCGGCATCTGCCAATCGGCGCGCGCAAACGGGCAGCAGGATTGCACCCCCCTCCGCCAGCTCATCCGTATTCTCGACGGCCAAGCGAGCTGGTATGACAAGAATCCGGCGGAAGAACACCGCAGCAAGTGCCTCCATTGCCTGGAACTTTGGACGTCGTTACTCGAGGTTGTCGCCTGGGACAGGACACGCCAACGCTGGCCACCGGAGATGACAGCACGCCTGCTGGCAGCCATTCCCCTCAAGCAGGAAGTGCGCAAGTCATCTTTGTTCGCCCGCATGCTGGGCAGGTAGATCGATTTCACCTATGCGTAATTACCGTCAGGAGTTTTCGGACTTTTCGCCCCTGGTATATCTCGACTGTGCCTACCAAGGACCTTTCCCGCGGGTTACGGTGGAGCGAATTCAACGGGCCGTGGAACTCAAATGCCGCCCGGACCGTTTGAAGGCCCCCGAGTATTTCGGCCTGCCGGCCCGCGTCCGCACGCGAATCGCCCGCTTGACCGGCGCTCGAGCGGAGGAGATCGCGATCACCTCCAGCGCCACGCAGGGAATTGGCATCGCCGCAGCGGGCTTGGGCCTGGGCGCGGGCGATGAAGTCGTGGTGGCGAGCTCGAACTTTCCTTCCAACCTTTTTACCTGGCTTCACCTGCGGCGGAAAGGCGTAACGGTCAAGGTCATCCATCCGGCCGAAAGGGAAGTGACCCTCGACCAGGTGGCGGCGGAGTTGACCCCCTGGACGCGCGTCCTCGCGCTCGATTGGGTGAATTACTCCACCGGCTTTCGAATCGACCTCGCCGCGTTCGGCGCGCTCATTCACCACCGGGGCGGGATATTGGTTGTGGACGGCACGCAAGGAGTGGGCGCGAATGATTTGGATTTGCACGCGCTGCCTGTGGACCTGATGGCCTGCGCAGCTTACAAGATGCTTCTGGGCCCGTATGGAACGGGATTCGCCTATGTGGCGCGGGAATTGTTGAGCAAGCTTGACCTGCCCGTCGTCAACTGGTACTCGGTCGAAGGCGCGGAAGACTTCGATTCCCTCCCCACTGAGGAGTTCCGCTTGATTCACGATGCTCGCGTGTTCGATTCCGGCGAAACTGGAAATTTCATCAACCTTCATGCTTTGGAAGCATCCTTGGAATTCGTGGAAGGGGTCACCGTCCCCACCGTGAACGCCCATTGTCGCGGGCTTCTGCATCGCTTGGAGGAAGGACTCCGCGCCCTCGGTTATACTCTCTCGGCGGCGTCGCTGCCCAATCACGAATCGACGATTCTGGGCTTTCATGCCTCGACTCCCGGGTCGACTGCGGTGCTCCATCAAAAGCTCTCGGCGAATCACATTGCGGTGAGTTTGCGCCACGGCATGATTCGAGTTTCGCCGTACCTTTACAATGACGAGGCCGATATCGACCGGATACTCGAAATTGCGCGCCCGGCCTGAAGTACTGCCAATTCGCTGAACTACCCCCATGCGCCTTCGTCCCTACCGTCCCGAAGACCTGCAAACCCTCTACGATATCGATCAGGTTTGTTTTGTTCCGGGGATTTCCTATACAAGGGAAGAACTGAAGGCTTTCATCGGCCACCGTTATTCGCAAACCTGGGTGGCGGAAGAAGGCGGTGCGATCATCGGTTTCCTGATTTCGCAACGTGAGCCGCGCCGAATCCTGCACATCGTCACTATCGATGTTCTGAAAGCATGGCGCAGGCGCAGCGTGGGCTCGCTTCTCATGGAAGCCGCCGAGCAATGGGCTCATAATCACGCTCTGCGCATGATCGGACTTGAAACCGCCCAGGACAATCTTGTGGCTCAGAAGTTTTACTTGGCGCGGGGTTACCGCAAGGTTGATGAGATCGAGAATTATTACGCTGACGGGACCGCCGCGTGGGTGATGGTGAAGGAATTGGCGTGATCTTGGTTACGGAAAGCCCCTTTGGGACTTCCCGCGGCCTGTGAAATCCCGGCCTTACGAACCCGCCGCGAGAAATCCTAGTAACTACTTCTCCGTGAAAAATTACCAACTGCGGTTATAATCGGCTGTGCTTTGCACACGTGTTCCAGGGAAGGCAACTTCATGTCAATTACTCTGACCTCGGCGGATCGCCGGGTCATCGCGATAGCCGTCGTTGTAGCGGGCATCTGCTTGGCCATTGGGGTGAAATATTTTTCCCATGCCTTCCCCGAGGCCGCCATTGATTTCCGTGTGAACCGGGATGATTCCACTCCCCTGGCCACAAAATTCCTGGCCGATCGCGGCTATAGTGTCAGCGGCTACCGGCATTCCGCGCTGTTTGACTACGACGACGACGCCAAGGTTTACCTTGAGCGCACGCAAGGCCTCGGGCGCATGAACACCCTGACGCGCGGCCCCATCCACCTCTGGCATTGGTCGCATCGCTGGTTCAAGCCTCAACAGAAGGAAGAATTCCGCGTGGATGTAACGCCCACGGGGGAGGTTGTGGGATTCGGCCGCGAGCTGCTGGAAACAGCGCCCGGCGCGAATCTGGATTCGGCCGCGGCGCGGGCCCTCGCGGAAAAGTTTCTGGTGGAAGTCGTGCGGCGCGACCTCGGGGGTTTGGAATTCGTCGATTCGGTGAGTGTGAAGCGCCCGGCCCGGATGGATTACTCTTTCACTTGGAAGCAGAAAGATGTGGACCTCGGCGATGGCAGCTTGCGCGTGGGAGTGGATGTTGATGGCGACCAGGTGGCGGGCTACCGGGAGTTTGTGAAGGTTCCGGAGAATTGGACGCGCGACTATCAGAAACTTCGCTCCCGGAACGAGGCTGCAAATCTCGTGGACGAGGTCCCCTGGATTCTGTTGTGCATCGCCGGATTGGCACTTCTGATCCAGCGCCTCCGCAAACGCGATGTGCCCATTTATCTCTCACTGTGCTTCGGGTTTGTTGCCTCGCTGCTCTATTTTCTCGGCCAGTTGAATACGTTTTCACAAGCGGAATTCGGCTATCACACGACCGATTCTTATTCCAGCTTTGTCAGCAGCTACGTGGTGGAAAACCTCCTTGCGGCGCTGGGACTCGGCGCACTTATCTTTTTGCTGATGGCCAGCTCCGAGCCGGTCTATCGCGATGCTTACCCGCGCTTCATGTCGATTCGCCGCTACTTCAGTTGGCAGGGGCTGCGGACGCGCTCGTTTTTCCTGGCGAACGTGGTGGGGATCTCCCTCACGTTTTTCTTTTTTGCCTACCAAACCGTTTTCTATCTTGCCGCCGGTAAACTGGGCGCGTGGGCACCGGCGGACGTCCCCTTTTCTGATTTGCTCAATACGCGCTTCCCCTGGGTCATGGTCCTGTTCGTCGGATTTTTCCCCGCGGTTTCCGAAGAGATACAATTCCGCGCCTTTGCCATCCCTTTCCTGCGGAGATTTCTGAAATCGGGGCCATTGGCCGTCGTGCTGGCGGCCTTCATGTGGGGGTTTCTGCATTCCACTTATCCCAATCAACCCTTCTTCATTCGCGGGCTGGAGGTGGGATTTGGCGGGGTGATCATTGGCCTGATCATGCTTCGTTTCGGAATCATGGCCACGCTGATCTGGCATTACTCCGTGGACGCTCTTTACACGGCTTTCCTCTTGTTGCGATCTCCCAATCACTACCTGATGGTGTCGGGCGGAGTTTCGGCAGGGTTCATGCTGATCCCTCTTATTGTAGCGTTGGCGGCCTACTTGAAGACGGGCACCTTCACGGACGAAGACTCCCTTTTAAACGCCGCTCAGCCGATTCCCGAACCTCTTCCGGAGGAGGCGGCCGCGGCCGAAACGCCGCTGGTTTACCAGCCGCTCTCCCCGTCGCGGTTGATGGTGGCAGGTGTGCTGGTGGTGGTGTTTGCCGGTCTGGCGTTTATCCCCGTTTACCGATTCGGCAAAGGTGTGGTCTTGCACGTATCGCCGCGGGACGCACTGCGGGCTACCGACGACTTCATGAAGCAGCGGAAACTTGACCCGGCGACCTACCGCCATGTTGTGTGGATCAACGACAACGTTGACTCCGCGGCGCTGCACTACCTGGCACAGCGAAAATCCCTGGAGCAAGCGGACCAGATTTACCGCCAGGCCACGCGCCTCGCCTTGTGGGAGGTGCGCTATTACCGTCCCCTGCAAAAAGAGGAGTACACGGTTTTCGTCGATCCGGTATCCGGAGAGGTTTTCGGATTCAGCCATGTCCTGGAAGAGAACGCTCCCGGCGCTGGCCTCTCGTCCGATCAAGCTCGGGCGCTAGCGGAACATACGGTTCGAGAACACGGGTACCGCTTGGAGGATTTCGAACTGCAAAGTTCCGACGTGAATAAGCGCAAAGCCCGCGAGGATTACACCCTGGTGTGGCAAGCCAAACCCGGCGACCCCCGCAACGTGGGTGACGCGCATTATCGGTTGAAAGTGGACATCGCCGGCGATCAGGTGGTGGGCTTCTCGCGATTTTTCAAGTTGCCGGAGGAATGGGAGCGTGCGGAGGAAGCCTCCACCATTGTGAACAATATCCTGCGGGTCGAAAGGATTCTGGCAATCCTCACTTTGGTGGGGGCCGGGCTAATTCTGTTCGTGAATCAGGTTCGGGCTGGGCAGATGCCGTGGAAGCGGTCGGCAAGGTTTGGAGTCTTACTTGGCGTCCTGGGCCTTCTAGGGACGCTGAATAGTCTTTCTCAATTCAACCGCAGCTACGACACCTCGATGCCTCTGACGGTCTGGAAATTGTTCCTTGCCGTCAGCGTGATTGTGGTCCCTCTCGTGGAGGGGTTGTTCGCGTGGCTGCTGATCGGCTCCGCTGTCAGTTATTACCCTGATGCCTGGAAGGTATTTCGCGGAGCCGCGCGGCGTGTGTGGCGCCGCGATACGCTGGCGGCCTTGATTTTGAGCCTCGCCGCCGCCGCGGGATTGGCGCGGGCGGATGCTCTGCTGACCAGCAGGTTCCATGCCTATGCGCCTATTAATGACGAGCTCTTTTCCGGGGCGTTCAACACCCAGTGGCCGGCTGCCGGGTTTTTCTTCTCGGCCCTTACCCGCACGCTGTTGCTAGCGGCGGTGGTTGGGCTGGTGATCCTTGTCGTCCGCGAGGGCTGGCGACGGCGGGCGTGGTGGCTGTGGGCAATCTTGGCACTGGTGCTGGTTTCACTCGGGCCCACGCACGCGCACTCTTTCGCTGCATTCGGCGTCGGCTGGGTAATGGGTCTCCTCCCCCTCTTGGTGTCTGCCTTAGTGGTAGGGTTCTTCCTCCGCGATAACATCCTGGCATACCTGATGGTTCTATTCTGTACGCAATTGTTAGAACCGCTGATCACCTTGTTTACTCAAGCGAACCCATTCTTCCTGCGAAACGGCGTGGCGCTCGCGCTGGCCTCGGGGGTCGTGCTGGCATGGATGCTGTGGTCTTCCGGCGGGGTGGAGGCAGGCAACGAGTAAGTTTTCGCTTCTCGGCTATCAGTCAGCAGTTTTCAGTCGTCAGTAATCACCCACTCGATGGGGCGATGGGGGAAATCACAATCTGCCCCCACCCCATCAGCGGAGAGGTTACTGACAGCCGACAACGGATAACCGAAGACTTCCCCCTAAATCAATTTGACCGATTCCAGAAGCTGGCTCGCATCGTTACGCCACAGGGCGTACTTGAGGTGAAAGCCGTCATTCATGCACGCGGCTCCGATTTCCCCGCGGGTGTTGATGGCAATTATCGCGACCTCTGCGTTTTTGTTCTGTGGGTCGGTCTTCACCATGTGTTTCAACAAATCCATACAAGCGTCCTGGGGCGAGGCGCCACGCGCCATGAGGTGAACAATCGAAATGCTGGTGCAGTAATTGGTCATCATGTCGCCGTCGCCCGTGGCGGACGCCGCACCCACGTTGTCGTCAGCATAAACTCCGCAGCCGATGAGCGGCGAATCTCCCACGCGGCCAGGAATCTTAAACGCCAGGCCTGAGGTCGAGCAGCCCGCTACCACGTGTCCTTTCCCATCCGTCCCCACCATGCCGATAGTGTCGTGGTTATCCGGCGTCACCCAAAACGTTTTGCGGTGCGGATCGGCTTTCCATTCCTCCCATTTTTTCAGGCTCTGGGGGGTGAGAAGGGTTTGGGGCTCAAATCCCATTTTCAGCGCGAATCGAAACGCTCCCTCACCGGCGAGGGTGGTATGCCGCGTCTTTTCCATCACCAGGCGCGCAACAGAAATGGGATTCTTAATCATGTGCAGATTGCACACGGAGCCGGCCCGATGGCTCGAGCCGTCCATGATGGCCGCGTCGAGTTCCACCACTCCCTCGGCGTTGGGTATCCCGCCATAGCCCACACTCATCACGTTGGGATCGCTTTCCGGTACGTTGATGCCTTTCTCAATGGCATCCAGCAGGCTTCCGCCGCCCTTGAAAATCTCTGCCGCACGTTCATTGGCGGGCTTGCCGTGAGCCCAGGTGGAAAGGAAAACCGGCCCGGCGTCGGGCGGCGGCGTTGCCGCATGGCCCTCCAAGGCAGTGAATGCGGCACTCCCCGCTACGGTTTTCATGAAATCGCGTCGGTCAATCGGGTCCATGTTTTCTCCTTAAAACGAAACTCGAAATTCGAAACTCGTCACGATATTCGAGTTTCGATTTTCGAGTTTCGGCTTTTCCCCCAACCGCCACCACCGGGTGTTTCAATTCTCAGAACACTCCCGCTTGGAGCGCTGAAGGCTGCTTTACCGGGCAGCTTGCGCCTCCGGCCTTGCACGTTAAGTTGATTTAAACCCGGGCGCCCCGGCCCGCCGCCCGCCAAGCCGTAAGGGCCAAACCGGCGGCGGTCCGATAGGATACTACCGCGAACCTCGGTAAGGAACTCGATTTCCCGCACAATGCCTTCGCCTCCGCGGAACCTCCCCTTTCCCCCCGATCCCCGGCGCAGGGAATAGCGCCTCACACGCACTGGGTAGGCGGATTCGAGCGCCTCGATGGGGGTGTTGAGTGAATTCGTCATGTGGGTGTGCACGCCGGAGAAGCCGTCAGCAGAAGGCCGCGCCCCCATGCCGCCTGCGATGGTTTCGTAATAAGCGAAAGGATCGCCCGAGCGCGGATCTATGCCCCCAAAGGAAAGGTTGTTCATGGTGCCGGAACTGGCGGCGGGGATGCGCTCGGGCAACGCCTGCGCCAGGGCTCGCAGCAGTACGTCCACAATTCGCTGCGAGGTTTCAACATTGCCCGCGGCCACAGCGGCTGGCGGACGGGCGTTCAGCACACTCCCTTCCGGCGCGCGCAATTCGATGGGGTCCATCAGGCCGGCGCATGCAGGCACGTTCTCACCCAGCAAACACCGGAAGACATAAAACACCGCCGAGTAAGTAATGGCGAAGACCGCGTTCACGCAGCCGGCGCATTGGGGTGAAGTACCCTGGAAGTCCACCAGGGTTCTTCCCCCGCCGATTTTAATGGACACGCACAAGCGGACTGGCTCTGAGCCGTGTCCATCGTCGTCGAGAAAATCTTCCGCCGTGTAGGTTCCGGCGGGAATCCTCGCCAACGCCTCTTTCATCAGCCGCACCGAGTATGATTGCAAAGCTTCCAGGTAGAACCCGGTCTGCGCCGATCCATATCTTTGCAGCAGTTCTTGCAGGCGGCGCTCCCCCAATCGGCAGGCCGCCACCTGGGCCATCAAATCGCCCTCGCGTTCGCGCGGGGTCCGCACGTTGGCCAGGAGGATGGCAAGAATATCTCGCTGGATTTTTCCTCCGCGCGCCAGTGACACGGGCGGGATGCGGAGACCTTCCTGATAAATCTCTTGACTGAGCCCCATGGAGGCGGGTTGCGCGCCGCCCACGTCGGCATGGTGGGCGCGATTGGCCACGTAGAAGCTGGGCATGCTCCGCTTTCGTAGGGCCGAACGGCGTTCGGCCTTAGGGCGAGCGCCGCTCGCCCCTACATCCTCCGTCTGCGCCCACACCGGCATCACCACCGTGATATCCGGCAGGTGTGTGCCACCCGCGTAAGGATCGTTCAGCATGGCAATGTCGCCGGGGCCAAGCTCCAGGGCGTCGAGCGCGGCCGCGACGGACATGGGCATGGAACCCAAATGCACGGGCATATGATCGCCCATAGCCACCACGCGCGCCTGCCCATCGAAGACCGCGCAGGAATAGTCACGGCGTTCTTTGATGTTGGGTGAAAACGCCGAGCGGCGCAGGGCAGCGCCCATCTCCTCCGCCGTGGAGTGGAAAAGGTTTTTGAAGATTTCGAGTTCTGCGGCATCAACGCGCACAGGAGCCCCGCTAAAGTATCTCGATTTGCCTCTTGCGGCAGACATCAACAAAATCCCGGCGATTGAAAGTGAGCAAGCAATCTTTCCTTATATTCACGTCATCCAGGATGTATCTGATGACCATGTCGACCAGAGATATGGGCCGCTTCGGCGCCAAAGCGAAGGTCTGGCTGTACGCTGCTTCTCGATACTTCGTGTCGTCGGCAAGCTCAACATTCGGGCGCTGGCAAAAACTCTCAAATGTGCGCACTGATATCGGGTTTTTGACGAACCAGGTATTCAAGGTTTCGTAAAGGCAAGGCCAGGGTATGATTAGGTTTAGCGAGTGAAGGAGTTCCTCTTTGGCGAGAGCTTGTAGGTGGTACTGATCATTTCTGGCGCAGAGTGCGAACCAGAAGCCTGTATCTACGACGGCAGTTCGCGGGAGTCTAAGCGCCATAATCTTCCTCTTGGACCAATTCTGGCGCATACCCGGTCCAGGCGGGTCTCTTTCTGCTACCAAATATAAATTTGCCTTTGAGTTTACCCGAATCCTCGCGAATTATGTAGATTCTGGTTTTCGGGTTGATTTCGATGCTGCCTTCGAGGTCTCTCTTAAGGCTGTCGCGAAGGTCCCCGGAGTGTTCATATTCTTTTAGGAAGGCGACATTATCACCGCACTCTTGAGCGTCGTGTGCGTCAAGCCACCGGTAAAGGCCCTCGTAGTCGCCTTGGACCCCCAGGTCGAATACGATCCAGAGGATGTTCTTGCTCTTGGCTGACTTTTGCATTTTCGCGATCCCTCCATTTCAAGCGGCGATCTCCAATGTACACGCCCAGTGTAGCAGTACATGGGTCGCGTGCCTACCGGGTTAGCGGTTCTACCGGCCTTGCGAGCACCAGATTTTGATACTCATCCACGCGGCACTCCCAGCCGGGGGGGATGACCGTTGTCGCGCTGTACTCAACGATCACTGCGGGCCCACGCAGCGCGGCGCCTGAGGCAAGACGCTCGCGCTCATAGATCCCCGTGGATTGCGGCTTCGAATCGAACCACACGGGTTTGGTCTTGATGAGGGCCTCCCGCGATTGACTCGCCGTGCCGGATTTCCGCGTTTGACGGCGTGATTTGGGCGTGGAAATCACCAGGCGCAGCCGCAGGTTGACGATTTCCAGTGGTCGGTCGGGATAAGCATAGCCGTAGGCCTTAGCGTGTTCGCGGTGAAAAGCCTGGCGAAAGCCCGCAGTGAAGGGAACTGACAGTTCATAAGATTGTCCCTGGTACCGCAGGTCCAAACGGTGTGAAGGCCGAGTACGATCGGCGTCAAACCCCTCACTGCGAAGTTCGGCAAGAGCCATGAGTTGGAGGCGCACGAAGCGGCGATCGATCTGGTACAGCAGATCCAGTATTGCCGACTTACCACCGGTGGGAACGGGTAAGAGAACAGACTGCGACACATCGCGGACCACATCAGAAAGCAAAATTCCCAGCGCGGAAAATACTCCGGGGTTCTGGGGAACGACGACGGAGGGCAACCCGAGCGCGCGCGCCAGGTCGGCGGCATGCAGTCCGCCCGCGCCCCCGTAGCAGATGAGCGAGAAATCCCGCGGATCGTAGCCGCGCTCGACGGAAATGACCCGCAGGGCCTTTTCCATGGTGGCGTTCGAGACCGCCACGATGCCGGCGGCGAGTTCCTGCGCGGAAGCGAAGCTCGCATGCCGTGCCGGGCCGGCCAGGAATTCCTCAAACCCGCGCTCGGCGGCCAGTGCATCGAGGCGAAACGTACTTCCCAGAAAATGCTCGGGGTCGAGCCGCCCCAGAATCAAATTGGCATCGGTCACGGTAAGGCCCGCGCCGCCGCGACCGTAGCAAATCGGCCCGGGGGCTGCGCCGGCGCTCTCCGGCCCTACTCGCAGCGCGCCGCCCGCGTCGATTCGCGCCAGCGAACCGCCTCCCGCGCCCACGGAATGCACATCGAGCACGGGGACCGCCACGGGCAGACCGGCCAGCGCCGTCTCGTTGGTGGTGCGCGGTGCCCCGTCCAGCAGGCAAACGTCCGTGGAGGTTCCACCCATGTCGAAACTGATGGCGCGCTCGAGGCCGATTTGTTTCGCCAACCAGGCGGAGGCCACCACGCCGCCCGCCGGTCCGGAAAGAATGGTGCGGACGGGTTGCTGCGCCGCGCGTGCCGCCGTGGTGATGCCGCCATTCGACTGCATCACATAAATACGCCCCTGACGTGACCCTACGGCGCGCATACGGTGCTCCAGGTTATAAAGATACGTGCCCATGCGGGGAGCAAGATAGGCGTTGATGACTACGGTGGAGAGACGTTCGAACTCGCGGAACTCCGGCAGGATTTCGTGCGAGACGGAAAGCGGCAGCCCCAGGCTTCGAAGCGCTGCGGCCACGCGCTGCTCGTGTGCGGGGTTGACAAAGGCAAACAGAAAGCAAATGGCGAGCGAATCCGCGCCGGAGTTCTTCACCCGCCGGAGCAACCGGCGAATTTCCGCATTCGAGACCGGCAGAAGGACTTTGCCGTCGGCGGAAATTCTTTCCTTGATGCCGAAGCGCAAATCGCGCGGCGCTAACGGCGGTTCGCGCTGTACATTCAGATCATAGAGGCGGGGGCGCGCCTGCCTCCCGATTTCCAGAAGGTCTTCGAAGCCCGCCGTCGTGATCAGCGCCACGCGCGCGCCACGGTGCTCCAGCAGGCTGTTGGTGCCGACCGTGGTTCCGTGAATGACTTCGAGCACCGAACGCTCGTGGTTCTTTGCTCGCGGTTGCTGACCCCTTTTGCGGGGGTCGGCGGTGGGAGTTTCAAGTCCTGCCAGTTGCAGAACTCCTTCGACGATGGCATTGCTGGCATCGGCGGGAGTGGAGAAGACCTTCAGGATTTTGACCTGTCCGCCGGCCAAAACCACGCAGTCCGTAAACGTGCCGCCTGTGTCTACTCCGATACGCATAGATTGATGCCGAGGCAAGAGTTTCCAGTGCAACTGTAAAGACCGTCCATTCTAACGGATTCGGCCGGTCGGGGAGAAAAAACGTCTCACTGCGCTGTCGCATAAAAAACACTATGGCCAGCGCGCAGATCTTTACCGTAAATGAGCGTGACACCGACCCCCAGGACGCGGAACTTTGCCTGCATTCCTGTATCCCAGAGCCACTCCCGTGAACCCAATCCCGGCAAGGGGTCGGTGCTCTTGCCCGTGTCAAGAAATGGGCTGAGCTTCACGCTGAAGAAGCCGTTGTGGTAGACCCGCTTGTCGATTTCCCAGTTGGAAAGGAAATAGTTACGACCCAAGGGGGCGCTGCCTTTCTGGCCGTCGCGTGTGCCAACGTGGCCTCGCATCCAGAGGTCGTTATCCCGTTCCATACCCAGCATGAAAAGTTCGTCAAAGGGAACACTCCCAAAGGTCCTCCCGGAGCGGATCTGCCACTGCATGGCGTAGTCGTCGCCGCTTATCTGGGGATACCAGTGAGTGGACACCGAGCTTTGCACCTTTTCGAAAGAACGTGATGGGGCTGACCAGATCGTCGCGGCCTGTGAGGTGATGCCCACCTTGGTTTCGAATCGTCGTTCCGGCACTCGCGCCAATTCATAATTCAATTGTTCGAGCTGCTTGAGCTGGAATCCGCTCAAGAGCACCTCGAGCGGCAACGAGGGTCCGGTAAAGACATTGCGATAGTCGCGATCAGAAAGCTCGGCGCCGGTGAGCCAACTCCAGCGCCCGCTATTTAGAGAAGTCACCTCACCGTCCACGGCATACCTGCGGAGGTTGAGCGCGCCCAGCGCCGGCGCGGGTCCTTCCGATGACTGCCGAAGGTCCCAGTTTTCATTGCGCAGATCGACGCCGACCTGGTAGCGGAACTTCGGATTGTGCGCCAGCGGCCCTGATAAAGCAGCCTGGAAGCGGCGCTTCTGATCGTCCCAGCGCGCGAGAGATGTCAGGTTGGTCGCCGAGCCTCCCCAGTTGAAGTATTCTGGATAGGCCGTTTGATAGAAGGCACCGCGAAATGTTGAGAGCAGCGCTTCCCACTTGCCATTCCCCCAGCCATCGCGCTCCTGCCCTTCGAAGGCCATATCGAATCCCCCGTTATCGAGCGCCTGCAAGTGCCAGTTCGGCACAGGGAAGATTCCGAGTTCCTCCACCCGCGTCTGGGTCGTTAGGAAATCGGGGAGCCACAGCGTGCTGGCGGGCGCAAACGCAAATGCCCGATCCAGCAGCGCCGGGTCTACCCGCAGCCCGGGTTCAATGCGCACCTTTTCAAGATGAGGCTTGCTGATGCGGTTCCAATATTTCAGCACCGCCTCGGTGTTGCCTTCGATGAAATAAATCGTTCCGAGGAAGTCATTGGCGTAGGCGTCGCTCGGCGCGAGCCGCAGCCCCTCTCGCACCCATCGCGCCGCTTCGGCATAACGCTTTTGCTTGAAAGCTACGCCGCCCAATTCGACGGGGAAACGTTCATCGTTCGGGCGTAGGCGTCGACCCGCCAGGAATGCAGCGCGCGCCTGGTCCCAGCGATCCAGGTGGGCCAACGCGCTGCCGTAGTAGTAATCAATCTCGGCGCCCCGCGCGGAGGCCGATTCCACCTCCTTCACGAGTGGGTCCCAACGTCCTGCTTCGTAGAGCGCTTTGATCTTGGTGATGGGGTCGATTTGCGTTGGGCTTTGCGATAAGCCCGACGAACAAATAAAACAAACAAAGAGGAGGAGGACTAGGGAAGAGACCCGTGATCCCCGGGCTGAGGCACGGCCAGCAAAGTCCAGTTGCCAGCGGCTTTCCATTCTTTTTCGAAGTTGGCCCGTCCCTGCTTGAGCAGCTTCCGCTCAGCCGGATCGTTCTTCAGCACCACACCCTGTTGCCAATCCAAGCCCGCCACCACGACGTAGTGCAGGTCGGAGCCCCCGGGGTTCAGGGCAACGATGAGAGGGCGACCCTTCTCCAAGTGTTCCTTCAGATCCTTCCACTCGCCCGCGAAGGCAAACGTCCGGAACCCATGCTGCTGGAAATAGCGTTCCATGTCGGAAGCATAAATGCCCTGCGCTGGGCGAGAGTAAAGCGCACGCTGGATCTGCTCCGGATCGGCGCTTGGTGCGTTTCCTTGCTGGCGCTGCCAGTACTGCATCACCATGGCGATACTGGCGGCGCCACAGCCATTCTTCTCCTGTCTGACGAAAGGAACGTCAAGCCAAACACCAGACTGCTGGCCGGCCAAAACCATACCGCCGAGAGACAGGCCCACCAAAAGTTGCGCGACAAAACGGAGCATGAATGGCTCTAGCGGACGGCGACGATGACCAAGATCAAAACTACAATAGCCAAAAGGATGAGAATCAGGTCGCGATCCGACATGTTCCCCGCGGCAAAGTCGGCTTGCGCCTTGTCAACGCGCGAGGCCATCTGCGCAACTTCCTCATCGCTTAAGTTCGACACGGCGGTTTTCACCTGGGTTGGATTCAGGTGAGCATCCTTAAGCGCCTGCTTGGCCTTGGGCGAAGACAAGAATTGCGTGACAGTCCGAACGTTATGTTGACGCGCACGGGTCACAGCCACGGCCTCTCTCTGCATTTCGGCAGGGCTGACGACGTGGTCCTGTGCCCCCAGGGTAGGATGAGCTGCAAGAAGTGTGAACAAGACGCAAGCCATCACCACGAGACCAGATTGCCGCTTTAAGGTCAGCATCGCGACTTCTCTCCTTTTCAAAAGCTGAAATTCGCCTTGTACTCTGCCCGGCGTTGCGAGCGGGGCGGTAAATCAGCGCCCCAAGCTCAAACGAATTCGATTATATCACTCTCTGACATTCCGCATGTCGTACGAGTTCACTCTTGGCTCTTCGCGCCCAGGGGGAACGATGCGTGCGCGGTAAGTGAAATCCCGGCGCGTTCGCCGGCAAGGAGTTTGTAATAGCCCGCGGCGGCAATCATGGCAGCGTTGTCCGTAGAAAGCGCGGGGGAAGGGAAAAAGACCTGGAATCCCCGGCTTCGTTCGGCGAATCGCTGGCGAAGCAGGGAATTGCACGCCACGCCGCCGGAGACGAAGATGTTGTCAACACGCGCATCCTCGGCAGCGGCGAATGTGCGCTCAACCAGGTCCTGCACCACGGCATGTTGAAAGCTCGCGACGAGGTCAATCGTCTCCTGGGAACAATGGCCGCGAAGGTCGTCAAGGGAGGGGTGCTCGACTGTCTTGCGCCAGGCTCGGCGCTTCTCCGCCTCGCGAGCAAGGTCCGTGCCGCGCACGCGGTAGAGCACGGCGGTTTTAAGTCCGGAAAAACTGAAATCTCGTGGGGTCCCGCGCATTTTGATGTGGCCAAAATCCACCGCGTGGGAATCACCGAAGTGGGAGAGTTTATCAATCACCGGCCCGCCGGGATATCCCAGGGCCAGCAGCTTCGCCACCTTGTCGAAAGCCTCGCCCGCGGCATCGTCGCGCGTGCGTCCAAGCTGGGTGTAATCGAAGCGTGGAGAGGAGGTGGCACTGGGCGTGACGTGAAACAAACTGGTGTGGCCGCCGGAAACCACCAGCGTTACGGCGGGGAGTCGCGCTTCCGCGAGAGGCTTCCCCGCGGCGCGGTCCATTTTATTTTCCAGCAGCACGGCGTGGATGTGCCCTTCCAAGTGATTGACGCCCACCAGAGGTTTGTTCAGGGCGAGCGCCAAAGCTTTGCCGTAAACCAGCCCGACCAGGAGCGAGCCGATCAGGCCCGGCCCTTCGGTGACGGCGATCGCGTCCACCTGGTCAAGGGTTACCTCCGCCTGCCGGCAAGCCTCATCCACCACCGGTTCGATCGAGCGCAAGTGTTCCCGCGAAGCGAGTTCGGGAACCACCCCTCCGTATTTTTCATGCGTCAGGATCTGTGAGGCCACAACGCTCGAGCGAATGCTCTCGCCGTCGGCCACCACCGCCGCCGCCGTTTCATCGCAACTCGACTCGATTCCCAGGACCAACATCATATTGCCGATTGTCGATTGCCGATTGCCGATTGTCAATTCACCATTGCCGATTGCCGATTGTCGATTGACGATTGATGCATGCTGACTAACATCGAAAAATCATCCTCCGGGGCCAATCGCCCTTTTGCAATCGAAAATCGTCAATCGTCAATCAACAATTTCCCACACACGCTTTGACGTGCCGGGAAGCGAGGGATAAACTGAAAATTGCAAGAGTGGAGGTCGCATTGAAATCACAAGTCGAGCGAGGACACATGCGCATTCGCAAAGCGGTGTTACCAGTTGCAGGGCTCGGCACACGCTTCCTGCCGGCAACCAAAGCCCAGCCCAAGGAAATGTTACCTATCGTCGACAAGCCGCTGGTGCAATATGCGGTGGAGGAAGTGGCTGCTTCCGGCATTCCCATGGTGGTGTTCGTTACGGGGCGCGGCAAGCAGGCCATCGAAAATCATTTCGATGTTTCAGCGGAACTTGAGCAGGAACTGGCCGGGAGAGGGAAGGAGGAGCTTCGCCGCCAACTCCGGAAGATTTCCGGCATGCTGCGCTTTGCCTATGTTCGGCAGCAAATCCCCAAAGGACTCGGTGATGCGATCCTGACGGCACGCGACCTGGTGGAGGATGAACCCTTTGCCGTGCTCCTCTCGGACGACATCATTGTGAACAAGGTTCCCTGCTTGAAGCAGATGCTGGAGGTCTACGAACGCTTTGGGCACAGCGTGGTTGCGATTCAGCGGGTTCCCCGGAAGTCGGTTTCCAGTTACGGCATCATTCGCGCGCATTTGGTGCCCGACCGCGATAGCCACGGCCGGCTCTACCAAATTGAGGATATGATCGAAAAGCCCTCGCCCTCGGAAGCCCCCTCCAACCTGGGGGTCATCGGGCGTTACATCCTGACCCCTTCGATTTGGAAGGCCCTTTCCTCCACGGTCCCGGGGGCCGGCGGGGAAATTCAACTCACGGATGGTCTGCGGCGGCTCCTGGCCACCGAACCCATTTATGGTTATGTTTTCGAAGGTAAGCGTTACGATGCGGGTGATAAGCTCGGCTTCCTGCAAGCCACCGTGGAAATTGCCTTGCAACGCCCGGACATGGGAAAGGCCTTCCGTCGGTACCTGAAGTCACTGAACCTTTAGGTGCCAGGTGTCAGGTGGCAGGCACTGGGTACAGAGTACTGGGTGCCGTGGACTGGTGAACTGTAAAGTATAAAGGGTAAAGGATAAAGCGCCTCGCGCGGTACTTATCGTTTACCTCTTATCATTTACACTTTAAACTTTGTACTTTTTCACGTCGGCCACTGAAACCTGACACCTGATACCTGACACCTATTCTCACTTCTTGCCGGAGCTGGCCTTGGCCGGTTCACTCGGCTTGCTGGATTCCTTCCCTTTTTCCGTTCCCTTATCCTTTCCCGTTTCTTTTTCCTTCTTTTCGGTTGAGGGTGCAGAATCAGCAGAGGATGTACTGCTGGCATCTGACGATTTCCGCGCGTAATCGTTGATGTAAAAACCCGATCCCTTGAAGCGGATGGCTGGCGACGAGAGCAATTGCTCGAGTTTCCCTCCACAACTTTCACAGGTCGTAAATGGCGGATCGGAGAATTTCCGGATTTTCTCAAATCTTCGCCCGCATTTTTTGCACTTGTACTCGTAAAGCGGCAAGCAAGCCTCCTTGTTGGTGAAGACCCTCATAAATTATAACGCGCCGCAGCGGAACCGTCAAAAATGCGGGCGGGTACGCCACTCTTGCTTGATCAATGACGTTCGTCTAGTAGTGGCGTCAGGCCAGAAAGCCGATGGCGGGGATGTAGCGCGGGCGTCTCGCCTGCGGCTCAGCGGCTGCCATCAGGCGCGATCGGCTGCATGCACTTTTCATCCGCTATGCTGCTTAGCCCTTTGGGCCATTTTGGCCATTAGCCGACCCATTACTTCTGGAAAATGACGGCATACAAAAAGGGCCACAGCCGTTCGGAAGTCTGGAGTGACGATTGACGCGGTCGATTGAATCTTCCTCGCGAGTTTCCGCCCCACGTTGGCCGGATCTTCCATCGCCTGCGCGGGAACGCCTAGTGGAGCCGCTGATTTCGTGTTGGTTAGTGGAGGATGCACCAGGTTGACCTTGAGGCCATGCGGTTCGAACTCGAGCGCCAAGGTACGTGTCAAAGCCTCGATCGCTCCTTTGGTCGAAGCATATCCAGAGACGCCAGGAAACCCCGTGATGCCTACACTCGAACTGACATTGTGAATGATGCCCTTCCTCTGGGCTTTCATGTAGGGCAGAACTGCTTGGATCATGTGGAGATAGCCGAAAAAGTTCACCTCGAACTCTCTTCGTGTATCATCCAAGGTTCTTTGCTCAAAGGGCGCAAAAATCGCCAAACAGGCATTGTTCACTAGAATGTCGATCGTGCTCCACTCGTGAACCAATGATTCCACAGACGCCCTCACCTGAACTGCATCCGTGACATCACAGCAATAGAACCGCCAGCGGTCAGGATAGGTATCGCTGAGGGCTGACAAGTTCTCACCCGACAGGTCGAATCCTGCCACACGATGACCATCTTGAAGCAATGACCTCGTCATGTAGAAACCGATGCCGTTGTTGGCTCCAGTAATGACGACAACAGGCGTTCGCATCGACGCGTCTTCCGGAAACTGGCGAATAGTTCTTGTTGACCGGGATTCCCGTTGTGGCTTCCTGGCCTATCGCGATTGTACCTCCGACCGCCTTCGCTGGAGCCGTTTCTTTCTCCCGCTCTGGTCTGAGCGACTCCAGCGGCCCAGGAAGGGGCCCGTTCTGCCTCCTCCAGGTCGGAAAAACATGACGCTGAGACTCCATGCCCGACGTCGCAGCCGCGGACCGTTGTGGCAACACCAATATTGGGATCGCTTTGTGCGCCACGAGAGGGAATTCAAGTAGCGCCTGGAATATATGCACCTGAATCCCATCAAGAAAGGGTTGGTGAAGCGGCCGGGGGATTGGCGTTGTTCGAGTTACAACAATTTTGCTCTGGATGAGGCGACAGTAGCGGCGTGCCCGATTCAGATTGATTACCTGCGATTGCCGTTGGGATCTCACGCATGAGAAAAGCCCACGCAGAGAAAGGCGCTGTCCGCGGTGGCTACGTGCTCAAGTCACGCGAACCGTAAACACCGGGTGACAGGACAGGATCGATCGGCCAAATCTGAGGCGAATGGAGCGACCTTAAGAACAACCGTAGCGCGAAGCTATCCCCTAGGTCCGTGGCACACTAAACCATAAAAGATTTTGATGATAATTATAAAGAGTTTACGTTTGACATCCTTATTCGGAAATCCTATGCTATTCCTTCTGGCAATGGCTCAAACCCTTCAATGCGGCACTGCAATCTGTTGGTGTACAATTCTCGTGCCGGCATGGGGAGGGATCGCCTAAAGCCAGACTGTTCAGAGGACCTTATCCTAACCCACCGTCGGACACGAGTTCAGCGGTGGGTTTTTTGCTTTTTGGGTGCACTTCTACTGCTCGGGCAATTTGAAAAGCAGGGTTCACTCAAACCCACCTCGCGACCTGATCCCGTGGTGACAAGTTAGGTTGATGCTGATGGGGCGCACCGTGGCGCTGCTGCCGCAGCCCTCACTCTATTGGGTACCTGTGTGTCTATTGCGTGATTCGCGTCGGGTCTTGGGGTTTGGTTACGAAGCCACCGGAGTGGTTCTGAGATTTTAAACATTTGAAATCGGGTTTGAACACAAGAATCCATGGAGATCAATGACATGTCTACATCGCAAGGTTACGGCAAGATTGCCAGAATCTTCGGGCTTATGGCGAGCGTCTTATTTGCCAGTTTGACGCTCTGGGCCCAAACAACCGGCACGGGGACTATCGACGGCACGGTCACGGACGCGACAGGAGGGGTCGTCGCAGGCGTACAAGTCACTGCGACTCAGGTGGCTACCGGCGTTTCGCGCACCACCACCACGAACGGAGCGGGCTATTACGTGTTGACTCCGCTGAAGATTGGGCAATACAAGGTTACGGCATCCCATGCAGGGTTTAGTGCCTATGATCGCTCCGGAGTCATTCTGGATGCTGATACCAGTGTGACGGTCAACATTCCCTTAAGTGTGGGGGCCTCAACGCAGACGATTACGGTCGTAGACAAAGCAACAACCCTCCACACCGAGACCGGTGCAGTCAATACCGTGGTTTCAGGAGACCTCGTTCAGGAGTTAGCGCTCAACGGCCGCAATTTCTCACAGTTACTCACCCTGGGCCCGGGCGTCGTTTCCGAACAGACCGATTTGCGGATGGGAGTGAGCCAGGAGGGCAATCCCTTGATGTCCGTGAACGGAGGCAGGATTAACAGCACGGCATTCACCTTCGACGGAGTACTTGCCATGGACACGGGCGGCAACCGCGGCATCAATCTCTTTCCGCCCCAGGAGGCGATTGATGAAGTTCAAGTCCACAAGAGCAACTACTCTGCGGACACCGGCAGCTATGGCTACGGGCAAGTGAATGTGGTTACCAAATCGGGGGGAAGCGAATTTCACGGGACGATCTACGAAGTTAACGGTAACGCCGTCTTTGACGCGCGCAATTTCTTTTCCGCCACCGTCCCCCCCTTTAATCAAAACATGTTTGGCTTCACAGTCGGCGGGCCCGTTTTCGTCAAGTCGAGCAGCCCAAAACACGACAAGTTATTCTTCTTTTGGTCGGAGGGTTGGAACCGCCGAATTGGTCCGAACTTGGTGAACTTTACGTCTCCGCCCCAAAGCGTTTTCACCGCCACCACACCAACGGCAGCCCAACGCGAGGGGAATTTCGGCTCGACGACAATTGATGTGCCGGGTACGACCACGCCGTTCCCGAACAACATTATTAATCTCCCGCTTGACCCCAACGCCGTTCTTCTGCTCCAAAACTTCTACCCGCTGCCCAATCGATCGGGCTCACCCAATTATTCGTTCTCGACCGACAGCCACAGCAATTGGCGCGAAGATTTGGTCCGGACGGACATCCGAATTTCCGATAAGCTCTCGTTGATGGTGCGGTATGCGCAGGATACCTGGAGAGAAGATGAGAATATTCTGGCGCCCTCGAACGCCGCCTTCCCCACCGAGCCGGGCTTCATCGCCAAACCTGGCAAGAACGGGGTGATCTCACTCACGGACGTATATAACCCCCGCACGATAAACCAATTCACGCTGGGATGGTCGAGAAACGCGATCCAGGAACTACCCGGACCGGAGGCGCAACGTACGGGCCTTACGATTCCGTCGCTCTTCGGTGCTAACGCCCCGCACGTTATTCCCAACATCACGATTTCCGGCTACTCGAGCATCGGGGTCAGCGGGGTAACCAATAACGCCAACCCCGTAACGACGTATCGCGATGACTTTACCCACCAAATTGGTAACCACACGCTCAAGGCCGGGTTTGACTTCATGAGAATAGTAAAATTCTCCTTCTTCCCCATCAACGGCCAAGCGGGAGCCTTCACGTTTAACGGCTCAGGCACCAATACCACGGGCAATGCCTTAGCGGATTTCCTCCTCGGCAATGCGTTCGAATATACCGAGCAAAGCGCTATTCCGCCGACGTACGAGTTTGCAAATACCTATGAGATCTACATCCAGGACGATTGGAAAGTACTTCACAACTTGACCATCAACCTCGGTCTACGCAATGGCATCTATGCCGGCGCACCGGATGGAAGGGAAAAGTACAACAACATCTCGAATTTCGTACCCTCCCTGTATAACCCGGCGGACGCCCCCACAGTATTGGCGAATGGCCGGTTGGAAGCCGGGACCGGAGACCCTCTAAACGGAATTATCACCCCTACCAACCAGAAGGGATTGAACCTGCCTCCGTCCTTGAAGACAACACGGTATGACAATCTTGGGCCGCGTGTCGGCTTCGCTTGGTCATTAGGACAAAACCAGAAAACGGTTGTCCGGGGTGGTTACGGTATTTTTTACCATTGGGACGGCGACAACGACGAGTCCATGTCACAGAATCCCCCGTTTTCATCCTCTGCCTCGCTCTTCAACACCCACCTGAGTAATCTTTCTGCGGGTACAGGGGCCACGTTCCCGCCAAGTCTTACGGTCGAGGATATCAATTCTCTCTACCCCATGGTGCAGCAGTGGAGTTTGACCGTCGAGCGGGAAATACCCTCGAATACGGTTCTCTCGATTGCCTACGTCGGAAACCGCGCTTCCCATCTTGACCAGTCGTTCAACATTAATCAGCCTCAGCCCAACCTCTTAGTCCCGAACGGCACGAATCTCAGCACCATTGTGCCTTACCTGGGCTATGGATCCATCGGTTTTGACGACCGCAATGCGGCCGCCCTGTACAACTCGTTGCAGATCGATGCGCGCCACCGAGTCGGCCACGGACTGACATTCGAAGCGGGGTACACATGGTCACGCTCGCTCTGCTGGCAGGTGGGTCAGAATACACTGACGCAGCAAAACGAGGAGGGGCTTTGCAGCTTGAATAGGACGAACAACTTTACATTTAGTTATGTGTATGGCTTGCCGTTCTATAAGGAGCAAAAGGGATTTGCCGGAAAGGTTTTGGGCGGTTGGGAGTGGAGCGGAACCGGCACTTACGCGAGCGGGCTTCCGCTGACTGTCGCCGCGACCGGGAACCGTTCGGGGACGGGCAATGCGGGCCGCCCCAATCTGGTCGGATCGCTCAACATTCAGCCGAGGAGCGTTTCAGCTTACTTCAACACGGCAGCCTTTGCTCCCCCACCTCTCGGGCAATTTGGGAGCGAGGGAGTTGACATCCTGACCGCGCCAGGTCCGGCAGTTTGGAACATGAACCTGTATAAGAACTCGTCACTTCACCTCTTTCGGGATAAGCAGGCGAACGTGAAATTTGGGGTGGAGCTTTTCAACGTGTTCAACCAGGTGTCGTTTAACGGAGTGGGGACAACATACGGTAGCGCGACATTTGGTCACATCACTTCCGCCCTTGATCCCCGCGAAGCGGACTTCAAAATCTCGCTCACTTATTGATGGGTTGTAGAGGATACGAATCCGAGGAGACCTAATGGGACACAAGGATGATAAATCGTCTCGCCGATCATTCCTGAAGGCGGGAGTAGGAATGATGAGCGCACTGGGTGTGGATTCTGCGCCATACAAGGTTGAGGGTTCTCCACGCCCAGATCCACCAAGGCCCAACTTCGTATTCCTGCTCGGGGAGGGCCATCGGCCGGATGCGCTCAGCCTCAACGGGAATAAGATCCTTCAGACGCCCAACTTCGATCGCATCGGACGCGAAGGGATTCAATTTCGAAACTCGTTCACGGTGAACGCCCTTTGCCTTCCGGCTCGATCCTCCGCGTTGACCGGCCTCTATACCCACAGCACAGGATGCGTGGACAACAAAGACAGAACGATTCCGCTTGAAATCCCACTTTTCACCGAGTTGCTAAGGAATGCCGGTTATGAAGTTGCCCTGTTCGGAAAGTCGCACATTCCCAAGATCGGCGAACGCGGATGGGATTCATACTTCGGCTTTCCCGGTGCGGCCACCGACTATTTCTGGCCCGTCATTGACGAGGGCGCGGATGGCAAAGTGAAACCCCCGCAGATTTTCGAGGGTTACGTCGACGATCTGGTCACGGATAGGGCCATTAGCTGGCTCAAACAAAAGCGCGAGAAGCCGTTTTGCCTGTGCTTATGGTTCCAGGCGCCGCACTCTCCCTTCTTCCGGCCGCGGCGATACCTGGATTTGTACGACGGCGTGCCGATTCCAAAGCCCAGCACCTTTGACGACGACTTAAAGGGGTACCCGGGCAAGCCCCGGGTTTTTGCCGAGGCGGACAACAAAATCGGCGGGCCCTACATCAAGCACAGTCAGACGGCCGACAATTGCGCGAGGTCGCTCGACGAAGTCGTCAAGGATTATTATGCCGGCATCGTGGATACCGACGACAATGTGGGCAAGGTCTTCCAGGCACTTACTGATCTTGGCCAGCTTGATGATACCGCCATGCTTTTTAGTTCTGACCACGGGTTCTTCCTGGGTGAATGGCGCATGTATGACAAGCGCTTGATGCACGAGCCGTCGATCCGCACTCCTTTGCTGATTCGCTATCCCCGCTTGATCCGGCCGGGCTCGACGCGCGATGAAATGACTCTCATTATGGATCTGGCCCCGACCTTTCTCGATCTCGCCAGCGTGCCGGTGCCCGAGTGGATTCAGGGACAGAGCCTTGTCCCCTTGCTGAAAGGTGAAGAAGCCAAGTCCTGGCGGAAGGACTGGTTGTATGAGTACTACGAGTATCCGGGTCCGCACAACATCCGGAAACACCGCGGCGTGCGCACGGACCGCTACAAGCTGATCCACTACTATGAGGCCCCCGAGGAATTCGAACTCTACGATTTGCAGGAGGACCCGGGAGAACTCCACAATCGGTATCGTGATCCGTCTTTTGCCGCGCTCGCCCAGCAGCTTCGCCAGCGAATCGACGAACTTCGCAAGGCGACGGACGACAACTACATCTACACGGAACCTACGCCGGCGCCGGCGAACTCCCAGCGTTCGTAAGAAGGACTTGCAGTTTCTGACGGATGAAGAACCGCGACAAAAACTCGGCGAGGGAACTGACGGCTTTTCACGTCATGGCCAAGCCGATGGGCCCGATCTGCAACCTGGACTGCCGCTACTGTTTCTATCTGGAAAAGGAAAAGCTATACGAGAAGAAACAGGATTGGGCCATGCCCGATCCGGTTCTGGAATCGTATATATCGCAGTTTATCGCCGCGCAGGACGCGCCGGTAATTTCCTTCGCGTGGCAGGGCGGCGAACCAACCTTGCTGGGCGTGGACTTCTTTCGCCAGGTCATTGCCATTCAGAACAAGTATGCCAATGGCAAAACAATCGAAAACGCCTTTCAAACCAACGGCGTCCTGCTTGACGATCGCTGGTGTGAGTTCCTGGCCGAAAACCATTTTCTGATCGGAATTTCGATTGATGGCCCCGCAGAGCTCCATGACTTCTATCGCGTGGATAAAGGCGGCGCACCCACCTTCGATCGTGTCATGAGGGGCCTGCGCATCCTGAAAAAACACCAGGTCGCATTCAACGTGCTCACGGTGGTGAATCGGCAGAATTCCCAGCACCCGTTGCGGGTGTATCGATTCCTCAAGGGCATTGGCGCCCAATTCATGCAATTCATGCCCGTCGTGGAGCGAGTGGCCGACGCTGCGAATCCGGACGGATTGGTCCTGATTGGTCCCCGCGATCCGAAGCCTGCCGCCGTCTCCGAGTGGTCGGTCGAGCCGCGGCAGTACGGCGTCTTCCTGTGCACCATTTTCGACGAATGGGTGCGGAATGACGTGGGAAACTACTATGTCCAATTGTTCGACGTCACCCTTGAGAGTTGGCTGGGCTTGCAGCCGAGCTTGTGTGTCTTCCGGCCCACCTGCGGGGCCGCCATGGCGCTTGAACACAATGGCGATCTCTACTCCTGCGACCACTACGTTTACCCTGAGTATAAGCTGGGCAACATCATGGAACAACCGCTCCAATCCTTGGTGAATTCCCCCCAGCAACGCGGCTTCGGCCTCGACAAACGCGACTCACTGCCGCAGTATTGCCGTAAATGCGACGTCCGCTTTGCCTGCAACGGCGAGTGCCCAAAACACCGGTTCATCTCGACCCCGGACGGCGAGCCCGGATTGAATTATCTCTGCGAGAGTTACAAGACTTTCTTCAAACACGTTGACCCCTTCATGAAATTCATGGCCACCGAGCTCCGCCACGAGCGCCCCCCTGCCAACGTCATGCCGTGGATTGGCCAACGAGAGCATTCCGCCTTCCTCGCTACAGGATTGCCCGCCTGAAACGGGTGGAGAGAAGCCTTTCAATTCCGGTATTGTTGCGCCCTCGGAAAGCACGCTCCCTTTGTCCGCCCAGAAATTCATTCGAGAGCATAATGCGCTTGTCTTTGCGGCGCATGACAAGCTTGCGTTGGACGAAATGGTGAGAGGCTCTACGGCGGCTCCGAGCGAAAAACTCGCTCCGTCCCTCGACGTCCTCAAAGCGCTTCAGGGGGGTCAACGTGTGTTCCGGTCAGACGGCCTGAGCGGGGTAGCCACGGACAGCCCTTTCATAATGCGTGGGCTACTTCCTCTTTCCGCACCGCTCGCGGGGGCAGGCGTCAAAATGTCAGTCAGGTGTCAGTCGCGTGGCAGTCGGATGTTGACACGCGAGGGTGTACGGGTGTAGATGCTACGTGTCCGCAGCTCAAGATGGAAGTTCCGGACGAAACGCGTGGGATCAGGTATTTCTTAAGTGAAGGGGTGAGATATGCCGCTATTGCCGGACCGAAATCGCCGCCATTTCCTCAAAGCCGCAGCAGTGGCGGCGGGGCTGACGTTTGACACGCTGCCTCTAATGGCCCAGGCGGAATCGAGCGCGCCCGCCAAGGTGCGGCCCGCCTCCGGCGGATTGCCAACCGGCCGCATTGGGAAGCTCGAGGTGACCCGACTGATTTGCGGGGGGAACCTCTTTAGCGGCTTTGCCCATAGCGGCGAGCTGCTTTATGTTCACAGCCTGCTGCAACACTACTTCACCGACGACAAGATTCTGGACACCCTGCAGTTGTGCGAGGAAAGTGGGATCAACACGACCATCCTTCGCACCGACGAGCAGATTATCCGCATCTTGAAGCGCTACCGCCAGGAGCGGGGTGGAACGATCCAGTGGATCGCCCAGACCTATCCCGCACCGGACAATCTGAAGGACAACATCAAACTGGCGATCGACAATGGCGCGGTAGGGGCATACTGCATGGGCGGGGTGGCCGATGACACTTTCGTGAAGGCTGGCAAGGCGGAGCTGATCGGGGAGATCGTCTCCTTCATCAAGCAGAACGGTTTGGTGGCGGGAGTCGGGTCACATTCAATGGAAACGGCAATCATTTCCGAACAGCAGAGGTTCAATCCCGACTTCTATTTCAAGACATTGAACCCGGTAGGTTTCTACACTCAGGACCCGCGCGATGTCGCAGCCCTCATGAAGACTATCAAGAAGCCCTGGATCGCATTCAAGGTCCTGGGCGCGGGTCGAGTGCTGCCTCAGGATGGGTTTGACCTGGCGTTCAAGAACGGCGCGGATTTCATCAATGTCGGCATGTATGACTTCCAAGTCGCGCCCAACACATCCCTGGTCCGCGAAGTCGTGAAGCGCCACGAGCAGCGCGACCGAACCTGGGCGTAAGGGTGAATCCTTAAGAACGCATGCCAAATCACGATGCCAGGAAGTGACCCGCCCTCATCCCGCACGTCCCGCCGGCAAAACCCGACATCGCATTCAGAGACGCCTACGCAGGATGCCCTACTGACGCTTCAAGATTCACTCAGTATGTGCCTGAACGAGGCAACCAGGGCAACACTCCGGATTCAAACCACAAGCACGAGATCTTGCGGTGCGGGGGTCAAAGTCATTTCAGGAGCTTGCCCCTCTGCCCGTTCCTGGCTAGGCGGAGTAGGGCGGGGTGCAGGGGCGAATAAGAAGTCACTTTCCCGGTGGTACGGACTCTGGGTCCGCCATTTTCGCAGGATTCCCCCAGAATTTGACCCACTCGTGCAGCGGCCTTGGCGATGCTGATGTCAGCCGTGTTGGTGGCGCTGAGTTGGGTCGCTGTTTTGCGGCGCCGCGTGCACAGCCAGACCGAGTTGATCCGTGAGCGGCTGGAAAGCGAAGCAGCCCTGGAAAAACGCTACCAACGCCTCTTCGAGCGCAACCTTGTCGGCGTCTGCCGGACCTCGCTCGATGGGCGTCTGCTGGACTGCAACGAGGCCATGGCAACATTTTTGGTCTACAACTTACTCGCATCAATGCCTCCCAAGCCCGGATCCTGCGGGTGGGGAAATCGCGCGATGCCCCGGGTAAGGCGGACTTCGATTTCTTCCCGCGCGAAGACGCGGACCACTACTTCACCGACGAACGATGGATCGTTGAAACCGGCCAGCCCTTGATTGGCTAACTGGAGCGGCTTTGCGACCGGGGAGGGCAACTCCATTGGGTCTCCGATACGGAAGTTCCGATCAAAGACGCGCAGGGCCGGGTGACGGGGATTGTGGGGGTTGCACGGGATGTGACCGAATGGAAATCGACTCTGGAGGCATTGCGCGAAAGTGAAAAGCGTTACCGCGAGCTCTTCGAGAATGCCAGCGACGTTGTCTATACCACGGAATTGGAAGTTCGTGTGACCTCACTCAAGCGTGTAGAGCAACATCTCCTGGGGTATTCGCAGGAGGAGATCACGGGACTTGATCTCTGGGGCCTGATTGACCCCAAACATTGGAACCAAGTCAAACAAGGGAGCCTGACCTTTGAGAGCGAAGTGGGAAAGGGGACTACATTCTTCATTCGCCTTCCCCTCGATCCCGGGGAGGGTTCTAAGGAATCAAAGACGGCTTGAGGCGGGTGCGAATATAACTCGGACTTCTGACCACGGTTGGACTCCGTCGGAACGGGGGGGCAGAAAGCGGTAGGCAGAAGGCGGAAGGCACGGAGCCAATGTGGATATTCCGCAACAAACCGATACAGCTAGGATTTGCTTGAATGGTCCAGTTTCCACTCGACCTGCGAGAGCACCCCACCGAGGATGCGCGCGTCGTTGCACGTGAGGTTCAAATCGAGAAGTAAGCGTCTTAATTTCAATAACATGGCGGCACGGCTTTTGGGTTGGAGGTAGCCGGAGACGTCCAGCACGTGGGCGGCGCGCTCAAGGACGTGGTCGAGCGTCTGAAGGTTGGCGGGGTCCGAGCGATGGGCGGTTACGCGTGGCGGCCGCATCGACACAATGCCCGAACGGGTCAATTCATACGCGCAGACCGCTACTGCCTGCCCGAGGTTCATGGATGGGCAGCCGGGGGTCGTGGGAATTCGCACCAGGGCGTGGCAGTGGCTCATGTCCTCGTTCGAAAGGCCGGTCTTCTCCGAGCCAAAGAGCAGCGCCGCCTTTCCCCGCGCCTTGCGGAGGCGTAGCCAGGCGGCAAGTTCAGGCAACGGAAGGAGTTCGCGGCCAAGGTTGCGGCGGGAGCCGGTGGTAGTGCCGAGCACGAGCGTTACATCAGACAATATGTCGGCGAGAGAGGCCACCGCCCGCGCCGCCGCGATCACGGTGTCCCCTGAAAGAGCGGCTTGGCGGGCCTCATCCCACGTCGGCTCGAAGGCCGCGACCACTCCCATCTGGGTCAAGCCGAAATTCGCCAGCGCCCGCGCCGCCGCACCGATATTCAAGGGATTGCGAGGGCGCACCAGCACGATGCGCCAATTCAATTTGCTCATGGGGGGAATTGTAACAGTATGAGGCGGCGGAGGTGAATTGCGGATATCCCTTCACCTCAAGTCAACACCTAGGGTAGTGTGCGCGGGTAATGGCACTTGTAGCGCCGTCCATGAGGGCGGCTCAAACCGAGTAAACGCCCGGCCCTACAACAGAAACCTCCGGAATTGAATGGACCTTGAATTGTGACGCATTGTCCCGCTCCCGCCCGCACTAATTCTTGGGCGGAGTGGCCGCCGGGGCAGTTTGTTCCTTCGGTTTGTCGACCGATTGCACCGTCAGAATGCGCACGCCCGACTTGAATTGTTTATAGTCGGTGTAGCGAACGACTTCCTTCATGTGAACGGGCGCGGCGTTAGAGAAGTACAGGGTATCATCGCCCATGGTGTAAGTGGGAAACCAGAATTTGCCATCCACTTGCTCACGCCAAGTCGTAAATCGCGGGAACAGGTTTTCCTGCCCGTGGTGGGTCTTATCCTGGGGCACCTGTTTGCCTTCGCTTTTGACAATTTGCAAGTCGCGATCATCAACCCACACGATGCCCTGGAAATACTGCCGGTTTTTCTGGATTTCCTTGGGCCGGGTAGAGAAGACGTAGGCGGTGATTTCATCTACTTTGACGTGGCCCAGATACTTGATGTCGTAATCCGGCAATTCATCGGTGGTAAGGACGAAGGGTGTAATATTGCGAAACCCCTCAATGTCCTCCTTGGTGATAATCAAACCCTTCAGGGTGTTCTGGGGAGCGTAGGTGACCTTCTCGATGCGTTTGCCGCTGTCTTCGTAGAGGATATCCCACTCCTGCTCGAAGGTTCCCACGATTTCGTTGCCGGCGCCGAACTCCTCAACCTTATTGATCTGGTGGTAGGTGTAATTGTTGCGGGCCTCACGAAAGACTTTTTCCTTGGCGGCAAATTCCGAGATGATGTGTTGGATCCCTTGTGCGTCAGGGTCCTTCAGGCCCGGAGCGTTCGCCACCGCCCGGGTTTCTGGCGGAGGTTCTTTATCTGCGGAACCATGCAAAACCGGCTCCGAGGATGGCGGTGAAGCCGGCGCCGGGGAAGGGGAATTCGCCGGAGGGGTCGCGGCTGGCGCAGAGGCCTGTCGGGTGTGCATGACCGGCTCGGAAGACGAGGGTGCCGCCGGGGCCGGAGTAGCAGCCGGCGTCGCGGGCGCCGGGGAAGGGGAATTGGCAGGGGGCGTCGCTTCGGGCGCCGAAGTCTTTCGGAGCAATACCGGCTCGGAAGATGGGGATCCAGTCGGGGCCGTGTCAGCAGCCGACGGCGTGGGCACACCCCGTGGCGCTTCCGCCGCCGGGGGTTCGGGAGCGTCGGGAGCATTGGGTTTGAGCGTCGGCCCGGCCTCCGGAGCAGCGGGTGTACTCGGATTATTCGCCGCCGGGGACGCGGGCGGAGGTGCAGGCGCGGGGGAAGCCGCGGGGGCAGGCGCAGGCGCACTTGCCTTCGCCGCCGCCTTATTTCCCGCCTTCTGCAAGGCATCAATCAAATCGTCGCTGGCGCCCTGGTCATGGAACTTCTTGGCGAGGTCAGGGTTCATCTGGAAGTCCACGCCCCGCTGCTCGACTTCCTCAATAATCTTGCTACCGGGGCTTCCGAGCAGGAGCAGCGTGATGTCGTCCTTCGACAACGGCTTGTCAGCAGGGGCGGCGGCAAGACTTAGCAATCCGGCCATCATCAGCAGGGCAATCCCTACCAAAGTTCTCTTCCCAAAATTTGACTCTGATTTCATCGCTGAATACCTGTCCCTGGTCGCGTTTCCAATCCCACCCGAAGCCCTATTATTGATAGAGTCCCTTCCGCCCTTAAAAGTTGTACGGAAGTTTGCACTTTACGCGAGACCAGCCAAGATCGAGAAAAAGAAAAGAATCCGTTTAAACGCCGGTCGGAGACGAATGGGGCACATTCGATAGCGACCCATCGTGTAAAAGTATACCACTCATGCGCCCCGCCTAACACGCTTCCGACCACCAATTCCGCCAAGAAGGGAAGTGGAAGCATAGCAAAGAGTCGCAGGTCATCGGGGCTCTGCTCGGCTGCTGACCTGCCATGATCCAAGCCGGAAGCGGACCCCTCCTCCGGAAGAGAAAATCCCAACTGAAAGAGAATGACGCTTCCCGGCCCATCTTCGAATGGACACGTTTAGGTGGATGGTCTTGCGGCTTGGCCTTGAACCCCTTGCGGAGTTTCAGTGGACCAGACGAAATCTTGAACTATTCATGAATCCCACCCGCCCCTGCGGTCACGGCGGTTCTGTAGGGCACTTCTACGTGTAGGCCGTTCTCGTCAAAGTCCCCGGCGTGGGGTCACCCTCGACGATTGGTATACCCTTGGCGACTAGGACTTATCTTGTCGCGCGACGCGCTTGGGTTGCTGGCCAGATCAAATGTCATAAGGGGATGGCCACTGGCCGGAACGCGCTAAGTGAAGAACAGGGGCCATGACTCGAGTTACCCTATACCCTTCCACTTCGACACAAAGGCGTGTAAGATGGGTCCTGTAGAAGCGGAAGGGTAACTTATGGCAGACAAGCGCATCGATTTACCGCAAGGGACTCTCGATCTGTTGATCCTCAAGACGCTGGCTCTCGAACCCCAGCATGGCTGGGCGATTTCTGACCGCATTGAGCAAATTTCCAAAGACGTGCTGTCCATCAAGCAGGGCTCTCTCTATCCGGCTTTGCACCGCATCGAGCGGCGGGGATGGATCAAGGCGAAGTGGGGGACATCGGGGAACAACCGGCGGGCAAAATACTACGAATTGACGAAAAGCGGAAGGAAGCAGCTTGAGGCCGAGGAGAGCACCTGGCGAAAACTCACGGCTGCGGTTGGACAGATCCTGGAAACTGCACAGGGGTAAACCATGGTCAGCGATCTCCTGTATCGCTTACGAGCTTTGTTCCGGCGCAATTCCGTGGAAGCCGAGTTGGACGACGAGCTTCGCGCGCACCTCGAACACCAAGTGGAGAAATACGTCCAATCGGGCATGTCCCCCGAAAAAGCAGAAAGGCGCGCGAGGCTAGAATTCGGCGGCCTTGACCAAGTGAAAGAAGAGTGCCGGGACAGTTGGGGTGTGCGGATTATCACTGAATTTGGACAGGACGTGCGCTACGGCCTGCGCCAGTTCCGGCGCAACCCCGGCTTCACGGCGGTCGCAGTGATCACGCTGGCGCTGGGCATCGGCGCGAATACGGCGGTTTTCAGTGTGGTCAGGGCCGTGCTGCTAAGCCGCTTACCTTACAGTGACCCTGACCGTCTGGTGTGCATCACAGATGTCTTTCCTGGCGTCCTTCCTAGCAGCCTCGACAACCTGGTGGCCGATCCGGACTACCTGCATTGGCGGGATCAGAACCAGGTGTTCCAGTCCGTGGCGGCTTACGGTCAGCTTCGGGGGCTTAACCTCGGCGGCAAAGACGAACTGGATCGCATCGACGCAACCGAGGTGACCTGGGACTTCTTCCCGATGCTTGGTATTCGCCCGGCCTTGGGACGAAGTTTTCTCCCTGAGGAAGACCGGCCGGGAGGACCACCCGTTGTAATCTTGAGCCATGCGCTTTGGCAGCGGCGCTTCCGCTCCGACCCGAAGCTGGTCGGAAAAATGATAACACTCAACGAAAAAGGCTATACCGTTATCGGAATTATGCCCGAGAGTTTCCACTTCCCCGCTGACTGGGGTCCGGAGCTGTTCGTTCCATTGGGTATTGCGCCGAATCTGAATTGGGACTCCCCCTCATTCTCGGCGGTCTATGTTATCGCGCGCCTAAAGCCTGGGGTGAAACTCAGTCGCGCCATGTCTGACCTCGTCACCATCAACCGGCGGTCCGACAAGGCGCTTCCGTCGCCTTTTTCCCCCCAGATGCACGACAAGTCGCGAGTAGGAGTGGTGACGCTTCACGAACACCTGCTGGGAGACGTACGACCCCTCCTCTTGATTCTGCTGGGGGCAGTTGGATTCGTGCTGCTGCTCGCATGTGCGAACGTCGCGAATTTGCAGCTCGCTCGTGCCGCCACGCGGGAGAAGGAGTTTGCCGTCCGCGCCGCAATCGGCGCGGGCCGTTGGCGGCTGGCGAGACAACTGCTCGTTGAAAGTTTCGCTCTCGCGGCACTGGGAGGGGCGGCCGGGCTGATCCTGGGGGCCGGTGGCGTGGCGCTTTTTCGGCACTTGAGGCCGCCTAACATTCCGGGCCTTACGACGGTAGGCCTGGACCGGTGGGTGTTTGCGTTCATCGCTGCGATTACGGCATTCGCCGGCGTCGCGTTTGGTCTGGCGCCGGTATTTGTTGCTTCCGGGCTGAACCTGGACGAGACGCTGAAGGAGTCGGGACAAAGAACAACGACAGGGGGCGCTGCACAGCGACTGCGCGCGTTGCTGATGGTCTCAGAGGTGGCTTTGGCTCTGATTCTGCTGACCGGCGCGGGTCTGCTGGTCCGCAGCTTTGTTCGTCTCACTTCTGTAGACCCCGGGTTCGACCCACAGCATCTTCTCACCGAGCGCGTCATGCTCCCTCTCGAAAAATACCCGAACCCTGCCCAGTGGACGCCCTTCTTTCAGAGTGTCCTCGATCGAGTCGCGGGCCTGCCTGGCGTCGAATCCGTCGCCGCGGCAGAATCTCCGCCCTTAACAAATGACTGCATTCAGGCAGGCGGGGAAGTCGAAGGCCGGCCAGGGTGGCAGTATATCGGAGATTGCATTATCAGTCCGTCCTACTTTCACACCCTGCGGATTCCGCTTATTTCCGGGCGAGATTTCACTCCCGACGACGCCGGCTCTGCGTCCGGCGCGGTGATAGTGAACGAGATTTTCGCCCGCCGCTTCTTCGGGAACAAGGACCCGGTGGGGCGGCGCATTCGGCTCGGCGGACCTCAAGGCAACTGGTGCTCGATTGTTGGCGTCGTGCGGAGCGCGCGGCACTTGCCTCTTACCACCGAGCCGTCCGCCGAAGTTTTCACCTGCGGTGTGTTTTGGTCCATGACGCTGATCGTCCGCACCACTTCCGACCCGGCATCGCTCGCCGCCGCAGTGCGAAGTAAGGTACAAGAGGTGGACCCTAACCAGCCCGTCTATGACGTTGCCACCATGGAACAACGGTTTTCGCAGGCCGTCGCGCCCCAGCGTTTTAACGCACTGGTGATGGCCATCTTCGCCGGTATGGCGGTGATCTTAGCGGGAGTAGGGGTTTACGGCGTGATGGCTTACTCCGTGACCCGGCGCACGCACGAAATCGGAATCCGCAGGGCGCTGGGAGCGCAGCGGCAGGATGTCATAGGGCTCGTATTACGCCGCGGGGCGGCACTGGTGCTGGTCGGCATAACACTCGGTCTTGCCGGCGCGTTGGCGCTAACACGATTCCTGTCAAACTTGCTCTATGGAGTAACATTCCGGGACCCGCTGACGTTTGTTGCGGTGTCTCTGATCCTGACCGGGGTGGCGCTCATGGCCAGCTACATCCCCGCCCTACGCGCGACGAAGGTCGATCCCATGGTGGCGCTGCGGCACGAGTGAAGTGTGAGGGGTTTCCAAATGCTCGAAGTCAAAGGACTGACCAAACGGTATAACAGCATTGCCGCCGTTGACGATGTGAGTTTCCGCATCGACCCCGGTGAGATTTACGGATATCTCGGGCCGAATGGTTCGGGCAAGACCACAACGGTGAAAATGATGACCGGCCTGCTCGAACCCACGCGCGGCCATATTCTCTACCGGGGCCGGGACATCCGTGAGGACCTGGTTGCCTACCGAAAACATCTCGGCTACGTACCGGAGGAACCCCAGCTTTACCCTTACCTGAGCGGGCTCGAATACTTACAGCTTGTGGGGCGACTGCGGTCGATTCCCCAGGCAGTGCTCGATCGCAAGGTGGACCGCCTCTTTGATCTCTTTTCACTTCACGGGTGGCGACACGCTTCGATTTCCTCCTACTCCAAAGGGATGAAGCAAAAGGTGCTGATCTCCGCGGCGCTCTTGCACGACCCGGACATTCTGATTTTCGATGAGCCTCTCTCGGGCCTGGACGTAACGTCAGTGCTTATTTTCAGGAGAGTCGTTCGGTCTCTGGCGCGGGAGGGCAAAATCATCCTGTTTAGTTCGCACGTTCTGGAAGTGATAGAAAAAGTGTGCTCGAAAGTGATCATCCTTTATAAGGGCCATGTGGTGGCTGATGACAACGTCGAACGATTGAGGGAACTCATGCGGCTGCCGTCGTTCGAGGACGTCTTCAACCAGTTGGTCATGCAGGTGGATACGGACCAGGTGGCGAACGAAATCATCGAAACGATGAAAATGTAACTCCACTTCTTTAATCCGATGCTTGCACTCTTCAGATTTCGTCGTTTTCCCCAGGATGAGAAGACTCAATTCGTCGATCTCACCCGCCATTTCTATAGGCGCCTTTTTGACATCGAATTCATTTCCGAGGACGCTGATTCACGCCTCGGTGTAGTGCACATTCTCACGTTATTGGCGTTTCCCGGGAGGAGAACGGTGTCAGGGGGAGGAGAACGGTGAGGAGGAGAACGGTGTCAGGAACCGTTTTCGGGGCGGCAGGAGTTGCGGATGGTATTTTCAATCCAAACTGCGCCACCGCCTTCGACACCCAGGGCTCCGAACCGTACAGGAAACCCGGGGACAGACACCTCGTTAAACTCGTTTTCGCGCGGGTGGCGGCTGGGACCGCCGCGGTGGGGCGAAGGTCACCGTTCTCTGCCTCGGGTCCACGACGGCTGGCCGCGGCCACCCTCCGCCGCTCGAAAACCAGTATAACGAGGTGTCTGTCCCCTCCTCCGACAGTTTGTAACATCTTGGCGAGAAAAGACGCGGACCGCAGAGGCGGCGGTCCGCGCTACGAGCTATTCTGCTCTGGATATTACGGCTTTTTCCCAACAAGAATTAACACGCTGGTGGAGGTGCCTTTCAGGACGATGATCGGCTCTGTTAGATTTTCCGGGGAGATGCTGGCATCCAACTGTGAGTGTAATGCGCGTGCTGCACGTACATTCTGTGGAAGCATAGATTCGGGTTGCCCTGCCAAAGACTCGATTGTCTCCGGAGATTTTACTTCTACAAAGACACCTGGGGGAGCGGAAGGGGGTCAGGTACCCTTTTCTTTCGTAGAGGAGGAAGGAGGGCAGGGGAAAGGGTACCTGCCCCCTTTCTCCCTCCGCACGCCTTTGCGGTAATCGTCGTGGATTACGACGGCATAAACCGTTAATAACGCTAGGACCGGCGTTGGTAACCGCAAGACCGATGCCGTAGGTGGAACGGTGGGTCAAGGTATTGTTATATCGTTGTCCTGTAATGTAACCGCCCCAGTTCGCGCCAGCGCTCTGCCGTTCAGCGTTGCGCCGGTGTCAATCGTGATGGATATATTGGCCAATATGGTTCCCTCGAATACCGAGTACGTTCCCAGCGTGGCGGAACTGCCAACTTGCCAAAAGATGTTGGCCGCCGTGGCGCCACCACTCAGGACAATCCGGGAGGTACTGGTTAGCGTCAGTGTGCTCGCGATCTGGAAGATGTAGACTCCATTCCCAGACAGAGTGAGATCCCCTCCCTCGATCTCAAGCGAGGAGGTGGATTTATACAGGCCAGGGGTGAGGGTCTTCCCGGCCATATTGCCGGACAGGCCGATTGGGGTTTCCCGTGCAGCGGCGTTGTTATATGCGACGGTCAAGGCACTGTGCGCCAAGCCTGCGACGTCGTTTGGCTTCGTTACACACACCCCTTTCGGGCACTCTTTGTCCGGCGTGTAAATCGTTCCGGTAACTCTTCCGGGCGGAAACCCAGTGACCGAACTGCCCGGCGAAAGCCCAATATCCCCGGTAACATGGGTTTCGCCGGTGTTGGTAACCGTGCTGGCAGCCAGAACCGCGAAATCCTCGGCCATCCCGAGGTTTACCGTCTTCTGGGGGGGGGCTGCCGTGAGATTTGCAGCCGTTAGGCAGAGAGTGAACGCCACACAGAGAAGAAATGAACTGAGTTTGTTCATATGATCCTTTCTATCCTCAAGGTTGTGATTTGGCGGCTATCCCCGGAGGATCTTCGCCTGCCAGATCTTGCCGGGTGAAATAGACGCCACATGTTTATAGCCTCATGGAACTCGCGTGTCAGTCCAATACTGCTCACCTCCATGGTCTAAATTGCTCATTCCGCGAATGCTGTTTTCCCAAAAGGGTATGGCGTTCCACACTCCGCATTTTTATTTACGCGATTGCGCGTATCCCGGTAAAGCCGAAGCAATCGGCTTCGCCCTTCATTGGGCTGCGTCTCCGGTTGGCGAGGATGTATCTCCGCAGGTTGCCACTCCGGCGTGGCACGTTGCTGAAGCTGGCGGCTGAATTCCATACAGATAAAATAGGGGACACATTTCGGGGAACCCGGGGACGGGGACGGACGGGAACCCGGGGACAGGCACCTCGTTAAACTCGTTTTCGCGCGGGCGGCCGCTGGGGCCGCCGCGGTGGGGCGAAGGTCAACGTTCTCTGCCTTGGGTCCACGACGGCTGGCCGCGGCCACCCTCCGCCGCTCGAAAACCAGTATAACGAGTGTCTGCCCCTCCTCCCCCCTCCTCCCCCAAGGTTCTGAATAGGGCATAAGGTACGTTGGTACTCTTGACCTTTTGCGAAAGTCAACGAAAATCACTACATGAACAATTCCCATCGAAGGATGGGGGAGCGAACAATGCAGTGCCAACCGTGCTGAACGTCTAAGGGGTTTGTGCTCAGGGCGGCTCAGCGGGATGGCAAGAGGATCGGTCGTGTCCGGCTGCGCGCCATTGGCGAAGGCAGTCGCAATTCTAATCGACGGGGGGGAAGCAATGATTCGGATCGGCGTCATCGGTTACGGTTACTGGGGTCCAAACATCGTCAGAAATCTGTGCAGCCTCGATTCGGCGCAAGTTGTTGCCATAAGCGACAAATGCCCAGCGGCGCATAGACGCGCAAAGCGTGCTCATCCGAGCGTGCACGTCACGTCTGAGGCATCGGAAGTCCTGTGTTCTCCAGACATCGATGCAGTGGCCATAATTACTCCTGTCTGGACGCATTTCGAGCTGGCCATGGCTGCCCTGGAAAACGGAAAGCACGTTTTCGTCGAGAAGCCCTTTACTTCGAATTCGGTCCAGGCTGAGAGGCTGATCGAGTTGGCACAGAAGAGAGACCTCAAGATTATGGTGGACCACACGTTTCTATTTACTGCGGCGGTGAAGAAGATCCGCCAACTCATCGATCAAGGGGAACTGGGGGACCTCTACTACTACGATTCCATGCGGGTGAACCTCGGTCTGTTCCAGCACGACATTGACGTGATTTGGGACCTCGCACCTCATGATTTGTCCATCATGGATTATCTTATTGAAGAGGAACCCGAGGCTGTCGTGGCGACGGGCCAGGCACACTTGAATGGCCATGCCGACGTGGCATTTATCACGGTCTATTTCCCGCACAACATCATTGCCCACATCAACGTGAACTGGTTATCTCCCGTGAAGGTCCGGACCACGTTGATCGGAGGGGAAAAGAAGATGCTGGTGTGGAATGACTTGGATGCCGACGAGAAAGTCAAGGTCTACGACAAGGGCGTGGATATGACCAGTGGGGAAGGAGTCTATGAATTGCTTGTGAGCTACCGCTCGGGAGATATGTGGGCACCCAAGATCGAGCAAACAGAAGCCCTGAAGATCGAATTGGGATATTTCTTGGAATGTATCGAGGGTAACAAGACGCCCATTAATGGCGGCATGGGCGGATTGCGGGTTGTCAAACTGCTGGAAGCGGCAACAGAATCACTGAAGCTGAAAGGGGAATCCGTGTCGGTACGAACAAATACCACGTCCTCGGGAAGCCACGATTGTTTAGCCACCAGCATGGCATTTTAGCTCTTCCTCTTCGCCCACTCCGATGAACACAGGACCGCTCATTTGAATTGTTGCCCTTCCTCGAGCGGGAAACGGTGTCAGGGGAAACGGTCAGGAACCTTTTTTCTTCTTCGCTTATTGGAAGGAAAAGGGTACCTGACAGCGTTTCTCCTTCAGGACGCCCGAACAAAGGTTCCTGGCACCGTTTTTCCCCCTTTGTGCTTACGCCATGGCCTTGCTTGAGAAACGGTTGTTCCACGAGCACGTTGCATGGATCGTAGCCTTGGGGGCTGAAATCATTATTCTGAACTGCATCATGGTCTTTCGGAACCGTTCGTTTACTAATGGCCTCGGAGTGCAGTACGAAGACAAGCCATTGCCAATTGTTCAGACATTGAACCTCAACGCCTGATCGACAGGCGCTCAATTTTGCCATTCCATTTCCAGGAGCAGGACCCATACTAACAATCGGCGGATAGGTCCTCGTTCAAACGGCGTAGTGTAGACCATCACGCCTCGGGTTATCGATACATCCACACAAGCAAACGACAGCATGCATGGAAGGCTTTCTCGAGGAAAACGACAAAACCTTGAATCCCCCACGAGAAACCCCGTGACGCGGTTTCTAGCAGTTCAACCATTAGGTGCGTGATTCAGGAAATTGGCGGGTTCAGTGGGGCCGCGCCGCCAAAGGGAGGGAATCGGGTGTGATTCGCCCGCGCTGGCATTACGCCGGCAATCGTTCCGGAGCGATGGAAGTGAGTCCGGATGTGGTGGCGGCCACCGGATCGGTGGGGTACCCGAGCTCCAACCAGTGGTCAAAGCCCCCGGTTAGCGGCCAAACATCCCTGTAGCCTTTCTCAATGAGTAACCGCGCCATCCTGGCGCTGGTAGCTTCGTTGGGTCAAGTACAGTACATCACCACCGGACGCCCGCGCGGGATCTCGGCGAAACGTTTCGCGAAATCATCGGGCGGAATCCAGAGGGCGCCGGCCACCTTCACGCCGTCCCCATGGTAGCTGAGGTCGTGCCGCAAGTCGACAATTACGATGGCGTCGCCCCGTTCAAGTCGTTCCTTGAGTTCGGGCGCGGAAATTCGCGAGTGTTCGAGCAGGCGGTAGAATTGCCGTCGCTGCACCCACTTGAGCAGGAGCCAGCCCACCAGGAGCACGGCCAGGATTATCGCCCCCGTCCGTCCGAAAGCCGACAGCCACTCCGTCATCCACTCGACTTCAGTGCGAAATGACCAGCCCAGGGCCATTGCCGATCCTATCCATAGCGAGACCCCGGCAAGGTCCGCGGCGATAAAGCGTAGTGGCGCCACCTTCAACATTCCAGCGAGCGGCGGGGCAACAGCGCTCAATCCGGGCACGAACTTTGCCACGAAGAGCGATTTTAATCCATATCGCTGGAAGAGGCCCTCCGTGCGGCTGACACAAGAATCCGGCGACAAGGAAAGGGAACAGAGCCGGCGTAGAATAGGCCGCCCACGCGACCGGCCGAGCGTGTACCAGATTCCATCGCCCCCTAGCGCCGCAACTAAACACATAAAGAAAATCAAGGGCGTGCGCAGGTGTAGCGGCGCGGCCTGGGCAGTGGCAACGAGAATGAACGGGAAGCTGGGGACAGGAAAGCCAAGGCATTCAGCCAAGACGGCCAGGAAAAGGAAGGAGAGTCCGAATTGGTGGAGGATGTGGACCATGGGAACGCCCGCAGAGGGTCAAACGTCCGGATCAGCCTGTCAGCGCGTGCAAAGCTTTAGAGTGCGGCAGCTTGCTGCCGCTTTCCTTCGAGCGAGCTTGCTCGCGGGGTTTCGAACGCGTGGAGAATTCCCCGCCAGCAAGTTGGCTGGTGACAAAGCGGCAGCAAGCTGCCGCACTCTAAAGCTTTGCACCGAATGCTAGTAGGGGAAGCGTGTTTCGCGACCCGTGAAATATCCCCGGACCCATGGTGAGAGATCCGTTCCCGGCGCGTGTAATGGGGGCAACACCAACTACAGTCTTCCCCGGGTAAAAAGATGATTGCCGTCCCCTCCGTGGGACATACCGTGGTCTTCATACGCGGGTCAAATTCTTGTAGCCAATTGCCGCTTAGCGCGCTCGGCGCCGATTCTTCAGGCGCATCTGGCGCATCTTGTTGGGCTTTCTCTTCGGTTTGGAAATTGAAAATGTCGCCGTTCCCACTCGGCGTACTTTCCACTCGTGGCCCGTGGGCGTGCTTTGTTCCGTATCCATAAGTTCTTTCAGATCCTCCCAGATCGACTCGTCCGGACAATTATAGCGGATATTTCAATTTCCTGCTGTGGGCATGGTCTTGCTGGCCGTGGTGCGTCTACAGGCGGCGCGGCCAAAGCCGGCTTTCCGGGCTTGTTAGTTTGCCGCTGCAATGGACTCGACCGTTATGGTCTCGCCGCTGAGCGTGCCCGTGACTTTCACTTTGGCGCCGGCAAACTGCTCGGGCTTTTTCTGATCGCTGAGTTGATAGATTTTCCCGCTGGGATCGATGAGGATGTATTTGGCTCCTTGCTTGACACATCCCAACGTGCAATCCTTGTCGCTTTCCCCGGGCATCATGTGTTTGGCGCCGCACATGGAATCACCGATGCTGCCCGCAAAAGTCTTCGCGGCGTCTTTGCCTGGCGCAGCAAGGCTGATGCCCGCTGCCAGCAGCAATCCCAACACTGAAATAGTGAGCCTCTTCATGCTAACCTCCGCAAAGTTTGGTTTCCCTGATCCGACCCGGATTCCTTCACAAAAAAGATAAACGGCCACCCCGGCACGAGTGGCCGTTCAATGTTGGTAGTTTGATGCGTCGTAAAACTAACTTGACTTCTCGGCGACGCTGGTAACGGTGATGCTGGTACCTTCGACGGCGCCCGTTACCGTAACGCTTTTCCCACCCAGTCCTTTGAACTTGTCTTGGGCATCAAGCTGGTAAACCTTTCCATCCGAAACCAGGACGTACGTGGCCCCGCCGGTAACACAATGCTCGACGCATTCCCCGCTTCCGGCGGCGGAGTGTTTCAACCCACAATGTGAGTCACTCACAACGCCGGTAAGCGTCTTGTCTGCCGCAAAAGATAGGCTGCCAAACACCAAAACCGCAAAAAGCAAGAGCAATACCTTTTTCATCTGAAATCCTCCTCGCTGGTTGTGATTCCTCTCCGAAGGCCTTGCCAAGGGCACCGTTATAATCGGAAATCCTTTTCGCAGCCCTCGTTCGGAATCTCGGTGGCCAAGCCCTAATTCTTGTCGCCCTACGATAGGGCAACTTCGCAACCCCTACATGTAGCCATTCTAAGCTCAAAAGGTGATATTGCGCAAGCTGGAGTACTCTTGCAGTTTGAAATTAGGTCGTGGGGCAGATTGGCCAAACTCGAGTACGGGCGTCTTTCGTTCCCAATCAGACGTTTCATTTTGACAGGCTGCTCCCGACACGTAGGGAAGGTTATCGACCTCGGTGGCAAAGGTTACCCGTGCCGATATACCACAACCGCCGAATTCCTAATCCCACGGATCACCGATAGGCCACCGGGAGCACGAATCAATTGGCTGCGCGAAGCGGGCGACGTCATTACCGACAAATGGGAAGGGAAGACGGTGGTCGGCGGCGCCGCGGTTGCACAATGCCGTCTCGACGAGTGGCTGCTCGTCGAGGCGTGGGACGAGAGCTAGGAGGTTTGACGGGCGGCCCGTCGGGCCGGACCAAGCGCTGCGGGGGGCAGGAAGTGCCGCAGAGGAAAGCAAACTGCGCTTACCTCTGCGCTACTTCTGAACTTCAGGAGAGACTTGGGGTGACGCCCCGGCGGGCGCTTTGACGGGAGGCGCTAACTGGCCAAAGGTTCCCTTCAGCCACCATTCCATTGCAACCCTGTCCGAGTAGACCTCGGTCAGGGGACGTTCGCGATACTTACCGCCTATTCCCGATTGCACGGCCAGGACGGCAAAGCCCCTTCGTTTCTTCCATAGCAACTTACCGGTTTGGCTCCACAAACTCATGTCGGCGGTGGCGGCGTATACCCAACCACCGCCAACCAGCGGTTCGAGTGGGGATAAAGCGCGGGATTTTCGCGAGGCCACGGGCTCGGTCATGTCGTCCCAGGAGGCAATTGAGGAGCGAACGTTGGCTTTCACCTGGATGACCTTTACTTCCAGCACTGCGTCCGAGCGCGTTTCGGCCGCGATGGTTGCTACCAAAGAACCTTGCGCCGCCAAATATCGCTGCATATCGACAGCGCCGGTATTGGGGTCGATCGCATCGAGTGGGGACCCCGCACCCTTGGTGCGGCTCGCGATTTCCAGTGCTAGTTCAGGCGGCGCCACGAACCACCCCGCGTTGTCCGTAAGGTACGTGGAAATCGCCCTGATTAACCCTTCGGAATTGTCTACACCCTCGGGTTGCGGCAAGATGATGATGCGCTTGATCGATGTCCGGAGCGAGTCCGCCGGGACGAATGACCCGCTCTGGGGATACACGATGTCTTCGAGGTGGTTCACGCCGCCTTCGGTCTTGTACCAGACCGTCACCGGCGCAGCGATGCCGACAAGGGAAGTGTAGTCCGTGTCGGTTTGGATTTGAATCTCCTGATTCTTTTTGTCGAACACCGTAATGCTGTTCGGGGTAACCACCGTGGCATAACCTTCCAGCTTGATTCCGGCGTGCTTAGGCTTTTGCGCGGCGGATCCACAGATTACACAGATTACACAGATCAGGCAGGCAGAAAAAGCCTCGAATGCCTCGAAGCAGGGAGAATGCTTACGTCGCCCTGTGCTCATATGGCACCGGAGGACCGCCTGACTTCCGGCGGACTTGGCGTTCCTTCCTCCAGCCCGCACTTTCAGTGTTTTCATCTCTTTAATCTGCGAAATCTGCGTAATCTGTGGACTTGACCCAGAGTCACTTTATTTCGATGACGTATTTGCCTAAGTAGAGTTTTGCCGGCCCACCTTTTGGGGTGGCCACGGTCAATGGCTTAGGTTCTTTCACGCTGTCGTCTTTCTTGGCGGCACATTCGCCCACCTTTTCGCCCGCTTGGTTATAAAGCCGGAAAGGGGCGTCGGCGTTGCTGGTGGCAGCGGGGCGCTCCAGCCCAAAGCCGTAGCTACCCACACCAATCGCATTTCCGCAGACGGAAATCTTGGTTTCCGTGATCAACATGCCCGTGTATTTCTGCTTGATTTGGGAACTGTAGCCCGTCGTGTCGATGAGCCCCAGAACCAACCGCGCTCCCGCGGGGTTCTTCAATAATGCGGCGTTCCGTTTCTCGACAGGGATACGATTCCCCTCCAGGTAAAAGTCCGCGGGGACAGCGCGAGTGAAGGCGTCGCCAGTGACGGCCTCATACCCGCCCTGGGCGCGCGCCGTGTTGGGCCATACTGCCAGCAGGCAAGCCATGGCGATAAAACCGATGACCAGTAATGTTTTCTTCATGGGTTTCCCCCCTCATTTTGCATGAATGAATTGTGACGGCCTCAGGCCATCCGAACCGGGCGAAGTCTATCACGAATACCTCACCCAAAATAGCCGTTCTAAAGTCCGCGCCTCTACTCTCGGTCCAGAACCTCCCGAATTCTTTCGCGCAATGCGACGGGGGCAAAGGGTTTCTGAATGAACGGCATGTCGTGACCCAGAATGTCGTGGTGCACGATGGCATCGTTTGTGTATCCGGACATGAAAAGGACCTTGATGCCGGGACGCATTGCCGCGACCTTTTCCGCAACCTTACTTCCGGACATCTTGGGCATCACCACGTCTGTCAAGAGTAGGTGAATAGGTCCGCCATGGTTCGCGCATGTTGCCAGGGCGCTATCTCCATCCTCTGTTACCAGGACTCGGTACCCGGCCGATTCCAATGCCCTGCGAATTAGAGAGCACACCGCCTGCTCGTCTTCGACAACCAGTATTGTTTCTCCCCCCGACGTTGAACTCGCATCCGCATTCCCGAGCCCCCTCTCCACAGGATCTTCGCAGACGGCGGGAAGGTATACTTTGAAGACGGTTCCATGACCCGTCTCGCTGTAAACCCAGATACTGCCTCCCGATTGTTTAACAATCCCGTAAACGGTTGCCAGTCCCAGACCTGTCCCCTTGCCCTTTTCCTTGGTGGTAAAGAAAGGTTCGAAGATGTGCGCTTGGGTCTCGGGAGCCATGCCTACTCCTGTATCGCTGACTGCCAGCATAATGTGGGGGCCAGGGTGCACCGTGACGTGGCCCCGAGCAAAAGTCTCATCCAATTCCACGTTGCCCGTCTCAATCGTGAGGCTTCCCCCCAGGGGCATAGCATCGCGGGCGTTCACGGCCAGATTCACGATGACTTGTTCGATCTGTCCCGGATCGGCCTTCACCTGCCCCAACGCTGGGTCGAGAACCGTGTGCAGCTTGATATCTTCTCCAATCAACCGCCTTAACATGTTCTCCAAATTGGAAACCACTGTGTTCAAGTCGAGCACCTGAGGCGCCAGCACTTGGCGACGGCTAAAGGCCAACAGTTGGCGGATTAGAGCGGCGGCGCGTTCCCCGGCATTATAAATCTCCTTAAGGTGAGCTTTTGCCGGGGCATCCGATGCGAGGGAATCCATGAGGAGTTCGGAATATCCATTGATGATGGTCAGGAGGTTGTTAAAATCGTGCGCGATTCCGCCTGCCAATCGGCCGACTGCCTCCATTTTCACGGCCTGGCGAAGTTGTCCCTCCAGGGTCCTGCGGTCCGTCACATCCTGTTTGGTGGCGATGAAGTGGGTGATTTCGCCGAGTGTACCCCGGACCGCGGCAATGTTCATCTCCTCCGTGTAAAGGGTCCCATCTTTACGTTGGTTGATGATTTCGCCACGCCAAGATTTTCCTTGCAGAATGGTGGCCCAAAGCTGGTGGTAAAACTCCGGGTCTTGTTTGCCCGATTTCAGCATCCTGGGGTTTTGCCCCAGAAGCTCCTCGCGACCATACCCGCTGATCCGTGTGAAGGCCGGGTTGACATACTCGATCGTTCCGTGGGTATCGGTAATCATCACGGCTTCCGCAGCCTGCTCGATGGCGGTTGCCAGGCGTGCCTTTTCGGCTTCCGCCTGTTTCCAGCCGGTGATATCTTCCATCGTACCCTCATAATAGAGAATTTTGCCGGAAGCATCGCGGATGGCCCGAGCGTTTTCCCGGACGTAAAGGATGTCCCCATTTATTTTGTACCACGCGGACTCTAATCCCGCTGCTTCTCCCTCCTTGTCCATCAGTTCCATGAACCGGGTTCGCGGGTTTTCGCGCCCGAAACTGTAGGTGTTTAAATTGATCCCTGCCATCTCGGAGAAAGACGAACAGCCGAACATCCGGAGGAGCGCCGGATTGGCCGCCAGGATCTGTCCATCCGGGGTTGTCCGATAAATTCCCAGAGGGGCATTTTCAAACAACGCCCGATAGCGCTGTTCACTATGCTGCAACGCCTCCTCCGACCGCTTGCTCTCGGTGATGTCCCGGGTGGTGCCCCAAACCCTGATCAGCATTCCGTTCTGGACAATCGGGATTTCCGTCCTGAGCAAGTGCTTGACGTTGCCCGCCTTGTCGCGGCCCCGAAACTCGACGGTCCGGTTTCGGAGCCCACCCTGCACCGAGGCTCGAAACGTTGCCATCCTTTCCTCATCCGATGGGGGGATCAGTTCTCCGATGCGGATGCCGACCAGTTCTTCCGGGGTGGAGAAGCCCATAATGCGCGCATAGGGTTCATTGCACTCCGCAAAGTAGCCGTACTGCAAAAGGCTGCCCACGAAATCTTCGGCGGGCAGGTTGATGGGAATGGGCTGTTCCAACTCCAGACGCCACACGCCTTCGGTGCTGTGCGCAATGAAATCCCGGTAGCGCTGCTCGCTGTCCCGCAGGGCCTGCTCGGCGCGCTTGCGTTCAGTGATGTCATGCGCGAAGGCCATGACGTATTCTTTCCCGCCGAACTCCAGGTAATCTGCAAACACCTCCACTGGGAAAACTCTTCCCTGTTTGGTTTTATCGTGGGCTTCAAAAGTCATTGAGCCGCGCCGTTTGATCTGCTCCCAAAACTCCTTCCAACCTTCTTTCGGGAAAAACGGATCGATATCCGGAATCGAAAGGGAAAGGAGCTCCTCGCGGGAATACTCTAAAGAGCGGCAGCGCGCCTCGTTGGCATAGACGATACGGCTTTGTGCGTCCACCCAAAATACCCCGTCCGAGGCATGCTCCACCGAGAATTGCGTCAGCCGAAGTTCCTCTTCCGCCCGCTGGCGCCCGGTGATATCGCGAATGACCGCCACATGGACCTTGCGCCCCTGGTTGAAGAAGTTGTTGCCGGCAATTTCGACCGGGAAAGCCGTGCCATCCTTCTTGCGATGCCAGCGCAATTGAACACCCGTCCACTCATCGGCGATGGCGGCCCGAGTCTTTTCGGGCTCGGCGAAAACCTCTTCGGCGGTCAGCCCGAGGATCTCCCCGCGGCTGTATCCATAAAGATCCAGCGCGGCGGCGTTCGCATCCAGAATTCGCGTGGTTTCGACCTCCACCAGGAGGATGGCATCGGATTCCACTTCGAAGAGGCGGCGGTAGCGCTCTTCACTCTCACGCAGCGATTCCTCCATCGCCTCCTGCTGCCTGGTTCTTTCTTCCGAGTCTCGTGCTGCCGCATGCCGATGCACGGCCACCATGACCGATCCAAACATCAAAAGAGAGAGGGCTCCCACCAGCCAATCCAACATCACGCGCCGGCGGTAATCGGAGAGGGCTTCATCCCGGTCGACCTTGCGGACCAGGGCATCGCCATCGGCGGCGATCGGTCGCGCCGCGCCAAAGACCCGCACGCCCCGATAGTCAATGAATTCGCCGAAGGGCACATAGCCCTCACGGGCCACGCGCGACTCAAAGGAATCCCCGCTCAGCGGCCTGCGGAAGATGGACTCTGTCCCCAGGTTGTGGAGGCGAGGAGAGAACGTAAAGGCCTCGCCGTTCTTCTGCCACACAAACAGAGTGTCGCTGGTGCGTGTGGAGGGACTCTCGAAGACCACCAGGGGAGTCATGTCCTTCCACGGGTCCGAAACCATGACCACTGCCCCAATCTTGCCGGCAGGGACTTGACCTTGTAGCACGGCTCCCATACCCGCGAAAACCGGAACAGAAAGAGTGAGCCACAGGTGGCCCTGTTCCATGCCGAAGCCATCCAATCTGAAGTCGTCGTCGCGTAGAATCGCCCCACAGGCATCGTTGACCGCTTGAGATATTTCCGGCTGGATCCCCACCTGTGCCGCGATTCGGCACTTGCTGTCCAACACTGCGCCGGCCAGGTATCCGTAGCCTTGGCGCATCGCCTCGAGTTCCCCCTCCACGCCTTGCCGGGTCGCTGTAGACTTGTCCAGGCTTTCCGAAGCAGAGAGCAAGCGTGCAGTTAAAGGGTTCTTGATGACTACGCCAATGTCCATCCGGCGCTCTCTCCGCCACAGGGTCACTGTTCTGACCCGAGCCTCGGCAGCGCTGGACAATCGCTGATCCCAACTGACCAGGGTGTCCCGGTAGGCCTCTCGTAAGTCGCGCCAGACGAATCCCACCACTAAAATAGCGAGAATCAAGAAGCTAAGCGCATAAGCGGAGGAGATCTTCTTGAAAAAATCCAGGGTGGCACGATTGTCCTTGTTCTTTCGACTCTCGGCCGAAACTGCGTTTGTTTGCTTTTCTGAAGGGTTCATTTTCATACCGTGTCAGTTTGAGGAGAATTGCAGGAGTTTTCTGTAACCAAGCCTCCGAGAGTCCTCCCTCCATTCGTAACCATATGACCGGCACATGCAGCGGGCGCATGGGGCGGAAACCGGGTAGGTTATTTCTCCGCCTGAGCAGGTCATGCGGAGACACACGATAACCGCCTCTTCGCCTGCCGCTCCCCGATTGATGGTTTTCCCTCAAATTGGCAACGACTCACATTATTGCGCTATCGGAACCGCTTATCAATGACTCGTTACGCCTCGACTGTGCGACTTAGAAATGAAATCGGAGGTCCCTCGGACGTAGCGTGGGCGTCTCGCCCGCTGGGGAGTGGGCATCCTGCCCGCGCATGCTTGGCGGGAGCGGGCCGCTCCCATCCTAGCCGACGGACCGCGATCAAAGCCTCGCACTATAGGTCAGGCGGGACGCGCTCCCCCCGCGGCGTTGGGCTTTTGCCTGCGCCTGGGCTCTCCACCAACTGCTTATTGCCTGCTGCCTACTGATTTACGCCATTCGCCGGGGGTGTCGTGGCGGGCGGCTTCGGCGTGGAGACTTCTTTCCTAGGAGGTTCGGGAGATTCTCCCGGGGGAGTGGTCTGCGGGATCGGCTTGCTCGCCCCAGGTTCGGCGGCGGACATTGCCGGCGCCAGCAGGCGTTCCGGCGCCGCACTCGCTAGAATTTCCTGGATCTGGTCGGGCGATTTCAGGAGGGGAGAGTGAGCGAAATCGTCCGCCGGCTTGTCCTTCACTATCTGCCCCATGAAATCCAGCCAGATCGGCAATGCCACGCGGGCGCCTTCTTCCTTATTTCCCAGGGTGCGATGGTCATCAAAGCCCACGTAGACTCCGCAGGTCAACGAAGGCGTGAACCCCAGAAACCATGCGTCGGTAAAATCATTGGTGGTTCCGGTTTTGCCGGCCACAGGGTACTTGGCCGCGAAGGCCCTTCCCGATACCGCCGTGCCGGAGTTGAAGACCTCGCGCAACATGGAAACCATAATGCGCGCCGTCGAAGCGGGAATGACGTCGGTCACTTCCGCGGGGAAGTCGTCGATCAGCCGTCCATCGTAATTGGTCACCCTCGTCACCATGCGCGGGGAGATATGGACCCCGTCGTTGGGGAACGCGGTGAAGGCCGACGTGTGCTCAAGCAGGGTTAGGTCGGAGGCGCCCAAGGCCAGCGGCAGGTTGGGGACGAGGCGGGAAGTGATCCCGAATTTGCGGCAGAGTTTGATAACTTTGTCCACTCCGATGCGGGCCAGCGTGCGGACCGCGGGAACATTGCGTGACTCCGCCAGAGCGTGAAGCACGGTGATGGTCCCCTCGAATTTATCGTCATAATTGTGCGGCGCCCATATCCCGGAGGAGGTATGGTAGCTGACCGGGGCATCCACCACGGTGTCAAAGGGAGAAGTGCCGTCCGTGATCGCTTCGGAGTAGACATAAACCTTGAAGGACGAGCCTACTTGGCGCTCCGCCTGCACCGCGCGGTTGTACTTGCTCTCCGTCCAGTCGTACCCTCCCACCATGGCCTTGATTTCGCCGGTGGGGTTGTCAATGGCCAGCACCGCGCCTTGCACATCGGGCTCCTGATCCAGGGTGGCCCGGGCGGTGGTTCCCTTGACCTCTTTGATCAGGAAAAGATCAACATCCCCGGGGGCAAACAGATCGGCGGGAAGGGTCTTCCTTGTCCAGGAAAAGTCCGGTGGGGTAATTCGCGCGGTCGCGCCGCCAAAGCGCACCTCGGCGTGGTCAGCCTTCACGTCCATCACCAGGCCGTGGACCAATTTATCGGCGGTAGCGGGCTGATTCCAGTCCTCGTCAACATAAGTTCCGAGGGTGACGGGTCTGCCGCCAGAAGTGAGAAGGTGGTTCTTCAGAATGTTTTTTTCCGGCCCTCGCCAGCCGCGCCGCTTGTCGTCGTTACGCAAGCCCCTTTTTAAGGTTTCTTCCGCCACCTCTTGGGTCTTGATGTTGAGCGAAGTGTAAACGCGCAAGCCCTTTTCACGCACGGCTTCCGGCCCATATTTCCTCTCCAGGAACTGCCGGACCTCTTCCACAAAGTAGGGTGCAATCGTGTAATTCCAGCGTTGGATGTTTAAGCCGAGAGGAGCCGCGGTGGCCTCGCGAAGCTGGGTGGAATTGATTTTTCCTGTTTCCAGCATGGCGCGCAATACCTGGTCGCGCCGCCGCCGCGCCAGTTCAGGATGCACAATCGGGGAGTAAGCGGTCGGTGAGCGCGGAATCCCCGCCAGCGTCGCGGCCTCCGGCAGGGTCAGTTCAGTCAGAGGCTTGCCAAAGTAGAATTGCGCCGCGGCCTCAAATCCAAAGTTTCCGTGGCCGAGGTCCACCTGGTTCGCGTACATGGTGAAAATCTGCGACTTCGTGAAGTATCGCTCAATCTGGATGGCCAGCAGCATTTCCTGAAATTTTCTGCGGAAACTCTTGTCGGGTGTGAGGAAGAGCATTTTGCTGAGCTGCTGCGTCAAGGTGCTGGCGCCCTGCGTCTTGCGCCATTCCAGCAGGTCTTTGCCGGCGGCGCGGATGATGCCGACAATATCCACTCCCACGTGGCTCTCAAAGTGCCGGTCCTCGATGGCAATCACTGCGTCGCGCAGGACGGGAGGAATCTGGTTGTAGCTCACGATGACCCGATGCTCCAGGGCAAAACTCCCGAACGCCGTGCCGTCGTCCGCGTAGATTTCCGTCATCACATCCGGACGGTAATCCTCCAACTCGCGCACCTTGGGGAGGTCGGAAGAGTAAACAAAAACCAGTCCGCCCAGCGCGCCAATGCCGGCGGAGAGAAGGACCAGAATCAGGAAAACGAACTGGCCAAAGATCTTCCGGCTGCTCACGTGACGTGGTGGGTCGCGACGCGGCGGCGGGGAAGTGATGGAATAGGAATCGGGAGCCATCTGTAGTTTATCCGAACCTCATTTTAGGCATACCTGGCACAGCAGTCAAACCCGCGATGGAAAGCGCCCGAATGACAAGTTGCGGCCGGGGCACACATTGCTTTGGATTAATGCGCCGGGCTGTCCAAAATAGCGGACACATCCAATGCTCAGCGCGGCTCTGCCGCCTGCTGTGCGGGAAGCCTCTGTACGTTTTCAGTTGCCGGCTGGATTGACGTGATCTATCCTTTTCTGTGGCCGGGTGCAAGAATAGAGACCTTGAATTTGGGGGCGCGCCCTTGGTGGGAAAATGCGGCTGGTTCTTAATCCGAATCGAATGTCATCACCAAAGGGCCAATGTTTCCAGTTGAGGTTCAACCTCTCTTTTTGGGGTCTGTTCCTGGCGGTGCTGTTTACGGTGCTGCCTGGACGCGGCGCGGTCTCGACCCTCCAGCCTCCCCGCGAATACCGGCTCCGTTTTTATCACACTCATACTAACGAGCGTTTGGAAGTCGTTTATCGCCGCGGCGATGCGTATTTACCCGCCGCGCTGGCCCGGCTGGACTATTTTCTGCGCGATCATCGCACCGGGGATGTTCATCACTTCGATCCGCGGTTGTTTGATCTGTTGCATGACCTGACCGAGTCTCTGAAAGATGCGGGCGGCGAGATCGACGTGATTTGCGGCTACCGCACACGGTGGAGCAACGAATTTCTCCGCACCCGCAGCGCCCACACCGGAGTGGCCCTGCATAGCCTCCACATGCAGGCTGAGGCCATCGACATCCGCCTGCCGGGGGTCCCGACCTCCGATCTGCGCGATGCGGCGCTCCGGCTGCGTCGCGGGGGCGTGGGCTACTACTCCGCTTCTAACTTCGTGCACGTTGACGTGGGACGGGTGCGGCGCTGGTAGCCGTATTTCCCCGGCGCCGGGGATACCCCCTGGCCAGAGCCTTCTCCAGGCGAGCGTCGTGCCCGTAAATATCCTGGAAGAATTTCACCTCTCCATCCGGCAGCACCACAGCCGTGGCGTAGATGATCACCACTGGGCGTTTCTGGGGCAGATTCACTTGCTGTGAATCCGGGCCGTTGTTCATCGTTTCCACGATCTTGTCTTTGGTCCAGTTCTCGTTCCCCTGAAGAATCCATTCCGCCAGCACGGCAGGATCTTCCACGCGAATACAGCCGTGACTGAAATCGCGGCGGGTTCGGGAGAACAGTTCCTGTGCCGGTGTGCTGTGGAGGTAGACGTTGTGCTCGTTGGGAAACACGAACTTGGCCAAGCCCAGCGAATTCTTGGGGCCAGGCCTTTGGCGGATGCTGAGAGCGCCGGAGTTTAATTTCGCCAACTGCACATCGCTGACGGCAGATGTGGTTACCACGTTGCCGTGCTGGTCAACGACCTCGAGTTCGTTCTTGCTCAGGTAATCCGGATCCTTCTTGATCTTGGGCACAAGTTCACCGCGTTGGATGGCCAGGGGAACATTCCAGTACGGCCGGAACACCAGGTAGGACATCTCTTGCGCGAAGACCGGAGTGTGCGCTCGGTAGGAGCGGCCCACAACCACCCGCATGGTCAATTCGATGGTTTCCCCCTTTCCGAAACCGCGCAAGATGAACTCCGGGATATTGACGAGTATGGGGGGAGGGTCATGCCCGCGGGGCGCCCATCGCCAGCGCTCGAGCGTGAACTGGAGTTGGCGCACGCGCGCACTGAGCGGAGTGTTCAACTGCTCGAGAGTGTCTTTGCCGATCCGCCCGTCAGGCTCCAGACCGTGCCTCTCCTGGAAGTGCTTCATGGCGTCGACAACAGGACCCTTATAGAGCGTAGAATCCGGCGCCACGGCGGCGTCGGGCGCGAGGTCGCCGACCAGTTTCAGCAAGCGCACTAATCGTGGCACGCCCGGATAAGTGTCCCCTGGTTCAATCGTTTTCTTTTTTGCCGGCGGCGGCAACTGCTCGCCATCGTCCTGGCTGGCCATCTGCATGTATTTATGGAGCACATCCTCCGTACGCCGGTACAAGATATACGGCGGTTCAAGCTGGGACAGCGCGCCGGCAACATCGTTCGAGTTGACGATTTGATCCCGGAGGAATCGTAGTGAGTCAAATTTGGTGGGAGCGTCTTCGGATCCAAGATGCACCCGCGGAGGTTTCACCCGCCCGAATTGTACCTCGAAGATGTAGCGCATCAGTGAAATCGTCAGGGCCAAGTCGAAGCGCACGGGCGCGTCTTCAGAGGCATGCTGGCCCTCGCCACTCAACCCCGCGATGCGAGCCTTCCAGCGCGGACCATCGTAATCCTCGGGGTCGAGCCCGACCTGATCTGCCTGTTCCAGCGCGGTGATTGCGGCCAGTGCCTGGCTGGTGGGGCGTCCATCGTTTACCCACGCGAGCGAGTAGTTCGAGGACTCGTAGAAGGTCCTCGCGTCATCGCGGCGGTCAGTGAAGTCGGGCCAGCGCAGATCAGCCAGCGTTCCCGCCTCGATGAAGCTACGCAACGCTTCCTGACCCGAAGCTGAAGACTGCGACGCCGAAGGCGGCGCTGCCCTGGCAACGGCTGGGACAAGTACGGACAAGACAACGAACAGGAGCGAAATTTCGTTCGCCCGGCGAACGAAAGGGGAATTCTTCATTGTGTGTATGCCCTCGCGCTTAATCCGGGTGGAATTCCGTCCCCCCGGAGCCTTCTCGAATTGTCACCCAGTGTACCACGACCTGCGCTTTCGAATCTAAGGTATGCGGGTAATCGTTAATGTGCATTGGGACGAGGGTGGCACGAGGAGGACGTAGCGCAAGGCTCGCTTTCCAGCCTTGCGGCCTTTTTAGCGCGTCGTGATTTCGATGGCGCCGCCTTCACGCTCGGCGAACGATGTTTCGAACGCGGGCAAAGGAGTGCGAATCATTCTGAGGCGGCGCGGCAAGTGCCCGCGCCGATGGAAGAGCCGCAGGACCGGAAAGCGGGTCCTGCGCTACCTCTCTTTTGAGGCCCCGAGGGGAGCCCTACCACAGCCCAAGCCATCGGCCTGGGTTTACACGCAAATCCCTATACCCGTTGAGCCCTGAAAGGGCGAATTACCCTAGGAACGTCCCGCAGCTTTTGACAAGTCGTCGTAGAACTTGCGGAAATATGGGCAGGAGTCGTACACAGGCTGGAATTCCATCTGGGAGAAAAGCGGCTCGCCATCTTCAATTTTCTGGTAATGGCGTCCCTTGCTTCTTAGAAATGATTCGTTCATTTGTTTGGACGGGGGATTTTGAAAGTTCTTGATCTCGGCGTGTGAAACGGGTTCGACGCTGCGGTCACCAAGTTTCTTTGCCAGTGCCGCTCCCTCCGCCAATATCCAGGCCTCGACTTCGTGAACTGAAACGTGGGGCACGAAGCACTCGGCGCGTTTGTGCTTCCGCAGTGGGTCGCGCAGCCAATTTTGTACCCGCCGAACCTTGGCATCGAGGTCGTCGTTTGGCGGGTGAGTCACGAGGTTCATCCCATACAAGTCGATGAGGGTAAAGACCGCGAGAACCTCTGGCTCGTCGAGGTAGTTGCGGGCATAGGGGGCGACTTTATCCAAGTGTCCCCGGGGATTCACGCGGTCAAGGCCAACGGAGGAGAGCCCGTCTTTTGCCCACTGTTTTAGAATGAAATACCGGATGGCCAACTCTTCCGTCTTGCCTTCACACAAGATCACGATGCGGCGGCCCCGCTTGACTCCGGCAGCCATTATGGACGCCCACCAAAGTGACCGGCGAGCCAAAGCTCAGCCAGATTGAAATCCCTCAGCCATTTTTCCAGGTCTTCTGCGGAAAGGTGCGTGAGGCTGGTCTCGCCATTCTCCTTTTCCGCAACAATCACCTGCTCAGGCTTCATCTTGGCCACAATGTGGGGGGAATGAGTTGCGACAATGACTTGCGTCCGCATCGCCGCATCCTGCAACAACTCGGCAACGAGTTCAATCCAGTCAGGATGCAGGCCCAATTCGGGCTCGTCGATGCAGATTAGAGGTGGCGGGGTAGGGTTCTTAAGAATTGCGATGAGGCACAACAGCTTCAAGGTGCCATCCGAGAGAAGATTGGCAGACAGGCCGGCTTGCTGTTCAAAAGGCCTTTCCGACCAGCGCAGGATAACCTTGCCATCCCCGCCCTCTCCGCGAACCGTAAGCCTTTCGAATTCCGGGTAGGCAGTGTGCACGATTTCCAGTATTTCGGCCCAACTGTCCGGATGGTCTTGCTGGATTGCATAGAACACCGAAGAAAGATTGCTGCCGTTGGGCGAAAGTCGAATGTCGGATCGGAGTAATGCGGGCTGGCGGACCGGAGAATCGGGTCCCACGTCGATGTCTCGATAAAAGGTCCACCCTTGGAACTGTTGCAGGATTGCATTTTGCACCGGGTAGTTGTTGGCATCCCTTACCTGAGAGATAGCAAGCTCGACATCGATCACTGTCTTTGGCTCTGAGTCCTTCTCCTCGTGGCCTTGGCTCCATACGAATATGGTCTGCGTTGCGTCCCTTCTCACCATCGCAATAGGGATAGATAGTGAAGCATCATCAGGCCGTTCCACCCTAAGCTGCTCCTCCCAGACACGAAAGTTGCTCCCCACACTTCGCAAACCGACCCAGAACCTCGCGCAAGGCGCCCTCTTGTCAGGAGCTGCGTCCGGTGGGAGGGCCGCGGGTTGAAATATCTGATCAAGTACCTCTGTGAAGCGGAACTCAATGCGAACCTCATGAGAAGGGTCGAATCCAAACGCAACGTCGCGAAAGCCACCACGCCCGTTGATGCCGAGATTCAACTCGCCGCGTCCGGCCTCACTCAGCAGCATCAACGAATCGAGCAAGTTCGACTTTCCCCCGCCGTTAGGACCAATCAGGACAGCGAGGCGCGGCATCTCCAACGCGACATGTTTGAAGCTCCGAAAGCCCTCAATCTTGATGTAATCGAACATAGCGGAGGTCCTTAAGTTCCTAAAGAACCGACTTGGAGGGGATTATAGCATGCTGGCTGTCCCAGGCTTTTGTTCTTAGGGGTTGGCGATCTCCTGAAGAGCAGGTAGCGGCGTCTTATTTTCGGTTCTTGATATCTGTCGCTGCATGCCGCGCGGGCAAAGTCTAGGTATAGTCTGGCGGATAGATGGAGAAATGACCAGCCAATACTGCTACGAGCAGAAGAAGCAGGAAGATTCCAGCCAAAGCAAAAATCAGGAATTCCGCAAGGCCGCGCCACTCTCCCTCTAGTCTTAGGTTGTCGTGTATCTGTGCCTGTTCGGCCTCCGTGATAACCGGACGGTGGGCATTATAGAAAAAGCTGGCGCAGGAATAAGGTGCATTGCGAAGATGGCGATAAAGTTTCCAGCAGCAGGCAACCCCCAATGCACTTAAAACCAGTAGCGGCCAGCGCGCGACCCCCATAACGTAATCGAGAGTCTGATTCTTCACGGGAGGGCGTACAAACGACCCCAAGAACCCTCCAAGTAGCAAGCCGACAGATGCAGCCGCGAAAAGACGTTTGTTCATTGCAGGTTCCGATGGAAAGAATTTTACTGGGCCTTCTCCAATGACGCGCTGATCTTATCCAACATTTCCTCGATTGTCCAAACGTGATTCGAGACCCCCGCTCTATCGCCAGGGCGCATTCAGCCCTCCTTAACTGTCGGAACCAAAATCAGTGGAGCCGCTAAAGGACTCCTTCTGCCTCGCCCCCCGACCAATCAATATCTGCGACGCAGCCACTCTCATGGCGTTCCGGACCATGAATTCCTCAAACCCTGGTGCGTTTTGAACTTGGTCTGAATAGGGGAGCCTTGCTAATCCCTCAAAGATCGTCTTATCATCCTTTGGATCGCAGGCACCAAGACAGATACTCCAAACATCGCCCGCATAACGTTTATATATCCGCTTCACGCATCGGTCCCAGGAGCCAATTCGCATCAAGAACTGGTCTATACTCTCGTCCCCCATAGGATCATGACTCTCTTGTATCGGCCCGTTGCATATCTGTTTACCTATTTCTTCCAAATCGCGTCTACTGTAGTTGCTCTCCATCCAATCCCAGAGGTTAGCGTTGGTTCTAAGGGCAATCCACCACCTGAGCGACTCAATCATGACCCATCCCCTCTCTGGTTCGATACCTCTGAGCCCCAAGCTGACCCTTCCTGCCAAAACCAAGATGTACTCATGCGCTTCATGTATATCACCTTCTGAATTCTAATCCCAAGTCTACCGGGCGGGCGGTCACTTTCTGTCCATACCCACCGGACTCCCCCGGCCCCGTTTCAAATCAAAGGGACTCCAAACGTCCCTGGGTTGTGACACATTTCGACGGTAACCTATGACGTAGGACTGGCGATAGGAGGGTTTATGTCTGGTCAACATCGGAGAGTATCCGACCCCCGAACTACAAACCCGCTCTTAACGTCCGCAGTTCCAAATCTTTGTTCTTGGGTCGCATTGTAGGTGGATGCATTCAGGTGTATGTTACCAGTCGAGTAGGAATCGAAGAAGGAAATCCCTGCTAGAAAGGTGAGGGGAGGAGGGGAATGACATTTCCGCGCGGACTTTACTCTCGGCCCGATAAACTCAACCATGCTCAAACGGTGCTGTACGAAATTGACATGCTACGGTTTGCGAAGGAACGCCTATCTTTTCCACAGACCGCCTCCGTGAAACCAGACGAGTGGGTGTATCTGGAGGCCTTTCTTTTGCACTACCGGAACCTGATTGAGTTCTTCGGAAAACGGAAGCTGGACGTCAAACCTGATGCCTTGAGCATCTCGCGGCCAGAAGATATCTGGCCTGGTCGAGTACCCGACAAAGCAGTTGTTGCACGTATGGCGAGCTTGGATTTATGGGAGAAGTACGATACGCACGACAACGACAAGGCCATCTCGAAGTACCTTCATCACTGCACTACCCAAAGAACAGTGGTGGCAAAGTGGGACGTGAACACCATGTACGAACAACTGCGTCCGGTCCTCGAAGACTTCGAAGCCCTGCTTCCAGAATACAAGCCCGCAGCCGACAAGACGACATTTAGCATTGTTGCTGCTCCTTCGCCGGACGGACATTCTACAGCCAGCACAAGGGTAATTGATCTTGGGCTGAACCCATCGTTCCCGGTTAAGAAAGCTTAGAGGAAGCAGGGGTAGCGGAGGGGCCACGACCTTGCAAGCAAGATTTATCCTTGTTGAAAAAGATCAGGTGCCGCTCCAGCTTGTCGATTTCTGCCTCTTCACCACAGCGGAAATAATTGCAGCGTGTGACGACGTCTCCTTTGAGACATTACGGCATAGGTCCCTTGATGGTGAAGACGTCGAGGAGGACTTGTACCGCAACTTCTCGACGCGAAATGATCTGGAAACGTTCGTAGCTTCTGACGATTTCAGATTGGGTGTGTTCCTAGAGGTGCTGTACTACGTCGTATCGATAGCTGATTTCCTCTTTCAGCTCAGAAAGGATAAGGATTTCTATTTCGAGGTTAGGGATGAATTGCAGCCGTGCCTGTACGTCGCGATTAACGACCTTTTTGCCTTCAACGAAGAGCAGATGAGGGAAGTGGAAGACACCCTGGTTAGACGTGCCGAGGTGTATTGCGCGGATCTGGCGACAAGCACTGGCATGCTTCTTTCTTACATCCGAGACTGGGGGACCGCAGATTGGCAGCTTCTATTGTCAGGAGCCGCAGAATTCTACGCCATGGCGGTTTCTACACAAACGTTCGGCAATACTCTGATCAACCACGCCGATGCGAAGGGCGAATTTGAGATAAGATGCATGACTTGTTCTGAGACACTGATCGGAAAAGTCCCTGGTCGATTGTTTCCTATCACTTGCAGCAAGTGCGGAACTAGATTTGAAATAGTGAGCGGGCGTTAGTCGCTCGCGAGAAGCTTGCCTGCCCGCCTGGGCAGCCCCGCTAGGGATCACCACGCACCCACGGCAAATAAATCGTGAACATCACAGACTCCCCCCGAGTGATGTTGATCTCGGTGTTGTGATTCGAAACTTCATTAGAATTGGCAATACATAATGAGATAGCTCACAGCGAAATGGGACGTTCAACACCCTCTCCCCATTACTTTCCCCTCAGCACGATTCTCACTGGCGTATTGGACGCATCCTGAATGACCATCTCTGTCTACTGACAGATACACGAGCGAGTGTAGACCTGTTCTGGAGGTCCGCGGCCGTTGGACACCACCGCCGGGAGAGGCCGCGGACCTTGAAGAACCGGTCCACGCTACAGTGGCTTCACCGGCCCTTTCTCGACTGAATTCACGCGCCTATACTCGAGGCACTCATGGAATTCGTTCTCGTGGCGCACAAAGCGATCCCAGAACTGATGCTGCCACAAGCGTCGAAGGGTACCACGCCGGGCGTGGAGTCTCAGCGTCATGAATTTCCTGGTGTCGTGCAGCACTTGCCAGACCAGCAGCGGAGACTGCGGCCAGATCAGACTGTGCCAGTGGTCCGGCATCGCAGAGGCGTCCGGAGCTAGGCTTCATGCGCCCTATGACAACTCCGAAATGAGGAGCGGCTAACGACGGATGCTTATTTGCGCCGGCTCCGGTTCGTAACCTTCGTCCTGCAGGGTTTTCTGAGCCGCCGACCGAAGGCTCGCTTCGTCGGCATCCTTCGGCGCCTGGCAATGGCGGCGGATCACCTCTTCCCCAGTCTCGATCCGAACCAGCCACTTCGACTCGGCAGCATCCCATGAGATTTCCACTCGATCGGCACGCATGGTACCCTCCCTTTACGATTTACATACTATTGTAATACAAGGAAGAACGGAGGGTCGAGCAGGTAGCCACGGACAGCGCTTTTCTGTCCGTGGGCTTTTCTCATGCGTGGAACCCCAGCGGCAATCGCACGTAGTCAATCTGAATCGGGCACGCCGCCCCGGTCCCCTTGTCCAAGGCAGAATTGTTGTAACTCGACCAGCGCCAGAAGAACCCACGGTCAAGACTGCGCTGACCGTGGCTACGCCCTCGAAGCGGGCACAGGTGGTGTGGCCATCCCGACCGTGACGGACCACGGGGGCAACGCAGGCGGGACCCCGAGGAATCGGGCCACGCCGCCCGAGCCCCAGCCGGACGCCCTCGCCAAAGCCCGCGCCGCCTGCCAGGACTTTTTCACCCTCTGGAAAGACGCCGACCCCGATATTCCCATCCTGAAACAGGCCAAAATCGAGTATGCCCGGCTGAAGTGACCTTCCGTGGGGGTCGTCCAGAATCAAGGCAACGGCAAAGTAGCTGCGGGGCTGACCAGCCTGCGGAGAGAAACCTCCCTCCCGGCATGCGGTGCGAAGCTTTAGAGTGCGGTAGCTTGCTGCCGCTTTCCTCCCTGCGAGCTTGCTCGCGGGGATTTCAACGGTGCGCGCTACTCGCCCCCAGCAAGCTGGCTGGGGAAAAAGCGGCAGCAAGCTACCGCACTCTAAAGCTTCGCACGCATAAAAAGGCTGGGGGGATTGTATATCCGCGGGTGCGTTACAATGGCCAGGAATTCATGCAGGCAGGGCCAGGGAATAGCCCATGCCGCGCGGCCTTCGGCCAGTTCGGCAAGGCGCCCACAGGCCGCCTCAGGCCAGGGCCAATCCTCACGATGAGTATAAACCAGGATGTTGGTATCCCCCGCGCGATCACGCGCCGCGCCCCTCGTAAGCCGTGTCACGAATCTCTTGCCACCCCGCGCCGGCCAGCTAGGGCTGAAGACCCTTGCCACGGAAGGAAGCCTTGCGCAGTCTGAATGCCTTGTCCCGCTTGTGCTCGGCCACGACCGGGCGAAGGCCCCTGCTCCACCAAGGCCCTCATCTTCGTCTGTTCCCGCACGGCAAGCCGCCTGTGGGGCTATGCACGAAAAAAACCTCTTGACGAATGTGCTACAATTCAACTGAATAGACCCCGATGCCAGTCGGGGAGATTTGGGTTCCTTGAGAGGGGACGCTCCGGATCTCACTTGGGAGTGTGCCTAATGGCAACCCAACAAATGGCAACCGGAAATCCCCGTCGATCGGAGCGCCGACCGGCAACGATCCCAATCAGACTCGTGTTGGCCCCCAAAAAGTTCAAGGAGGACAACTCCGCGATTACGACCGACATTTCCGCGGACGGCGTGGGTGTTCGAACCACACTCTCGCTAGTTTCAGGAGAGTGGGTGGGGTATATCGATAAGAGGAAGTTCCCTTATGCCATCCCGACTCGCGTGGTTTGGGCGAGGCAGGATGAACACAGCCATTGGATCTTTGCGGGGCTCAAGTTCTGACCAACACACATTATTGGTCAACTTCCGCAACTCTTGCCTTCGCCAGGGACAATTGCTCCCGTTCGGAAAGCCGGGTTCTCATCCGGCGCGACTGCTCCGCTGTGAATAACATATCCAGGCGCGCGTTCAGGCGGAACTCATGGGCAGACCAATGGCCGCGCATGATGCCGGTGGGAGAATGCGAATTGGCACCCAAAAGCAGGTGGCCAATCTCGTGAGCCATGGCGCGTGCCAGGAGAACATCCGCCGGTGCACTGTCGCCGCCCGCCAGATTACTGACGCGGCCGTAAAAAACGCTGGCCGTGCAGGATGGCCCCATCGCACACTTGGTTGCCAACCCCAGTGCGTCCTCTGATTTCCCCATCAACGCAGCCATCGAGTCGGGCAATATATTCATGACGTAGTCGTTCACTTGCCAGGGTGGTTGGCAGTTGGGGTAGTTGGCCAAATCACCGGGCAAGGTCGGGCAATCCGTCCAGCGTGCGATCACGCCCGCTTGCGCGAGAATTCCGCTGGCTTCCCCCTCCGCCGCCAACAATACCGATCGATTCACATGGGCGTAATCACGAACTCTCAGGGTCATGGCCACGGGCCCCCTCTGGGTGTCGGGGGGGATCCTTTGCCAGGGCGAGGGTGCCGGCTCCTGTTGCCGCGATTGCCGCCAAGCCTGCTACCCAACCCACCAAAGTTGCTGTTCTGCTCATCGTCGCCTCCGCCGCGGGCTGCGCGGTGAGGCCGACTCTGAACCTGATCAGCTAGGAGCGTGTCGGAAATAGCGTTTTCTCGACGAAGAATCAATAACTTACAGACAGTCGAATCTCGCTAAGTTGTTGATTCTACGTGCAGCGAAATCTATATCCGACAGGCTCCTAGGGACTCGATGCACGGCGGTTCAACTAACTTTTGACTGAATATCAACAGCTAAGTAATTGAAATTAAAGGTGAAAAGAAGATATCTTGCGGGTGTTGAGGTCTCGGGATGGGTACGAGCCGTGAACGAGGACAGCATGAGAGGGAGGCGAAAGGTTGGAGTAGGGTCGGCTTTCCGCCGCCATTTTGCGAGGGGTCCTCGCCACTACATCGCCATACTGAACCTCTAGCCGGCCGGGCTGGGAAACCTCGGCCGCGCAGCCTGGATTTGTCATCGAAACCAGGGACCCCAATAGCATATCGAGGGGGCTCATTGAAAATACTTACAATATTTCACTTGACAAATAGAAGCCGATGCTGTATATTTGGATTGTGAGGATTGTTGCCGGTCCAGCAATGCGGTAGGCCGAGCGGAAAGCACGTCCTCGAGGGGGGAGTCGGGGTTATGAACGAGGTACGGCCTTCCCTTCGTTTCTCTCCGGGGAGGATCTTGCGGTCTGCGGGACAGGCAGGACCTCCGCGGAACTCTTGGCACGATCGTCGCATAGTCGCCCGGCACGCGGAGCAAGATAGGATTGAAAATGCCACATCTCCCTAGCCTCACCACCACAGATAGCATGGCGACTTTATGCCGACCCACAGCACAAGAGCCCTAACCTGAGATCATCTTGAAAACAAAGGATCGCATTGGGCGATTTTCGTGCGCCAAACCTGGGAACACACTAAAGGTAAACCAGTTACAATAAACCAAGGGATTCTTCATGCTATTGACAAAATGACCGCTACTCAGGACTCCTTGGCAGATGCCGGAAGCACCGCGGCTGGCTAGATGACTGGGCTAATGATATTGGCTTCTTCGGTTTACACGTGGTTAGAAGAGGAGCATTACCCCGCGGGCCGCGAGGCTCACCACAATGGCCAGCGCCAGCAGCGCACCGGAGGCAGCTAGGGTCAAGCGCCAGCCCAATTCGCGCGTCATCGAGGCCAGGGTGGCCATACAGGGAATGTAGAAAGTCACGAAGAGAGTGAAGATGAGGATTTGCGCCGCGGTCATGACACCCAGGACGTGCGTGGTGCCGAGCGCCTGCATCAGCATCAGGAGTGATAGCTCTTTGCGCAGCACGCCGAAAATCAGCGTCAGGCCGACCGAACGCGGCAGTCCCAGGAGCGCCGTGAAAGGCGAGAGCGCCGCGTTGATGCCGTGCTGCCAGCCGTAATAATCAACCAGGCTAAGCACCACGCTGCCCACCACCAACAGCGGAAAGGCCACCAGCACGAACTCCCGCAGTCGCCACCAGGTTTTGAGCACCACCACGCGCACACCCGGCACGCGATAGGCGGGAACCTCCATCAACATGCCGGGTGAAATCTCCGGCCAGATCCGCGCCAGTACATGACCGGCGATCGCGATCACCACGATGTTCAGGGCGTAGATTCCCAACGCGTAATTTGCGCCAAGGTAGAATCCCACTAGCGCGAAGATCACCGTCATACGGGCGGAGCAGGGCACCAGGACGGCCAGAAATGCGGCGATGAAGCGGTCGCGCCGGGTGGTGAGAATGCGCGTGGCCATCACCGCCGGAACGCTGCACCCATACCCCACCAAGATGGGCAGAGTGGCGGTGCCGTGCAGCCCCAGGCGATGCATCGCCGCGTCCATCAGGTAGCCGACGCGCGAGAGGTAACCGATGTCTTCCAGAATCGCCAGGCCCACGAGGAATGGCAGCAGGTAGGGCAGCACAATCGCCACCGCTCCCGCCGTTCCCAACACCGCTCCTTTGGCGCCGGCAAACAGTGCGCCTTGCGGATTCATGTGCTGCGCGAGGGCCGCCACCACGGCATCGAAAAGGTTCAATATGCGATCCTCACCCAGCTTTCCGACGTCGAAAATCAGGCGGAAGAATCCCAGGAAGACTCCCATCAGCACGGCGTAGCCCCAGATGGGATGCATGGCCAGGCGGTCCACTTGCTCGCGCCAATCCGCCTTCGGCCTGGTGATGCGGGCCACTCGCTCAAATAGCGTGAGGCAGGCCGCATGACGCGCCGCGGAGATCGCCGCATCGGCGGGCTGCCCGGTGCGCAGTGCGATTTCCGCCTGCGCCCATTCCACCAACGGAGCCATTTCCGGTTCCTCGCGCCGGGTCTGTCCGGGATCGCTCTGCACCCATTGCAAAGCGCGGAAACGCGGAGGTGGGAATTCCGCTATTTGCGATTGGTGATTTACGATGGGGGATTGGAACGGCAAGGCTTTGGAATTTGTGGGTGGCCTTATCAAAAGTGGTTGAGCAGCAAGCACCGCTACCGCCGCCGTGACGCGCGGGCCTTGTTGGCCATCCATTGCTGAGGAATGCCCGCAACACGCCGACGAACAACGCCCTGCCATGCAAGAAAACGCGGCACTATCAAGGGCGGGTGAATGTCCTGACTCCTGGTTGCTGACTCCGACCCCTTCCCCAACTCCTGACCTATCTGGCACGGCCACCTGTCGCCCCTGTACTCCCGCGGCGATCTTTTCCGCTAGCTCCTCCACCATACTTTCGGCTTCCGGCGCATAAATGAAGGCGTGCGACCGCTTGCCCGACGCGGCCACTTCCTGCGCCATGCGAAAGGTTTCGAGGATGCCGCGGCCGCGAGCCCCAATCGCCTCAACCACCGGCACACCCAACGAGATCTCCAGGGCATGCGTGTCGATCGTCATGCCTTTGCGCGCCGCCTCGTCCATCATGTTCAGGCAGACCACCAAGGGCGATTCCAGGTCTAGCAACTCGAGAGTCAATTCCAGGCTGCGGGCCAGTTGCGAGGCGTCCAGGACATTGACAATAAGGTCCCAATCTCCCCCCAACAAATAATCACGGCTGACCTCTTCCACGGCGGAGGTGGGTGTCAGGGAATAAAGTCCAGGCAAATCAATGAGTTCCAATACCTCGCCGCCCACTCGCGCCTGTCCGTGAGTGTACTCTACGGTCGTGCCGGCGAAGTTTGAGGTGAGCGAGCGGTAACCCGCAACCGCATTAAAAAGGGTACTCTTGCCTGAATTAGGTTGGCCGACCAAGGCGACTTTCACTGGAGAACTTCGACGCGGATCTTCTCCGCCAGTTGCTTGCCAACCGCAACTTGCGTGCCTTGATTGTCGATCATCAAGGGGCCGCCAAAGGGGGCGCGGCGCAACACTCGGATGCAGTCGCCGGGCTGGATGCCCATCTGGTTGAAGGAACGGCGAACTTCCCAACCGCCAGTAATTAAAAGAATTCTAAGCTCGGCGTGGTCGTACGCTTCGTAGAGGTTCAATGGTGAGTCAAAGTTCGCGGAGTCTCGCATGGCACCCTTACTAGGGCACGAGGGGTTCCAGACCATCTGTGAAAGTAGCAATAAATTGCGCCGGCCGAAAGTGGCTAATTGCAAATGGTTTGCAACTAACTTTGGCCCCAATTGGCCCTTAAGTTAGGCCTTTTTAATGGTCTAGGGTGAGGGGGATTTCACGCCCTTGGCCCTTCTTTGGTGGGGTAGCACCCGCAAGGGCCGGGGCATGGGACACGGGATTCGGGATTCGGGACTGGGCATCCGAGACTCGCGTTCGGCCCCTGAGTTTTTGACCGGATCTCCGATCTCTAATGTTCGATGGTCCGACCCTTGGCCGCACCTAAACAATGCTAACCCCGTGTCCCGAATCCCGCGCCTCTAATCTCGCGTCCCGTATCCCGTATCCCGTGTCCCGAGTTTTTCAATCCGCGCTTCGATATCCCGCAGCCAAGCTTCATCCCGAATGCCGGGAAGGTTCGCCCGGACATTTTCGATTCCGCCACGCCGTGCTGTTTCCGCCAAATTGACCGCCACACTCAAGTCCGACGCAGCTTGCGGGATGGTGTGCCCACCCAAGCTCGCGACCTCACGCGCCACCTCTGTTGCCAATTCCGCCGTGTCCATAGGCACCGCAGAAGCCTGCTTGCTGGCTGCCTCAATCGCCTGGTCGCGGGCGGATTGCTCCGCCTCGGTGGACTTGGGTAACTTGAAAGCGCGGATGACGGCTTCATAACTCTTGGCGTCGTGATCGACCGTAACCAGCAACCGCTCGCGCAATGCGGCCAGGCGCGTGCGGGTGGCTTCGATCGCAGGGTGATGGGCGCTAAGCGATTTCCGCTTCAGCGACAGGCCACACACCATCTCTCCCAAACCCGCCGCTAGTGCCCCTGCCAGCGCCACAACGCTGCCGCCTCCCGGGGTCGGCGTGGGGGCTGCAACCGCGTTCACAAACTCCTCCACCATCGCCCGCAGGGGGGTGTCAGGATGGGCAGTACGGCGCATCTCCTGCGGAATAGCCGCAGGGCTGGAGAGCGAGCCCTGCGCTACAACCTGTTCCAGGCGATTTTCGACGATCATTTCCGGCCGGAAATTCTCGAGCCGTAAAAGATCAACGGCATCCTCGTCCAGCGCCCGTCGCGGAACCAGGCCCACAATCTCGCTGCCCGCCACCTGAACGCCGAGCGCGGCAGCTTCTCTCGTCACCGCCTCAAAGACCGTGGCCAGGGAAGTGGTTTCAAAATCTGTCAGATTCATAGACACTTGCGCCAGATTGCGGGCCTTCAATTCCACTCCCATCGCCTTCACGCAGGGGAGTCCGCTGCTCGAGGCTCGAATCTTCTTGGCGATGGCCTTGGCCGGCGCCACGTCGGAGGTGTTCAGGTTGATGTTGTAAGCAATCAGGAATTTGCGCGCTCCCACCACCGTGGCGCCCGCCGTAGGGTGAAGCGCGGCCTCACCGAAATCCGGCAGGCGCGCCGGGTTTGATGTGATCTCCTCCCGCACACCTTCAAACTGCCCGCGCCGAATGTTCTCCAGGTTGACGCGCTCAGGCTTGCGCGCTGCGGCTTCGTACAGGTAGGTCGGGATCTTAAATCGCCGCCAGGTTTCTTCCGCCACCCATTCCGCAATGTGGACGCAGTCTTCCAGTTTAACGCCTGCCAGGGGCACAAATGGGACGACGTCGGTCGAGCCCAGCCGCGGGTGGGCACCCCGGTGATGGCCCAGGTCGATCAACTCCGCCGCTTCGGCGATACCGCGCAAGGCCGCTCTGCCCACACTCTCGCGGGTTCCGACAAAGGTGATGACCGAACGGTTGTGGTCAGCATCCATTTCCCGGTCGAGCAGATAAACGTCCGGCCCGGCGAGCAGAGCGCGAATGATCGCTTCCACCACCGCCGTGTCGCGGCCTTCACTGAAGTTGGGAACGCATTCGATGAGAGTTTGCATAGTGTCAATGTATCACGAGAATCAATCCGGAGTCCGGGATCCGAAGTCAGTCATTAGTTCAGATATTTTCATAAACCTTCTGGCCAAGCGCGCTAACTGTTCTTGTTTACTCTGAACTTCTGGTATAGGCTTTTCGCAGGCTGCTATCTCACTTGTTTTCAAATACATCACGGCATATAGACCAACTTCGTTTATTTTCAATAACATCACGGGGTGCCGAAAACTGTCATACTGTGTTTTCAATAACATTCAGGCTTCGCTCGTCTTTTTTTAACATCTTTTTTTTGGGGACCGCTCCCACACGCGAAGTTCCCCTCCGCCTCGACGACCGGACCGCCCGGCCGAGGTGGCGCTTTCGGCCCTACCATCCTGCGAAGATTCGTGGGACTCAACCCCAAAATCTCCCTCTGCTGAAGCACCACCGCGATTTCTGCCTCACGAAACATGTCCACGGTTTCGGCAAACAAGGGATGCGCGGCCTGTTCGGGAGTCAGAACCGCCCGCGCCACTCGGTCCACCGCGTAGGGTGGGGCGTAGAACAAGGTCAGGTAGAGGTCGTGCAGGAAGCGCGACCTGAACCCGGTCCGCAGGCTGTTCATCCGTGACTGCGACTTGCCCCGCGCGGTGCGCGGGCCGGTGGATTTCCGGGAGCTGCGGCGATTGGCTTCGAGCCGGGCGGGAGTGAGGGTGGGGGACTTGCGTAGAGACATGTTGGCTCCTCACACTTAACTACGCATCTAGTGTACACCATAGCCTAAAGAAAAGTCAAGAGACAAGTTGTCACATTCTGTCGCGATTGCGTGTTAAATGCGTTTTGTGAGGTGGCGGCTTTATCCGTCGGCTGATGGGTTAGATGGCATGACGTAGCGGCGAGTTTACCTCGCCCAGTGGCGGAATGAAGCCGCCGCGACATGAAATTGGCCCAATTGATTCTTCTCCACAGTGGGGAGGGTGCCAACCCTGAAAACTGATGACGGGCCAATGACAACTGGCCACGGACAACGGGCTACTTCCGCAAGTAGATTACCCTCCCCCGCTTCACCGTCATGACACAATGATTCACCGCGAAGTAGTAGGGGATTTCGCGGTAATCCTCAACATCCAGCGCAATCAAATCGGCCTGCTTACCTGCTTCGAGTGAACCCACGCGGTCGGAGCGGCCGAGCGCGGATGCGCCATTGATGGTCGCTGCGGCGATGGCCTCCGCAGGCGTCATCTGCATTTGCGCACAGGCGAGCGACAGGATGAATTGCATGTTCAGCGTGGGGCTTGTACCCGGGTTGAAATCTGTGGCTAGAGCCACCGCGGCTCCGGCGTCAATGAGCTTGCGCGCGGGAGGATAGGCCTTCAATCCCAAATGGAAATTCGCTCCAGGCACCAGCGTTGCGACTACTTCAGACCGGGCTAGGGCGCGAATATCCGCGGCCGAGACCTTATCGAGATGGTCGGCGGAAGCGGCGTTAAGCTCGATGCCGAGGCGCGCGGCGCCGGTGCGGGAAAGCTGCTCGGCGTGAATGCGCGGCACAAGACCGAACTCGCGGCCCGCCTCGAGCACCCGTCGGCAATCTTCCACGCTGAACGCGCCGCGGTCGCAGAAGCAGTCGATGAATTCCGCCAGCCTTTCTCGCGTCGCCTGATCTTTGGGCTTTGTAGCGCCGCCCTTTAGGGCGGCACCTGGAGTTTCTGTGCCGCCCTTCCGGGCGGCATGTGCCGGGCTAAAGCCCGGTGCTACGTCAGGCGGTACGTCTCCTCCCGCAGCCAGGGGAATCAGCCGCTTGATCACATGATCCACATATTGCCGGGGCCGGCCGCGGAAGCTTTCCGGGAGGGAATGGAGGGCAAGCAGCGTGGGGACTAAATTCAGAGCGGCTTCCGCTTGCAGTGCTTGAATGACGCGCAGGATCTTTGCCTCCTGTGCGATGTCCAGCCCGTAGCCGCTCTTCACTTCCACCGTAGTCGTCCCGTGGGCGGCGAATTGTTCGAGAAACTTGCGCGCTTGTTGCGCCAAAGCTGAAACGCCGGTCTTCCGAATCCTCTCGGCGGAGGATTGAATTCCACCTCCGGCGCGCGCGATTTCCTCGTAGGTTTTGCCGCGCAAGCGCAGCTCGTAATCATTCACCCGGCTGCTGGCAAAAATCAGATGCGTGTGGGAATCGACAAAGCCTGGCATCACAACGCGCCCGCGGCAGTCGGTGGCCTCGGCGCCCAGGCGCAATGCCTCGCGTTCCAACGAGCGTGTGGGGCCAACGCGCAGGATCGTTTCACCTTCTGTCAGCAGACCGCCATGGGGGATGATTCTCAGTTCTCCGAGCGCCGTACCACGGCGCGGAACTGGCGAGCCCGCCAGGGTCAGCAGTTGCGCGGCATTACGGAAGAAGAGCGAGGTTGGAGAAGCGAGTGGCATGGAAAAATGTCAGGTTTCTTTGAAATTGCCTAATTCCGAACTCACTACGCTATAATACCGGTCCAACACATTCCGGAGGTTATTGCTTATGCCCAATTATGAATACGCATGCAAAGCATGCAAGAAAGCTTTCACCCTGACGTTGACCATGGCAGAACACGATAAGAAGCGAGTCGCCTGCCCCAAATGCAAGAGCAGAAAAGTTGAGCAACAGTATGGCTCGTTCTTCACGGTGACGTCGAAGAAAAGCTGATAAGGACAGCGACGAGTGACGAGCAAGCGAAAAACGAAACTCGAAATTCGAAACTCGCCACGATTTTCGAGTTTCGATTTTCGAATTTCGGTTCTTATAAGCTTGTCACTTTCGGTATTCGCATTCCCGCCTTCTCCGCAAAGCTAGCCGCTTCTTCATAGCCCGCGTCCACATGGCGCGCGACGCCGATTCCCGGGTCATTGGTCAGCACGCGATTCAGCCGCTTCGCCATCTCCGGCGTGCCATCGGCGACGATGACTTGCCCCGCGTGCAGCGAGTATCCGATCCCCACGCCGCCGCCGTGGTGGAACGAAACCCAGCTTGCCCCTGAGGCGGTATTGAGGAGCGCGTTAAGCACGGGCCAATCCGCGATCGCGTCGCTGCCGTCTTTCATGCTCTCGGTTTCGCGGAAGGGCGAGGCCACGGAGCCGCAGTCCAGGTGATCGCGCCCGATGACGATGGGCGCTTTCAGTTCGCCCTTCGCCACCAGATCGTTCATCCGCTCGCCGAACAGCGCGCGTTCGCCGTAACCCAGCCAGCAGATGCGCGCGGGCAGTCCCTGAAACTTCACATGCTTCCGCGCCAGGCGAATCCAGCGATCGAGGATGGCGTTGTCGGGGAAAAGCTCCAGCACTAGGTCGTCGGTGCGATAGATGTCGGCGGGCTCACCGGAAAGCGCCACCCAGCGGAACGGCCCGCGGCCTTCGCAAAACAAGGGCCGGATGTAGGCGGGAACGAAGCCGGGAAAGTTGTAGGCGTCCTTCACGCCGTGCTCAAACGCCACCGTGCGAATATTGTTTCCATAATCGAAAGTGGCCGCGCCGAGCTTCTGCAATTCCAACATGCCCGTGACGTGCCTGGCGATGGAGTCGTACGAACGCTTCAGGTAATCCTCGGGATCGTTGCGGCGGAGCTCTGCGGCTGACTCCAGGCTCAGACCGGATGGGACGTAGCCATTCAGGGGATCGTGCGCGCTCGTCTGGTCCGTAAGCAGATCGGGGACAATGCCGCGGCGCGCCAGTTCCGGGATGACGTCCGCGCAATTGCCCACCAGTCCCACCGACACGGCATGCTTTTGGCGCACCGCGTTCTTGAGGATACGGACGGCTTCATCGAGAGAATTCACGCAGATGTCGCAATAGCCCGAGCGGATGCGGCGCTTGATGCGCTCCGGATCAATCTCGATGCCAAGGAAGGCGGCGCCATTCAGCGTGGCGGCCAGCGGCTGTGCTCCCCCCATTCCGCCCATGCCGCCCGTCACCACCAGTTTACCCGCCAGATCGCTCGCGAAGTGCTTCCGCGCAGCGGCGGCAAAGGTTTCAAAGGTGCCCTGGAGAATGCCTTGCGTGCCGATGTAAATCCAACTCCCCGCCGTCATCTGGCCGTACATGGTCAGGCCCAGGCGCTCGAGCTCGCGGAATTTTTCCCACGTCGCCCAGTGGCCCACCAGGTTGGCGTTGGCAATCAGCACGCGCGGCGCAGCTTCGTGGGTGCGGAAAACTCCCACCGGCTTTCCCGATTGTACCAGGAGCGTCTCATCATTGCCGAGTTCCTTCAGCGCCGCGACGATAGCGTGATAACACGCCCAATTGCGCGCAGCCTTGCCCGTGCCGCCATAGATGATTAAATCCTGCGGACGCTCCGCCACGTCCGGATCGAGATTGTTCATCAGCATCCGCATGGCGGCTTCCTGCTGCCAGCCCTTGCAGGTTAACGCTGTGCCGCGCGGTGCGCGCACCGGTTGGTACGAATTCGTTTCGGATGCCGTGCCATTGATCGTGTCAGGCTGTGCCATGTTGGTTCTCTCCGAGGGAATCTTAGCCCAATGTGGTCCGAAGAGAAAGGGAGCTTGCAGGAGTTGAAGAGTCGAAAAGTTGACGAGTTGAAAAAACATGTTGGACATCGCGGCAGAGCCGTAGCCAATCGAGTCTTGTAGGGGCACCCCTCGTGGGCACAGGCGTTAACCTAAGGGCGGATGGGCCGTAAGCCCACGTAGCGGGCTGCATCCTGTAGCCCACGGCGCCAGCTGTGGGATGGGAAAAGGAAAGAGAATCTGTGAGCCCCGGCAGGGGCGGCATCCGGGGTTTTCGTACGTCAAAGGTCTGCCCCCGATCGTGCTCGATTCTCGGCGAGCGGCGGCGGATGTCGCCCCGTACGGGGCTTACTTGCCCCGCCGCTCGCGCCCTGTCCCACGGCTGGCTCGCCGTGGGCTAAAATGACAACGCCCGCTTCGCGGGCTTTGAGGTGATTCACGCCACTAGGTTAACGCCTATGCCCCTGCGAGACGCGCAAAATGTTTGCGAAGAAATCAGGAGTCTACAGTATTGCAATGAAACGAGCAGCGCCTAAGAGTAACTGGTCATCTAACTGGTCATGTGCTAAATATGACCCATATGAAAACCACAGAAAAGCTGATCAGCGCGACCGAATTCAAGACGAAGTGCCTCAAGATTCTGGATGGGCTTCAGCCGCAGGGCATCGTCATCACCAAATGGGGCCAGCCGGTCGCCAAACTCACACCGTTGCGCGTGGTGGACAACTCGAAGCTGATTGGGTCGATGAACGGCAAGGTTGTCGTGAAGGGGAATATTTTCTCTGCAGGCCGAAAGTGGAATGTTCAACCTTGACAAACACATGCTGGTGGTGATGATCGAGCTAACGCGCGACTGCCTTCTCACATTGCTTCTATGCTCTGCCCCGGCGTTTGCTCAGACCATTCCAGACTTCTCCGGGGTGTTCTTGCGCAATCCCGTCGAGAGGCACGGCGTCAATAAGATCAATACAGAATTTGATGACCTACTCGTCCTGAACATAAAGCAGGGCGTGGACACACTGGAAGTCACAGAAATGCAAAACGGAGCGCAGGCGACAAGTGTCTACAACTTGAACGGCAAGCCCTCCATTAATGTGAGCCCTGACGGCATGCGCAGCAATGATCGGATAGAGTTTAAGGACGGCAAGCTGACGATCAAGTCTGAGGTGACGGACCGCAAGGTAGTTGTCTTCAATCGGCTGACAGGGGAGACCTGGAGGTTATCCCCTGACCTGCAAACTCTTACGATACGGGTGAAAGAAGGATATCCCAGGTTAGGGGTGCAAGGTTTCCGCCCAACACAAACTTACACGCGCCAGACATCATTGCCGGTTGCGCTCAAAAATGCCAATATGGCGTCGGAAATGAACAAATGCAATGTTCTTCCTCCCTTTCTCTCCAAGAAGGGTTCTCCGAAGTTAAACCACGGGGCCATCCTCGGAATGACAGGCTTTCAGCAATTGGCGTGGCAGGTGTCGTTCGGGGCGGTTCTGGACGGAAACTTTTTCAACGATTTAGAGCGCACGCCCACTTCCGGTGGCGTCAAGTTTCGCAAGAAAGGCATGCTCATCTCCAGCTATTCCGGGCCCATCAACCTGGAAGTCATCCCCACGGTCACTTTCACACGCGGGGAATTTGCGCTTACTAGTACAATCATGGGCCTCGAGCCCCTTCCCGAGTGGTTGCTAAACCTGCGCTTTCGCATCAAGTGGGTCGGTTCAGAATCCCGGGATTTAGGCGAGGTTCCCGCGGAGCTCCGGCAAAAGGCCTCGGATCTCGCTCCTCTCTATGAGCAGTACTGGCTGGAGATCCCCGCCCAGGATGTGCCGATCACAGACAGCCTGGAAGTTCATATTCTCTCCGCGGACGGGAATCAACTCGGCTGCATTAGCGGACACATCTGAACCTCGCAGTTTTGCCTGCTTTGATCGCGAGGTTTGCATATCGTCGGTGACGCACGGAAGAAGGTCTTGGATTTTTGCGCCAAAGTGATAGACTCTCACAACGGCATGGGCTCTAGCGAAATCACAACCCTCAACGAGCTGTTCCTCAAGGCGGTGGCCAAGCACGCCAAGCCGGATTGTTTCCTGTACAAGACTGGAGGCCAATACCGGGGCGTATCCTCGGAGGAGGCCCTGCGCAAGGTAGCGGCGCTCGCCTCTTTGCTCAGCCGCCTGCACGTGGAGCGCGGCGACCGCGTGGCCATTCTCTCGGAAAATCGCGTCGAGTGGGCGCTGACGGATTACGCGCTGCTGGGCCTGGGCGCCATCCCCGTGCCCATTTACACGACCCTGCTCGAACCGGACATCGAATACATCCTGCGCGATTCCGGGGCGAAGGGAATCGTGCTGGCGACGGAAGGGCAGCTTGCCAAGATCGTAAATGTGCGGCCTCATCTACCGGACTTGAAATTCGTTCTGGCCATGGATTGCGCCAAGCTGCAAGGAACCGGGGCAGAGTGCTTCGAAGGCAGCATCGCGCTGGAAATGGGCCTGGCGACCCATGCCGTGGAAGCCTTCACCGCGAGGGCGCAGGCCGCCCAACCCGACGACATCGCCACCTTTCTTTACACCTCCGGCACCATGGGCAAGCCCAAAGGCGTGATCCTGACGCATGCCAACATTGTTTCCAACGTGCTCGAGTGCGCGAAGCTCTTTCACCTGACTCGCGAAGATGCCTGCATGTCGCTGCTCCCGCTCTCCCACATTTTGGAGCGGACCCTCGACTTCCTTTGTTTCTGGTTGGGTGCGTCGATCGCCTACGCCGAGAACCTGGAAGCGATGCCGCAGAATCTGCGCGAGGTCAGGCCCACCTTGATGGGCGTGGTTCCCCGCGTGCTCGAGAAGATTCATGATCGCGTCATGGAAGTCGTCCGCACGGCTCCCCGGGCGCGGCAAAAGATCTTTTACTGGGCCTTGGGCGTGGGAAGACAAGCCTTCCCCTATCGCCTCAAGGGTCGGCGTTTGCCGCTGGGATTACGCCTGAAGCATGCCATCGCCGACGCTCTGATCTTCTCCAAGGTGCGCGAGCAAATGGGCGGCCGCATTACCATCCTCGCATCCGGCGCGGCTCCGCTGGCGCGGGAACTGGCCGAATTCTTCTATGCCATGAACCTGCCGGTGTACGAAGGCTATGGCCTTTCGGAAACCTCGCCGGTGCTTGCCATCAATTTTCCCGGCCACGTTAAGCTCGGAACCGTCGGCCCACTCATCGGAGGTGTCGAACTCAAGTTCGGGGAAGAGAATCACGATCCGGAGGGCGGGGCAGGGCGTGAAATCCTGGTGAAAGGTCCTAACGTTTCGCCCGGTTATTACCACCTGGACGACGAGAATCGGGTTGCCTTCGAGGCGGGATGGTTTCACACCGGCGATCTGGGAGCGATGGACGAAGAAGGATACCTGCGCATTACCGGCCGCAAAAAGAACCTATTTAAGACCTCCGGGGGGAAATACGTTTCCCCAGAAAAGCTGGAGAACCTCTTTCAGAGCCACCCTTACGTTCGCCAAATTGTGGTGCTGGGCGCCGGGCGCAAGTTCGTGGGGGCGCTGGTGGCGCCGGTTTACCAGCGTTTAGAAGACCACGCGCGGACCCACGGCGTGACCTTTCGAAATCGGGAAGAACTGGTGGCCCATCCGGAGATTCACGCGTTCATGCAGCAACTCATTGATGAAACCACTCGCTGGCTGCCGCCGCACGAAAGGATTCGTCAAATTGTGTTGTTGCCCCGCGAACTCACCATGGATGAGGATGAGGTTTCCGCAACCCTCAAGGTAAAGCGGCGAGTCGTGGAAGAAAAATATCGCGCCGCCATCGAGGAGATGTTTTCGCGCCACGCACCGCAAGCTCAGGAGTCAGGAGCAAGAAGTCAGAAGCCAGACTAACGTGGGTTTCTCAACACGCTCGGACGCCGTCGAAATCGCAGTTCCCACCCTCTGCTTTTCCCCCACGCCGCGGGTATACGGAGCGAAGCTTTGGAGTGCGGCAGCTCGCTGCCGCTTTCCTCCCCGCGAGCTTGCTCGCGGGATTCCGAAATTGTGAAGGATTCCCCGCCAGCAAGCTGGCTGGTGACAAAGCGGCAGCAAGCTGCCGCACTCTAAAGCTTTGCACGCATAATCAGGCTGTAGGGAGCACGTGATACGGCAGTGATCAGACGGCTCCCGACTCCTGGCCCCTCTTAGAATATATGTAACTTGATGCTCAGGTATTTCTTGGGGTCCTTGCGGAAGTCTGACAGGAACTCCTTTAGGGATTGGGAACTGTCGCGCAAATTGTTGAAGAGTGTGGGGTCAGTGGAGAGTCTTCCCAGCGTCCCCTGCCCCTGGTCGATGCGAGCAGTGATGGTGTCCACGTGGGCAAGCGTGGAGTTCATCCGGTCGTAGAGTTGACCGTCCTTGGCCAACTTCCCGAGTGTTCCGTGGCCCTGATTGATGTTATCGATCAAGGTGTTACCATTGGTCAGGAGCCGATTGAGATTGTTGTAAGCCGAGGGGTCGGAGATAAACTTGGCCATACTCCCTTCCCCATTTTGGATTTGATCGATGACCTTGTCCAGGCGGTCGAGAGTCCCCAGGGTGCGGTTGTAAAGAGTCTCGTCGACCATGAGTCTGCCGATGGTTCCTTCACCCTGCTGAGTGCGGTCTATCAGGGTCTGCGCGGTGGAAATGGCGGCGTTCAGTTTGTTGTAGAGCGTCTGATCGTAAATCATTTTGCCGATCGACCCCTTGCCGGCCTGGACTTGTGTGGTGATGTCATCGAGCTTGGCGGAGAGGCTATTGAGGTTCATGATGACTTGATTGGTGTTTTGCATGACCGCGGCTATATCGGCCTTTTCCGCGGTTTTGACCGCGCCGTTGTCCGCAATCACGTCTTGTTCAGGCGTCCCGCGCGTAATGTTCACGTAGCCATCCCCCAGCAGCCCGACCGTTTCCACCGAGGCCAGGGAGTCGCTGCGGATCTCGTCCTGATAGGCACGCGAAATCTTGAGGTCAACCTCTACGGCGCGCTGCTTATCGGTGAAAGGAGAGATCTTGATCCTGGCAACGCTGCCCACGGGAATGCCCGCCAGCCGCACTTGCGCGCCCTCGCGCAGATCGCCGGCGGTGGGAAGGTAGGCCTTCAGGGTGTAATGCCGGGCGAAGAATCCCCCTTGGCCGCTGATGAAGAAAACCGCAATGGCAAAGAGCACCAGGCTGACAATGACCATGATGCCGACTCGAAGTTGAGCCCACTGCACACGTTCGTGTTGAGACATGGTTGGTCGCCTCCGCGAAGTTCAAAACCCATTGTAAATCACCTGCTGATATAGAAAACCGCGATGGCAATAAGGGCCAGGCTGACAATGACCATTATCCCGACTCGAAGTCTGACCCACTGCTCACCCTCTTGTTGAGGCATAGTTGGTCTCCTCCGCGAAATTCTAAACTCCATTGTAGTTCATTCGCGGGGCAATCGGGACACGGGATACGGTGCTGGCGGTGTGGAATTCGGGACGCGGCGCTCGGGAGAAACCCTGATCCCAAATTCCGAATACCAGATTCAGAATTCCGTACCCCGAACCCCGTGTCCCGTATCCCGTATCCCGCTTGTCTACGCCAGGAACCTGCGCAGGTAGGGGTCGGGAGTGTGGACAAGTTCCTGCTCGCTTCCCTGAAAGTAAACGCCGCCGTCACGCAGCACCAGGAAGCGCGTTGGCGGTCGATTGGCTGCCATCTTGTCCTGTGGCGGTGGGACCAAGGTCTGTTTTTCCGGGGAGAAAACATAGTTGGCCAACTCGTAGGCATCCTGCAAGCGGTGCGTGACTACCGCCGAGGTGACGTGTTGCACGTCGCGCAGCTTGGCAATCAGCACATTGATGGTGAGGCTGGTGACGGGATCGAGCCCGCCGGTGGGGGAATCGTAAAGCATGATGGAGGGATTGCTGATAATGGTGCGCGCAATCGCCACCCGGCGGCGCATCCCCCCGGAAAGCTCCGAAGGCATTTTTTCAATAGCCTGTTCCATCTCCACGAAGCGCAGGACCTCGCGTACACGCTCCTCGATGGCAGCTTCGTCGCCCAGATGCTCTTCGCGTAAACGGTAAGCGACATTGTCAAAGACCGAGAGGGAATCGAATAAGGCGCCTTCTTGAAAGACGATTCCCATGCGCTTGCGAAAGGGTTGAAGGCTGTCCTCGGAAAGTGGAACCAGGTCCTGGCCTTCAATCAGCACCTGTCCGCCGTCGGGCTTCAGAAGACCCAGCATCAGCTTGAGTAACACGGACTTTCCCGAGCCGGTCACTCCCAGCAAGAACAGGGTCTCGCCGGCTCCGAGGGCAAAAGAGATACTGGTGAGCACCCGCTTGCTGTCAAAGGAGAGAGAGACGTTGCGTAGCTCGATGGCCGGGACTATGCTCATCAGAAGAAGCCAATCCCAATCAAAAACTTGGTGATGAAAAAGTCGACCACCACGACGAGCACCGAGGCAACCACCATGGCCTGGGTCGTGGCGCGCCCAACGCCCTCCGTGCCGCCCGTCGTGTGCAGCCCCTGGTAACACCCAACGAGGGATATGAGGACGGCAAAAAAGAAAGGTTTGATGAGCCCCTGGGTGACATCATGATAAGTCAGCGCCTGATAGGCCGAAGTCCAGTATTCTTCCGTGGTCAAGCCTACCGTGTAAAAGCTGACGAAGTAGCCGCCTAACATGCCGCAAAAATCCGCGAGGATGGTCAGGAGGGGGAGGGTGATTACGGTGGCAAACAGCCGCGGCATGACCAGTTTGCGGAGGGGGTCGGTGCCCAGAGCGCGCATGGCGTCAACTTGCTCACTGACTACCATGGAGCCGATTTCCGAAGCAATGCCGGAACTGTTGCGGCCCGCCACCATCAGCGCGGTGAGCACGGGTCCCAGTTCAAGAACCAGGCTCAAAGCGACCACCTTGCCCATCAACCCCACTTCGCCGAAAGCGCTCAGCGTGCGGTACGACTGCAACGCCAGGACGCCGCCGGTGAAGAAACCGATCAGCACGACGATGGGCATGGAGCCGAACCCAATTACGTCCATCTGTATGAGCGTGTCGACAAGGTAATGGGGTGGTGTGAAAGCGTGCCGCAGCGAGTCAACCAGCAGAAAGGTGAATTCCTGAACCGCCTGCACCCAGCGCTTCAAAGCACCTGTAATCATGGCAATGATCATCCGTTTACCTGGGTGGTTGTCCGGGAGTCCTCAGCGACCCGACGAGGTCCGCGAGGTGTAGGCGCTTGCGGCAGCAGTAATCGCGGATGCCTTCCACAATTCGTACTGAAGTCCCGGGATCGTAAAAATTTGCTGTTCCTACTTGTACGGCGCGCGCCCCGGCGATGATGAATTCGAGTGCGTCTTCGGTGCTGGCAATGCCGCCGATGCCGATGATGGGGATCTTCACGGCACGGGCGGCCTGGTAAACCATGCGCAGGGCGACGGGTTTGATGCCCGGCCCGGAAAGCCCGGCCGTGACGTTGGAGATGCGCGGCGTGCGCGTTTCAACGTCGATGGCCATTCCCACAAAGGTGTTGATCAGGGAGAGAGCGTCGGCTCCCGCACCCTCCGCAACGCGCGCGAACAGCGCAATGTCAGTAACGTTGGGCGAGAGCTTGACGAAGAGCGGATAGCGCGCCGCCTTTTTTGACGCGGCGACCACTTCCTCGGTCAGGTGTGGATCGCTGCCATACACGATGCCGCCACAGCGCGTGTTGGGGCAGGAAATATTCAATTCGTAGGCGGCGATGCCTTCGCCGGCATTAAGCATCTCAATGCACCGCACGTAGTCTTCCGTGGAATAAGCAAAGACGTTCACCACGGTGCGCGCTTTGATGGTGCGCAGAAAGGGCAGTTTCTCGCCAAGGAACCGCTTCGCTCCCACGTTTTGAAGCCCAATGGCATTCAACATTCCCGAGTCGGTTTCGTAAATGCGGGGCGGGGCATTGCCCTCCATCGGTTCCGGCGAAATGCCTTTTACACAAATCGCACCAAGTTGGTTGAGGTCAATCAGGTGGGAGAATTCTTTCCCGTAACCAAACGTCCCGCTGGCCGTCCACACGGGGTTTTGGAAGCGCACCCCGGCAATCTCGAATTCCATTTGCGGTGTAAATTCCGCGGCCGAAGCTGTCGTTGCGCCCGCGCGGCCGGCGTCTTCTGCCCCACTCACGCGATTATTGCGGAGTTCTTGTTGATTCAGTTTAGTCCCCTTGGTCATCGTCTTAGTAACGGACCCCAGCCCCTGATCCCTGATCCCTGATCCCTAATCCCTAATCCCAAGCGCCCTCTCCGTATCCCAAACAATTTTTTCCGCCCAGAACACCGGCCCTTCCGTGCAAACCCGCTGGTAGGCTTCGTGCCCCGTTCCCTGGACGCGGATCGAGCAGCCCAGGCAGACGCCCAGCCCGCAGCCCATGCGATTCTCCATGGAAACCAGGCAGGGGTGACGAAAGCGCTTGGCCAGTTCCACCGTGGCGTGTAGCATCGCCGACGGACCGCACACCATGAACAAGAACTTTTTGTTGGTGTGCTTCGTCAGATACTCCTCCAGCGGCCGGGTCACATAGCCACGATATCCTGCCGAGCCATTTTCCGTGGCCAGCAGCATGGCACGGACCACCGGCTTGAATTCCTGGATCCCCACCAAGTCGTCTTTGGTGCATGCCCCGAAAAAAAGCCGCTGTTTGAATCCCGCTTCAGCTAAGTGTTTCGCCGGAAGCAGCAGTGCGGCGATGCCGATACCTCCTGCCACGTGCAGAATTTCGTCGCATTCGTGCGCGCGCGGAAGGTACTCCTCCTCAAAAAAACCGTGGCCGAGGGGCGCGAGCAACCCCACCTTGTCGCCGGGCTTGAGTTCCGCCATCAAGCGCGTGCCGCGTCCCACGATTTTGAAGAGAAGCTGAAGGACGCACGGCGCAGGGGTTTGCCGGGGTGAACCGGCCTGGCCGCCGCCGGCCATCTGGACATCAAAGATGCTCATGGGGCGGCGGAGGAGGACGTCAGACCGCCCGAGAATTCGCACCATGGCAAATTGGCCCGGCCGCGCCGCCGGCGCTTGCCGCGGAGCATCCAAACTCAGCAAGAAATGGCCGCCCGTGAGGGAACGATTCTCGATGACAGCCACAGTTTCGTCGTACATCGTCACTATGCTAGCACAGGTGTCACGTATCGGTGTCAGGAGTTCGGCACTCGGGGCGGCGTGCCGGGTGAAGGGGGCAAGATCAGAAGCCCGCGCCTCCTGCCTTACAGGTGTTTCTCAATCCATCGGCGGATGTGGGGAATGGAACTGCGCGGAAACTTGTGGGGGGAATCGTAAAAACGAAAATCGAGAGTGGCGGCCCGCTGCCCCAATTGCCGGCGGAACTCCAAGTTCTTCTCCCGAGAGTACCATTCATCCTTCCGGGCGGCGATGTGCAGTACGTGGGTGGCCGCGGGCCGGTAGTGCGAATTCTCCATCCAATCGCCGGGAACACCACCGCACACGCTGACGGCGCCGCGAATCGCTCGCGGATGGGTACACACATAGCGGTAATTGAGACCGCAGGCCTGCGAAAATGCCAGCAGAAAAATCCGCTCAGGGTCGGCGTGGTATTTCCGTACGGCATGCTGGATGATCGTTTCCAGGTCCCGGTGGTGGAGGTGGATGGATTCCTCCATTTTGTATGTCGTGCCCCAACCAAAGCCCACCCGAAAGTTCGTGGGATTTCTGCCGAAGCGGCGAAAGAACTGGTAGGGGCCCTGAAGAGAAATCACCACCATATTACCATTCGCGATGTGGTGGGCCACACGCATCATGGAATCCTTATTCCCTTCGTAGCCATGCAGAGCAACCAACAACGGCCAACGTTTGCGCCCGGCGTGGTTGCGCGGCAGCTCAACTTCGTAGTAGCGGCGAATGGCGCTGCGAAAGAACTTTTCCATAGGTTCAAATCCTACTGAATCCTTGCGCCGGAGGCAACTGCTCGTGGATTGCAATCTCGTAAACTCTTGCCTTATTGGCGGGAAATCTTGAGTCTTTTATGGCAGGGCAAGCCCAGCCCCTACAGGACGTGTTTGGTGGCGGCTATGCCCCGCTATCCAAATCTTAAAGAGGTTTTGGGGGTTGCAACACTCTCCCGTACTGGAAATCTGTTCACCAACTGGGGCGCCAAAAATGAGCGGCGCGCTGAAGTTCGCAAGCAATGTGCCGATGGAATAATCGGAGGGCACACTCGTGGACGTGCTGCGCCCGCTTAGCCGGCGGCTAATCGGTCTGTGTCTGGTGATGTTTTTGCCCGTGATGATATTCGGGGCAACGCGTGAGAGGTCATTGCCGGATGGCGTTTGTGGCGGTCCCCAAACCATGCTGGAAGCCTCCCAGACAGGTAGTGCCATGGTTCAGCAGGCTTTTGCCAGGGGCATGCCATGGCGTGATAAGACCCTCAACGAATATGTTAACCGATTAGGACAGAACTTGGCGCGCAGTAGCGGAAGCCAACAGGCCTTTTCCTTTTACGTTCTCTACAACCCCGCGGTTAACGCGCAGGCGTTTCCTGGCGGATACATTGTGATCAATTCCGGAGTGATCAGTCTGGCGGAAAGTGAGGCCGAACTGGCTTCCGTCTTGTCCCACGAAATCGCCCATGAGAACTCCTGTGATTGGCGAGCGGCGCCCCGCAAGGGCAATCTTTTCGAGTTAATCTTCCTGGTTCCAACGGTGGTCTTGGGAGGGCCGGCGGGGATCGTCATTGCTTCGGGGGGCGATTGGGCGGCGACGTTGGCGCGCGCTCGCAACGGCCGGTCAGGTGAGCAGCGGGCTGACCGCTTGGCGGCTGAGTACCTGGTTCGCGCCGGCTACGATCCCCGTGCGGCGGCGCAATTCTTCCGGCGGCTCCAGGCAGAACAGGAGCGCGACGGAGGGGAACCTGGCGGCCTGCTGGCCACGCACCCGCGCACGATTGATCGGCGAAAAAACTTGGAGAAAATCATTCCCAATCTCCCCCCGCCGGATTTCGCACAGCACGACGAGGCGGAATTCATCCGTATGCGGCGAGCAATCCGGGAGTACGACGACATGTATTCGCGACTGGTGGGCGTGCGTGTGCCCGGAAACGACGCGCCTTCGCCCGAGCTTTCCCGCCGGCCGCCATCGCGTGCCACACCCTAGGGATATCTGACACGAAGCCTCAGCATCCACAGCCACTTGGAGTTTTGACGAGCGTCGCCTACAATGGTTCACTTCCAGGTGCACCATGTTCGCCTTATTAAAAGCCTCTTTGATAATCGGTTTGGTGGCGCTGAATGCCTTTTTCGTCGCTACGGAATACGCCTTGTTGAGCGTACGGCGCACCCGCCTGGAGCAGCTTTCCAACGAAGGCAATTCCCAGGCAAAGCTGGTGCTCACATTGCTTTCCGATATGGTGGCGCTGTTCTCCGGAACGCAATTGGGCATTACCGTCATCAGCCTGCTGATGGGCTGGATGGGCGAAGCCATCATGGCCGACGCCATCGAGCATTCGCTGGAGGGGTACCTTGACCAGCTGGCGCGCACGGCCGTGGCTCACTCTATTTCCGTCGGCGCCGCTTTTCTGCTCATCACCATGCTGCTGATGGTGTTGGGCGAACTCGTCCCCAAGGCCATGGCTTACGATAACGCGGAAAGATTCGCGTTGGGAGTGGCGCGGCCCATGTTTCTTTTCCTCAAGCTGAGCCGCTACCCCGTCCGCCTGCTGGACACCCTGGCCAACGGGGTACTTCACTCGTTGCACCGCCATCCGGGTCGAATTCACGGACCGCTGCCCACGGCCGAAGAAGTGAAACTGATTGTGTCCGGAATTCGCAAGCGCGGGCTGCTTGACGAAGAACAAGAGGAGATGATTCACAGTGTCTTCGATTTGGACCGCGTTCGGGTGCGGGAAATCATGGTGCCCTGGAATCGCATCACCTGTCTGCCGGTGGCGGCAGATCTCGCGGTGCTACTGGACCGCGTGGTGCGGGACCAACACTCCCGCATCCCAGTTTATGACGGCCTGCCCGACCAGATCGTCGGCGTCTTGTACACCAAGGATCTGCTGTCGGTCATGGCCGAAAGGGCGCGCGCCTCAACCCCGCCGGGCGCAGCTTTTGACCTTCGCACCATCCTTCACCAGCCGATGATTGTTCCTGAGGCGATGTCATTAACCCAAATGCTGAAGGAGGCCCGCCGGCGACATTCGCAAATGGCGCTCGTGGTGGACGAGTTTGGAACCTTCGTGGGCCTGGTGACCATCGAAGACGTGTTGGAACAGATTGTGGGCGAGATCCAGGATGAGTATGACCGCGAAGAAGCCGCCATCCGCAAGGTGGGGGAAAACGTACTGGTGGTGGATGCCTCGATGAGCCTGCGCGATCTGGCCAGCGAGCGTGATATCGTCCTGCCGCGCGGCGCCGGGTACGAAACGCTGGCGGGTTTTGTGCTGGCGCGGCTGGGATTTATCCCCCAGGGCGGGGAGAGTTTCGTCTTTGAATCCCGTCGCTACACCGTTTTGGAAGTGGAAGGCCGCCGCGTTTCGAAGATTCGTATTGAGACACTGCCGCTGGAAGCCAAGGAGTCAGGAGTCAGGAATCAGGAATCAGGAGAAAGACGCCCCTATTCTGGCTCCTGACTTCTGGTTTCTGACTCCTTGCTCCCCAGCATCACGCCCACATCTACGCCCCGGTTCACGTTCAGGATTTTCGCGGCCGAACCCCGGTTCGTGCAGATTTCGATATAGCCGGAACTGCCCACGATGGCGAACAGTTCCCCCGGCTTGCCCATCGAATACGCCAGGTTCAACCGAGTAATCTCATGTTGGTTGATGATGATCTTGAAGGCCGGCGGATTCTCCGCGAAAAGCTGGGGGATGTCTTCCGGCCGGAGATTTGTGAGGATATTGCCAAACTTGTCAATCTTCAGAGCAACACCTTTTATGAGGTTGTCACTCACCTTTTTGGGTTTGGGTGAGGAGAACTTGATGTAATCGGTGATGGGCTCGCCGAATTTATCGACTTCCACCCATTTGCTCAGCCAGCCGACGACCGGAGCAAAGATGTCGCGCCCCTGAAATGTGGCGCTGACAGGATTGAGGAAGTAATGGTCAGCGGTGATGTGGCGAACCTCGACGTTTTCTTCCCGCTCGTAGATAAGAGAGAGTACACCGTTATCGGGAGCCACGAATTTGTAAGCCATGCTCCGCGCCAGCAAGGGGCGGCGCGCTGTTCCCACTCCCGGGTCAACAACCACTAAGTGAATCGTATCGGAAGGGAAAAAGCGATAGCTTTGGGCCAGCGCGAAGGCAGCGTCGAAGATATCGTAGGAGGCCACCTTGTGGGTGATGTCCACGATTTCGACGTTGGGATTGATGTTGTAAATGACGCCTTTCATCGTGCCAACAAAGTGGTCGTTGGTGTCAAAGTCCGTGATCAAAGTAATAATGGGCTTGCGAGCCAAAGTCTTCTCCTGTTCTTTGCATCCGCCAAGGTGAGCTATTATAGCGGCGAGTTTATCCGTCAGCTTACGGACCACAAGGCGGCGTAAAGCCGCCTCTACATCAAACTGACCCGTCACCTGCAAACCTAGGCCGCCGCTCCAATCTTCACATCGCCCGCCGGATGCGGACGAGGTGCGTGAAGTCGCAGTTCGAGTCCAATTCCAGGGCGCGAAGCCAGGCGCGGACCGCGTTATCGATCTCCCCGATTTCGATGAAGCTGAATCCCAGAGCCTGATGGACAAAGGCATCCGCGACGCGGTAAGTCAGGGCTTCTTCATAGGCCCCCTGGGCTCCCGCCCAGTTCTTGAAACGAATGCACTGGTACCCGCGCTCGCAGGCGGCGGCCCATGGCTGGAGCTCGGGTGTAATCTCAAGAGGGAGCGGCCATTCCTGCTGCAAATCCAGCAAGCGGCGCGCGCATTCCTGCAAGTTGTCGCGCGCCGGAGAATTCTCAAACATGGCAACGGATAGATTCAGTTCGCGAAGGGAGCGGTTCAAGTCATCGATGGACGGATTCTGGGAGTAGAGCAGGCTCAAGCCCGTGCGGTAATGTTCCCGGCTTTCAATCAGTGATTCCACTTTGATTAGAAATTCTTCCGCCTTGGCATGCCGGGGGTCAAGCTCCAGGGCCTGGCGGTAGCAAGCGGCCGCCCGATCTAGCTGGCCCAGGCTTCCACATGCGTTGCCAAGAAGATAATGGGCGTGGGCGTCCTCCGGCGAGGCATGCACGGCGCGGGAAAGGGCTTCGACGGCATCAGAAGGCCGTTGGGTTTCCAGGTAGCACACGCCGAGCTGGCTCCAGGCGCGGGCATTCGCCGAGTCCTCCACCACCAGTTCCTCCAGCAGGCTGATGGCGGCGGGAAAATCCGCCTGTCCGAGCGCCTCGAGGGCGCGCGCGAGCCGATCTTCTGATCCAGATTTCGTCACGACTGTTTACATCCACCTTGCGTGACTTACTGCCCTACTGAGTCTCGTCCCGAAGCAGGAAAATCGAACATCGAAGCTCAGAATTCGGCGTGGTTTTCGAGTTTCGACTTTCGAGTTTCGTCCTTTCCCGTTCCGGGTTATTGGTTGAAGATGGCGCGGAACTGTTCCAGGTTGAGGGGCGGCATTTGCGCCGTTCGGAGGTTCTCGGTGACGTGCTCGCGCTGGCTCATTCCCACCAGCGCGGAAGTTATGCCGGGCGTGGAACGAACAAACTGAATGGCCCTTTGCGCGTCCTTTTCGAGACCTGGGAACCACGTGTGGGTTTCCTCCGGCAGATCCTCCGTCAATCTTTGCTGAAGCAGGCTGGCGCTGGCAAAAACCAACATGCCATGGGAGCGCGCCACCTGCAAAACCGGGACGGCCTTGCCGTCGACGTGTTGGGTGCGAGCAGACAGAGCTTCCAGCATGGCGAAGTTGTAAGGCAGTTGAATGGCCCGAAAATGATGGTCTTTGCCACCCACATCCTCCGCGAAGCGCAAAAGGTCGCCGAGCGAGAGCGCCTCGGGTGACTCCTGCCCAACGCGGAAAGCATTCCAGGTTGCCGTGCCGTACATGCGAATCTTGCCTTCTCCCACGGCTTTCTCCAGAGCGGAAAAGGCCGCGCGCAGACGCCGGTCGAATTCCTCGCGCGCCACGTGAGCGGCCTGTGTTTCAGGATTATGTAAGTAATAAATATCCAGTGTGTCTACTCCGAGATTCCGCCGGCTCACATCGATCTGGTTCTCGAGATACTTCGGCGACATCACGTGGCAGCCGGCCACGACCTCCTCCGGGCGGAAGAGGCCGGGATCGATCAAGGTTCTCTGGAAGTAATCGGAGGGATCGGGGGGTTCGCTGCCGTCAAAGGTCAGGAAGCCACCTTTGGTGGCGATGATCACCTCGTCGCGTTGGACATTGCCGGAGGAAATTGCCGCCGCCAGAGCCTGGGCGATGGCGCGCTCGCTGCGCTGGTGGCGGTAATTCACGGCAGAATCAACGACGTTGATTCCGCCTTCCAGGGCCCCCGCCACCGCCTCACGATAAAGCGCGTCAAAGGCTGCGGTGGGTTCGCCCAGGTAGGTCCCGATCCCGATGGAGGAAATCCAGAGGCCCTGGAACTCACGGAAATGGCCAGGCAACCTCCTCTCGAAGCGGCGGCGAAAGCGGTCTGTCCCTTCCGGCGTGGCATGGCCCGGCATTAGCATGTGTTGGAATCCCCCGAAGCTCAGAATCACTTTAACACGAAACTCGAAACCCGGAATTCGAAACTCGCCGCGATTTCCCAGTATCGATTCTCGAATCTCGATATTCGAGCTTTGGCCTTTTCAGTCCATATGTGCCTTGACCAGGAAGATTGGGACATTGCTTTCGTGCCGGACCTTCGTTATGGTGGTGCCGTGGATGACATCGGAAATCAAACGGTGCCCGTGGGTCGTCATAGCGATCAGGTCGCAATGCTCGGCCTCCGCAGTTTTAAGGATAACGCGGGCGGGTTCACCACTGGTATGGTGCACCGTGACCCGAAAGTTTTCGCGGCTGAGTTCCGCGCTGAGCTTCTCCAAATACTCCCGGTCTTCTCTTATTTCCTTGGAATCGGACAAATTCAGGTTTTCCTGCCATTGCGCCGCCCATCCTGTGGAAACGTGCAGCAGGAGGATCTCCGCACCGGTCAGGCGCGCCAGTTCCTTGACCCGCGGCAGGAGGAAAGAGTCAGCCTTGCTGTGATCGAGAGCGACCAGGATTTTCTTGAACATGAACTGCCTCCCAAGATCGGGAGATCGGATAATCCGGTGAGCAAGAAAACAACCGGTGCCGCCCCCGGCTTTGTGCTCAACCGATCGCAGGATCACCCGATTGCCCGATCAATGCATCCAACCTCGAACCGTCACCACCAATAGATACGCATTCAGCACCGCGATGATCCCGGCCGTGAACCACGCGAGGATTTTCAACCATCGCGGGTTGACGAATTCACCCATCTTGCGCCGGTCGCTCGTAAAGATGACGAGGGGCACGACGGCGAAAGAAAGTTGCAAGCTCAGGATAACCTGGCTGAAAATCAGGAGCTTGGCCGTCCCCCCCTCGCCGAAGAAAATCACCGTAATCACTGCCGGAATGATGGCCAGAAGACGCGTGATCAGCCGGCGCAGCCAGGGAACCAGCCGCAGGTTGATGAAACCTTCCATAACGATCTGTCCCGCCAGGGTTCCGGTCAAGGTGGAGTTCTGCCCGGAACAGAGCAGTGCCACGGCAAACAGAATGGCGGCCATTTTCGTCCCCAGCAAGGGCGTTAGGGTGTGATATGCCTCCTGGATTTCCGCTACCTGCGTGTAGCCGGCGCGGTAAAACGTTCCCGCGGCCATGATCAGGATGGCGGCATTAATCAGAAAAGCGAAGTTCAAGGCCAGGAAATAGTCCAGGAAGTTGTAGCGCATTGCCGTCTTCATGCCTGCCGGCGTGCGATCAATGGCGCGCGTTTGCACCAGGGAAGAATGCAGGTAAAGATTGTGAGGCATTACGGTGGCGCCCAGCATGCTGATGGCGATGTAGAGCATTTCCGGGTTGGTGAGGATTTGCGGCGTGGGGACAAAACCCCTGGCAATCAGCACCATGTTGGGGCGCACCAGGAGGAGTTCAATCAGGTAGCACCCGCCGATGATCCCAATCAGCGTAACCACCAGCGCTTCCAGATAGCGGAAGCCTTTGTTCTGGAGGTAAAGAATGGCCAGTACGTCGAACGCCGTCAGGCAAACCCCCACCAGCAGGGGAATGTGAAAAAGCAGGTTGAGGGCGATGGCGGAGCCGATGACTTCCGCCAGATCGCACGCGGCGATGGCGATTTCGCAAAACACCCAGAGGATGATGCTCGTTCGATGCGAATAATGGGCCTTGCAGGCCTGCGCCAAGTCCATCTGCGTGGCAATCCCCAGACGCGCCGCGAGCGCCTGAACCAGAATCGCGATGAGGTTCGAAATCATCAGCACGGAGATGAGTTGATAGGCGAAACGCGACCCACCCGCGATGTCGGTGGCCCAATTGCCGGGGTCCATGTATCCGACCGCAACGAGAAATCCCGGCCCGGAGAAGGCCAGAACCTTTCGCCAAAAACCCGCCCCGGGAGGGACAATGATGCTGCGGTGAACTTCCGGTAAGGAAGGGGTTGCCGTCGTGTGATGGTCAGTAATGGCGGGGCTTGGGTCCATGAGTCGAATAGTATACTCGCACTCGCGCGAGCTGATGGTCGACAACTTTCAGTCTGTTTCCTCCTGTTGACAGTACTTCCTCCAAAAATTACTCTGAAGGACATGGGAGTCCAACTCACCTCAGATCAGGAGGCCTTTGTCCCCAAAGCCGTCGCGAGCGGTCGCTACCCGAGCGCCGAAGCCGCTGTGCGTGACGCAATGGCGCGCTGGGAGGAGGGCGAGCGCGCACGAATGGAGCTATTGGCAGCGCTCGATGAAGCGGAAGTCGACTTGGAAGCCCTGCATCATACCGATCACACTGACGCTACATTGCCCCAACTGGCCGACGAGCTAAACGAGAGGCCCGCGAACAGCGCAAGAAGTCCTGATGGCGAGCTACCGCCTGAGGAGGCGCGCGCGACGAGATGAGATCAAGATCTGGGAGCATATTGCGGAGGAAAACGATCAAGCTGCCGAGCGATTCATCGACCTTTTGATACATTACTTCGCATTGCTGGGAGACAATCCAGGGCAGGCCGCCGCCGGGACGACCTGCGGCGCGGTTATCGGAGCTTTCTGGTCAGAGAGTATCTCATCCTTTATCGCATCACCGAACCGGGCGTGTGCATCATGCATCTGCTGGATGCACGGCGTGATATCGAAGCCCTGTTCGGCCAGTAGAATCCAGCGGGGGCCAGCCGCGAAAATCCTCAATCACCCATTCCAAATCAGAAATCCCCAATTACGAATTCCAAATGGCCCGATCACCCGATGGCTTGAATCCTCAGAGGGGCCACTTCCAATTGCGAATTTCCGGCATGTCATCGCCGACACGCTCGATGTACTGTTTGTGTTCGATCAGTTTGGCATGCAGGCGCTGTTTGGCGAGCGCAGCCACGTTGCGCAAGCGCGGCACGCGGTCGTACACGTCCATGGCCAAGTGATAGCGGTCGATCTCGTTCATAACGGTCATGTCAAACGCGGTGGTCGTAGTGCCCTCTTCCTTGTATCCGCGAACGTGCAGATTGGCGTGATTGTTACGTCGATAGGTCAGCCGGTGGATCAACCACGGGTATCCGTGGAAGGCAAAGACAGTGGGCTTGTCGGTGGTAAAAAGCAAATCGAAGTTGCGGTCGGAAAGCCCATGCGGATGTTCGCTGGCGGGCTGCAAGGTCATCAGATCCACCACATTGATGACGCGAATCTTTAAGTCGGGAACGGTCTGGCGCAGCAGGGAGACGGCCGCGAGCGTTTCGAGAGTGGGAACGTCGCCCGCGCAGGCCATCACCACATCCGGTTCTGCGCCTTCGTCGTTTGAGGCCCAGTCCCAGATGCCGATTCCCGCCGTGCAGTGTGCGATGGCCGCATCCATCGAGAGCCACTGGGGCGCTGGCTGCTTGCCCGCCACGATCACGTTTACGTAATGGCGGCTGCGCAGGCAGTGGTCGGTAACGGACAGCAGGCAATTTGCATCGGGGGGAAGATATACGCGCACGATGTCGGCCTTCTTGTTCACAACGTGGTCGATGAAGCCCGGGTCCTGGTGGCTGAACCCGTTGTGGTCCTGCCGCCAGACGAGGGAAGTGAGTAAGTAATTGAGGGAGGCGATGGGCCGCCGCCAGGGAATATGCCGGGTCACTTTCAGCCATTTGGCGTGCTGGTTGAACATGGAGTCAATGATGTGGATGAAGGCTTCGTAACAGGAGAAGAGGCCGTGCCGCCCGGTGAGCAGGTAGCCTTCCAGCCAGCCTTGGCACATATGCTCGCTCAGCACTTCCATCACGCGTCCGTCGGGAGTGAGGTGGTCGTCGGTGGGCAAAATCTCCGCGGTGGAAACGCGATTTGTTACCTCAAAGAGGGCGTCCAGGCGATTGGAGGCCGTCTCATCCGGACCGACGACTCGGAAATTGCAGCTTTCGGCGTTCAGCTTCATGACGTCGCGCAGGAGTTGCCCCATGACACGCGTGGCCTCGCTTTCCACCTGGCCAGGCTTCGGAACTTGCACGGCATAGTCGCGAAAGTCGGGCATCACGAGGTCGCGCAGCAGCAGGCCGCCATTGGTGTGAGGATTGGCGCCCATGCGCCGGGATCCCTCCGGCGCGAGTTCGGCAATCTCCGGCATCAGCTTGCCCTTTTGGTCAAAGAGCTCTTCCGGCTTGTAGCTCTTCATCCATTCTTCGAGCATCTTCAACCGGTCAGGGTGCGTGGCCAAGTCCGCCAGCGGTACCTGGTGCGACCGGAAGGAGCCTTCTACCGGCTTTCCATCCACGGTCTTCGGTCCCGTCCAGCCCTTGGGCGTGCGCATAATGATCATCGGCCAACGCGGCCGTGTGCGGAAACCGTTCGCACGCGCGTCCTTCTGGATCGAATGGATTTCCGCAAGCACCGCTTCGAGAGTCGCCGTCATCATCTGGTGCACAGGCTCGGGATCATGGCCTTCGACGAAATAGGGTTTGTAGCCGTAGCCCGTGAAGAGGCTCGCCAGTTCTTCCTTGCTGATCCGGGCGAGTACTGTGGGATTCGCAATCTTGTAACCGTTCAGGTGCAGGATGGGCAGCACGGCGCCGTCACGCACGGGGTCCAGGAATTTGTTGGAGTGCCAACTGGCCGCCAGCGGGCCCGTTTCCGCTTCCCCGTCACCCACCACGCACGCCACAATCAAGTCGGGGTTGTCAAATGCCGCGCCATAGGCATGCGCAACGGCGTAACCCAGTTCTCCCCCTTCGTGAATTGACCCGGGTGTCTCCGGCGCTACGTGGCTAGGAATTCCGCCCGGAAAGGAAAACTGTTTGAACAGTCTTTGGATGCCTGTAGCGTTTTGCGGAATGTTCGGGTAGACCTCGCTGTAGGTGCCTTCCAGATACGTGTTCGCCACCAAGCCCGGTCCGCCGTGTCCGGGGCCGGCGATGTAGATCATGTTCAGGCCATGCTTTTTGATCAGGCGGTTCAGATGGACATAAATAAAGTTGAGCCCCGGCGTTGTTCCCCAATGGCCGAGCAATCGCGGCTTAACATGCTCGATTTTCAGCGGCTCTTTGAGCAAAGGGTTATCCATCAAGTAAATCTGCCCGACTGAAAGGTAATTCGCCGCCCGCCAGTAAGCGTGCATCCGGCGAAGCTCTGCTGTGCTAAGGGTGTTCTCGGGAATGGGTACGGACGTAAGATGAGTTGACGGTGTATCCATTGCAGCCTCCAGGTTAGAGCGTGCGGTCGGTGTTAAGCGTCCCGCGATCTCCATTCTACCAGTGCGTGGTCGAGGCCATGTTACATTCCGATGAATCCCGTTGGCGGGATTTCTTCTCTAACCTAGCTGTCCTCGCTTATGTTGAGGCGCGTTCCGGGAGGCAGGGTTTGTTATATCTCGCAGACATCTATGTGACCGAGAAGGTTGCGGGTAACCGGTCCACGGCTATCATCCTGACCGGTCTCTGTTATTCGCAGCGCAGCGAAGGGTCTCGCTCAGCGCATATTACGAACCACGCGAGATTCCTCGTCGGTCGCCGCGGCGACCTCCTCAGAATGAAAGGAATAGGAGTTTTTCCGTAGCCTGATTAGCCCCAACCCAATCCCTAGCTCTCCCAGAACTTCCAGCCTGAGGGCTCGCGATGTCTCGAAGCCGCGGAGTAATTACCTCGGCCTTTTTTGATTTCCTTTTCCACGTATTCGACCTCGCGAATGAATTCGCGGGCGTTGGGCGGGCGTTCCTTGGGGTCCTTTAGCAGGCAGTGCATGACCATGGCGTTGAGGATGTCCGGGATGGCCAAATCGGCGTGAGCGACGCGAATGGGGATGGGGCTTCCTTGGATGTGGGCGATCATGAAATCGCTGGCATGAGTTGCCCGGAATGGCAGTTCGTGGGTGAGCATCTCATACAGGATAACGCCCAGGGAGTACAAGTCGGCGCGGCCATCCACATCCTTGCTGGCACGCCCCAGGGCTTGCTCCGGCGACAGATACTGGACCGCGCCGATAACGGTATCAGGAGAAGTGCGAAATTGATTGCCTACCAGGATTTCTTTTAGTTGGGAATTGCCGAAGCCAAGAAGCTTTATTTTTTCTCTGCCGCGGCCGCCCAGCACGAAAATGGACTCGGGCTTGAGTTCACGATGGATCATGCCCCGGGCGTGCCCCGCCTCCAATCCTGCAGCTATCTGTTTGGTGATGGCACAGGCACGCAAGGGTGCGAGCGGGGCTTCTTTCTGGATGATTTCCTGCAGACTCCAGCCCTCCACATACTCCATGACGATGAAGGGGAGACCGTAGGGAGTCTTGTCGATGCCCTCCACCCGAGCCACATTGGGATGCCGGAGCTTCATCAGTTGGTCGGCGCCCCGCTTGAAAAGTTTGACGAAACTCGCGTTAGAGGCTAAATGCTTGTTCATCACCTTCAGAACGCGGAATTGCTTGCGCTTGAGTTGAAGGGCCTTGTAGACGGTGCAAGCGATGTCCTGGCTGATCTTGGCAGCAATTTCGTACCCGCCACCGATCACCGCCCCCACGGGCCATTCCTCAGCTTCCACCAGCGCCGTGCGGTCGCTCGGACACTCGTCAACTTCGCCCGGGTACGCCAGATTGCATTGCGGACAGATCTTCATAAGTCAGATCAACCTAAGGGCAGTTCAGGCAGATTAACACATGTCGGTGCATTCATTGCAAGGGCTAACAGAACGGAGCGAACGACGGTAGACTCGGAGAGAGAGGGTATTCGCGCCTTGATCGGGAACACTGCTCGCCGTGCCTACCTTTCGGTGTTACACGCCTCATGAGGTTCCTCGTCAATAGCCAGCTCCCTGCAGCACTTGCCCGGTCCTTGCGGTGCGACGAGCCGCGGCGGCATCATACTTCTTTCTCGGGTAACGTGCTTCCACCAAGGTGCGCATGCCTCCACGCGCGGAGAACTCACCCTTCACCACGGCCCACTTCGGCTTGCAGGCGAGCGCCACGTCATCCAGGATGCGGTTGGCGGCGTTTTCGTTGAAGATTCCGAGGTTGCGGAAAGCCACAATGTAAGATTTGAGTGATTTCAATTCCAGGCAGAGCTTGTGGGGAAGGTAGTGAATCGTTATCGTTCCAAAATCCGGCTGCCCCGTACGCGGACAGATGCAAGTGAATTCGGGAATGGTGATGGTGATCTCATAACCGTGGTACTGGTTATCCCAAGTCTCGATTTCAGGAAGTGCGGCCTTTACCCCTCCGTGTGCATGTTCGGATGTGTACTCAGGCGTGCGGGTCTTTCGCGGCATGGTTTCCTCCCAAACCAACAGAATAAACTGAAAAGGTTCGACTTTGCACCTGCCAATCCCAAAAATGAGATTCTGCATTGTCAACTTGCCTCCGGGGGACACCATTGGCTGGGGGTTGTTGGGTGCTGCCGGGGGTGGTGGCCGATCAATCGGAACAAGCCGCTCTGGCCCCCTCTGGTCCGAAGTCGAAAGCTCCCAGTAAATGTGGATACCCCAAGAATGCCCACAAATAATAGCTATTCCCCATTCAAAAAAAAGCAGTTACTCGACTATGAAAATTTATATTGACAATGATACGCTCAACATTTATTCTAATTCGTGACTAATGGGGCCTGACGAGCATCTATTAGATTCTGGGACGAGATTGAGCCAGGCGGGAAGTCATCCGCCGATTTAGGAGGGAGTGAGCGCTATGGGTAAGATCATAGGAATTGACCTTGGTACCACAAATTCAGTGGTGGCAGTCATGGAGGGTGGTGAGCCCACCGTGATTACCAATCCCGAAGGCGGTCGCACGACCCCGTCGGTGGTGGGATTTACGAAGGGGGGAGAGCGGTTGGTAGGCCAGGTGGCCAAGCGGCAGTCGATCACCAATCCCGAGAATACGGTGTATTCCATCAAGCGGTTTATGGGTCGCCGCACCAATGAAGTTCAGAGTGAAATCAAGACGGTGCCTTACAAGGTGGTTTCCGGCTCGCAGGACAACGTGCGGGTGGAAGTGCTGGGCAAGGAGTACTCGCCCCCGGAAATCTCCGCCATGATTTTGCAGAAGATGAAAGACGCGGCGGAGCAGCATCTGGGCGAGAAGGTTACCCAGGCGGTCATCACGGTGCCGGCTTACTTTAATGACGCGCAACGCCAGGCGACCAAGGATGCCGGCAAGATTGCGGGCCTCGAAGTACTGCGCATCGTGAATGAGCCGACGGCCGCGGCGCTGGCCTACGGCCTCGACAAGAAGAAGGACGAAACCATTGCCGTCTACGACTTCGGTGGCGGCACCTTCGACATTTCCATCCTGGAAGTGGGCGAAGGCGTGGTGGAAGTGAAGTCCACCAATGGCGACACGCACCTGGGCGGCGACGATATCGACAAGCGGGTTATGGACTGGATCGTCGACGAATTTCGCAAGGACCAGGGCATTGACTTGGCGAAGGACCGCATGGCCCTGCAACGTCTGAGGGAAGCCGCGGAGAAGGCCAAGATGGAACTCTCCACCGTGCTCGAAACGGAAATCAACCTGCCCTTCATTACCGCGGACGCTTCCGGCCCCAAGCACCTGGCCATGAAACTGACGCGCGGGCGCTTCGAGCAAATGTGCGAGGATATTTTCCAACGCTCGGTGGGCCCGGTGAAGCAAGCGCTGAAGGATGCCGGCATCACTCCGGACAAGATCAATGAGGTGGTGCTCGTGGGCGGCTCGATCCGCATCCCCCGCGTGCAACAGATCGTGAAGGATCTCTTCCTCGGCAAAGAGCCCCACAAGGGCGTCAATCCCGATGAAGTGGTGGCGGTGGGAGCAGCCATTCAGGCGGGCGTACTGGGGGGCGAGGTCAAGGACCTGCTGCTTCTCGACGTAACCCCGCTGACCCTGGGTGTGGAAACATTGGGCGGCGTCATGACCGCGCTCATCCAGCGCAACACGACGATTCCTACCCGCAAGACAGAAACTTTTTCCACGGCGGCGGACAGCCAGACCTCGGTGGAAATTCACGTCCTTCAAGGCGAGCGGCCCATGGCGAATGGCAACCGCACCCTGGGCAAATTCCATCTGATTGGCATTCCTCCCGCTCCGCGCGGGATACCACAGATCGAGGTCACGTTCGACATTGACGCCAATGGCATCCTGAACGTCTCTGCCAAGGACCTGGGGACGGGCAAGGAGCAGAAGATCACCATCACCTCTTCCAGCGGTCTCAGCAAGGAAGAAGTGGAGCGCATGACCAAAGAGGGCGACCTCCACGCCGAGGAAGACAAACGGCGCAAAGAGGAAGTGGAGATTAAGAACAAAGCCGATTCGATGGTGTACTCGGTCGAGAAACTGCTCAAGGAGAATCGCGAGAAAATCTCCGAGGCCGATGTCAAGTCGATCGAAACGGCCCTGGAAGAGGCGAAGAAAACTATCCAGGAAGGCGACTCGAGCAAGATCAGCACGGCCGTCGAGAAGTTGACCACGGCTTCCCACAAGCTCGCCGAGGCCATGTACAGGCAGGCGGCTTCCGCGAAGGCGTCCGCGGACGCGAGTACGGCAGGCGCGCAGCAAGGTCCCACTGAAACCGACGCGCAAGCCAAGGCTAAAGGCGAAGGGGAAGTGATCGACGCGGAGGTTGTGGAGCCTGACGATAAGAAGAAAAGTTGAAAGTTGAAAGAGTCCAAAGAGTCCAAAGAGTTGAAGCAGTCGAAGGAGTTGAAGACTTTCCTTTTTCAACTTTTTTATCTTCTTCAACTCTTCGACTTTCGACTCTAGACTTTTGACTCTCGACTATGGACTATTTTATGGAACATCGTGCCCAAGTACCCGTCCAATGCCCGGTTTGCCATTGGCGGCATTTTTTGGAAGTTCAAGCCGAGGATTGGGATCCGGCAGCCGGGTCGGAAATCCGCAAGCACCTGGAGGCCTGGATCGCCTCGCGCTGCCCCGATCACCTCGGACCGATTTTGGAGATGAGTAAGAACTGAAGAAAGGCTGTCCGTGGTCCGTTGTTAGTTGTCCGTTGTAAGTGGTCAGTACTCAGTTCAAAACTTGAAACTAGAAACTGGAAACTAGAAACTAGAAATCAGAAACTTCAAACTCGCAGATCGCACGGGGTTTCCGACCACCGACCACGGACGACTGACCACGGACAACTGACAACGGACGTTTTTTCCAGGTCCTCACTATGCCTTCTCCCCCGCAAAAAGACTATTACGCAGTGCTCGGCGTCAGCCGTGACGCCAAGCCGGAGGAAATCCGGAAATCCTACCGACATTTGGCGCGGAAGTATCATCCCGACGTTAACCCTGGGAACAAAGGCGCGGAGGAAAAATTCAAACAACTCTCCGAAGCCTACGAAATCCTGAGTGATGAGAAAAAGCGCAAGATCTACGACCAGTACGGATTTTATTCTGACAACCTTCCCCCAGGTGGCTATGGTCCCGGCCCCGGTTCAGGCCGCCCCACGAATTCGCCCCCACCCGGCGTAGATTTCTCCGGCTTTGACTTTTCCAATATGGAGGATGGCGGCGCCGAAGCCGGAAAGCGAACCGGCGGGTTTGGCGGCGGCTTCCGCGACATCTTCTCCCAGATTTTTTCGCGGGGCGAACGCGAAGCGGCGAGCGAGGAGCCGGAAAGAGGTTCCGACATTGAATACCGGATGCATTTAGGATTTTGGGATGCCATTCGGGGCGCCCAGGTTCGAATCACGGTGGCGCGTGAGGATGCTTGCAGCACCTGTCATGGGACCGGTACAACTCCCGGCCCGTCGGTTACCTGCGGGAATTGCAACGGTACGGGCAAGACCATGAAGCAGGTCGGCGCGATGCGCTTTGAGATTACTTGCCCGCAGTGCGGGGGGAGCGGCAAGCAGCGCCGGCCCTGCCCCAAATGCCACGGCACGGGCTCCCTCAATGTGCCAGAAACCCTGAACGTAAGGATTCCTCCCGGCGTTGACACGGGTTCGCGCGTGCGCTTGCCGGGAAAAGGCAATGCCGGAATTCACGGAGGCCCGCCGGGTGATCTCTACATCGTCACCGAAGTGGAACCGCACTCGGTGTTCGAGCGCAAAGGCGATAACTTTTACGTAAAGCTGCCTGTCACCATCACCGAGGCGGCCTTGGGAGCTAAAATCGAGGTTCCCACTATCGATGGCTTGAGCACCATCAAGATTCCCCCCGGCACCCAAAGCGGACAGAAGCTGCGCCTGCGCGGCAAGGGTGCGCCGTCGCTGCGGGAGTCTTCAGGAGAGCTTCGGGGCGACGAATTTGTGGAAGTGCAAGTCATGGTTCCCCACGTCGCCGATGAGCGCACCAAGGAAATCCTCCGCGAACTCTCGCGCTTGAACCCTGACGATCCCAGGAAGGACTTGCGGGCGGCGGGATCGCGGCCGTAGGGTTGGAGAATTATGAATTCTGAATTATGAATTCTGATGTTTCGAATCTTGAATCTTGAATTTTGAATCTTGAATTTCCGATGGCCAAACGCGGCAGGAAAACTCGCGGCAAGGCTGGCTATATGATCTCGGCCGTAGCCGAGATGTACGACATTCATCCTCAGACGTTGCGCCTGTACGAGCGCGAGGGCCTGTTGATCCCGTCTCGCTCCAACGGCAACACGCGTCTTTACACCCAAGACGATTTGGAGCAGCTTGAAACCATCCTGAACCTCACGCGCGACCTGGGTGTGAATCTGGCCGGAATCGAGATCATCCTGAACATGCGCCGGCGCATGCGACTGATGCAGGAAGAAATGCAGGCATTCGTCGATTATGTGCAGAAGGAATTCCTGGAGCGTTCGGAGAAAGACCGGGAAGGAATTCAAAATGCCCTGGTGCGCATCGCCCCGTTGCAAATGATCCGCGCCCGCGGGGGAGCTAAATAGGTGTCAGGTGTCAGGTGCGAAGCGCCGGAAACCCAGCGCCCGGTGTTTCTAAGGGGCAAAGGCTGAAGGGGGAAGTATGAAGTATGAAGGCTGAAGGATGAAAGCCGAACCTTATCCTTTATCTTTTAGACTTTACCATTTATCCTTGGCCCTCTCACCCGCCATTCCCCACCCTTCATCCTTCAGCCTTCATACTTCATCCTTTCCCTTTGACCCTTTATCCTTTATCCTTTTGTTGCCATGCCCAAAAAGGATTGCCCTCAGTGCGACGGAACGGGATGGAAACCGGTCGAGGTGGACGGCATCCGGCGCGTCACGCCTTGCGATTGCCAGAACCTTGAGCAGTCGGCCCTGTTGGTCAAGCAGGCACGCATCCCCCCTCGTTATGAGCACTGCGAGCTCGCGAATTTTGATGTGCGCAAGAGCCAGGCCACCGGCCAGGAGAACCCCAGTCTGACCATGGCGAAAATCTGCGCGCAACGCTTTGTGGAGGAGTATCCCACGGATTTTGGGCTGCTCTTTGTGGGCCCCACGGGGGTGGGTAAGACGCATTTGGCGGTCGCGGTGCTCCGGGAACTGATGCTGCGCAAAGGGGTGGAATGCCTTTTCTACGATTTCCACGAATTGCTGAAAACGATCCGCGACAGCTACAATCCCGGAACTCAAAGTACGGAGCTTGGTGTTCTTCAACCCGTCATGGACGCGGAGGTTTTGTTGCTGGATGAGCTGGCGGGTTCCAACCCCAGTGACTGGGTGAAGGAAACCTTACAACATATTATCAATTCGCGTTATAACTACAAGAAGGTTACGCTCATTACGACCACCCTCCAATTCGGCGTCGGCGCCGGAAGCCGCGAGGGACGCCAGCCTTCGGGCGAGATTATCCCTGATGTGGAGTTCACTCTGAATCGGCTAGGGGTGACATTACGGTCGCGGCTTTACGAGATGTGCAAGCTGGTGGAAATGAACTCCGACGACTACCGTAGGGCCATCAAACAAGCGGGCTACAAATTCCACGTGGAGTGACCGTGGGGGGCTTCACCGTGGGCCTCTCGTGCGAAGCTTTAGAGTGCGGCAGCTTGCTGCCGCTTTCCTTCCCGCGAGCTTGCTCGCGGGATTTCGACTGCGTGCACACTACCCAGCCGACAAGCCGGCAGGCGAAAGTTGAAACTTCAGACCAGCCAGCAAGCTGGCTGGCGAAAAAGCGGCAGCAAGCTGCCGCACTCTAAAGCTCCGCACCGCATGCCCATAGAGATGGTATCTTCGGCAGCGTGATTGGAGTCAGTCTGCGGGCCCGTGCCATTGCCATGACCTTATCTTACAACCGCATTGCGGGGCAAAGCGTCGAGCGGCTTGCCGCGCTTAGCGACGGTATCTTCGCCGTCGCCATGACGCTGATGGTCCTGGACCTCCGCCTTCCCGCCGCTGAAGCCATCCACAGTGAGCATGATCTGTGGCGCGCTTTGGTGGCGCTTCTGCCCCGGTTGCTGACCTACCTCATGAGTTTCCTGACGCTGGGGATTTTCTGGGTTGGCCAGCAGTCTCAACTCAATCATCTGGCGCACTCGGACCGCCATCTGTCCTGGATTCACCTGGGCTTTCTGTTGGCCGTAACCCTCAGCCCGTTTTCCACCATGCTGCTGGCGGAGTTCATGGTTTATCGTGCGGCGCTGCTGGTTTACTGGAGCAACATCCTGCTATTGGGAGTGATCTTGTATGGCAGTTGGGGATATGCCCTCCGGGCCGGGCTGGTGAAAGACGACATTCCCGCTGGTGTCCCCGCGGCCATCTGCCGGCGCATTATGACGGGCCAGGCGCTCTATGCCGCCGGCGCCCTCTTGTGTGTCATCAACACTTATTGGAGCGTTGCCTTTATTCTTCTCGTGCAACTGAACTATGCGATTGCCCCAAGCTTTCGACGCACTCCAACTGACTAGTCCGGATTTCTCACTTCCGGTTTGGAAGGGCCTGCCCCGACAAATCGACGGATGCTGCGGAAAAACGATTCCCTGTTGGCATACTATACGAAGCTTCCCTCCCCGCGAGCTTGCTCGCGGGGATTTCAACTGTGAGCACAATTTCCAGCCAGCAAGCTGGCCGGTACGAAGCTAAACCCCCAGAACCTTTTCAACCTGGCCGACCTCATTCTGGACCTTGCCGGACGTCTTCTCGGCGGTGCCTTCGTCCGTCAGATTCGGATTATTGGTAACTTCTCCCACCTTTTCCTTGATCTTGCCCTTTACCTCGTGAAACGTGCCTTCCGCTTGGTCTTGGGTACTCGGTTTCATAGTATTCTCCTCCTTGAGTAATAAAGTGCGCATTCATGTCTTACCGAACGATCAGATTTTTGTTTGGACCGTTGGCGAGCCGCCGCCAGACGTTATCCTCGCCAGCGAGAATATCCCCAGCCTCCACCACCCAGCAAAAACAACACCAAGAGAACAATCAAAATAGTTTCCATATTTCACCTCTGTTGCAACCGGGAGCTGCTTCACTCATCGAACCCGCAGCGTTCCTATTTCCCATCAGCAACAGCATCATCATGGACCGAGTCAGTGCGGCTGTCTGCCCGATTGTGACCACGTGTTTGTGCAACTGTGCACACCTCCGTATGGGTTAAGGCCACGCAAGGATCGCTGCCGTCACGGTGTCTCATTTTGAACAGTTCAATGTGCAAAGGTGTACAGACAATGGAAAGAAGGAAGGCCAGAATGCAAGTTTGCAGGGTTCTGACGCCAGAGGGAGGAAGGAAAGTTACAGCATGTTTCTTATTCTCTTTTTCGTTCTATTGGTGGCCTGGCTTTTGGGCTTTCTCGCCTTCCACATTGCGGGCGCGTTGATTCACCTGCTGCTCATTGTGGCCGCTATTTTTCTGGTCGTGCATTTAGTCCGGGGCCGAAGCGCCGCGTAAGGCACAACTTGGCGGTACCGGCCCGAGGCAACCCCCGAAGGACAGTCCCCGATCCGGGGTTGAGAGCACCCAAAGGCAACGTCGCCGAGGTGATGTCTCTGTACACCAGGGGATTTCAAGCAAGCAACTACACTCAAAATGGAGGAATAACATGTCTACAAACAAGAAGGCATTTTGGACCAGGGTTGTGTTTATACTTCTGATAACTGGGATGCTAGGACTGATCCTGGCGCCCCGGGCTTCCGCCGATGATCGCGACAACAATAAGAAGCTGCAGGAGACTCTCCGCGACAAGGGCTACGACCCCGGGCCGATCGATGGCGTCATGGGTTCCCAAACCCGAGCTGCGATTCGCCAATATCAGAAGGCAGAGAACCTGCCCGTGACGGGGCACGTTGATGGCGAGACAGCAGGCAAACTGGGAGTGGGGCAGGAGTCGGTGGGAGGCGATTTCAAATCCGCCGGTAAAGATGCGGGAAGAGGCGGCAAGGGAGTCGGCCACGAGATGAAGGAAGGTAAACCCATCGCGGCAGGCAAGGATTTGGGTCAGGGTGTAGGGAAGGGGGGCAAGAAAGTCGGTGAGGGAGTCAAGAAAGCTGTCTCTCCCCGCAGTGACAGCAGTGACCCTGAAAAAAAGCAGTAGAGCGGGAAATCGAGCAACCGCAGTAATTGATTTGTCAGTTCGCGCGTCTGTCAAGCGAAGCAGCGAGACGCGAGCGGGTAGATTCTCACGCAACTGAACTATGCAATGACCCGAGCTTTCGCCGGACGCAAACTGGCTACCGATCCAGCGATACCCAGACTCTCCGTGCGGCGGCCTCACCGAGGATGGTGGCTTTCTTGCCCAGGCGAAGGCTCAGGGTTCCATCATAATTTCGCTCCAGGACTTTGACGCGAACGCCGGGCCGGATGCCAAGGCCATCGAAGTACTCCAACAATTTTCGATCCCGCTCGTGCATGCTATCAACCTTCACTCGCGCGCCAGGCGGGGCTTCCCACAGCAACTGCAAGCCCTGCTTCCGCAACTCCGGCACGCTTCTATTGAGCTGGCTGCCATGGGGACAGCGGCCGGCCGCGCCCAGCATGGCGATCAACCTTCGCTCGACATCCTCGGAAATGGCGTGCTCCAATCGCTCGGCTTCATCGTGGACCTTGTACCACTCGATTCCTAGCAGTTCGTGGAGCATCCGCTCCACCAGGTGGTGGCGGATGCGTAGCTTATCCGCGATACCGCGGCCCGCGGCGGTCAATGAAATTCGGCCCTTGCGGTCGACCGTCGCCAGCTTGTCGCGGCGCAGCCGTCGCAACGCCCAGGCAACCGCCGGGGCGCTGACCTGGAGCCAACGGGCAATGGTGGCGGCAATCACCGCGCCCTCTTCCGCTTCCGCCTCGGCAATAGCTTTCAAGTAGTCTTCTTTGGAAATTGTAAGTTTCATATTCATCATCCTAACAGAAGCGCAGATTAAGTCGATAGTGGAAATAGGGATTGACTATGGCAAACTATTTGTAGTTAACTATAGTTAACTAAGAGATGATAGCTATGATAGAAGAAGCCGTGAAACGAGGGCAGGGCAAAGTTATGAGAACCGGAGAGCAGAAATGCCGCAGCAAGAGAGGTTTCAGCATCCTTGCTCTCAGCCTGTTTATCGCCAGCGCGCTCGGTTTCTCCCCCGCCCAAGTCCTGGCGCAGGGAGAAACCACTAGCGCCATTGTGGGAGAAGTGACCGATGCAACGCCTGCGGCTATTCCTGGCGCCGCCGTAACCATCGTGAATGCCGAGACTGGTCTCGAACGTCGCGCGCGGACGGACAATGAGGGACGCTTTAATTTTCCGCAACTGAGTCCGGGCACTTATACCGTCAAACTGGAAGCGCAGGGTTTTGAGCCGCAGCAAATTGACCACGTCGTGGCGGCTCTGGGGCAAAAGCAGACGGTCAACTTCATATTGAAAGTCGCATCCATACAGCAGGCGATTGAAGTAAGCGGGACCGCTCCCCTCATTAACACGGAAAACGCCAACACCTCGGCCACGCTGGGTGCACCCGCGCTCGAAGACCTTCCTAATCCCGGTGGGGATTTGACCTACCCGCTGCAATTTGCCACTGGCGCCCTGATCAACACGGCGGGGAACGGCAATGACTTTGTCGGCGGAACCAACGGGTATGGCAACGTGGAATTCAATGGGCTCCCCGCGCTGTCCAACGGATACATCGTCGATGGGCTGGAAACGAATGACCCGCTCACGAACCTCAACAGCGGCCTCTCGACGAACCTCGTGCTTGGGCTCAACTCGATTTCCGAAGTTACGGTCAACACTCTTTCCTATGCCGTGGACCAGGGACGATACGGAGCGTCGCAGGTCAACTATGTGACAAAGTCCGGCAGCAACCGATTTCACGGGAATCTCTACGAAATCTGGAATGGTTCGCTCTTGAATGCGGCGGAGTTTTTCACCAAGGCCACGCAGGGAAATCACAAGCCCCGATCGACGGTGAATCATTTTGGCGGCAGTCTGGGCGGCCCCATCGTGCGCGACAAGCTGTTTTTCTTTTTCGATAGCGAATGGGTGCGGATCGCCTTGCCCATCGTCACGCCGACCACCGTTCCCACTCAGGCGTTCCAGCAATATGTTTTGCAACAACTCCCGCTCGGTGGAACGGATGCCATAACCGGGTCGACTTACCCCGCGGCTCCCCAACTGGTGCCGTTTTATCAAGGGATGTTTTCGCTTTACGGAAACACCGGCGGAACGCCGCTTGCCATCCTGGGGTGCCCCTTCAATTCCGATGGCAGCGCGGCCGCGGGCGCCCCCGCGAACGGAAATGGTTGCGCCAACCGGCAGAGCATTTCGCATTCCAGCGATGATCACGAGCAGGTGCAGACGGCGCGCGTGGACTATAACTTCAGCGAAAAGAATACAGCCTGGGTCCGCTTTCAATCGGATACCGGTGTGCAAGCAGCCTACACGGACCCTATCAACCCTTTGTTTGACGCGCTCTCGCCGCAGCCGCTGTACTCGCTTGCGGCCGGACACACACACGTGTTTTCACAAAATCTGGTGAACTATTTCAATCCGGCGTTTTCCTGGTATTCGAGCTTGTTCGCCCCCGCCGACCTGGAGAAGACGCTCTCCGCCTTCCCGATTGTATTGCAGGGGCAGGGAGCCAACGCCCCCTTCACAACGATCGGAGGTCTTGACAATACCTGGCCTCAGGGCCGGCACGCATCACGATTCTTTATTAATGACAACCTGGCCTGGAGCCGGGGAGCCCATGAATTCCGGTTTGGCACCAACACGCGCATTTTCCGGCTGAATGATTACGACTTCGGCGAGGGCACGGTCCCCACGGTTAGCTATACCACCTTACCGCAATTCATCTACGGGGTCGCCTCCACCGCAACCCAGGCCTTCCCCCAGGCGGCAAATCAGCCCTTTAACTTCCTGAATCTGGATCTCTATGCACAGGACACCTGGAAGGTGGCTTCCCGGTTGACCTGGACCTTCGGCATTCGCGATACGCTCAATTCCAATCCCCTGAATCCCCACCAGGAGGTTGCGCGCCTGCGCGGATCATTCAGTTCAATTTCGCATGATGTCAACCAGCCGCTCGACCAGGCGATTCAAACGCACCTCGGCAACCTGTTCGATTCGACGCCGCTGGCCATCCTCCAGCCGCGAACGGCCGTCGCGTGGCAATTGACGCCCCACACGGTGTTGCGGGGCGGCTTCGGCATCTTCAGCGATATTCTGCCGGGAAGCGTCGCCGACACTCTGGGCATGAACCCACCGTACGTCCAGACATTCCAGGGAGGTTTGCTCGGGACCGTGGGCGGATTGGGCATTGCTCCGGGGGTGCCAGGCAGCGCCATCGACGCGACGGTGGCCGCAAACCACGCCTTCAGTTCAGGATTCTCTGGCGGCGAGCTTTCCTGTGCATCCTCGCAAGCCAATGCCGGGGCGTGCCTTCCACCTGTAGCGATGACGGCGGCGCCGGGCGGGGAACTGCGCGCACCCTACTTTCAAGAATGGAGTTTCGGGGTTGAACATCAGTTCGGAACTACCACCAGTCTGCACGCCCAATACGTGGACACTCGTGCTTTGAACCAGCCGTATCTCAGCCAGGAAAATGGTTATCAAACGGTCTGCCCGGGCTGTTTTGCACCCTTCCCCTACATGCAGCCAACCGATCCCAGGTTTGGGGCCGTGGCGCAACTTTCCACCGGAGCTGACAGCCATTACCACGGATTGCAATTGACCGCAGAGCGGCGCATGGGGCGGGGTCTCAAAGGACAAATCAATTACACGCTCAGCCGTTGCCGGGATCAGGTTTCCAACGGCGGATTCCTTCAGTTTTCCTCAGGAGGAATTCTTTCCCCGCTGCCCGGTGAGCTGGCCCGGGACGACGGTCCGTGCGACTACGACATCCGGCACAACTTCACCGCTCAATACGTTTATGATTTGCCCTTAAAGGTGCGAAGCCAGCGCCTTGGCTATGCTCTGAACGACTGGCAGGTATCGGGGACGGCGTTTTGGCATAGCGGAATTCCTTTTTCGGTGGAGAGTACTCCCTATTCCGATGCAGGGAATGGCATTGTGCAGGGTAGCGGACCGGAATTCGCGAGTGAAGTTCCGGGTGTGCCCTTGTATCAGAAGCGGCCCGTCGCGGGTATGACCGATGCCGGCACGCTTCAGTGGCTGAATCCAAACGCCTTTGTTTCGGCCGTCGATCCCAGCACGGGCGCTTGCGCGGGCGGCGATAATTCCACGAATTGCCAATTCGGAACACTGGGCCGAAACGCGCTGCGCGGCCCTCAATTCTTTTGGAGCGATCTCTACCTGACCAAGTCGATTCCTCTCGCCGAGCACGTAAAACTGCGGCTGGAAGGGCAGTTCTTCAACGTCTTCAACCATCCGAATTTTGCCCTCCCCAGCATCGTTTTAGCCGGGATTCCCGGAAAGCCCGGCACGCAAACGGGGTTTGGGGCGCTCACCAGCACCACTTCACCTCCCACCGGCCTGCTGGGGGTTGGTTTGGGCGGCGACAATGCCCCTCGCATGATCGCTTTTCACGCACGGATTGAATTCTAAAAAACCAATAGAGTCCCCCTGAGGGGGTATGCGACATAGCTGTGAAAGAGCGAACGTAGCGCGGGCGTCCCGCCCGCTGGGGCGTGGGCATCCTGCCCGCGCCTTCTTGTCGGGAGCGGGACGCTTCCGCGACAGCGGGAGAGACGCCCACGCTACGTCCCGGGGAATTCCATTTTCACTTTTAAGTCGCACACCTCTTTCTTTCCGCAGGTTCGATTGACTTCGGTTTAGCTGCGGAGGTAGAATGAGCCTTTCCTGTTGGTCTGCGTCGGGTATTAGGAGGGAGGCACGTTGATGTCGTTGGAGGATGATCGCAGCTCACAGGAGGTCGGAACTGACCTTGAACAACCCGTGGAAGTGAGTACGCTTACGTCGCAAGATTCGGCAACTGAACTGGAACAACCCGTTGAGGTGAGTACGTTCACGCCCGTCGCCCCTGAAAGCACTGACATGTCGAACCTGCTCGCGGGTATGGAGACCCTCTCTGCGTCTCCCTTGGTGCCGGGAGAGGTTGTGCAGGGGAAGATCCTTAAGGTCGCGGACGGAGAGGTCGTCGTCGATCTCGGCCTGAAGACGGAAGCTACTGCCCCATTCGCCGAATTCCTGAACAATGAAGGTCTGATCAGTGTCGCGCCCGGCGACACCGTGGATATTTGGATCGAGAAGTACGATGTCGAGACGGGGCGGGTCGAGATCTCGCATCAAAAAGCGGCGCGCCGTAAGGTCTGGGAAGATATTGAGAAGGCTTTCCAGGAACAAACCAACGTCACCGGGAAGGTGCTAGACCGCATCAAAGGCGGCTTGACCGTGGACGTGGGAGTACCGGCTTTTCTCCCGGCGTCCCACGCCGATGTTCGTGCGCACCGCAATGTTGACGAGTTGAAGGGCCAAGAGATCACTTGCAAGATCATCAAGATCAATCGCAAGCGGAACAACGTGGTGGTCAGCCGCAAGTTGGCCCTGGAAGAAGATCTCAATCGCCGTAAGAGCGAATTGGCGGCGCGCTTGGTCGAGGGCGCCGAAGTGGTTGGGAAGGTCAAGAACCTGGCTGATTATGGCGTATTCGTAGACCTGGGCGGAATGGACGGACTCTTACATATTACCGATCTGGCCTGGGGGCGCGTTGGCCACCCCTCGGAAGTCGTGCAGGTGGGCCAGGAAGTTCGCGTCAAGGTTCTGAAACACGACATCGAAAGAGGGCGCGTTTCGCTCGGCCTGAAGCAGCTTAGCCCCGACCCCTGGGAGATGGTGCCGCGCACCTATCATGCGGGTGACCGCGTCACCGGCCGCGTCGTGAGCCTGACCGATTACGGAGCTTTCGTGGAGCTTGAGCCCGGGGTCGAGGGGCTCCTACATGTCTCCGAAATGAGCTGGAGCAAACGCCTCCGCCATCCCTCGAAAATTCTTACGGTGGGCGACCGCGTTGACGTGGGGGTTCTGGAAGTTGATATGGCCAAGCGCCGGATCTCCTTAAGTCTCAAGGCGAGCTTGCCGGATCCCTGGACCACCATCAGCGAGAAGTATGCCGTAGGCGCGGTGGTGCAGGGGCGCGTGCGGAACCTGACCGACTTCGGCGCCTTTGTCGAAATCGAAGATGGGGTGGATGGTTTAATCCATCTCAGCAACATGTCTTGGAATCGCAACATCAAGCACCCCTCGGAGATTTTGAAAAAAGGTCAAAAGGTTGATGCCGCTGTCCTGGCCTTGGGCCCCGGAAATCGGCGGCTGGCTTTAGGGCTGAAGCAACTGGAGGAGGATCCCTGGGAGAGTTACTTTTCGAAGCTCCATGTTGGTGACATGGTTCAGGGCAAAGTCTCCCGGCAAGTTTCCTTTGGAGTTTTCGTCGAGCTGGCGGAAGGGATTGAAGGCTTGTGCCACATCTCGGAAATTGAAAACGCGCATGGCGGCAGCGGGAATGCTAAACTTGAAGCGGGAAGCGAGCACGAATTCCGGGTCCTGCGCTTGAATGCCGGAGACCGGAAGATTGCCTTGAGCATGAAGGAAGCGGCCCCGGCGCCTCCTCCATCTCTTCCTGAGCCGGTGGCCCCCAAGGTGAAGGAACCCGAAAGACTGTCGACCATGGCGGAAGCGTTGTCTTCCGCGGGCATCACATTCACAAGTTAAAATTGCAGGAGATCACTATGACGAAAGCAGAATTGATCGAGGATGTTTCGCGTGTCGTGGAAATGAGCCGCAAAGACTCCGAAATCATCGTCGAGACTATTTTTGACAGCATTGTGAAGTCACTCAAGGCCGGCGACAAGATTGAGATACGCGGCTTTGGAAGTTTCCGCACGCGCCAACGCAAGGCTCGCATCGGACGAAACCCCAAGACCGGAGCGCGCGTGGACGTTCCGGCCAAGAAGATACCCTATTTCAAACCCAGCAAGGAACTGAAAGACCTGGTGAATACATCCCCGTCCACGGAGACCTCTGCGGCTCCACCTCCTCCCCCGCCAGCGGCCCCGAATCCCGCGACTCCTTAGGAGTTGGCGCCCCCCCCCTCACGGGGCTTTCGGAAATTATGGATTACTTGTGGAGTCCCTGGAGATACCGATACGTCAGCCAGGCAGGTAAGGGTGAAGGGTGCCCGTTCTGTCAGAAGGTGGCGTCGGACCCTACGCACGACCGCGAAAGCCTGGTGCTCTACCGCGGGCGGGAGAACTTCATCCTGCTCAATCTCTACCCTTACACCACCGGCCACGTGCTGGTTATCCCCTATGCCCACGTGGCCAACCTCGACCAGGTAACACCCGAAACCCTGGCGGAAATTATGGAACTTGCGCAGCGGCTCCAGGCGGCATTGCAGGTGAGCTATAATCCTGAAGGGTATAACCTTGGCATGAATTTAGGAAAGTGTGCTGGGGCGGGGGTGGCGGATCACTTGCACCTTCACCTGTTGCCGCGTTGGACCGGCGACTCGAACTTTATGACGGTGGTGGGGGAAACGCGCGTCCAGCCGGAAGACCTCCTTGCCACCTACGACAAACTCGCCGCTTTCTTCCCGCGCTCCCCATAAACAAATACCAAAATTGCTGGGTTAACGCGTGCGTGAGACCAGGGGAACAGGCTCATGGGGGTGGGTGAGTTCCAGCGCCGCCGCCACGGCGACGCCTCGCGTCTCTTCGCGCAGGCCATCACCCACTATTTCTTGGCGAAGGGCCCGGGCCGCCAGCTTTATTCTCATTTCGCCGCGTTGGGTGATCTCGTCGGGGAGGATCAATTCCAACTGCAATGGCTCGCTCGCGTGAATCGCGGCGGGGACCACGAAGAAAATGCCCGTACGGGATATAGACCTCGCCAGCCCGTCGGCCTCACACGCATTGCCGTCCTGATCGCGCCACATGACGCGCAACGGCAACTCCACATGATATCGGCGAGCGGCCCGGCGCTCGCCGCCACCGACCGCGATGGGATGGGAAAGGCCACCTTGGGGGATGGAGATGGTCAACCCTTCGTTCGCGCCCCAGGTGTTCGGGAACTCCTGCCGCGCCCTCATCACCAGTCCGTCGACATAGGCATCATCACTGTCGGGGTCGTGGTGGAAAAGGATCAGACTCTTGACTCCACACTCGCGGGCAATGTGAACACCTTCCAGCCAGGAGCTATGCCCCCAGCCTTTCTTTTCCCCCGTCAGTTGCTCGGGAGTGTACTGGGCGTCGTACACCAGAACGTCGGCATTCCGGGCCAAATCACGGAGGGCCTGATCGTGGAACGGCGATCCGGGTTCATTATCGGTGGCGAGGACGAACGTCCCGCCGTCCGCTTCAATCCGATAACCCACGCATCCCTGCGGATGGTTCAGGGGAGCAGACCGCAGGGTTGCCCCCTGCAAGCTGACGGGGGTGCCATCCAGATTGGAAAAGCGCCGCTCCGCCCCCATCACAGCCATGTTTACAGGAAAGTAAGGATTGGCCATTTGACCTTCAATGGCTTCCCGCAGCAGGGAGTCGGTTAGCAAAACGGAATGGAACATGAACTTGTTTCCCTGCCGGTATAGGGGCTGGAAGAAGGGTATCCCTTGAATGTGGTCCCAGTGAAAGTGGGTCAGAAAAAGAGAAGCTTGGATCGGCCGCTCTCCAAATTCGCTCTGCAAGCTTTTGCCCAGACCGCGCATCCCACTCCCGCAATCGAGGATGATCAGGGTGTTGTTGGCTAGTCGAACTTCCAGGCAACTGGTGTTGCCGCCGTAGCGGGCGTTTCGCGGTTCAGGAGTGGGGGTGGAGCCTCGTACGCCCCAAAGTCGTATTTGCATTCAGCACCGTCGCGCTCTGCGAACGTGATCGCCTTGCACGGGTTGAGTTCCACTTGTGGATGAGCGAGCATCCCCTGTGTCGGTCTGATGTTAAAGTCCCAGCTTGCAACCCTAAAACCAGCCTACCAAAACCCTCCAGGTATGTCCACAGCTTTAGGGCAGGGAAGCGTTTGCTGCCCCCATGGGTGGAGGCCCGCAGCGGCCCGCCTTGACCCCGAGTTTCTCCCACCGATAGAATCGTTTCTTCAGGGACCGGGTATGCATCTTCGCTTTGACACTCCGTTTGAAGCTGGGACCGCAGCGGAGGACTTTCTTGAGATTTTTCCCTCACGTCCTGCGGTGTTTGCCTTGTTTCCAGCTTCTCGCGAAGGCGTTCCTTCCGTGCCTTATCTTGGGCGCACAAGCGATTTGCACCGGCGCCTCGCGCGTTTGCTGTCTCCCCGCCGGCAAAATTCCAAAATGCTGAACCTGCGCGAGCTCGCAGTGCGCATTGAATATGAGCCTGTGGGTTCGGCTTTTGAGGGGACGTGGCTTCTTTATCATCTGAACCGGCATTATTTTCCCCGGCAGTATCGCGATCGCCTGCGCCTAAAGCCCCCGCCGCTGTTGAAATTGAAAATGCAGAACCGCTTCCCGCGCTGCTACCCCACCCGGCGATTGGCGCGCGACAAATCGCTCTATTACGGCCCTTTCCCCTCCATGGCCGCGGCGGAACGATTCGCCGGCGAGTTTCTGGACTTCTTCAAAATCCGCCGCTGCGTGGAGGAGCTGAATCCGGACCCTGCCCACCCCGGATGCATCTACTCGCAGCTTCACATGTGCCTGGCGCCGTGTTTTGCCGGATGCACCGATGCTGAGTACCAAGGGGAAGTCCAGCGGGTGGTGGAGTTTTTGGATTCGCAGGGCAAATCCCTCCAGCGCACGCTCGAAACGGAGCGTGCCCTGGCTTCCGAATCACTCGAATTCGAGGAGGCTTCCAAGATCCACCAGCGGATCGAACAACTGAACGAACTGCTGCGCCAGCGGCCCGACCTGGTGAGAAACCTCCGCGACCTCCATGCCGTGATGGTATTGCCGGGGGCGGGGGCGAAATCGGTGGCCTTCTTCCGCATCATCGGCGGCGAGATCCACGGCCCGTCGGCGCTTTCGCTCGATGAAAACGTTCCCAATCCTACTCCGCTCGACCGCCAGCTCTACCACGTGATGGAATCGCTTGGCGGGGAAGCAAACCGTCCGGCTTCACCCCCCTTGCCGCCTTGGGAACACCTCGGCCTCCTCGCGCGCTGGTACTACAGCAGCTTCCGCCAGGGTGAGCTGGTGATGCTGAATCCAACCCAAACCATACCGCACAGCCGTTTGATTCGCATCTGCCGCAAACTCCTCGCGCACGCGGGCGAGGCCGCGCCGTGAAATGGCGGAGGCGGAATGACGTATCGTAAATGCCAGCGGTGAGAGGACATGCTATACTTGTAAAAGCCAGTGAGGAGCAACAGTGAAGATCGATGATTACAAGACGATTCTGTATTGCCAGAAAGACGGCTCGTGGGTCGCTGAGATTCCGGCAATCTCCGGTTGTTACGCCCTGATGCCTACCCGCGGAGAGGCCCTTGCCGAACTCACCAGAGTCTTCGAGATGATTGCCGAAGAATACCGCGAGAAGTGTACGCCACTCCCCGCTGACACTACTGAGATTGTTCATGCCTAGCGCAACCGCAGGGAATTCCAGGAAGTAGCCCGCCGCCTGGGTTTCTCCAAAACCAGACAATCCGGAAGTCATGAATGTTGGAATCACCCCGATGGCCGAGCCGTGACCGTACCTTTGCATGGTGGCCGCGAGATTGGCCCGCCACTTTTCTTCAAGATCCTACGCCAGCTTGGGATCACCGCCGCTGCGTTTCGGGAACTGCGATAACGCAAACCAAGGGAGCCGGGATCAACGGGATCAGAGCATGACTTCCACTTCACGGGCGGTGACCGTCAGCGGCATAGCCGCGTGAAACCTCGGAAATCGTCAATCCCGAAAAACATATTCCTTCGGGTGGGAATTTGGTGAGAATATTCGATCGAATTCTTGCCGTCGTTGGACAATCTGTCGGGATTTGCCTCGACTCTGGATGGAAAATTGCTAGCCTCTAGACTACAGGATGGCCTCGGCGTAAAATCGCGCACCACCGGGGGCTTGGCGCGGACGGTCGATTCTTAGCGTCGGCATCCTCGTGAAGGGACTCTTGACCGGCACCATGAACTGGCGGGTATCCTTCCTCGCATTGTATTGCCCTCGCAGCCGACTGAGGTGAATCGTGAATTCCCATGTATCCCACTCGGGAAATCGCATATCCCCAAGAGGCGCAGGCTGGGTTAGCCAACGTAACTCTGGCGGCAGTCCAATCGGAAGTCAGGCGGATGATTCGAGTGGTGGAATCGAGCTGGCCCAAGGATCAGGAAGCGCCCATTTGACGTAAATCAAGAATTTCCCCAAAACAAAAAAAAGATGTCAAAAATTAAGAGTGGTCCGAATAACTTATTGAAAACAAATTGGAAAATAAACGACATTATATCACATCCGAATGAGTTCATGAAAACAAATGAGTTAACAGGAATTATCGATTAGTTATAGAAAAAGCAGAAGATAGCACGATTTTTGGGCCACAGAAGCCCCAAGAAATCCATCGTTTCTCCGCTATCCGAATAACTTGCAGAAAATAGACAACTTACAATGCTACATTTCTACCGATCCCAGTGAATGCAAGAAAATAAAGGGTTTAGCGTAGGTCCAAGTTGTTGAGGTTCGGAGGCTAATGACCTCCCCCAACCGAGAGCGTACCACGGAGTGGCGTATCTCGAGATGATCCGCCCACGACCACTTGGTAATCACCCGGCACGAGCTCCCACGCGTCCTTATCGGGGTCGAAGATTGAAAGGTAGTGGGGATCGAGGGCCAGCGTTTCAGCTTTGGCTTCGCCGGCGGCCAGTTGGATTTTGTCCCAGGTCACCAGGCGTTTGAACGGTTCGCCGGCAGCTTGTGGCAGCTTGACGTAAACTTCCGCGACTTCCGCACCCGGGCGATTGCCAGTGTTCTTAACCGTGAAAGTCACCGATGGCCCGTGGCCAGGAGTGACCTGCAAATCCGAGTAGGCGTAGCGGGTGTAAGAAAGTCCGTAGCCAAAGGGGAACAGCGGCTCTTTGCCTTCGGCGTCGTACCACTTGTAGCCCACCTTCAAGCCTTCGTTGTAGTCAATACTGAACCTCCGAGTATTCATCTTGCGGGGCGAGCCCTCACGCATGGGCTGCATGTCGTCGGGACCCGGGGGCGGTTGTTTCGCGAGCTGGGGATGCGGTAAGTCCGCTTCCGACTTGGGGAAAGTCGTGGGCAGCTTTCCGCCGGGGCTCACGTCACCGAAGAGGATGTTGGCGATGGCATCGGCGCCGCGAATTCCCGGATACCAGGCCTCCAGCACGGCGCTCACGCTGTCAATCCAGGGCATGGTCACCGGGCCGCCCGTCTCGAGAACCACTAGCGTGTGCGGATTGGCCGCGGCCACGGCGCTCACCAGCGCGTCCTGCTGGTCCGGCAGCGAGAGGCTCTCCTCGTCCCTCCCCTCACTGGCAGGTTGGTTAATGAGGACAATCGCCACGTCCGACGACTTGGCCAACTCCGCCGCGGCCGCAGGATCGGTGCCCGCGTTGTACTCCACCTTAGCGTTCGGGGCCTTGGCGCGGATCGCCTTCAGCGGGGACGACGGAAACCACACCACCCTTCCGAATAAGGAAGGCCTGCCCGGAGGAGGGGGCACCGCGTTCCCTCCCGGTGGATCCACTTGCCCAGAACCTCCACCGGAAAGGACTCCGACGTCCGCATGAGATCCGATGATGGCTATCGACTTGACGCTCGCGGCGTTGAGGGGTAGCTGGCCGTTCGCATTCTTCAGCAGCACACTGCCTTGCTCGGCAACTCGCTGGGCCACATCCAGGCCCCTAAAGATGTCAGGCACTTGGCGATCCGGCGGATTGTCAAACAGGCCCACAGCGAATTCCGACCGCAAGACGCGGTGCACCATGTTGTCGAGGCGCGACATCGGAACCTCGCCGCTTTCCACCGCCTTCTTGAGCGCTTCGCCATAATGCCTGTCGCCGGGCATCTCCATGTCGAGTCCTGCCTTGGCCGCCTTCGCTGTGCTATGCGTGGCTCCCCAGTCCGACACTACAAAGCCCTGGAAGCCGAAGTCCTTCTTCAATACGTCATTCAGCAGGTAGCTGTTTTCGCAGGCGTAGTCGCCGTTGACGAGGTTGTATGAGCACATCACGGCCCCGGCGCCCGATTCCCGCACACCGATTTCAAACGCCAACAAATCGCTTTCCCGCATGGAACGTTTGTCGATGTTGACGTCCACAAAATTGCGGCCGCTCTCCTGGTCGTTCAGGGCGTAGTGCTTGATGTCGCCAATCACACCCTGTTCCTGCTCGGCCTTCATTTCCGCGCCGACAAGCTTCCCGGCCAGGATGGGGTCTTCTCCCTTATATTCGAAAATGCGGCCATTGCGGGGCTCGCGCGTGAGGTTGATGCCACCACCGAGCGACATAGTGTAACCCTGGTCGTGGAGTTCCCGGCCGATCACCGCGCCGTAGTCGTGGGCCACCTGAAGGTCCCAGCTTGAAGCCTCGGAGACTGTCGAAGGCAGGGCGGTGGAATAGCGCCCGTAGACTGCCCCGCGGGTGACGCCGACCGCCGCATCAGCCATTTGCAGGTCGGGAATGCCCAGTCGCGGGATGCCGGGGATAAAGCCCGCACCGCCGAGCGATCGCGTGGGCGGAGCATTGGGGCCTCCTAGCACCGCCCTAAAGCCGCCGCCGTGCAAAAGCGAGATCTTCTCGTCGAGCGTCATCTGCCTGATGACGAGGTCAGCTCGCTGATCGGGAGGCAGGGTCTTGTCCATCCACGGGCTTTGGGGTTTCGGCGGTTCCTGCCCAGGGAACTGCGCCCAGGCAAGGCAACCACAGACTGTTATGAGGCCCGCACATAGAATGATGAGGCTTATTTGTTTGGATGATTGGCGTTTCATGATTTACCTCTAATCACTGCGGATTTGGGTAGTGGTTCAGGTTCCTGTTGTAACGGCGAGTTTACCTCGACACATGGCAGCATAAAGCCGCCCCTACGTCAAACTGTGCCACCACCGGATTTTGGGACGCTTCATAGGTGGAACCGCGTATTGCGCGCGCCACAAGAGTTCCTCGCATGATTGACCGACGAAGGGAAGAGATCAGGCAGATCGTTCAAACCGCGCCTGGAAAAAGCGCAGGTATTTCGGCTCGTAAGTCATGCGCAGTCCGCGCGCTTTCTCGCGCTGCTCGTAAACTTCCAACACTGATTCCGCCACCACATCCATGTGCGCTTGCGTGTAGACGCGGCGGGGGATGGTAATGCGCACCAGTTCCAGTTTGGGGAAATGTTCCACGCCGGTTTTGGCGTCGCGTCCGGCGGAGACGGCTCCGCGCTCCATGGTGCGTACTCCCGAGTCGATGTAGACATCGCCGGCCAGCGCCTGCGCTGGGTACTGCGACTGTGGGATGTGCGGGTAGAACGCCTTAGCGTCGAGGAAAACCGCGTGCCCGCCAATGGGCTTGACGATGGGAATGCCCCAGTCGAGCAAATGATTGCCGAGATATTCCACCTGGCCGACGCGCGTGCGGATGTGGTCATCTTCGACGCTTTCCGTGATGCCGCGCGCCATGGCCTCCAGGTCGCGCCCAGCCAGGCCGCCGTAAGTGTGCAATCCCTCGTAGACCACCACCAGGTTGCGCGCCTCCTCGAAAAGTCCTTGGTCGTTGGTGGCCAGCCAGCCGCCGATATTGACCAGCGTGTCTTTTTTCGCGCTCATCGTGCACGTGTCGGTGTAGGAGCAGTATTCCTTCAAGATCTCGGCCACCTTTTTGGACTGGTACCCCGGCTCGCGCTGCTGGATGAAGTAGGCGTTCTCAATGGCGCGCGTGGCGTCAAGCACGATGGGAATGTTGTATTGTTTCGTGAGCCCGCGGACGGCGCGAATGTTTTCCATGGACTGCGGCTGTCCACCCGCCATGTTCACCGTGCCCGCGATCGACACATAGGGAATCTTGCCCGGGCCGGAACCGTCGATGACGCGTTGTAGCTTGGCGAGGTCCACATTGCCCTTGAAGGGGTGAGGATTCGCGGGGTCGTGCGCTTCATCGATAATCACGTCGACGAACGTGCCCCCGGCGAGTTCCTGGTGCAGGCGCGTGGTGGTGAAGTACATGTTGCCGGGAATGACGTCGCCCGCGTGAATCATGATGCGCGAGAGGATGTGCTCGGCGGCCCGCCCTTGATGTGTGGGAACGAGATACTTATATCCATAATGCTGAGTTACAGCCTCCCACAAGTTATAAAAATTCTTGCTGCCGGCATAAGCTTCGTCGCCCAGCATCATGCCCGCCCACTGGCGGTCGCTCATGGCATTGGTGCCACTGTCGGTTAACAGGTCAATGTAGACGTCCTCGGAGCGCAGCAGAAACGTGTTGTACCCCGCTTCCTTCACAAACTGTTCCCGTTCGGCGAGAGTGGTCATGCGAATGGGTTCGACCATTTTGATCTTCCAGGGCTCCGCCCAGGAACGCCGGCTGGGTTTTGGATAGGACATAAGCTCTCCTCTTCGCGCCTTTCTCGCAATGCGGGAAGGTATCATAGCAGGGATTGCCGATTGTCGATTGACGATTGCATCTGGACGATTGCGAAAACCGCCAATCCACAATCGTTGATCCCGTAAATCCAGGTGCGCCGAAGGGGCAACTAATGCTAGGATTTTATTGCTTCCGAAAATTGGGCCGGGCCTGAGTCTCTTGAAATCAGCTCACACGCGCAGGAGGCCCTGATGAGGAAATTCGCTCACTCCATTTTGAGGTTTCGTTACGTGCTCTTAGCTCTGACGGCGTTGGGGGCCGTACAGGCGATTTCGCAAGAATCCACTCCGAACCTTTCCGGCATTTGGCGCTGGAACCCGGGCAAGAGTCAGGTGTCCGGCCGGCTACTAACCGGCGCGTCAAGATCGAGCAGCAAGGTTCTGACCTGACCCTAACGATCCGCGTCGCCAGCGAGGTGGGCGATGAAATCCATAAGTTCCACTACACTATCGGTTCCGACGACAACACGAACGAGATGATGGGTTCTTCCCTGAAGAGCAAGGTTCAGTGGAAGGGAGGAGCGGCGTCAGTGGAGTCCGTCGCCACCCGGGACGAGGGCGAACTGCGCGTCAGCGAAACGTGGACTTTATCCCCGGACGGGCAGACCCTTACGTACCATGCGAACCGGGTCATGGGTGACCGCCCGCCCCGCGAGGATACGATCGTTTACGATAAGCAGCCCGAGGCTGATTGGGAACCACCCCAGGCGCCCAAGCTCGCCAAAGATGTTTACAAAAACATCCAGATTCTTAAGGGCATGCCTGCGGGCGACTTGATGAGCGCCATGCAGTCATTCGCGCACTCCCTGGGCGTGCAGTGCGACTTCTGCCACGTCATGGGGGCTTTTGAAAAGGACGACAAGCCACAGAAACAGACGGCGCGAAAAATGCTGATGATGGCGCATCAGATTAATGCCGACAATTTCAACGGCCACATGCGCGTGACCTGCTGGACGTGCCACCGCGGCTCCTCCGAACCCGCGTCGGCGCCGAAGTAAGCGGGAGTCCTGTCTTTACAGGCGCTTAATTCCGAATTTGTCCAATCGGTATTGCAAAGTGCGGAAGGTCATGCCGAGGAGTTGTGCGGCGCGGGTGATATTTCCACTCGATCGTTGCAAGGCTTCGACGATTTTGACTTTCTCGTGCTCTTCCCATGAGCCTTCGGCGATGATGGGCTCACTGCCTCTTTGCGCGGATTGTGGCGGGGCAGCGGCTGATCCTGCGGGAGCGGCGGCCAAAGGCGCGGCTTGCAGAATTTCCGGTGGCAGGTCGGGCAGTTCCACGCCATCCGTTTCTCCCAACACCACGGCCCGCTCCATGGCCCATTCAAGTTGACGAATGTTGCCGGGCCACGCGTACGAGCGCAGAGCTTGAAGGGCTTCGGCGGAAATCCCTTCCACGCGGCGGCCCGCCACCAGCGCTGCCTTACGCATGAAATGATGGGCGAGGATGTCGATATCGACGCCGCGTTCGCGCAACGGCGGGCAGACGATGGGGATCACATTCAGACGGTAATACAGGTCTTCGCGGAATTTGCCTTCCTTGACGCGCTCCGCCAGGTTGCGGTTGGTGGCGGAGATGATGCGCACATCGGTTTTAAGAGACTCAGTTCCTCCCACCCGGAAGAACTCGCGCTCCTGGAGTACACGCAAGATCTTGGCCTGCATTCCCAGGCTGGTGTCGCCGATTTCGTCCAGAAAAAGCGTGGATTGATGGGCGCGCTCGAAGACGCCGCGCTTCATTTGGTGGGCGTCGGTGAAGGACCCCTTCTCGTGACCGAAGAGTTCGCTTTCCAGCAGGGTTTCCGTTAGCGCCGCGCAGTTGACCGCCAGGAACGGGCGGTCGCGCCGCGGACTGTGCTGATGGATTTCGCGCGCCACCAGTTCTTTGCCGGTGCCGCTCTCGCCCAGGATCAGCACCGTGTGGGCGCTGGGCGCGACTTTCAGGATCATGCGCATCATGGCCTTGGTGGCGGGCGAATCGCCAATGATAGTGCGTTTCAGCGTGGCCAGGCGCTGGAAGACCTCTGCCACCACCTCCAGCAGTGTGTCGCGATCGACAGGTTTCTCCAGGTATTGGTAGACGCCTTTGCGTGTGGCTTCCACGGCCGATTGAATGGAAGGGTAACCGGTGATCATGATGACCGCGATGGTCGGGTCATCCACTACGATCTCGCTGAGCAACTGGAGGCCGGTCATGCCGGTCAGGTTGAGGTCGGTGAGGACCAGGTCGAAGCGGATTTGCCCGAGCAACTTGAGTGCGGCCTCGCCGCTGGCCGCCGTTTCCGCGTCGTAACCTTCACCTTGCAGAATGTCGCGATAGATTTCGCGTTGCCGTTCTTCGTCGTCAACAACCAGGATCTTGCCCTCGGGCATTTGACAACCTCGGGACACGGAATACGGGATACGGGACTCGGGGTTCGGGGTTAGGGATTCGGACTTCGGCCGAAACTCCTGTGTCGATTCACCCGTTGGTCTCTAGCAGGCGCGGGATTGGTCGGGCCAGCTTTCCCGGCAAAGTTGGAAGCCACGCCAAAGCAGGCTTCTGGAGTCCGGAAGTCGCCCTGGACCGGACCGCAACTCGGCCCCGAGTCGCGAAATCCGAGTCCCAAACCCCGTGTCCCAAATCCCTAATCCCGAGTCCGTGTTGCAGGTTCCGTGGGCCGTGTCCCGTGTCCCGTATCCCGTGTCCGGATTCCCGGCACAGGCAGTTCCATCACCACCACGGCACCCGGCGCCTCGTCCGCGGCTACGAAAACTCGTCCCCCGTGATCGTCCACAATCTTCTTGGTAATCGCCAATCCTAGTCCAAAGCCTGTGGCCTTGGTGGAATAAAAAGGGGTGAAGACTTTTTCGCGGTCCTCGGGAGGAATACCCGTGCCGGTGTCGCGAAAGCGCAGTTGCAGAAACTCCGCGCCTTCATGGCTGGTGATTCTCTGTGCGGTGATATCCACCTTGCCCCCGTCCGGCATCGCCTGAATAGCGTTGGTCAGAATGTTGAGGAAGCATGTCTTGATCTGCCCCGCATCAAGATCAAACAAGGGAATATCTTTGGGCAGATCAATGCTGATCTTGACGTTTTGCCGGCGGGCCTGTTTTTCTGCCAGCGAGACCGCCGCATCCAGGAGGGTGCGCAGTTCGCACGGGGCCAGAGCGGGAGGCACTTGCCGTCCGACGGAAAGGAAATCATTCACCAAATGATTGAGTCGCCCAGTTTCTTCCTTGATGTTCTGGAGATTGCGCTGCAACTCGGTGCGGGCGGCCGCGTCGCCGTCGGTATGCTTGGCGCGAATCTGATCGATGGAGAGATTGATGAAGTTGAGTGAATTGCGCACCTCGTGCGCGACGACGGCGGCGAAGCGTCCGAGCAGCGTCAACTTCTCCGCCTCGTTCAGCCGCTCCTGAAGTTCCCGGCTCTGCCGCAGGCGTTCCACCATTTGATTGAACGTTCCAGAAAGTTTGCCGATTTCGTCCCGGCCGGCCTGCGGCAAGGAGACATAAAGATTCCCCTGCGCCACCTGTTGCGCGCCCACCACCAGCAAGTCAATGGGCTTGGTGAATCGAAACGCGAGATAGACCACGGCGAACATTCCCATTAACATCGTGCAGAGAATCAAGGCGAGAGTATCCACATATTTCTTGTGCAATAATTCAATGACGGTGTCCATTTCCCCCTTGATTTGCACATATCCCAACACCTTTTCGCCCTGCACGATAGGGAATTCAATGGTGTGGGTTCTGGGTTCCACTCCAGGGTCAAGGTCCGCATCGCGCAGTTCGGCGGAGATTTGAATGGGTTTTTCCTCGTTGGCGGGATGGCGCTTTTTCAGTGGGATCTTTTTGCCAACCTGCGCGGGGTTGGAACTGGCCACCACTTCGCCGGAGGGCAAAGCCACGATCGTCGACAAGCCGGCGTCCTTCAGCGCCTTCGAATAGAATTCCAGGGCCTGCTTGCGGTCGGAATTTTGCGGGATATGCGCCTGCGCCACATTGACGATTTGCAGCAGATCGGAAGTCAGGACCGTCGTGTAGGCCCTCTCCTGTCGGTCGTGGCTTACGTACGTCACCACCAGGGCCACGGTGGTGCACGCCATCGTCAAGAACATCACCAGCGCCAGGCGAGTTCGAAAGCGAAGATTCAGCACGCGATGCCTTTGGCCCTTTCTAAACCCCTACCGGTCAGATAGCAAATTCTATCGGAAGGGTTGTGTGGGGTCAAAGGGGATCGAGCCATCGGGCGATTTGGTGATTGGTGATTTGCGACTGAAGAGGTTTGCTTCCTTACGTTCTGCCTCTGTGACCTCCGTGCTCAGAATGGCCTCAACACAGAGGTCACTGAGTTACTCCGTGCGCTCTGTGTTGAAGCTTGAAAAGCACAGAGAACACGGAGAGCTTCCTTTGGCTCCCTCGCGGTCGCGCAAGGTCAGCCGGACTAAATCATTCGCAAAAGATCCGAACTTTTTCCCCGTTCCTACTGTCCACGTCGACGTGCAAGTCCTTCAGTTGTTCGATCAAGTCCTCGCGGGGCAAATCGCGGAGGGCGGAAAGGTCGATGCCATTCTCGGAGAGCCTCTCACTGACCTTGGGTGGAAGCACCGCCAGAAGTTTGATTCCCACCCCCAGCATGGCGAGGGGGACGCGGACGTTGACCTGGTCACGGTCAGGGCTGTCCACCAGCACTCGCAGGAAGCGGATTTTTTGGCCTGGAGTGGGCGCCTCATCGCGAGAGGGAATCTTCCATCCCCACACTCGCCGGGAGCCCGATTTCCCCTCCGGTGCCGAAGCATCCTCGGGGGCCGCGGCCGCAGCAGGGGCGGCGCCGTTTGCCCCCAGTTTTTCCAGGAGTTTATCCGCATCGTCGGTAGTGATCTGACCGGCTGCGAGCATTTCCAGAATCTTCTTGGTTTCTTGTGACATGATCCTTCCTCCTTTTGATGTTCACGAGAGTTTTTCGAGTGCTTCCTCGACGCTAATCTCTCCCCGGGAGAGTTGTTCGAGGACGTAGAGATTCGGGCTGGGCGCCTGGAAACTTTTGTCGAGCGCGGCGCTGATGGCGTTTAGGCGGTTCTTCACCGTCGGATAGCTGATGTCAAACAGGCTCTCCATTTTCTTGATTGATCCGTGCGAGCGCACGAACGCAATAACGAACGTCTGATCCTCCAGGGAAAGTTGGGCCAGCGGAGAAACCTCAAACTCGCCCTCCATCGACATGCCACACGACGCGCACGCCATACGAGCGATCTTTAGAGGTTTATTGCAATCGGGGCACGTTGTTTTTGAAATATCCATGAATGACCTCAAGTTACGCAATGAGATTGCGCCGTTGAATTAATTTTGTCAAGTACCAAATTAATATATTTAATTTAAACTCGAAAACGCACCAATTTCTATGGGTTGGGGCAAAGGTCTTTGATGGGCTGGGACCGCGTTCAAGTTTGGAGCTCATCCCAAACACGCCCGCTGTGGAAAACCTTGTTGCCTTAGGATACACTGTGAGTGGGGGCGTGTGGCGACTTGCCGCACGCGGTCTGCAAAGGAACCACCATGGCTACAACGATCAATCTTGCCCAGCAATGGGGGGAACAACGATTTGTCCTCAGGCACGTTAGCTGGGCGACCTATGAGGGTCTGCTGGCCGACCATGCCGATGCGGTCTCTCCCCGATTCACTTACAGCGAAGGGATGCTGGAAATCATGAGCCCGTCGAGCGAGCACGAGGAGTTGAACGAGGCCTTGGCAACGATTGCCGACATCGTCGCCGAAGAGCGACAGGTGGAATTTAAGAGGTTGGGCTCTACAACATTTCGGAGGCGGGATCTAGAGAGAGGGACTGAGCCCGACGAGTGCTTCTATATACAGAACGTTGAGCGAATCCGCGGAAAGAAGGAAATCGACCTCTCGGTGGATCCTCCACCTGACTTGGTCATCGAAGTGGAAATCACCAGCCCTGCAGTACCCAAACTTCCGGTTTATGCACGCCTGGGGGTGCCTGAGATTTGGCTGCACGATGGCCGCGCCCCCAGAATTCTCCGGCTTGCGGCCGACCAGTACGCCAGCAGTGACCGAAGTGGGGTTTTCCCCTGCTTGACCGAATCGGTGTTGTCCGAGTTCTTGGAGCAGAGCAAAACTCTGAGCACACTTAACTGGCGCCGTGTGGTTCGCACCTGGGCGAGGGAGCGGATTCGATAGTGAATCGCCCGAAAAATGCCGACCTCAAGGTCGGGCCTACAAAGGCGGGTGCCACTCAAGATGCATCTGCAGGCATGAGTTGCGCGCAGGCGGGGCAAAACTCGGGGCTCTTCAGGTCTATGCGTTCGACGCCGTTGGAGGCGCTCATCACGCAGGTGTAATCCGGGCAATGGCGCAGTCCATAGGTGTGTCCCAGTTCGTGGAGGGCCTCTTTTAGCAGGCGTTCGTTGAGGAGTTCGGGATCGGTGGGCATGCCATAGAACTCCTGGCGAAGACGATGGGCGGAGACCACCGCGCCCCCGTCAGCGAGTTGCGCTTCCCCGAATACGAAGGTGAGCACGGGAATGTAGAGGTCCATCTCCGTCACGCCCAAAACCTTCCAAGATTCGCTCGAGGGCCGGGCAATGATCCTTTTGAGGATCTCGGTGGAGTGATATTGCCGGCGCAGCGGATTGAAGGCGAATTCGGCCTCCAGGCCGTCAGGTTGAATGGAGCAAGCGACCCGCAGCCGTTGCGTCAGCCCCTCGGCGAGAGGCTCCAGCAGCGTGCGGTCGACACGTCCGACTGGTCTCAGCGATATGATTTTCATGGCACAGCAGCCGCGTTCACTTTCCGGAAACCATATTTCTTGATCTTATTATAGAGTGTAACACGGTCGATGCCGAGCGCCTTGGCAGCGCGGGTTTGATTCCACTCACAGGCTTCGAGCACGCGCTGGATGTGCCCGCGCTCCACGTCCTCGAGCGCCATGCTGCCCTCTGGCGCCGGCGATGTCGAGACCTGGAGAGGGAAATCCGAGGCCACGATTTCCGGCGTCTGCCCGATCACCATGGCGCGCTCGATGGCATTTTCCAACTCACGGACGTTGCCGGGCCATTCGTAATTCATCAGGATGTCGAGCGCCGGACGGGCGATCCCGGAAAAACGCTTGTTCATGGCGCCCGAATATTTGCGTAGGAAATGATCGACGAGCAGAGGGATGTCTTCCTTACGCTCGCGAAGCGGCGGCAGCTTGATTCCGAAAACATCGAGGCGGTAATAGAGGTCGGGGCGGAAGGTCCCCTCTTTGACGAGCATTGTCAAATCCTTGTTGGTGGCGGCGACGGCGCGAAAATCCACTTTGATGGTCTGGTTGCCGCCCACGCGCGTGATCTCCTTTTCCTGGAGGACACGCAGCAGGTCGGTTTGCGTCTTCAGGCTGATGTCGGCAATCTCGTCGAGAAAAACCGTCCCGCCCTCGGCGACCTCAAACTTGCCTTTTTTGCGGTATTGCGCGCCGGTGAAGGCGCCCTTTTCGTGTCCGAAGAGCTCGCTTTCCAGCAGCGTTTCCGTCAGCGCCCCGCAGTGGATCGTGACCATGGGCATAAAGCGCCGGGGGCTCAAATTGTGGATAGCTCGGGCCACCAATTCCTTGCCAGTGCCGCTTTCTCCGTGGATGAGCACGGTGGTGTCGTTGGGCGCAACGGTGCGGATGCTTTCCAGCACCCGCTGCATGGGCTGGCTCTGACCTACCAATTCGACCGCCTGAGCTTCTTCCAGGGTTTCGCGCAAGCGCAGGTTTTCCTGCTGCGTGCGGCGATGCTCGAGGGCCTTCGAGACGGCGTGGGCCAGGTCATCGGGGTCGAAAGGCTTCATGATGTAATCATAGGCGCCATCCTTGAGCGCCTGCACTGCGGTTTCCACGGAAGCGTAGCCGGTCATGATGATGACGATGATGCCGGGATCGACCTCGCGAATCTTGCGATGCAGTTCAAGGCCGTCCATGCCGGGCATCTTGATGTCCACCAAAGCCAGGTCCCAACGCTGGCGAGGCAGTTTCATCAGTGCCTCGCGGGCGCTATTGGCGGTGTCCACGCTGTAGCCCTCTTCCTCAAACCATTTTCCGAGCGAGTCTCGGACGACGTTTTCGTCGTCAACGATTAGCAGGCTGGCTTTTGGATTCATTTCCTTTACTCCTTCTATTCGGGACACGGGATACGGGATACGGGACACGGGATGCAGGTCACGCTCTCTGTTTGCGGACCCTCAATACTCCGATCAAACGATTAAGCATTTTCTCGATATCTTTAACTGGCTTTGAAACTGAACCGAACTCATCCGATTTCATAAAATGCAAATTGCATGCGACAATCAGGTGTGTCTCCAGTTCCATCAATGACCCTCTCGCGACGGTCAGGAACTGAATGTATTCTCCCCTTGAACCTCTTCCCCATCCTTCTGCAATATTTGCGGCGATCGAGGTCGTTGCTCTGCGAATCTGTGAAGTCAGGCCGAACCGTTCTGTGTCGGGGAATCGAGACGTCAATCCGTAAATCTCGGTAGTAAGAGCAACAGACTTCTTCCAAACATCCAAGTCTTTGTAGTCCTGAATCACATATTCCCCTTATTCCCGAGTCCCGTGCCACGAGTCCGGGATCCCGTGTCCCGTGTCCCGTACCCCGTGTCCCGTCTTTCACGCCGCGCTAACATTCACTGGTGGCTCTTCCGGCAAAAGGACGGTGAACGCCGTCCCTTTCTGCTCGTTGGAAACCACCTCGATGTTTCCTCCGTGTTGCTGGACGATGCCGAGGGCGATGGCCAGACCCAGTCCGGTTCCTTTGCCCTCTTCCTTGGTGGTAAAGAAAGGTTCGAAAATGTGGGAAAGGACCTCGGGTGAAATGCCGGGCCCGTCGTCGCTCACAACCACGCGACCGAGGCGGCGCGCCGGGTCGTAAGCGCTCTAGATGCCCAGCCGGCCGCCCTGCGGCATTGCTTCCACGGCATTCATCAGAATCACCAGCAGCGCCTGTTGCACCTGACCCGCGTCACAATAGAGCTGTGGGAGTTGCGGCTCCAAGTTCTTCTGCAGCTCGATGCTCTGAAGGTCCATTTGATGTCCGACCAGCAGCAAACAGCGTTCGATGATGGCATTCAAATCATTCTTCTGTGGATTGATAGGCGTCTGGCGAGCGAAAGTGAGGAGGTTCTTGACGATCCCGCCGCAGCGGCGGCTTTCCCCCTCGATGATCTGCAAATAGCCTTTGGCCTCACCCAGACGCTTGTTGTCACTGAAAGACTTGTCGGCCATGCGCGAAATCAGCTTGCTGTAGGTCAGGATGCCGGCCAGGGGATTGTTGATCTCATGCGCCACCACCGCCGCCAACTTACCCAAGGAGGCCATCTTCTCCGATTGTGTCAGACTGCGATAGGCGCGTTCGAGCTCCTCGGTCTTCTGCCGCACGCGGTCTTCCAAGGTTCCGGTCCACTGGCGGTTTTCGGCTTGCGCCTTCTTGAGTTCCTGAGTCATGCGGTTGAAGGAAATGGCCAGGCTGCCAATCTCGTCCTGGCTCGTTTCCGGCAGGACATAATCCAGATGGCCCTGCGCCACGGCGCGCGTGCCCTCCGTGAGCTGGCGCACCGGCTTGTGCACGGTCAGCCAAATCAGCCAGGCGGTGAACAGGCTCACGGCCAAAAGGGAGGCTGCGGTGAAGATCACCGCGCGGCGCTCGTGTTGCGCCACGGCAACGTCCATGGCGGCGAGCGACAGGTTTGTATCCAGCACGCCCAGCACCTGGCTGCTATCCGTGTGGGCGTGGCAAGCGGCGTTCGTACAATCCGCCTCGTTTTCGATGGGCCGGATCAGTCCCAGTACCCTTGTGCCGTCGTGGGCGCTGTAAATGCGCATACGGTCCGGCCGGTCGAGCCGGGCCAGCGGCTGGGCCTGCGCATGACAGGCGTAACAGGCCTCCGCTTTCTTATCCACGTACTGGCCCACCTCTTTGTCATCCGTGGAAAAACTGATTTGCCCTTCCTTATTGAAAATGCGGATGCGGCTGATGCCATTTTCGTGCCCGATCGTGTTGATAATTTGGAATACGTCTTCGCGCTGGTTGCGCAACATCGAGTAGCGAATGCTGCGGCGAATCGTGTCGCTGATTCGGTCAGCACTCTGGAAGATGATTTCCTGCTGCGATTGCCGCCATAACCGCAGGTTCCAATACCCATAAATCGAGAACAGGAGCGCCATGCCCCCCACGACGCAGGCCGTCAGCTTGATAGCGAGACTATGAGTGATGCGCGTCATTTAACGTCCTAGGTCCGAGTCACGAGTTCCGGTTGCCGTATCCCGTCTCCCGTATCCCGCGCCCCGTGTCCCGTGCTAGGTTCCATCACGTTCAGGTAGCGCACTGCCAAACTGAAAAGCAGGAAACCCACCCCCACGATCGACAGGGTTACGGCCACCTCCGTCCAGCGGGGGAAATAATGCACCCCGGAAGAAGCCTCCAAGCCGGTAATCGAGACGTTCAAGCGGTTCAGAAGAAAGCCGGTGATCACTAGCACGGAGACCCCGAAAAGGCTATCGCGATCTTCACGAACCTTGCGGAAGAGAAGCATCGGCAAAGGAATGAGCAGACCCAGCGTCATCTCTAATACGAACAGGAGGGTCTCCGTGGAGGGTTCGCGCAAATGAGAGAGCGCCCCACGGCTCCACAGATCCTGAAATTTCAGCAGGCCATAAATCGCCAGCACCACGGCCATCGCCCGGCCCAACACTTCGAGCAAGGGCATCTCAATCTCCCGGCCAAAAGCGCGCGAACTCAGATTAGATTCAAAAATCACCATCGCCATTCCCACGCTCACGGCGGAGATAAAAAAGAATACGGGCAGCAGCGGAGAATACCAATAGGGATGCAGCTTGGTGGGCACGATCAAAAACAGGCTGCCCAGCGACGACTGGTGTAGAGTTGAGAGCATCACGCCGACGATGACCAGCGGTATCGTCGCGGCTTTAACGACGCGCAAGGGTTTGTGCAGGTGGAAACGTTCCAAGACCGCAGGTGAGAATTCCAGCGCCAGCACCGTGAGATAAAGCATCACGCACCAGGCAACCTCAAACATCACGGAGTGCGGGTTCCACATCACCAGCGGGTGCCAGATGTTGTATGGCTTGCCCAGGTCGAACAGAAGCGCCACGGCCACCAGCGAATAACCTAGGAAGGCGGTGAGGATGGAAGGGCGCAGCACCGCGTGGAACCGATCGATGTGGAAGACGTAAACCGTCGCCGCCAGCGTGAACCCGCCCGCCGCCAAGCCCACTCCGCAGAGCACATCGAATCCAATCCAGATCCCCCATGGGAACTGGTCCGACAGGTTCGTGACGGCTCCCAACCCCTTGACGAAGCGCAGCACCGTGGAATAGAAACCCGCGGCCAGAATCAACACCAGCACCATTCGCCAGAAGGTGAGCTTAGGAAGTTTCGAAAAGGTCATGATTGAACTCCATAGAGGCTGTCCGTCGTTAGTAGCCCGTCGCCAGTTGTCAGGATTTGTGTTCCATGCTTAACCTGGCACCTATTTCTCATTCCTTTCCGCCTTCGCCACCTCTTCACGGCGGTTGGTAATCCACCAGATGCCACCGAGGAGCATCCCTCCCAGGGTGACAACGTAGGGGATCTTGGAAAGCACCCGATAGGTCAATAAAGGAATGGGGTCCCTGGGCAAATTGGCGGGGAAGCCCAGTTGCTCAAGAGGCACGGCCGAGAGATAGAGCACCGACGTGCCACCCACCTCTTCCTTGCCGTAAATGTGCTGAGAGTATTTCGAAGGCTCCGCGTGCAACCGCTTCTCGGCTTCGACCAGTAAATCGTTGCGCTCGCCGAAAATGCCGGCCTGCACCGGACAGACTTCCGTGCAGGCGGGCTGCTGGCCCTCTGCCTGCCGTGGCGCGCACATGGTGCACTTTTTCACCTTGGGCAAAGCCGCTTTCCATTCATAGCGCGGAACGCTGAACGGGCAGGCCATCATGCAATACCGGCATCCCATGCATTTGTCGGCATCGTAAACTACCGGCCCTGCCGCGGTTTTGTGAAGTGCGCCCACCGGACAAACTGACGCGCAGGTGGGTTCCTGGCAATGCATGCAAAACCGCCGCACAAATATGCTGCCATGCGTCTGGACCACATTCAGGGTCTCGGCGGACAATTTGCCGTCCACCTCGCCGTGGCTTTGTGCGAAGGCAACGAGGGTGTCCTCGCTCAAGGGCCTTGCCGACAGGTCCTTGTCACCGCTGGGCTCGTCTAGGGGAAGATTGTTCACGATCTTACAGGCTGTAGCGCAGGCCCCGCAGCCGATGCAGCGTGTTGTGTCAACTAGAATGGATTTGCTCATTTTTTAAACATCTCCGACGAGCTAACGGTTGGACGTATTGTCGGTGCAAAAGGTCCAACCCGTTAAATCTATAAGCACGCCATGTGCCGAGGATTTCATCAATTGAGCCTCGTAATGGGCCTTATAGTCCGAGATACTTGCAGCTTAGTTGCATCCAGCCTTGGCTGTTGTGAAATTACGCACTCGAACCATCCTTGCGGCTTGAAATATCCTAAATCTGGCATGGGCCGACCTTGCAAGTCAGACTTTACTTGTCGAGGGCAAAGGGTGGGACGTTGGGTTTGGGAGGGATATTAAGCACTGGGTTAAACGACTGATGAAGGAAGCCACGCAGAATACTCCCGACGCAATCGAGCGTGCCCCCGAACTGGGACTGCGCAAGCGACTGCCAGAGTGACCCGGCCCTAAGGCTGGCGAAGGAAACTTGCCTCGAAGGCGCTCCAGGCGGTGGGGCCAAGTTCACGCAGATATCCGACCGCAGGAAGTCCTCCGTCCTGACTGGTGGCGCCGAGAGCGAAGTCGGGTGAGATATGCGCAAAGATGAACTCGCTAAAGCGCACAAATTCCTCTTCGAGCCACATCGCGGCTTGCTCTCCGAAGCGCACGCTGGGGGCAGTCTCCTCCACGCGGGTGGGGGTAAGATGGCAGACCCAGCCGCTTCCATAGGGGTCGGAGGTTAACAGTTCCGGTTGATCGGCAAGTCGATTGTTCACGGCCATCACCCGGCCGGTTAGGGCTGAAGGAATATTGACGGCGCACCCGTTGTGCTCCAGGCGGAAGAGCGGCTGCCCGACCGTCACCTGGTCGCCAACTTTAGGGAGGACGATTCGACGGACGGCGCCGACAGCGCGCACGATCAAAGTGTCGGCGCCAATCTCCAATCCGCCCGTCGGATCGGGCTTGACCCAAGTGTGATGGTTCGAGAGGTGAATGCCTTCTGGCACCTGGCACAATGCGTCAAACCTGTACTCCATGACCCGGGCTCTGGGACTCGTGGACAGGGAGGGGTGCGCCACCCGCCACGCCTGCCACTTCTCAATTGCCAGGTCCATCAGAACCAGACTCACGAACATGAATGCCACGAAAATTGCGACCATGGTTAGCCTCCGGACACACTTCGAGCTTTGCCCATCCGTGCCACATTACGAGCGTGGCTTTAGCCGAGCAGCATTTCTTGAACGAACTTTTCCCACTGGAATTCAGGGACCAGGCTTAACACGTCCCCGATGGCGTGACCGCCGTCTTGCAGACGAGCTTCCGAACCGGGGCTGAGGCGCGTGTGGAGCGTGCCGACGGATTCCTCCATCCAACGCTGCGCCAAGCGTCCGTGCAACAGGTTCTTCATATTGCCGTCCACTGCCGGGGCTTGCACCGCTACCAGCCAACCCATGCCGTAGGGATCCTGATGAGCGAGGGAAGGATCGCGGAGGACTTCTGGGTTGACCTCAACGACTTCGCCCTCGATGGGCGAGAGCATCTCGAATCGATGGCTGCCACGACCGATCGTCCAGCCGCGCTCGCCTTGTCGCAGCCAACGGCCTCGCGCCGGGAGATCGATCTGGTCGATCTGGCCCACCACGCGTGCGGCAAAATCATCCAGTCCGACGCGGACCAATTGGCGCGATTCTTTCATCGCCCAGGTATGCCCAGGGTGATAAGCAAGGTTCGCGGGCGCCTTGAACCCTCCCACGACGTTCATCGGAAAAGCCGACGCCTCTTCTCGAGCCTCCGGCGCCATGCTCTTCACTTCCATACGCCGCGCCTGCCGCCTTTGTAGGTAGTAGTCGTGGGCGACCAAAAGAACGAATGTTACGAGAACCAGTGTGGGAACCATTTGCCTCTCCGCGGTGCTAAGCTACCTTGCTACGAAGCCATGCACTCGAGTTTCACCCTTCTTGATAGCATGTCGGTGGCCAATGTGGTGCAAAAAAAGGTCCGAGAAAACCTGCTAACGAGCTTCGATTCTGGTAGTTAGACGAGATTATGGGACCTTGTCGCGAGAGGGACTAATTTACAGAATTCGTTGCCTTCGTTGCATTTCTCAATAGCGTTCTTTGATAATACGAACCGATAACCGACTAAGGAGTTGCGTTTTCTAAAGGATGCCCGACTGTTGCGGAACGCAATGGCAGTCGTTTATTAATTTAACAGGTCACCGTTCGACCGTTTCGTCGTTCAGTCCTGACTATTCCCCCTCTGGATCACATCGGCGAGCGGTTGAGGAGTAAAGTCACCCAGGCTTCCCCTTGCGCCACGGCCCTTTCCGCAGGCCATGACGTAAAACACCGGTTGCGGAGTAAGTTGCCTTTCAGAAGCTGCTCCTGCTTCAAACCTTGGGGGGAATATGCACCAACGTGTCGGGCTCATACCAGCGCCCCAGTGTGGGACGACCCCCGCCACGCAGGGCTTCCGTGAGCCGGCAGCGACATTGTGTCGTTTCATGCCATATCGATCATGCCCTTGATAGCCCCCCACGCCGCTGTTATTCTGTCCGGGTATGAACGTAATCCGTGCGATCCCATTGCCTGACGTCAACGTGGTCGCCGCGTATTCCATTTTCATCGTCAGTTACTTCGTATTTGCGCTGGGAAAGTTCCCCGGGCTCAAGATTGACCGCCCCGGCGCAGCGATCATTGGCGCTGTGGCGATGGTGGCATTCAGAATCGTGCCGCCCGGCGAAGCCTTGCATTTCATTGATTTTCCCACGCTTGTCTTGCTCTTTTCGATGATGCTGATTGTGGGCAATCTCCACCTGGTAGGATTCTTCGAGTGGAATGTGGAGTTTGTTCTTAGGCGGCTGAAGCCTGCCCACTTACTTCCCGCCGTGGTGTTCGCCTGCGGCCTATTCTCGGCGTTCTTTGTGAACGACATCGTGTGTCTGGTGATGGTGCCCTTTGTGCTTGCCATCACCCGGCGGATGAAGCTTGCGCCACTACCTTACTTGTTGGCCGTGGCCACGGGATCGAACGTCGGCAGTGTCGCGACGATTACGGGAAATCCGCAGAACATGCTGATCGGCTCGTTTTCCGGAATCAGATACCGCGACTTCTTCCTCCATCTCGGCCCGGTGGCGCTGGTGGGATTGTTTTTGAACTGGGTGGTGCTGCACTGGATGTACATGCGAGGGCGGGCCCAAGTCATGCCGGCGGAGGCCATCCCCCTGCCGCCGCTCGACCTCTCGCGCTTAACCAAGCCCGCGATCGTGGTCACGGTGGTGATTGTCGGATTCCTGGTGGGTGTGCCGCCGGCCATGATGGCGGCGTTGGGAGCGGCGGCCTTGCTCATCACCCACACTACCGAGCCGCGCAAGCTTTACGACGAAATTGATTGGGGGCTGTTGGTGTTTTTCGTCGGCCTTTTCCTGATTGTGGGTGGAGCGGAGAATGCCGGCATCGTAGCTCGCCTGCTCACGTTCGCCCGCCACGGGAATCTCCAACGCCTCGGCGTCTTTACCATCGTCGTGGCCCTATTCAGCAACATCGTGAGCAACGTGCCGGCCGTGATGTTGCTGAAGTCGCTGGTCCCTGGCTTTACCGACCCGCACACGGCGTGGCTGGCGCTCGCCATGGCCAGCACCCTGGCCGGCAATCTCACCATCACCGGCTCAGTGGCCAATATCATCGTGGTGGAAACGGCCAAGCCGGACGTCCACATTGGCTTTTGGGATTACTTCCGCGCCGGCTTCCCCATTACCCTCCTGACCCTTCTGTTTGGATTACTTTGGCTCGCGTTAGCGCGATGACATTACGTAGGGCTGACCTTTAGATCAACAGGTGTAGCGGCGATTCGTAGGTCAGCAAGTGGTGGTACGGCACAAATGCGATCAGAAAGTCGGCGCTACGCTTGTTCGACTACCCCTTGGCCCGCGCTAGAACCAGGAGGTGAACAATCCGACCAGCCGACCGCAGTTCGGCCTTACGATTCCTGTGGGGTGGGGCTGTAACCAGGTCGATGGAGGCCGCTGTGATATGAGATTTGACATTTCAAAGCGCGACGCCGGTGGTAACTGCACCCTCCTGGTGGACGTCTATCATAGGGACCAATCTGATTTCGGACGAGGAGATATTATGATGAAAAGAATAAACTATTCTCTGGTATTAGCGTTCGCATGTGGGATGTTGCTGATGTTGGCGGGTAACGCTCTGGCCGCTGACGAGCCTGCAAATGTTGCCGGAAACTGGGAAATGTCATCCGAGGGCCCCAATGGGACCATGACCCAGACCCTCGCGATCCAGCAGGACGGCGGCACAATCAAAGGGACGCTGACCGGCCGTCGCGGTGAAGCGCCGCTGGAGGGGACCGTCACCGGGAACAAGGTGAGTTTCACCGTCAAGCGCCAGACCCAAAATGGCGACACCATGGTCATGGAATACACCGCTACGGTTGATGGGGATTCCCTGAAGGGGAAAGTGCACAGCGAGCGGTTCGGAGACCGCGATTTTACGGCCAAGCGCACGAAGTAGTGCGGGAAGTTCCTCCAGCCCGGCCATGAAGAGCTTGCTTCGCCGGGTATTCGTTCACAAACCTAATCGCGGAGGTGTGAGGGCGACTGGGTTTACCGCCCAATCAACTCGAGGATTTCGGAGTCTGGTTGGGTCCAAGCCGTGGCGCCCTCGTGGCTCAACTTCTGGCTGGCATCACTCCAGTGCAGGCGAGTTATGCGGCTGTCACCTTTCTCATAGGCATAAGTCTTCCCATCATCTTCGTAGAGAGCGAACTCGGCGTCAGCTCCGGGATAAACGCGCAGCCTGGCAATCTTCTGGACCTCGGTAGTGTTCTCGATCGCATCCCCCAGAGGCAAGATCGACCCGGCGCGAACAAAGAGCGGCAGCGTGTCAATGGGGGCGTCGGCTTGAATCCACTGCCCGCCGCGGACGCGTTCGTTGGTCCAATAGTTGAACCAATCGGCGCCGGCGGGAAGGTAAACCATGCGTTTCGTTGCGCCCTGTTCTGTCACCGGAGCAACCAGGAATGCCGGGCCAAACATGTATTCATCGCGGACGTCAGCCACTTTCGGGTCGCCCGGAAAATCCATAAACAACGCACGCATATAAGGCGCGCCGGTCTGGTAAGTGTTGTGGGCAAGCGAATAGATGTACGGCAAGAGCTGGTATCGAAGTTTCAGATATTTTTCCAGAATCGGCTCCGCCTGTTTTCCGTAGGACCAGACTTCGTTCGAGAGGCGGCTGCCGTGGGCGCGGAAAATCGGGAGAAACGCGGCATACTCGAACCAACGCGTGTAAAGCTCGGGATAGTCGTCGTATCCGCCCACGTTCTCGCGCGCGTCGGAAGGATCGAGCAGCGGCGCATGCGCGGGATGATGCTCGCTGGGCAAGTATTGCCAGCCGCCGATGTCCTGGGTCCAATAGGCCATGCCGGAAGCGGTGAAGTCGAGCCCGGTGGGAATCTGGCGCTTGAGCGTATCCCAGGTTGGATAAATATCGGACGACCAAAACATCGTTCCGTTGCGTTGCGCGCCCAAATAAGCATCGCGGGAAAGAATGAGGGCGCGATTGTGGATATCCCGCAAATGCCCACTATAGATAGAAGCAGTGTGAAATAGCGGGTAGACGTTGTAATACTGGGTGCCGGGTCCGATGGAGAAGTAACTGCCGTTGGGCGGCAAATCGGGCTCCGTCTCGTCGGCCCAGATCGCGTCGAACCCCTTGCTTATGATATTGTTACGAATCGTTTCCCAGTACCAGCGCGCGGCTTCCGGGTTGGTGGTGTCGATGTCCGAGCCGGCCCGGTCGTAGGGCAAGCCGTCGGTCGGGGTGCCGTCGGCGAGGTGTTCAAACCAGCCGTTCTTCAGCAGTAAGTCATAGAATCGAGAGCCCTTAGTAAATCGCGGCCAGACGCTGATCATGGTCTGGAAGCCCATTTTGTGAAGTTCGCGATTCATCGCGGCGGGGTCAGGCCACTTGTCGGGCGCAAAGTCCATTTCCCCCATTTTCGTGTAGTAGAACCAGTCCACCACCAAAATGTCCGCCGGAAGATGCCGCTCGCGATACCCCCTGGCCACCCCCAGCACCTCTTCCTGCGAAGCGTAGCGCTGTTTGCACTGGATGTAGCCGTAAGCCGCTTTCGGCAGCAGGGGGGTAGCTCCAGTCAGTAGCCGATAGCCCGAATAGATTTCGTCCAACGTCTTGCCGGCGATCACAAAGAAGGAGACGCGGTCGCCCACCTCGGACGTCCAGCGCGTCTGCTCGTTGAACCCCGGCTCGATGACCGTCTTGGAGGGGTTGTCCCAGACGATCCCATATCCGTAATTGGTTACCATGAAGGGCACGCACACGCTGGGGCCGCCCGTCGCCGTGTAGTCGTGCCAGCAATCCACGCGGTGTCCGCGATGGTCGAGGAAGCCTTCCTGGTTCTGGCCGAGGCCGTAGTAATGCTCATCATCGGGAGCAGCGAAGCTGGCGCCGACCTCGTAGAACGGTGGGTCGGACGGGCGCCGGTCGTTCAGCAGCCCGGCGTTGCCGTCTTTGTGGTTGGGCACAGACATCCACCAGCCCGTCATGTGGAGGAGCGTCTTGCCCTCCGGCGTCCGGAACGAAATATCTGCCCCGGGAGTCGAGCCGTTGAAGAACTTTCCAATATCGATCTGGGTCGCCATCGGCTTGCCGGGACGGTTCCGATCCATGCTGACGATCAGGCGGGAGGATTGGTAGACTTCACCTTGTTCGCTTTGCCGGCGCGCCCAATCCTCCGCCGCGGGAGTAGCCACGAATCCGTAGCCGGGCTTGGACAGGGCAGGGGCTTTGTTGAGGCTGAGGGTCACGCGAATGATATTCGGCGCGTAGGGTTCGAACACGATGGTGCTCCCGCTGCGATCCAAAATGACCGGAGAATCCTGGGCCTTGGTAGCCACCACCGAGACCAGCATGAGCAATAGCAGTTGCAAGGCTCGCCCCGGAAAAGGCGAGGGGTCTTTATGAGTTCGTGAACACGGCGGGATGAAGATAGCTGAATGAAGATTGAGACCAGACTGAGGTTCGTGCACTTTCGCACCCCCGTGACAAGTTGTGGCGTTGCGATCCGTTACCGGGCCCCGTTTTGCGTGGGCGCCCCCGTTCACATGCTTCCATATTTCATCCAGGCATCGACGATATCTTTCCCGCGGAAGGCCCAGGTACGTTCGTCGAGGCGTTCCACTCCCTCGCGCGGCCGGATATCGCGTTCGCCGCGCGTCGTGAATTCCACCTTTACTTCGACGGGGCCGGAAATGCGGTAAGGCTGGAACTCGCCGAGGCGTTCCATGGCGCGCTGAGCTTTCTGGCGAATCAATTCGCAAGCGGCCGGGTGGGGGAGCATGTAACCGGCCGTGCGGCTGACGCCGGATTTTACCTCTGCGCACTCGGCTTGGGGTATTAAATCGTGAAGCTCTGCGCAAGCGGCGGTGTCGCCGGAGAGCATGATGACGGGAATCCCGTAGTATCCCGCCAGCAACGCGCGCGCGCCGAGCTCGCCGGTGGGTTTCCCATTGACCCAGATATTCTCGATTCCCACCGAGTCGAACGAATGGCTCAAGATGCCGTTGCGCGCTCCGGCCATGGCATGCTGGCCGATAAAAATCACGGCGCTATAGGAGGAGTCGAGTTCGAGCGTGGGCGAAAACGGCCGGCCGGTCAGAAGCCGGGCCTTGGGGTGAATATCCAGGGTGGAGAGCGACTGGCCGGAGTCGTGCCCGTCGAGCACCACCACCTCCGTCGCGCCGCCCCCCAGCAGGCCGTCCACCGCCGCATTCACCTCGCCCGTCAGCAGCTTGTGGGACTCCTCCCAGCGCGGACTCTTGTAAGGAAGGCATTGCAGGTCGCTGTCAAAGATTCCGCTCACCCCTTCCATATCGGTAATCATGAAAACCTTTTTGGATTTGGAAGTCTGCGCGAAGGTCACTATTACGCCGGCGGCGAGCACGATGGCCAACACGACAAGTCTCTGGATTGCGCGGGGGATCATAAACCTCTCCTTTGCGAGCTGATGTTGTAAATCCGCCCGAGATCATAATCGATCGTGGGGAACTTGTCGCCGGATTCCACAGGATTCGACCGTGCGAATTCCCCAGTGCGAATGGCAGAACGTAAAGATGCAGTTTGGATCCCGCAAGGCGTGGCGAGGCGTTCCATAATCCGCAACCCCGGACGGGGCGACTTCAAAGTGATCGGAAATCTTTCGGACGTAGCGCGGGCGTCCCGCCCGCTGGCGCGTGGGCATCCTGCCCGCGCCATTCGCGAGAGCGGGACGCTCTCGCCCCAGCGGGCGGGACGCCCGCGCTACGCCCCATTTCTAATTACTGTGGCGCACACGTTCAACACCGCTGCGGTTATGAACATCGCGCGGGCAGCATCGAGATCAACATGCGGAATGGGGTGCCTGTTGGTATAAACTACGAACACGCGGCGCGGGGTGGCACAGGCACTCCTGCCTGTGCCCACAGAGGATGCACTCCACACCTTGGACACAGGCAGGAGTGCCTGTGCCACGCCACCTGCCGCCCATGATAGGCCTTGCACCCGCGTCCCCAAGCGGTCATTTCCCGATGTGGTGCCGCGGACGAGGGCCGAGTACTCTCACCTCTACTACCTACCTGCTTTGAGGCCCAGGACACGGTGGATCCTAAGCGCGAAGAACCGATCGCTCAAATTGAAAGGAAGTTGACCCTCAAGAGCGGGGCGCAATTGCTATTTACAGTCTGCTCGAGTGTGGTGGGAAAAGACGTATAATGGGAGGCTCCAAACGCTGAGATGAACCAATAACATGAAAATGTCGCCGATCACTAGAATCATCATCAAGAGATTCCGCAGCTTCCCGACGGCCACGCTCACTTTTGACAACCCTCTGTTTATAGTTGGCCGCAATGGCTCGGGAAAAAGCAATCTGGCGGATGTCTTCAGCTTTGTTTCTGAAACCATGGCGCAGCCCCTCCAGGCGGTGTTTGACCGTCGCGGGGGCATCGCGGCAGTCCGCAACCGAAGTTCGGGGCAAAGCTTTCCGCCGAACCTCGGGCTCGCCTTAGAGTTTGGTCCCGTCAACGGGATTCAAGGAGGGCGGTACGCTTTCGAGGTTAAGGCGCTCCCCAACTACGGGTATCGCATCGTTCGCGAGCAGTGCTTTGTACGAAAGGAGGACGGCAGGCATTGGTGGTTCGACAGGGTAGAAGGGTGGGATAGCAACGCGAAAGGACTGACTCCCGCCTTGGAGCCGTCCGCCCTGGCGCTTCCCCTGGTGGCTGGCGATGAGCGTTTTGCACCCATCTTTCGATTGCTGGGGGCGATGCGCGTCTATTCCATCGAACCCGCCCGGCTACGGGAAATGCAGGACCCGGATAGCGGCGTTACACTGAGGCCCAATGGTGGAAACGCCGCCAGCGTTCTGCAAGAACTGCTGCGGGGAGAAAACGGCAGTACGAACAAGGCTGAAATAAACAGGATTTTGGAATCCATTGTTCCGGCTACCAAGGCGGTCACCCCCAAGAAACATGGCAATAAACTCTCCATGAGCTTTTCGCAGGAATGGGGATCAAGAAAAAAGCTGACTTTCGACGCCTTCAACATGTCGGACGGCACGCTCCGTTCTGTTGGCCTTATTATGGCTATTTTTCAAAAGCCCAGCCCCAGCGTTCTGGTAATCGAGGAACCGGAGACGACGATTCACCCGGGGGCCTTGGGGGCAATTCTTGACCTGATCCGCAAGGCGGCGAAAACCATGCAGGTGGTGGTAACCACCCATAGCCCGGAGCTGCTCGATGCCAAATGGATTACCGGCCAGAACCTGCGCATTGTGTCATGGGAGGCAGGAGCGTCCCACCTGCTGCTTCCTTCCGAGGCGACGCGAAAGGCCATGCGTGAGCACTTAATGGGTGCGGGGGAACTGCTGCGGTCGAATGCCCTGCATTCCGAAGAATTGTTTTCGGCCGCCACCGACCTGAGCCAAGGGGATCTCTTCGAGACGCTGGCATGAAGATTTATGTCCTGGTGGAAGGCCACGGCGAGGTGGAAGCCGTGCCGGTTCTCCTGCGCCGGCTGCTGGCGGAAGCGCAATGCTATGGCATCGGTGTGGGACCTCCCATCCGTCGATCCCAATCGCAGCTTCGCAACCAGGAGGGAATTCAACGTGGGGTCAGGGTCGCACTGCTTCAACCCGACTGTTCGGCGGTGGTGATCCTGTTTGATGGCGAGGATGATTGTCCCAGGGAACTGGCAGCAAGAGTATGGGAGTGGGCACAAGCGGCTGCTGGGAATACACCCTGCGATGTGGTGATTGCCTACCGCGAGTATGAAACCTGGTTTCTGGCGGCGCTTGAATCGTTGCGCGGAAGCCATGGCATTCGCCCTGACGCCTCGGCCCCGGCGAACCCGGAGTCAAGGCGCGATGCCAAAGGAGCGCTGGAAGATTTCATGCCCGCCGACCGCGCCTATTCGGAGACCGGCGACCAGTCGGCCATGAGTGCGCTCTTCGATATGGCGCTCGCCCATCGTCGCAATCGGTCCTTTCGCAAGTTGGTAAAGGCGCTTGGTGACGTTCTCACGCAACTCGGCCAGCCCCTTCCTGCCTGGCCCCCAGCCGCGTGGCACTCTGACCAAGGCCTCCAAACCCCATGAGCAACAAACAAAGACTGGAACTAAGGTGGGTTGGGAAGCAGCGTGGAAGTGGACGTCCGTTGGCCTCCTCCGCGGCTCGTCATCTGGCCCCCGTGTACGGAGTGGCTTTCCCATGGCCATCAAACGCGGGTGCCCTGACCGGCGGCGTGGCACAGGCACTCCTGCCTGTGACCAAAGCGGATGCAGTCTACACCATGGACACAGGCAAGAGTGCCTGTGCCACGCGACCTGCCGCCCATGATAGGCCTTGCACCCGCGTCCCCAAGCGGTCATTTCCCGATCTAGCGCCGCGGAGGAGGGCCCGGTAGGCCCACCTCCGCGCTACCTGCTTTATCGGATCATATCTCACCCGGTCAACAAACACCGGGCATATCGCCGGCAATGATCGAGGACAGGTCCGTCTGCTGGGCTTTTGCCCGGTTGCGTGGTCACGTGTACGGGGAGGCCGTTTCTCAGCCAAGTGGATTATTTCCGAGTGCCCCGTCGATCGCCCAGAACTTCGGATCGTCCCTGCAGAATCGTCGATAAGCATTAGGCGACCAGGGAGGACCAATCTGCCGAATATGAGACACCCCCAGCAAGATTCATTACTGTGCTGACCCCGGCTTGACAAACAGCGAGGCTTGCTGTTATTGTCCTTTTTAGAGCCTTGCATTCTGATGCGGGACAGTGTAAGAGTGGAGGTACCAATGTATAAGGATTCTCTCTCCTCTTTGGCGGATCATGTCGTGAATGTGGCCTCAGTCCCACAGCGAAGCCCCTTTCGTTATCCAGGGGGCAAAACTTGGCTCGTACCCTACGTGAGGCTCTGGCTTTCTTCCATAACCCCGCCCTTACAGGAACTCATGGAGCCGTTTGCTGGGGGCAGGATCGGTTATCTTTCTACCCGGCTGCGAAGGAGACCCTCCTCATGAATCCTCCGAGTGGGCGTCCTGCGAGGAGTATCTGCACAATCCTCCGCAAGCATCTCGGACAACGAACTGTCCTAGGTGTAGCGATTCCCATATTGGCGGATCACATCCGCGCGGCGAAGATCGGCAAGGGCGCGAGGGGACTCACGGAAAAGGACATAGAATCCGGCTTTAAGCAGTTGGCCGGCAAGTACATTAGGAGCGATTACCATTCTACTTATATCGACCGACGGCTCGGGCAGCGCGGCTTTCTTGAACTCGTGGGGGACAGGTACAAAATTCGCGAAGGGCTTCTCGCGGAATTGAGTGTTGAACAATTAGAACACCTCCACAACGAACTGGTGGATTCATTACGGTCCGCGTTCGAGCAGCGGCAAGCGGTCATCAAGACGCTTGAAGAGGCGTGTTCCCTCCCGAAGGAATGTGTGTCCGAACGATACGCCCTTGTCGATACCTACCTCTCTCAGTTGACTGGAAACCGCGGTGAGATGTTCGAGGTTGTGTCTTTCGCTGTTCTTCGCGAATACTTTCGTACCTTTGGTTTCCTCCTCCAGCGTTTTTCCACAACTCACGCAAATGACGGCGGGATGGACTTTGTCGGTGGAGAGGCGATCTACCAAGTAACCACTGATGAGAGCATGCAGAAGGTCCGGAGGGACTTACAGAAATCCCCGGGGACAAAGCGTGTACTGGTGCGGCCCAGGGTGACGGAGGAAATTACGGAGCTTTCTGAGGCTGATGTTCTTGAGGCAATCGATCTAAAGGATCTACTGAACCACTTTATCGCGTGGTTGCTTTGCCGTGATAATCGGACAAAGCAAGCGAAACACCTCCAGCAAGTAATCCAAGTTGCATTGGAAGAGTTCCGGCGCGAAAACAGGGCCGAAACTGTGTGATGCTTTGCGGCTCTGGGAGGACTATATGTGGCGCTGCCCTAAGTGCAGAGGCAGAGTGCGGATATTCGGTGTTCGTACGACTGTGATTGTAGGTCCTGACGGGACCGATATCGACGGCGACATAGAGTGGGATGAGGACAATGAAGCCGAGTGCGTTGCATGCGAGTGGCATGGCACGGCAGAAGAGACCCAGGAAGTATTGGAACCTCGTTGAGCAATCGTTCCCTCGCGAACAAGGCAAACGCCGGACGAGCGAAAGAAGATATTCTTCCGATATTTCCCCGCCTTCAAACTGTCAAGACACTCGCCTGTAGTTGCGGCATCAGTCGCTTCGGTCCGCTGCTACGGTAGTCAGGCGTCCGAATGCCAACGGGGAATGGTAGCCCCTGATCACTTGACCTCGCCATAACAGCAAATTTCCTGCTTATCGACGGGCCAGAAAAGTAGACTGCTTGAATCTCGAGAGCCGCCCAACTCAAGGGGTCCTTGGAGGGGTGCACCAGCACGCTGTCGATTCTCCCGACGTCCTCCGCGTCGGCTCCGCCGGGATCGTCGCCATTGGGCATGCTCTCTTGGCCTAAAAACCCAACCTCGCTAACTATCAGTGGCTTAGGGCACCCAAGCAGAGTCTCGCCGATCCAATTGAAGATGAACCCTCCTTGCTTGAAACGGTGCGGGCAAGTTGTCACGAGAGGATTTTCTCTTCCGGTCGGCCAAGAAACGCCCTGAGTTTCTTCGTCTAATTGATAACGGCGCAGCGAGCATACCCCGCCAGCTTTTGTGCAGAGAACCTGACTCTCGGGTGTACTCCTAAACGGGCACGCAAACTTTGGTCTCCTTTCTTTCTTCAATCCTTGGACACGCGCCTGTTCTTGGCGTTGCTCGGGCGCAAGACGGACAAATGATCTGCCGTACCATTCACCGATGCCATATCGGGTCTTTACGGTGGGCGCTTGTGCCTTGTTTTTATGCTTCCCCTTCGCCGACATTTTGCTTCCTCTTTTCTTCCCAGGGGGGGAATTCACGGCTTTGGTTTGCTGGGGCGTCCGCCACCTCGCGTCTTACGTAGAGACTGAAGCCGACGAAAGTAGTCCGTCCCCCGGAGAGCCGTCTTTCTTCCGCCAATGTGTCCGGCATGAGCGACGATCAAGCGATCTGGAATTGACTTCCCGCAGTGGGGGCACTTAAACACAGGCGGTATCCCAATTGTACCGTGGTAAGCGGAATGGCTTCCCCCTATCAAACAGCTGCATCGCACGAATGAAACGGCGGAACTCCTCGACTTCGCGGTTTCGACACGCCTCGGGGCGAGTGCGTAGAATCCTTTGACACCAGCCTGTAGTACTGGGAAGATCTCGAATACCTAATCGCCGGCCCTCATCATCTCCCGCCCAAAGACTCCGAAGATAAGCCCACTGATCGCGCTCGGAGATGAAGGACTTTACTTCCGAAATCTCTTTCAATACAGACGCAGGGGGCTCAATGATGCTCAGTACGCCGAACGTTCTACTCAGGTCGGAAACCGACATTGGAACGGCGGGCCGCCGTTCACTTCGCCAGAGCGACGAGGGTGACCTGCGTACCCTGCTTATCTCTCTCTGAACCGCTGCACGGAAGTTCGAGTCAGAGACGTCAACCAGGGTGAATTCAGACAAAGCAAACGTAGCCCAGGTCTGGCGTCGCAACCGCTCCCAATCGGGATTTTCGAGCATCCAGTCGTATAGGATTCGGAACCAAAACCGCTGTGCCCGCGATGAAAAACGCTCGACAAGAAGCAGCATTACCGGCTGAATATCAAGACGTTCGATCCAATTGACAAACACTTTCGTTTTAACTTTGAACACGGTCGCGAGCTTCACCTGGATGGCAAAACTAAACGGATCCCCATAACTCTCCTTGAGTTCGGCAACGAAATCCACACCGGAATCGGGCACGAGTTTGGAGATCGTGAAGTAGGGCAGAAGAAGATCGGCGGCCAGCGCTTCGCCAATCGCTCCCGTACTCACCGATTGCGAGCCCATGGTAACCCCCAGCAAAATCATACACCATCTGAATCGCGGGGCAAACTCCCGCGGGGCGAATGGTATGATTGCGGTGGGATGGTCGCCACCCGGAAGCAATCCGAGCGCCCACTTTGACGGTAAGTCTTAACCGTGGATCTGGCCTGCGTTCGCAAAATTAAGGGTTAGTCGCGGCAAGCCGAACAAAAATTGCGAAGCTCGAGGCCGAAGGCGTCAGTTTACGCGTTTTTTCGTTCCTCCATATAGGCGCGGAGCAAAGCGTTGATGCGGGTTTGATAGCCTGACCCCTGGCTTCTATACCATTCCACCACATCGCTATCGATCCGTAGCAAGCTCGTAGCGCAGACGTAAGCGCGGTTTGGTTTCGTCTGCGGCTCTTCATCTACCCACGGCGTTTACTTGCTGCATGTCAATGAACTCTTAAGGGCCGCGGAGGAGGGCCGAAGGCGCCCACCTCCGCGCTACCGGGCTCCTAAAGGCTTTGAGCTGGTCGTAATGCCTGCCCCGCAGAGGCCAAAGATAGAGGTTTCTATTTAATGGCTTTTTGGAAAAGTTGGTCGGCGAGCTTCGGGTCGAGGGTTTTCAATTTCTCGTAGACCGTCTTGACCTCTGCTGCCTTGCCCTGCTTTTTGTACACCAAGCCCAGTAAGTACCACGCCCGTGCCAAGTCCGGTTTAAGCCGGACGGCCTCCTGCAAGGCACTGGCTGCCTCGGGATAGTTTCCAAGGTTGGTGTAAGCAGCGCCCAGGCCGTTCCACGCCTCGACGAGATTGGGATTCAGGCGTAGGGCCTCGCGATACTCCGCCATCGCACCGTCCCAGTCACCCTTCCCGGCCAGCGCGGTACCAAGGCCATAGTGCGTCGCGTCCTTATTGGGGTTCAGGCGCAGCGCCTCACGGTACTCCCCGGTCGCGCCGTCCACGTCGCCTTTGCTCGCCAGCGCATTGCCGAGGTTGACGTGCGTGCCTTCATCCTTGGGGTCCAGGCGTAGCGCCTCACGGAATTCCGTGATCGAACCGTCCACGTCGCCTTTGCTCGCCAGCGCGTCGCCGAGGTCGAGGTGCGTGATTTCATCCTCTGGGTCCAGGCGCAACGCCGCACGGTACTCTGCGATCGCGCCGTCCATGTTGCCTTTGCTGGCCAGCGCGTCGCCGAGGTTGACGTGGGTGACTTCGTCCTCGGGGTTTAGGCGCAGTACCTCGCGGTATTCCGCGATCTGCCCGTCCAGATCGCCCTTGCTCGCCAGCGCGTCGCCAAGATAAAGGTGGGCATTGACGAGATTCGGATTCAGGCGTAGGGCCTCGCGATACTCCGCAACCGCACCATCCCAGTCACCCTTCCCGGCCAGCGCGACACCAAGGCCGTAATGCGCTGCGTCCTTATTGGGGTCCAGGCGCAGTGCCTCACGGTATTCTGTGATCGCCCCGTCCACGTCGCCTTTGCTCGCCAGCGCGTCGCCGAGGTTGACGTGCGTGAATTCATCCTTGGGGTCCAGGCGCAGCGCTTCACGGAATTCCGTGATCGCACCGTCTAGGTCGCCTTTCCTCGCCAGCACGTCGCCGAGGTTGACGTGCGTGCCTTCATCCCTGGGGTCGAGTCGCACCACCTCACGGAATTCCGTGATCGCACCGTCCACGTCGCCCTTGCTCGCCAGCGCGTCGCCAAGATAAAGGTGGGCATTGACAAGATTCGGATTCAGACGCAGAGCTTCGCGAAACTCCGTAATCGCACCGTCCCAGTCACCCTTGCCTTTGAACGCGGCGCCGAGGCCGAGGTGCGCTTTTTCACTATCGTGATTCAAGCGCAAGGCTTCACGGTATTCGGCGATCGCGCCGTCCAGATTACCCTTCGTTGCGAGAGCGGCACCGAGGCTGATGTGCGCGTCCTCGTTCTTCGGATTCAAGCGCAGAGCTTCGCGGTCCTCCGTGATTTCCCCATCCCGGTCGCCCATGTTTCCGAGCGCCACGCCAAGGTTGTAGTGGGCCATGGCATTACCGGGGTTAAGGCGCAACGCCTCGCGGTACTCCGCCATGGCCCTGTCCTGATCGCCCTTCCGCCATAGCGCCGCGCCCAGGAGGAAATGCGCCCGATCATTCGTCGGGTTCAGGCGCAAGGCTTCCTGCTCCTCGACGATCGCGCCGTCCACGTCGCCTATGCTCGCCAGCGCGTCGCCGAGTATGGAGTGCGCCTGCTCATTCATCGGGTTCGAACGCAGAGCCTCGCGCTCTTGGAGGATGACTCCATCCCAATCCCCCTTGGTCAAAAGCGCCTCGCCGAGGTAGCGGTGCGCCTCGCCATTTTTGGGGTTTAATCGTAGCGCCTCGCGCTCTTCCGTGATCTCGCCATCCCGGTCGCCCTTCTTTCCGAGCGCGATGCCGAGGTTGACGTGCGCTTCTTCCTTATCGGGGTCCAGGCGCAGTGCCTCGCGGAATTCCGCGATCGCCCCGTCCCAATCGCGTTTGCCACAGAGCGCGACGCCGACGTTGTAATGCGCCTGATCGTTGTTGGGGTCCAAGCGTAGCGCCTCGCGGCCGGAGGCCGCCGCGTCGTCCCACTTCTCTTGCTTACCCAGGACATAGATCAGGCTCGAATAAAGGTCAGCATTCTGGGAGTCGAATCGCAAGGCCGCGCGATATTCCCGCTCAGCCTCCGCGTACTGTCCCTCTTTGGAGAGTTCCGCTCCGCGCATCACGTGCTGCATCACTTGGGCCTGCCGCGCCTGCGCCGCCGGATCAACAGTGGCGGGCTTCGTCACCGTGGCGCTCTTGAGCGCGGTAATGAGTTCCTCGTCGCCTCCGCCCAGGCGAACTTGCTGGAGATAGTCGTCCGCAGGCTCAAAATCAATGCCGCGCTCCCGCACCAACGAAGACACCCGATGGTTCGGCACCTGGGCTGCCAACAAGAAAATGACTTGCAATTGGTCGAGTGGTTTTTTCGCCCTCGCGGGCTCGGGCGGCTTCGCCGCTCGTAGCGCCTTAAGAAATGCCTCGTTCGCGCCTGCGGCCTTAAGGCCCTGGAGGAAATCCTCTGTCGGGGCGAAGTCAATCCCTCGCTGGTCGATCAGCTTCGCGCCCGAGTCATCACCCAAACCGGACCGCACCAATCCTTGCACTTGGTCTTGGGTCAAAGGCGTGTGCTGCGCCCTTGCGGGCAAGGCAAGAATTGAGAGGACCAAGATGATGACAATGGTGCGTTGGCTCATCTGCTCCTCCAAGGAAGCGGGGGAGGAAGTGGTGGTCTAGGTTACCGAAAGGCACATGCAAAGGCAAGGCGGGCATGAGATTTGCGAGGACAGGAATGCGCTCAGGATTGGTCCGGCGTTGCTCCGCATTCAATTGGGAGGGTGCAGCTTGCCCACGCGCACAGTGAGAGGGTCCTTATCGACGCTGACGATCAGGGAAACGTTGGCTGAGCCGGGGCGTGCGACATGAAAGTGGACTAGCGGATGTAGCGCGGGCGTCTCGCCCGCTGGGGCGAGGGCATCCTGCCCGCGCATTCTTGGCGGGAGCGGGACGCTCCCGCGACAGCGGGCGAGACGCCCGCGCTACATCCAGGGGGTCTGCCCCTTCACTCTTATGTCGCACACCACCCTGCGCATTTCCTTCGCATCAATATATAATTGAGACTCAAATTCTCTGATGGATCCGGGAGAAATGAAAAAACCATTCGTGTCTTTGTTTTTGAGGCCCCAAGCCATATTCCTTTTTCTTCTTTTATTCTTCATGACCAGCGCCGCTGGGATTTGCGCCGCTTCCGCGTTTCCGTGTGCGGGCAGCCTGAACGTCAGCCGATTCCGGCTGTTGATTGAGCCGGCAAAGGGCGGCACGGCACTGCCGCTGCAAGAAATCAACATCATTGAAGCCGGCGAAAAGGTGAAGTACGAACCCCTGCACATTCCACCCGCCATCCGCGACCGGGCCAGGATCGCACTCTTAGTGGTTGCCGCCCCCAAAGCCAAATCGCAGGATGACGGGAAGGGGAAAACAGATCCAGGCAAGGATGACGAGGAGAAAGAGGAGAGCGCGAAAGACGAGAAGAAGAAGGCGAAGCAGGATATCCACGTGCTTGCGGCCCTGCCGGCGAAAGACCCGCAGGAGTGGGAGATTCCGGCGCGCGCCAGCGTGGTGGGCGTTGTCTTTGGGCCGCACGGACTGGATGTGAAAAAGGTCAGCTCGATGGTGATCAAGAATCCTGACCTGATTCCGCAGTTGACCGAATACGCCGAGGAAACGGCCAAGGTGGGAGCTTTGGTTGAGGCACTCACGGAGTACGAACAGCAGCCGGACCCGACCCGCGACGTCAATGCCGCGCTCGCGGGGTTTGGGACCAATTACAACGTGGCAATCCCCAAGATTGACACGACCCAGCCCACCAACCAACAGGCCGCCATGCTGATGCAGGCGATGATGCCCTCGTTGCAGACTTTCGATCCGATTACGGCCAGCCCCACGGGAGTCGTGGCGCAGTCGGCGGGTTTGGCGGGGGCAGTGACGACAATGTTTTTTGGCTCACCGGTGGGGCTGGCGGCGGGCGGCGCGGCACTTTTCTTGAACATGCGCACCCTGGTTTTCCCCGGCACCGATTTCCGCTCCGCCTTCACCCAACCTTTCCAGACCACCGGCTTGGCGCTCTGCGCGAAGAACGAGCCGGATAAGCCCCGCACGCGGGTAGCATACCTGTGGATGATGAAAGTCCCCAATGCTGAGGCGCCCACAGTCGCTCTCCATGAGACTGAGTATGTGCCCATCGGCGGCAAATCCACCTTCAAAGTTCCCCTCGGCAAGCCTGCGGAAGGCAGGCTTTTGGCGCGCGCGCACGGCTGGGAATTGGTTTCGGGCAAGACCCACGCCGACGTTCCCGTTAAGGTCCAAGTCGGAACGCCGGATGATTCCCTGGATCTCGATCTGACGCAAACCAAGCTGCCACCGGGGGAATATCACTTGGCTGCCCTTTGGGATTGGGAGCCCCTTCAGGTGAAGGGCGATGTCGATTTGCGGCCGTTGGGCGACTTCAGCAAGGCGAAGGTGGCCCCGGAATCCGCCGACCACTTGCTGGAAGGTGTGGGCTTGGTGAAAGCACAACTGACCGGCACGGATTTTGAGTTTGTCGATAAAGTGGCCATGGCGAAAGCGGGAGATAAAAAGGCCACGCCCAAAGAAATCACGTTTAATTTACCCAAGGGCAATGCCCAGGGTGACCAGGAAAGCATGGAAGTGGAAGTCGATACGTCGGCATGGGAAACAGGCAGCTACCGCTTGATTTTGACTCAAACGAACGGGTCTTCACACGACGTTGACCTGGTGATTCATCCCCCTAATCCCACGCTCGAGGATTTGCCTCTGCGCGCCAACCTGGGCGAGTCGCAGCAGACGGTGGTCTTGCGGGGGACGCGACTCGAGCGGATCACGCGCGTCGTCAGTCCTGAGGCGGTGTGGGAGCTCGCGCCGGTGAAGCCCGATGCGCACGATTTGAAGGAGCGTAAAGCGACGGTCAAGCTCCAGTCGGAAGCGCATCGAGGAGAATTGTTGGCCGCGAGCGTTTCCGTGGAGGATATCCAAACCCCACTTCTTTTTTCCCAGGCGCTACAGGTGGCGGGCCCACGCCCTAAGATCGCAGGCGTTAGCATGTCGCTCGCCCAGCAGCCCGATGTACTCCTTAGCGAAGGGGAAATTCCGGCAGGGGCGCCTGTCAGCTTTTCGCTGCTGACCCATAACACCGACGCGCACCCCACCCTGAGTTTGATCTGCACCAATGAGGGTTTCCTCAAAACCCCGCTGGTCTTGCACCCGGGAGACAGGACCGCCACCGGGCAACTGGATTTCGCCGGGGAGGAGGGGTTGTTTCTTTCCGTCGATCCCGGGGTGGTCGGCCTGTCCGGATGCCAATTGGCCGCCATCATTAACACGGAAAGCGCGGGGAGCTCCGACCCAACCGCGCTGGGCCGCCTCATCCGTCTGCCCCACATTGAGAAGTTTGCGCTGACGGATGATAAACTCAACTCCACCCTTTACGCTGGGATTCTTACCGGTATCGATCTGCAAATCATCGAGAAAACGGGCTGGGACCCCAAAACGGGATATCCCGTGCAAGGGATTCCCACCCCAGTGCTAGGCAGCAATACTCAGGAACAAACTTTGAAAGTGGAATTGCCGTGGCCGCCGCCTTCGCCCCATGCACCGATTTACGTCTGGCTGCGCGGCGAAACTTCGGGGCGGCTTACGGACGTGAAGTATTGAAAAAAAGTCGTCAGTTATCAGTCTTCAGTAACAACCTTCGGGCGCGGCCGCTTTTACTGACGGCCGAAAACTGATTACTGATGACTTCTATTCGACGACTTCTTCCCCCGCCTAAAGCTGAATGCTTCCTGCACTCAACACCCCGCGTTGTTGCAGGGGCACAACGTCGCGTTGGCCGTAGCCGGTATAAATCTGGCGTGGGCGGGCGATTTTCTGTTCGGGATCTTTTACGAGCTCGTCCCATTGCGCCAGCCATCCGGCCGTACGCGGAATGGCGAACAGGACCGTAAACATATCCGGCTTGAATCCCATGGCCTGGTAAATGATGCCGGAATAGAAGTCCACGTTGGGGTAGAGCTTGCGTTTGATGAAGTACTCGTCTTCTAGTGCGATGCGCTCGAGTTCCAGGGCGATTTCGAGCTTGGGGTTCTTGCCGGTGATTTCAAAGACTTGCTCGGCGGCCTTCTTGATGATCTGGGCGCGCGGGTCATAGTTCTTGTAAACGCGGTGGCCAAATCCCATCAGCTTGCCCTTGCCCGCCTTGATGGCGGCGATGTAAGAGGGGATATTGTTCTTCGAGCCGATTTCGTCGAGCATCTTCAACACTTCTTCATTGGCGCCGACATGCAGTGGGCCGGAGAGCGCTGCGGCCGCCGCTGCTGTAGACACAAAAGGATCCGCTTGCGAACTCCCCACCGAGCGCATGACGTTGGCGCTACAGTTCTGCTCGTGGTCGGCGTGCAGGATAAAGAGGATGTCGAGCGCGCGAGCCATCACCTTGTTCGCCTGGTATTTGGGCTCGGCCATTCTCCACAGCATGTTCATGAAGTTTTCTGTGTAGCTCAGATCATTGTCGGGGTAAACGTAGGGGTATCCCAGGCCGTGCCGGAACGTATAAGCAGCGATGGTGGGGACTTTACCGATCAGGCGAGCGATCTGGAGCCGGCGCGATTCGGGGTCGTGCACATTGCGGGCTTCGGGATATATGGTGGCCAGGGCCGCCACCGTGCTGATGAACATGCCCATGGGGTGCGCGTCGTAACGAAAGCCTTCCAGGAAATGCTTGGTCGATTCGTGCAGCATGGTGTGATAAGTAATGTTGTTGATCCACTCTTTCAATTGCGGAGCCGTGGGCAACTCACCTTGCAGCAGCAAATAGGCGACCTCGAGGAAGGTGCATCTCTCCGCCAGTTGCTCAATCGGGTAGCCACGGTAGCGCAGAATGCCTTTGTCCCCATCGATGAAGGTAATGGCGCTGTGGCACGAGGCCGTGTTCATAAATGCCGGGTCGTAGGTCATCAAGCCGAAATCGTCCGGGCCGGTTTTGATCTTGCGTAAATCCATGGCGCGGATGGTGCCCTCGTGAAATGGAACTTCATAAGTCGTGTTGGTACGTTTGTCCAGAATGCTCAGGCCATCGTTCTCCATGATTTTTCCTCCTCACCATTGCTGGGTGGCCACTGCTTGGCTTGCCCTCGGGTACGCTCGGGCCGCAGCGGCGTGGTGGAGATTATATTTACATTTGCCTGCATTTGCTCAGGAGATTTGTCAGATTTTCTTAGAAATGCCCAAGAAAAGGGACAATTTATCTGCTCTTCAATGTTTGTGTCCATGTAAGTGAGGGTGCGAATGCGTTTCGCCTGTGGCATGAATGTGCCGATGGGCGTGGATGAGATTGGTTTGTTCGAGCAATGACGTCTGGTGCAGGATTTCCGCGGGTGTTCCTGCCGCCACAACGCGGCCTGTCTGAAAAACAATGCATTCATCGGCAATGTCCTCCACGATGTCGAGGTCGTGCGTGGTGGTGACCACGGTCTTCGCTCCCCCGTATAGGCCGACCAGGAAATCGATCATCTGGCTGGCGCTCTTGGGATCAAGCGCCGCCGTGGGTTCGTCGAGCAGCAGCACTTCGGGATCAAGCACCAGCACGGAGGCCAGCGTCACGCGCTTCTTCTCTCCCGTGGAGAGGTGATGGGGCGAGCGGTCCCGGAGGTGAGCAATCTTCATCACCTCCAGCATTTCTTCCACAGCCGCACGGACTTTTTCCCTGGGCCACTGAAGCTGCAACGGTCCAAATGCGACTTCATCGAACACGGTGGGGGAAAACAGTTGAACGTCGGGGTTCTGAAACACCAGGCCCACGCGCCGCCGGAACGGATAGGCAATGTCAGGATTCTGCAAGCGTTCCTCGGTAAGCGGCTCACCACAGAACACGACCTCGCCCTTTTGCGGAAAGGCCAGTCCATCCAGCACCCGCAGCAGGGTGGACTTGCCGGAGCCATTGGCTCCCATCAGCGCCACTCGCTTGCCGGGCGGAATGGCAAGGCTCAGGTTGTCGAGCGCCGTCACCTGGTTGTAGCGAAATGTGACCTCACGAACGTCAAAGACCGGAACAGGCATAAGGTTTTCGGTTTTCGATTTTGGAGTGTTGGGGCGAACTGTGCTCGCCCCAAGGCCGGACGCCGTTCGGCCCAACGGTCTATAACGCAAATCTCAATTCCAAAATGTAGCCCGCCGTCATCTCCCGTAATAAAGCGCCCCCGCAGCCAGCGTGGCAAAAATCGCCAGCATGATCCAATCAAGCGAGGCGGTACGAAAATCATCGAGCATGGCGACCTCGCCGCGGAACCCCCGGGCCAGCATGGCGCTGTAAACGTCGCCCGAGAGTTGCAGCGTCTTCGACATCAAAACACCCACGCTCGATGCGGCCAAGCGGCGGCGATCGGGCCCTTTCAACTCGCCCACCATGCGGCTGCGGCGCGATTCCAGCATATCGCGAGCGCTTTCCAGCAGGAGGAATATATAGCGGTAAGCCATTCCCAAGATCACCACCAGCACCACCGGAACCCGCAACACGCGCAGCGCCTTCAAGACGTGGGGCCACTGCGTGGAGAGGATCAGCAATACCGAAAGGGTCGCCGCGGTTTCAACCCGGGCCATTAGGTATCGCGCACTCATCAGTCCTTGCGCGGTCAGCGGCCAACCCAGTCCTGGAAGGCGCCAGACCACCCCGCCGGGAATGACAAAGGGCGCGGGCAGGGCGATGATACCGGTGAAAAGGAGCACCGGAATCCAAACCCGCTTGGCCAAAAGCAGCGGCGAAACGCGCGAGGATACCGCGAGCGAGAGCGCGACCAGAAACACCGCGCCGATCACCCAGAGCTTGTGAGCGGTCGCGGCGGCAATGATCAGGCCGAGGATGCCGATGACCTTGACGCGTGGGTCCAGACGCTGAAGCAAGCCGCGCGCCTTGGCCAGAGCTTCGGCGCGAAGCGCATGGTCCATGGCGTTTAGAAAACCGGCGAGAGTGCGCTCAAGAAAGTTCATGACGGTCTAAAGCAGTGACAAGTGACAAGTGACCAGCGAAACTTCGCACCGCGCTCGCGTGGCCTGACACCCGACACCTGGCACCTGACACCTAGTTTTTGCTCTTCCCCCGCGCAGCCAGTGAGCCGGCCGCGAGCGACACCAGAATGATGGCGCCGGAACCGAACATGGCGGAGAGTGCATAGCCCACCGCCGGACGACGCACAAACGACGGCGCGTATTGCGGGAAAGGCGCGGTCCACACCGAGGAGAGGCGCTCCAGGCCCCGCGGTGGCTGCACGGGCGGTGGCGCGTTCTGCGAGGCCATGGCCATTTTCTCTCGTGCTTGGCGACTCGAAAAATCCCGCGCACTCCACTCGCCCCAGGCGGTCCCGGCGGCCAAAATCCCCAGAGGCGTCAGGACCATGAGCAGAGCCAGCCCGATCCAAAGCGGGCGCACGGTGGGCCACATGCCTGGGCTTTCCGTGGCCGCCAACTCCACGTCGTCGGCCAAGCTGCCGGGCGCCGTAAGCTTTAGAAGGGTTGGATTGGTTCGCTGGAAGTAAGCCACCACTCCCGCGGATAGTACCAGTTCCGCGAGGCCGGCAAACGTCAAGTGGCCGATCATCATGGCGGGAATCGAAATGCTTAAAGAATAGGGAGCGTATAGCGGCGCGCCACTCGGGTCCTTGAAGAAGAGCGGCTGAATCCCGAACTCCACCGCAGCGCAGAACGCCGAAGCATTGATCGCCGCGTAACCTGCCAGAGCCCCGGCCACGACCCTCCGCGAAGAGGTCAGAGCCGCGCGTCCCGCCGCCAGCCGGTAAACAGCATAGGCCACGAGCGACCCTACAATTGCCATGTTGAAGCAGTTGGCCCCGAGCGTCGTAATGCCCCCGTCCCCAAAGAAGACGGCCTGTATCGCCAGGGCAATAGAGATGGCAAGAATCGAGGCCCACGGCCCCAGGATAATAGTAGCAATCCCGACGCCCACCGCGTGTCCCGTGGTGCCGCCAGGAAGGGGCAAATTGAACATCATAATGACAAAGGAGAGCGCCGCCATCACCGACAGCAAAGGCACCAGCCGCGTCGTGAGGCTCTTCTTCACCCGGTGCAAGGCGGTGTACCAGAACGGCGCGGCGGCTCCATAGAGAACCGCGCAGGTCGAGGGGCTGAGATAACCATCCGGGATGTGCATGTTGGCTTTCTGAAACTTCGTCAGCAGAGGCGCCGCCGGCGCTTGGTACAGACCGCCATTGTATCCTATTCCACTAAAGTTACGCGGCGAGGGAATGGTAGTGCGGGATTGCCAATTTCTGAGCGAGTCGTCCTCCTACTCGCAGCGCAGAGCTATCGCCGGATCGAGCCGGGAGGCCCGCCGAGCGGGCAGGTAGGCGGCGACAAGGGTCACCACCAGGAAAAATAGCAGCACGGCCGCGTACATCTCCGGCGACCCGGCCGCTTCGGTCTCCGTAAGCGACCGCAAGGTTTTGTTTGCGGCCAACCCCAGACCGAGACCGCCTGCCAATCCTGCCACCACCCAAAGGCTCGTCACCCCCAGAACCTCCTTGATGATCGCGCCTCGGCTGGCGCCCAACGCCATGCGAATGGCAATCTCGCTAGTCCGCTGGGAGACCAGAAAGGAAATCACGCTATACATTCCTGCCGCCGCCATGGCCACCGCGAGGACCGCGAACGCGCCAATCAGGTAGACGTCGAATCGGGGCTCAGTCAGCGAATCCGCAATCAGGTCGTTCATCGTCTGGACACCAAAGACGGCCTGATCGGGGTTGGCGGACGCAATCGCCGCCTTCACCTGTTTCAGCAGTTGCGCCGTGGGCATCGTCGAACGCACCAGCAGATGCACATTCGGCCAAGAGATTTGCAGGAAAGAATAATAGCATTCCGGAGATGGTTTGGTTTCCAACCGATCCGCGCGGACGGTGCCCACCAAGCCGACGATGGTGATGGGCCCCTCAGAGTCGGCGATCTGCTTGCCGACGATATTGGGTCCCAAGCCGAAGTGGCGGGCGAACTCTTCATTCACAATTCCCACGGTGATCTTCCGTCCCGCGTCGCTAGGGCGGAAGGTGCGCCCGGCAAGCAGGGGAATGCGCAGCGTACGGAAGTAATCCGGGCTGATCTGATGCGACCAGCCGAACGTGCCGGGGTCCGACATTCCTACGAGCTGAATCGGACCGCCCCCGCGCGCTGGACGCAGCGGCGGTCCGGTCACGGTGGCGGCCGCCTCGACGCCCGGGATGGCTTCGACTTTATCGACGTACTGCTGAAGCGCCACACCCGCTCTCGGATCCGGCTGCTCCAGCTTCCCAAACGGGAGTTGCAACCGCATCGCCAGAACATGTTGAGGATTGAAACCCATGGGAGTGTGAATAAGTTTCCACAGGTTTTGCGCCACGAGGCCAGCGCCACAGAGTAGGAATACGGAGAGCGTCGCTTCGATGGCAATCATCGCGTGCCGCCAACGGTTTCCCTCACCCGTTGCGACGCGCGCGCTGAGGCTTGGCCCTGGCGTCCATCGGCTGCTCTTCACTGCCGGGATAATGGCAAACACGAGGGCTGAGATCATCGAGGCGAGCAGCGTAAAGCCGACGGCGCGCAAGTCCACATGTGCCGAAGCGAAAAGCGGACTGCGCACGGGCAGCAAGCTCGTGAGAACGCGCGCCATCCAGCCCGCCACCAGCAGACCAGCCGCGCCACCGCAGCAGGCAAGTACCAGCCCCTCCAGAAGAAACTGCCGGATCAGCCGGAGCCGGCTCGCGCCCAGCGCCGCGCGGACCGCGATTTCCCTTGCGCGTCGCAGCGACCGCGCCAGCAGCAGTTGCGCGGTGTTCGCACACGCGATCAACAGCAAGACCGCGACGCCTCCGAGCAGCAGCCACAGCAGCGACCTCTGCGTCCCCACCATGGCATCGCGCAGTGTCATGACGTTGAAGGCAAACATGGCCGGGTCGTGCGGGTGGCCGGGAAATGGCGAGGTATTTTCGCGTGCCAGAACGAGCGCCGTGTCCCAGAGGTCGGATTCCACCTGTTCCAGCGTAACACCCTCGCGCAATCGGCCCATCACCCAAACCGGCACGCCCTGGCCGTTGGCGGCCCGCTCGAAGGAGACGGGCGCCTCGACAGGATAGGGAGCGTAGAGGTCAACCGGCTCCGGAGCACCCATCGTGGGATAATCAAAATGGAAGTTGGGTGGGAGCACGCCCACTACTACAGCGGGCTGGCCATCGAGCCGCAGCGTGCGCCCGAGAACGCCAGGGTCCGATCCCATCCGCGATCGCCAGAAGGCGTTACTCAGGATGACTACCGGCGGCGATCCTGGCCGATTTTCTTCTTCGAGGAACGTCCGGCCCAACGACGCATTCACTCCCAGCAGCGGAAAGAAGGATGCCGTCACGCGCGCGGCAAAAACCCGCGTGGGCTCGCCCGTCCCGCTGAGTTGCATATCCCGGTACTCGGCGAAGGCCATCTCTTCGAGGGTGCGGGTGTGCTTGCGAATTTCGAGAAACTCGGAGACGGTTGGGATCCAGCCATCATTCTCGATGACATTAACCAGCTGCCCGGCGCCGCTGTAGGGCAGTGGATCGAGGAAAGCAGCCTTCAGCAGCGTAAAGACCGCCGCGTTGCCGCCGATCCCCAGAGCCAGCACCAGCACAATCAGGCCCGACACACCGGGGTCCCGCCGTAGCAGGAAGAGGCCATGGCGCAGATCTTCGAGAGACGACGCCAGCCACCCGACCGTACGCGCGTCCCGCATCTCATCTCTTGCCACCAGGAGATTTCCCATGCGGCGTTTCGCCTCCGCTTCTGCCTCCGCCGCGCCCAGGCCTCGATCCTGGAAACGCGCGGCGCTAGTTTGACGATGAAACTCGAGTTCCTCTTCGAGTTCGCGATCGAGCCGTTCGGACCGGAATGCGTTCAAGATGCGCCGGAAGACAGCCATCAGGCCAGCCTCAACACGCGGGTGATTGCCTCTGCGGCGAGCAGCCACTCCGTCTCCTCTTCCACGAGTTGGCGACGTCCGGCCGCGCTGATCCGGTAGTACCGTGCCCGCCGGTTGTTCTCGGAGGGCGACCACTCGGAGCGAATCCAGCCCGCTTCGTCCATCCGGTGCAGTGCCGGATAGAGCGATCCCTCGCCCACCTGGAGCACATTGTTCGAAATCTGCTCGATCCGCTCCGCGATCGCATATCCGTGCATGCTCTCACCGCAAGCGAGAATGCGCAGAACCAGCAGATCCATCTTGCCGAGCAATTGGTCCTTCATGCTCTTGCGCCCTTCCAATCGATGTCGATGGGAGAATCCTAAACTGGCCGCCGCGCGATTGTCAAGGGGATCCGCTGGGGGCGGGCGAAAATCGTAGCGCGGGCGTCCCGCCCGCTGGGGCGTGGGCATCCTGCCCGCGCATTCTTGGCGGGAGCGGGACGCTCCCGCGACAGCGGGCGAGACGCCCACGCTACGTCCAGGATATCGTTTTCGCGCTGTGTCCGCAGGCCGAGACCGTGAGACAATATGCGGTTCGATATATCTCTTTGGGAGTTGGAATCATGCTAAAAACTATTCTAATCAGTGGAAGTCCCAAGCCCGACGGAAACACTGCACAGCTCATGCGTGAATGCGCCAAGGTGATTCAGGAGCAAGGTGTGGAGGCGGAAGTGATTTCCTTCGCCGGGATGAGTATTGAATCCTGCACCGCGTGCGGGAAATGCTCGGAAACCGGGGAGTGCGACATCCATGACGAGTTAAACGAAATCATCCAGAAAATTCGCGGCGCGCAGGGTCTGATCGTGGGTTCTCCTGTTTACTTCGGCACAGCGCGCGGAGATGTAATGTCCGCCCTCCAACGCATCGGCTATGTTTCCATGAAAACCGATAAGTTCCTTTCGGGAATGGTGGGGGGACCCATTGCGGTGGCGCGCCGTGGCGGACAGACGTTAACTCTCCAGGAAATCCTGATGTTCTTCCTCATTAACGATATGATTGTGCCTGGATCAACCTACTGGAACATGGTTTTCGGCCGCCTTCCCGGCGAGGTGTGGAAAGACCAGGAGGGAATCGACACCATCCGGCACTTTGCCGCCAATGTTGCCAAACTCGTCAAGAAACTCAACCCTTAAGAAGGAGCATGAGGTATGGGCGCCGCAGTCATTGAGAAGAAGGAATTTCCGATGTTGATCGGCGGCGAGTGGGTGCGCACGCCCACGCTGCGCACCATCACTCTGCCTTACGACGGCACGCCGGTGGGAGACGTTTACGAAGCGGACGCCGCGACCGCCGAGCATGCCGTGGCGGCGGCCGACGCGGGAACGGCGGCCGTGGCGAAGCTCACGCAGTACGAACGGGCCGAGTTGCTCGATCGCATGCGGCGGCTGCTGGAACGCGACGCCGGCGAGTTTGCCTTTCTGGTTTCCTGTGAATGCGGGAAGCCCATCCGCGAGGCGCGGGCAGAAGTGGACCGCTCCGTGCAGACGTTGATTGCTTCCGCTGACGCGGCTCGCCATTTGCGTGGAGAGGTGATTCCGATGGAGGCCGCTCCCATCGGTAAGGGGCGCTGGGCCATGACGGTGCGTGAGCCGCTGGGCGTAATCGGCGCCATCACTCCCTTCAATTTTCCCTTGAATCTCGCCATGCATAAAATCGGCCCGGCCTTGGCAGCGGGCAACAGTGTGGTGCACAAGCCTTCGGGAAACACCCCGCTCAGCGCGCTGCGTTTGGCCCGATTGATTCAGGAAGCAGGCGCGCCGCCGGGGGCTTACAACGTGGTGACCGGTCCCGGCGGGAGGCTGGGGCCGCAGTTGATCAACGACCCGCGCGTGGCCATGATCACGTTTACCGGCAGCGTTCCAGTGGGGGAACAAATCCGCGCTCAGATGGGCCTTCGACGCGCGACGCTGGAATTGGGCTCGAATTCCTCCGTGATTCTTGAACCGGATTGCGACCTCGATCTGCTGATTCCGCGTTGCGTGACCGGGAGCTTCTCGCACTCGGGCCAGGTTTGCATTTCCGTGCAAAACATCTACGTTCAGGAATCCATACAAAAGGAATTTATCGATCGCTTTGCCACCGCAACCAGAAAGCTCAAGATCGGGCACCCCCTCGACGAGAGCACGGATGTTTCCTCCCTGATTACTTTGGGCGAGGCGGAGCGAGTGGAAAAGTGGATCGCAAGCGCGGTTTCCCGGGGGGCGCGGGTTGTTATCGGTGGCAAGCGGCAAAACGCCACCATCGAGCCTGTCATCCTTACCGACGTTGCTCCGGATATGGAGATCTGTTGCAAGGAAGCTTTTGGACCCGTGGTGGCGGTGCATCGCTACGATAAGCTCGATGAGGCCATTGCCGCAGTGAATGACGGCGAATACGGATTGCAGGCCGGGCTGTGCACGCGGGACATCGGCAAGGCGTTTGAAGCCGCTCGCCGGCTGCACGTGGGAGGCGTGATTATAAACGATGTTCCTGCTTACCGCGCTGACCACATGCCTTACGGCGGCGTCAAGAAAAGCGGAATTGGACGGGAAGGTCCGCAATTCGCCGTGGAAGAGATGACGGAATTGAAACTAATCTGCTGGCGCGGCTAGGCGGCGCTAATCGCGCGTGTTCCCTCTCGCATGTGGCATTTTCGCTAGGACAAGCTTGAGGATTTCACGTGCTGTGGTAGACTGGCGCCATGATTAACGGTGCCCACTTCGTTATCTACAGTCAGGACCCGGAAGCCGATCGAGCCTTTATCCGCGACGTTCTGGGGTTTAGCTCGGTCGATGTCGGTGGCGGTTGGCTGATTTTCGCTTTGCCTCCGTCGGAAATTGCGGTTCACCCTGCCAGCAGGAATTTTGGGAAGCGTCAGGGCGGGCACTCGATGCTGGCGACCGTTCTTTACCTGATGTGCGACGATTTGCCCAAGGTCGTCAAATCGCTCGAGGCCAAGAAAGCTGAGTGCTCGGGAATTGGCAAGGAGCCGTGGGGAGTGTACACAACCGTGATGCTTCCGAGCGGTGCCGAGATTGGTCTTTACCAGCCGAGCCACAAGACGGCACATAGCCTCAAGGCCGAATGATTCGGATACGGACTTCGAACATCACCGTCCTCAGGACGGGTCTGCGGGCTCGAGCCACTTATTTCTGACTTGATCTGATGATGACTCAATCGCCCATCGCTCTGGTGACCGGCGCGTCGCGAGGAATCGGGCGGGGAATTGCCCTTGCCCTGGCTCGAGCCGGCTTCAGCATTGCGATCAGTTTTGCGTCGAACCACGATGCGGCAGCGGAATGCCAACAATTGTGCCAAGCGGCAGCGCCGGCGGGTTCCGGGGCTTCCTTCGATATATTCGCAGGTGATATTTCCACGGCGAGCGGGCGCGAGCAATTGTTTAAGGCGGTGATCGACCGCTTTGGGTGGATTGACCTTTTGGTGAACAATGCGGGTGTCGGCCCGGCGGAGCGTAGGGACTTACTCGAAGCCACGGAGCAGAGCTTTGACCGCGTATTGAGCATCAACCTCCGCGGCCCCTTCTTCCTGACACAAGCGGTGGCAAACTTTTGGCTCGCCAGGCTGGGAGAACATGCGGCCCGCCCGCGGCCCAAGGTCATCACGATTTCATCCATCTCTGCCTACACGGCAAGCATCAATCGCGGCGATTACTGCATCAGCAAGGCAGGGCTCTCGATGATGACCCAACTCTTTGCCGCACGGCTTGCGGGGCAGGGAATTGGCGTTTACGAGATTCGCCCCGGAATTGTGGCTACTGACATGACCGGCCCCGTGAAAGAGAAATACGACCGCATGATTGCCGAGGGCCTGACCCCCATCGCGCGATGGGGAACGCCGGAAGACGTCGGCCGCGCCGTGGTGGCCATCGCCCAGGACCAGTTTCCGTTCTCGACGGGCGAGGTCTTCAACGTGGATGGGGGGTTCCATATTCGGCGGCTGTAGGAGGAGTCGTCAGTTCTAAGTCAAAAGTTAAGAGGCGAAAGTCGAAAGTTGAAAGCAAGGAGGAATTACCTCTTTTGATCTCTGAACTTTAACGTTCGACTCTAAACTCTCGACTCTGAACTTTCGACTCTGAACTCTCGACTCTGAACTCTCGACTTTCGACTTTCCAAAATGATTCGCATCGACCGGAACTTGACGCCGGAAAAACTCCTCCCCCGGATTGAGCACGTGTTCGATCTTTCCGCGGGAAAGATCCGCAATATTGCCGCCGCCTTTGGGGCCTCGCAGGGCTCGCCGGTTTTTACCGTACAGGGCTCCTACGTCGGCCGGGACTGGACGGAGTGGACCGAAGGATTCCATTACGGCTCCGCGCTATTGCAATTCGACGTTACCGGCGACGCTTGGTTTCTGGATTGGGGTCGGAGCAAGACGGTGAGCCGAATGGCGGCGCACGTTACGCACACGGGCGTGCACGATCACGGGTTCAACAACGTCAGCACTTATGGAAACCTGCTGCGTCTGGCCACCGAAGGCAGGATTGAGGCGAGTGAGTTTGAGAGGCATTTCTACGCGTTGGCGCTGAAAGCGAGCGGCGCCGTGCAGGCAGCGCGTTGGTCGCCGGTACGCGACGGCCGCGGCTACATTTACTCGTTCAACGGGGCCCATTCGCTTTTTGCCGATACCCTCCGTTCCCTGCGGTCGCTCGCCCTTGCCCACCGTTTAGGGCAGGCGCTCAAGAGCGAGAACGATCGCCGCATCTCGCTTCTCGACCGGCTGGTGCAGCACGCGGCAGTGACGGCGGAATTCGCCGTCTATTACGGAGAAGGACGCGACGTCTATGACGTGCGCGGGCGCGTGGCCCACGAATCGCTTTTCAATCCCGCCGACGGCGCTTACCGCTGCCCCTCGACCCAACAAGGTTATTCACCCTTCACCACGTGGACCCGCGCGCTGGCGTGGATCATGTGCGGGTACGCGGAGCAATTGGAGTTTCTCGAAACTGTTTCCGACCAGGATCTTGCGCCGCAGGGAGGGCGCGGCAAAATCGAAACCATGATGCGGCGGGCGGCGCAAGCGACTTGCGACTACTACCTCGCGCAAGCGGCCACGGACGGCATACCCTACTGGGATACCGGCGCTCCGAATCTCGAAAAGATCGGTGATTGGCTTAACCAGCCGAGTGATCCGTTCAATTCCTATGAGCCCGTGGATAGTTCCTCCGCGGCCATCGCCGCGCAAGGGCTTTGGAGATTTGGGACGTATCTGAATCACCTGCCGGAACAAGCCGGGCGCGGCGACGAATATCGCCAAGCCGCGCTCACCATCGCCAAAACGCTGTTCGAGTCGCCGTACCTTTCCACCGATCCTCATCACCAGGGATTGATTCTCCACTCGGTTTATCATCGCCCGGGAGGTTGGGACTATGTTCCGCCGGGACAGCAAGTGCCCTGCGGAGAATCGTCCATGTGGGGTGACTATCACGCACGCGAGCTCGCGCTGCTGATCCATCGCGCGGCCAAGCAGCAAACCTATCCAACGTTTTTCAATGTTCATGAGCAACCGTAGCGCGGACCTGTTCGGGCCGCGGCCTTTCCTTGCCCACAGCCTTTTCCGCGAGCTTGGCCGCTAATTCCTCGAAATCGTCCGTCGCTCAAGACATCCTGTCTGCGCGAGCGAAGCTTTAGAGTGCGGCAGCTTGCTGCCGCTTTTGCGCGAGCCAGCTCGACGGCGGGCAATGGCGGCACCGGTCGAAGTTCTCGCGAGCAAGCTGCCGCACTCTAAAGCTTCGCACCGAATGCCCGTGGGGAAAGATCTTTCCGTGATCTTTGAAGTTCCCCCGTGGTAAGAAATGCGGGCGAGCCACTCGCCGCTGCCCATGCGCCAGGACGATCGGGCGCCGTGTGCCTCTCTACCCATAAACGCCACCAATTCCCGTCAAATGCGCCCCAATTTGTGCAAAAAAGCCGGGTTTTCCGTAGGACACTTTGTCAGTCGGCCCTGTGTTTTCATACACATAGTCGGATCAACCTGCGTTTTTAACATCTTTTTTCTTTTCCGCGCCTCACCGGCCTCAGGCTAACTTGCCTGTTTGCAATGACTTGAACATTGCATGGTTTTGTCTGAATATCCTGTAAGTATCCTTATTTTCATAGATGTAGTCGCTTATCCGGGGATTTCTCAAACTTCCGCTTCACTCGGCTCGGCGTTTACGCGCAAGAATATCGTCATGAGCCGGAACATTGGAGGGGCAGGCGCTCGCCGCAAATCGGCAATCGGCAATCCCAGAGCGCGGACGTGGCGGCACCTCACAGTAACACGCGGTTATTATATCATCGTGTACTAAAAAGTCAAGAGAATTCTACCAGTGCTAGAGGCTACAAAATGTCGCTGGCGGAAAGCGAGTGTAGCGCGGACCTGTTCGGTAGGTCCGCGGCTTTTCCCTGCCAACAGGGGTATAGGTCAGCGGCATTGCCGGGTCGCTTTCCGGCCACGACGTTACCGAGGCGATCGAACGCGGCTGGGACAGCAATTCGAGCGGCGATTGACTCAAAGAAGCTGAGACCGCAGGCTTCGACGCTTTGCTCACCACCGACAAGAGAATCCGCTATCAGCAGAGTTTAACCGCCCGGAAAATTGCCATTGTAGTACTGGGGAACTCCACATGGCGGGTTGTGCGGCTCCATCTTGACCGGATTGCCCAGGCAGTGGCCGTGGCAACCCCCGGCAGTTATGCCGAAGTGGATATACCCTTCAAATAAGCCCGCGAAGGGCCGCGGACCTACAAAGCAGGTCCGCGCTACGCTCGCTCATCTCGTCTTGAGAATTGACCGTGGGTTCGTCATGGAAGGAAAAACCCCTGGTCACGCGGGCGTTGATCAGGACTGCACGGTTCATGATGAGGGCGGGTCTCACTGAGGAACGTTCAGCCACGGCCGCTCATTCGTGCGCGGCCGGCGGTCGGCTGCAACCCGCTGTGAGCGCGAGGCGCTCTCGTATTGGAGCGGGGCCGCAGAGCCTTCACCAGCGCCGCGGGTACGTCCAACAAGAAGAAACGCTCTGCCGAATACGCGTAGTCTTCGCCGCTCTCGTCGATCACACGAAGGTACCCACGTCTTGCGGCGTCTTCGTCAGCTATTACCGCATACAACTTCCCGGCTTCGAGCGAGGC